>Ga0190265_10001626_pt1 | contig 14782 bp, 17 predicted proteins | sample Popmic124T_FD_133135 | JGI IMG/M metagenome (GOLD analysis project Ga0190265, IMG submission 133135) | Populus adjacent soil microbial communities from riparian zone of Indian Creek, Utah, USA - 124 T | ecosystem: Environmental > Terrestrial > Soil > Riparian zone | place: USA: Utah | collected...
GCCACCGGAGAGGGCGGCCTCGAGGGCGGGTCGGATATCGGTCACGGCGCGCTGAGCCTAGACGGAATCCGGAATCGACCGTCGGGATGGGAGCTAGCCGGAGGTGACGCCGAGCCGTCGGCCCATCTCTTCGGCGAGCGCGTTGAGACCGCTGAGGGGGCGGATCATCACCATCATCTCGACGATCCGGCCGTCCTCGCCGAAGCGCAGGACGTCGACCCCGTTCAGCTCTTTGTCGCCGGCCCGTGCCTCGAAGACGAGCACCGCGGTGTCGCCGGTCTCGACCTGGTCTACATAGCGGAAGTCCTCGAAGACCTGGACCACCGCGCCGAGCAGGACCCCGAGAGCCTCCAGGCCGGTGTACGGCTTGAACACGGCCGGGCTGCGGAAGACGACCTCGGGTGAGAACAGCTCCTCGGCCTGCGAGAAGTCCTTCGCTTCCGCTGCCTTCCTGAAAGCGTCGCTCTTCATCGACACGAGCCTACTCGCCCCCAGCCCACTCGACCGGGCCGGCGCGCAGGACGTGGGCGCCGAGCTGCCGCCCGAGCACCTCCTGTGCGGCGCGGGATGCCTCGATCAGGCGCGGCAGGTCGATCCCGGTCTCGATCCCCATCTCGTGCAGCATCGAGACCACGTCCTCGGTCGAGACGTTGCCGGTCGAACCCGGCGGCACCGGGCAGCCGCCCAGCTCGCCGAAGCTCGACTCGAAGGAATCGATCCCCTGCTCCAGTGCAGCCAGCACGTTGGCGAGACCCTGGCCGCGGGTGTTGTGGAAGTGGGCGGTCAGCTCGACGTCGCCGAGGCGCTCGCGAGCGTCGGCGAAGAACCGGTGGACCTGGCGCGGATTGGCCATCCCGGTCGTGTCGCCGAAGCCGACCTCCTCGCAGCCGGCGGCAGCCAGGCGCTCGGCGATCGCGAAGACGCGCTCGGGTGGGACCTCGCCCTCGTAGGGGCAGCCGAAGGAGACGGAGATCACGCCCTCGCAGCGCAGGCCGGCGTCGCGGGCGGTCGCAAGCGTCTGCTCCAACCCCGCGAGCGACTCCTCGATCGAGCGGTTGACGTTCTTGCGGTTGTGGGTCTCCGAGGCGGAGAGGAAGACGCTGATCTCGTCGAAGCGGTCGCGCTGGTGCAGCGCCCGCTCCAGGCCGCGCTCGTTGGGGATCAGGACCGAGAAGGCGACGCCGTCGCGGCGCTCGACCCCGGCCAGCACCTCCTCGGCATCGGAGAGCTGCGGAATCACGTCCGGCCGCACGAAGGAGGTGACCTCCATCCGCTCCAGCCCGGTCGCTGAAAGCAGGTCGATCAGCCTCACCTTGTCGGCGGTGGCGATCGTCTCCGGCTCGTTCTGGAACCCGTCGCGAGGCCCGACCTCGCGGACCCGCACGCTGCCCGGCAACTCGATCATGGAGCCAAGCTTAGGTATCCGTCCCGGCTCGCCATCAGCCGAGCTGGTCGAGAGCGATCACGCGGCGCTCGTGGGTGCCGACGCCGATCGTGCGCTCGCCTTCGGTGACCTCGACGTCGAAGCGGAGCTTGCGGCCGTCGACCACCTCGCGCAGGGTCGAGCGCACCCGGCACGTCGCGCCCTGCCCAGCAGCCGCGACGTGCTTGACGCAGACTTCGAAGCCGACGGTGGCACGACCCTCCGGCAGGTGCTCGTAGGCGAGCACTGAGGAGCAGCCCTCCATCATCGCGATCATCCCTGGGGTGGAGAGCACGCTGGCCTCGATCGTGCCGCCGACGTCGGTGACGAGCTGCCCCTCGACCGTGAACTCGTTGCTTCGCTCGATCCCGGGTGCGAGCGTCATCAGACCATGCCGAGGCCGCCGCTGACGCCGAGCGTCTCGCCGGTCACGTAAGTGGCGTCTTCGGAGGCGAGGAAGGCGACCGCGGCGGCGACCTCCTCGGGCTGGCCGAGGCGCTTCATCTGCGTCGTCTCCTTCATCGTCTCGATCACCTTCTCGCCGATCTCGCCGTACTCCTTGGCGCCCATCAGCAGCGGCGTCTCGATCGGGCCAGGCGCGACTGAGTTGGCGGTGATCCCGTAGCGGGCGTTCTCGCGGGCGATCGCCTTCATAAAGGCGACGATGCCGCCCTTGGCTGCCGAGTAGACGGCCGAGCCCTTGGAGCCGACCCGGCCCGCCTCGGAGGAGATGCTGACGATCCGTCCGTAGCCGGCCTCCTGCATCGCCGGCAGGGCGGCGTGGGTGCAGTTGAGGACGCCACCGAGGTTGATTGCGAGCACCCGCTGCCACTGCTCGGGCGTGGTGTAGGTGAAGAAGCCGAACTCGTCGGTTCCGGCGTTGTTGACGAGTATGTCGGGCGTCCCGATCGCCTCGACGGCGGCGCGGGCGGAATCGAGGTTGGTCACGTCGAGCTCAAGCGGGTGGCCGGCCACCTCGCCGGCGACGCGCTCGGCGCCCTCGACGTCGATGTCGCCGACCCAGACCTCGGCGCCCTCGGCCGCGAGCCGCGCCGCGATCGCGGCACCGATCCCCTGCGCGCCTCCAGTCACCAGAGCCTTGCGTCCCTCCAGCCTCATAGGCCGGTGAGCATAGACTGGCGCAGCCTTGGCGGACCCAGAGACCATCCCGATCGTCGGGGGCACCGGCGCCCTCGGCACCGGCCTGGCCCTGCGCTGGGCGAAGGCCGGCCGCCCGGTCGTGCTCGGGTCGCGCTCGGCGGAGCGAGCCGAGGAGGCCGCGGCTCGGATTCGCGACGCGGTGCCCGGCGCCCAGGTCGAGGGCCTGCTCAACGAGGAGGCGGCGAAGCGGGGTGAGATCGTCTTCCTCACCGTCCCCTTCCGCGCCCAGTCGGAGAACCTCAACAACCTGCGCACGGCGCTCGAACCCGGCCAGATCCTGGTCGACTGCACCGTCCCCCTCGCCGCCGCGGTCAGCGGCAAGGCGACCCGCTCGCTCGGCGTCTGGCAGGGATCTGCGGCACAGCAGGCCCAGGAGATGGTCCCGGACGGCGTCACCGTCGTCGCCGCCCTGCACACGATCGCCGCCCCCACCCTCGCCGAGCTCGACGCCGAGCTGGACGAGGACGTGCTCGTCTGCGGCGACCGCAAGGCCGACAAGGCCCGGGTCGCGCGCCTGATCGAGCTGATCGGGGGCCTGCGCGCCGTCAACGCCGGTGCACTCGAGATGGCGCGGATCGTCGAGCAGCTGACCCCGCTCCTGATCTCGATCAACAGCCGCTACAAGACCCACGCCGGGATCCAGCTGACCGGGCTGCCGGACGGCGACCACTGGGCGTGAACGCGGCCCGAGCAGACCGCGCATGAGGGTCGCGCTCCTGGCCGGCGGCACCGGCGGGGCCAAACTGGCCGCCGGGATGCAGGAGGAGATCGGCGGCGACCTCTCGGTGATCGCCAACACCGCCGACGACATCGAGGTCCTCGGCGTCCACGTCTCCCCCGACCCCGACCTGGTCACCTACTGGCTGAACGGCGAGATCGACGCCGAGCGCGGATGGGGCATCCGCGACGACACCTTCACAGTCTTCGAGCGGCTCTCGCGACTGGGCGCACCCGACTGGTTCAGCCTCTCCGACCGCGACCTCGCGACCTGCCTCTACCGCCGCCAGTTCCTGGAGGAGGGCGGCCGCCAAACCGACGCGCAGGCACAGATCGCCACGGCGCTCGGGGTCGAGGCGCGGGTACTGCCGATGAGCGACGCACCGGTGCGGACCGAGGTGCTGACGGACGCCGGCAGACGGGGCCTGCAGGAGTACTTGATCCTCGATCGCGGCGAGCTGGAGGTTCGCGGCGTCGAGCTGAAGGGGATCGCCGAGGCCGAACCGACGCCGGAGGTGCTCGCCGCCCTGCGCGACGCCGAGGCAATCGTGATCGGCCCCTCCAACCCGGTGATCAGCATCGGCCCGATCCTCTCCGTCCCGGGCATGACCGAGGCGATACTCGCCTCCCGGGCTCCGGTCGTCGCGGTCAGCCCCTACGTCGCCGGCGAGGTCGTCAAAGGCCCGACCGAGCGTTTCATGGCGGCGGTCGGCCGCCCCTCGACGGCTGCCGGGGTGGCCTCCCTCTACGCGGGCCTGATCGACGCGATGGTCGTCGACGAGGACGATCCCGATCCGCCGCCGGAGGGGATCCCCACCCAGGCCGCACCCACCCTGATGGACAGCGCGGCCGCCCGGGTCAGGCTGGCGCGCATCGTGCTCGACTACGCCGCCGGCCTCGACGACAAGTGAGAGCGACCGCCGTCCTCCCCGTGAAGCGCTTCGCCGCCGCAAAGCGAAGACTGACCACGGGAATCGACGACGAGCGACGGGAAGCCCTGGTCGTGGCGATGCTGGGGGACGTGCTGGAGGCGATTGGCAACGCCCGGGCGATCGAGCGGACGATCGTCGTCACCGCCGAGCCCCAGGCCTCCTCAGCCGCGGCCGGGATCGGCGCCGAGGTGATCCCCGATCCGGGAACCGACGTCGGCCCCGGAGGGGAAACGGGCGGAGAAAGCCACGGCCACTCGGCCGCCGCGCTGGCCGGAATCGCACGCGCCGAGGAGCACGGAGCGGAGTGCGTCGCCCTCCTCCCCGGCGACTGTCCGCTGCTCGACCCGCGCGAGCTGGACCGGCTGCTGACCGGGGTCCCGCGGCAGTACGTCGCCATCGTCCCCGACCGGCACGGGACCGGCACCAACGCCCTCGTACTCTCCCCGCCGGGTGCGATCCGCCCCGCCTTCGGCGAGGGAAGTCGCAGCCGCCACGTCGATGCGGCCCGCGAGGCCGATATCCCCTTCGCGGTCGAAGAGCTGCCCTCGCTCGCGCTCGACCTCGACACCCCGGCCGACATCGTCGCGCTGACCCGCGAGCTGGAGGCGCGCCCCCGGCGCGCCAGGCGAACCGCGAAGGCGCTCGGTCTGTGAGGCGCGGAGCCGCGTCATGAGCGACGCCGGTGGACTGCGCGTCATCCCCGTCGCCGACCTGCCCGAGTTCGCCGAAGGCGCCTCGGTCGGGGACGAGATCGCCACCCGCGCCGAGATCCTCGACGGCGACGTCGTCGTCGTCTCGCAGAAGGTGGTTTCGAAGGCGGAGGGACGGGTGCGCCGGCTCTCCTCGGCGATCCCCAGCGCCGAGGCACGCCGCCTTGCCGCGCTGCTCGGCAAGGAGCCCAATCTGGTCGAGCTGATCCTCGAAGAGAGCCGCGAGGTGCTGCGCGCCGAGCGCGGCGCGCTGATCGTCGAGACCCACCACGGCTTCGTCTGCGCCAACGCCGGGGTCGACAGCTCCAACCTGCCCGAGCCCGGGACGGTCTCGCTGCTGCCCGAAGACCCCGACGCCTCGGCCCGCCGGATCCGCGCCGAGATCCAGGCCGCAGCCGGCAGGACCGTCGCCACGATCGTCTCCGACAGCTTCGGCCGCGCCTGGCGGCTCGGCCAGGCCGAGGTGGCGATCGGTTGCGCCGGGATCGCCCCGCTCGACGACTGGCGCGGCCGCACCGACGCCGAGGGGCGCGAGCTGGAAGCGACCCTGATCGCGGTCGCCGACCAGGCGGCGGCGGCCGCCGACCTGGTCCGCGACAAGACGAGCCGCGTCCCCGTCGCGATCGTGCGCGGCCTCGACCGCTTCGTCACCGCCGAGGACGGCCCCGGCGCGATCGCGCTGCGCCGCCCGCCGAACGAGGACCTCTTCCGCTAGCCGGCCGAACCGGCGACGTCGAGCACGGCGGCACCGCGGAGGCGGCCGCTGCGGATCGAGTCAAGCGCCTCGTTGGCCCTCGTGAGCGGGTGAACCTCGACCTCGGTGCGCACCGGCAGGCGCGATGCCAGCTCGAGGAACTCCTCCCCGTCGCGCCGAGTCAGGTTTGCGACCGAGCCGACGCTGCGCTCGCCCCAGAGGATCTCGTAGGGGAAGGCGGGGATGTCGCTCATGTGGATGCCGGCGCTGATCACCCGCGCTCCCTTGGCGCTGACCCGCAGCGCCGCGGGCATCAGGGCGCCGACCGGAGCAAAGACGATCGCGCCGTCGAGCTCCTCGGGAGGGCGCTCCCCGGAGGAGCCAGCCCACTCGGCGCCGAGGCCGCGGGCGAACTCCTGCCCGTCGGCATCGCCCTCGCGGGTGAATACGAAGACGCGCCGGCCCTGGTGGACGGCGACCTGGCAGAGGATGTGGGCGGAGGCGCCGAAACCGTAGAAGCCGATCCGCTCGGCGTCACCGACCAGGCGCAGCGCCCGGTAGCCGATCAGACCGGCACAGAGCAGCGGCGCCGTCTCCACGTCAGACAGGACCTCGGGAAGCGGGAAGCAGAAGCGCTCGTCGGCGACCGCCAGCTCCGCGTACCCGCCGTCGAGGTCGTAGCCGGTGAAGCGGGGGCGGTCGCAGAGGTTCTCGCGCCCGCTGAGGCAATAACGGCACTCGCCGCAGGTCCAGCCCAGCCAGGGGACGCCGACCCGGTCACGGAGCGAGAACCGCTCCGCCCCCTCCCCCGCGCCGGCGACCCTGCCGACGATCTGGTGACCGGGGACGAGCGGCAGCTTCGGCTCGCTCAGCTCTCCGTCGACGATGTGGAGGTCGGTGCGGCAGACGCCGCAGGCGGAGACCGCAATCAGCACCTGGCCGGGCTCGGGCTGCGGATCGGGCAGCTCGGCGGGCCGCAGAAGCTCCCGCTGCCGCACGAGGACCATCGCCCGCATCGGGGCTAGGGCAGGACGGACTCCAGCGACTCGCCGAGCCTCGCTTCGTCGATGCGAATTTCAGAGGTTCCCGTCACAGGGGCGCCATCGCGGAAGAGACCGACCTCGATCTGCGCGTAGCTGCTGTCCGGAGCGATCAGGCTCACCCCGGTGCGGGCGTCGACGAGCTGGCCGTCGACGTAGATCTCGTAGAAGCCGGCGCCCTGAGCGGAGGCCTTGAAGTGGACGATCGCGTCATGCCAGACCTCTTCCGCCACCGGAGCCAGGAAGCGATTGCCGCCGACCGCTTCGCCGCTCGACCAGAGGCCGCGGCTGAGGAGACCGAGGTCCGGGTCTTCCCAGAGCTGCAGGTCGAAGCTCCGCGCATCGCTCGCATCGCTCGCGAACCGCACGATCAGGTTGTCGGTGCCCGGCTCTGCGAAGGCCATCTCTTCGAGGTAGAAGTAGAAGGCGAGGGCGTATTCGTCGCCCTCGCCTATCTGGACCGCGCCGACTTCGACCGGCCCGCCGTCGCTGCCGACGACTGGTGGCAGCGGCGCCGGCAGGACCACCGGCACGGAGACGGGTGCGGCGACCGGCTGCGGCTCCGGCGCGACGATGACCGGCTCGGATGGCGGCGGTGGGGGCGCCTGAGGCGCCGCGGGCGGACGGGTCGGCACGGGCACGAGCTTCGGCGTGCTCACGGGCTGAGCCTGAGAGACAGCGAGCACCGGTGCCGACACGTCGCTGAGGACCACCGCCCCCTTACTCACCGTGGTCGCGTCCCCACCGCCGGCGACCTGGGCAGCAGCGACGTCGAGTGGCCGCCCAGCGGGAGGCAACGCGATCGAGTCGTCCAGCCCGATCCCGGCCTCCGGCGAGACCCACACGTGCGGGGCCATCGTGTCCGACTCCCAGGGCCGCAGGCTGAGCATCGCCACGCTCGCGAGCAGCACGAGGAGAACGATCAGCGAGAAGATCGCGAGTCCGGGAAACCCTCCCCCTGCTGACGAGCGGACAGCGATCGGACCACGATACCGCGCTTAGTAGGTCTCGACAATGTCGTAGAGCGTCGTCCGCTGAGCGGGTATGCGGCCCGCCGCCCGGGCGGCGCCGATCAGCTGCTCCGGCTCCAGCCTCACGCCATGCTGCGAACCGGCCATCCGCGAGATGTTCTCCTCCATCAAAGTGCCGCCGAGGTCGTTGACGCCCCAGCGCAGCGCCTCGGTGGCGGCGTCGAGGCCCATCTTCACCCAGCTCGCCTGAAGGTTGGGGATCGTCCTGCCCAGCGCCAGGCGGAAGGCGGCGGTGTGCTTGAGGTTCTCCTCGGCGGAGATCTCCTCGACGCCGTGGGTGCGGCCAAGCAGCGTGTTGAAGGGGATGAAGCTGAGCGGCACGAACTCGGTGATGCCGCCGGTCCGCTCCTGCAGAGCACGCACGATCCGCATGTGTCGGGCCAGCTCGCGCGGCTCCTCGATGTGGCCGAACATCACGGTCGAGGTCGAGCGCAGGCCGGCGCGGTGCGACGCCTCGATGATCTCGACCCAGCGCTCGACCGGCAGCTTGTTCGGCGAGATCCGCTGACGGACCCCGTCGTCTAGCACCTCCGCGGCGGTCCCCGGGGTCGAGCCGAGCCCGCACTCGCGCAGGTACTCGAAGACCTCATCCGGCCCCTTGCCTGAGCGCTCGCACATGTAGTGGACCTCCATCGGCGAGTAGGCGTGCAGGTGCAGCTGCGGCGCCACGTCCTTTGCCAGCCGCAGCCACCTGCCGTACTCCTCCAGGGTCAGGTCGGGATGGATGCCGCCCTGCATGCAGATCTCGGTCGCCCCGAACTCGACCGCTTCCCGAATCCGCTCGGCGAACTCCTCCTCGGAGACCTCGTACGCGTCGGGGGAGCGCCGCCCCTGGCCGAAACCGCAGAAGGCGCAGCCGACCACGCAGATGTTGGTGAAGTTGATGTTGCGGTTGACGACGAAGGTGACCCGGTCCCCCGCCAGCTCGGCCCGCAGCTCGTCGGCCGCGACCCGCATCTCCTCGACCACCTCCGGCCGCACCTCGGCAAAGAGCGCAGTCAACTCCTCCTCGCTCAGCTCGACCCCGTCGCGACCCTTGGCTATGGCCTGCTCAGCCAACCCAGGATCGATCGTCTCGTCCCGCCGCCTCCCTGACCCACGCCGCGGAATGAAGCTCCAGTACTTCAGCTTGATGACGTCCAGAACCCCCTGCTCCATCCACTCCGCATCCATGTACTGCGGGTAGACACACAACCGCTCCGTCAGCGCATATCCCTTGGGAGCAAGCTCCTTCCGCACCTGATGCGGACTAGGAAAAGCATGCTCCGGCGAGATGTGGTCCCCGTTGGCGGACAGCCCCCCAAGATCGGTAGCGCCAGCTTCCACCAGCTCCGGCCAGAAGTCGCTGAGGTTCGGCGGAACCTGCACCCCAACGTCGGGCATCAGCCTTTGACACTCGCGGATAAGCCGCTTGATGTCCTCGATCGAAACAGGCGTCGCCCACTGTGGCAGGGAGGACGGGGACCCCTCCGACGGAGCCTCCCCATCTGTTGCTCCGGCGGAGGGGTCCCCGTCCTCCCCCCACCTCTCGAGAGCCGCCTCATCGGCGATCTCGGCAACCTCGCGCCCGTAGTACCGAGGATGCGGCACGAAGTTCTGCAGGATCACCTCCTGGACGTGCCCGTACTCGGCATGCAGCCCGGCAATCGCTTCGAGCGATTCGACCTGCTCCTGCTCCGTCTCGCCAATGCCAACCAGGACCCCGGTCGTGAACGGGATCCGCAGCTCGCCCGCTGCCTCGATCGTCGCCAGCCGCTTCGCCGGATGCTTGGTCGGCGACCCCGCATGGACCGTTTCCATCAGCCGCTCGGAGATCGACTCCAGCATCAACCCCTGCGACGCGGTGACCTCCCGCAACCGGCCGAGGTCATCCCGATCGAGCACGCCGATGTTCGTGTGGGGCAGGATGCCGCGCTCGAGCGCACGTTCGCAGGCCCAGATGACATACGACGTGAAGTCCTCGTGCCCCCACTCGGCGAGCTTTGTCGCCACCCCGGGGTTGACCTCCGGCCGCTCGCCGGTCAGGACGAGCAGCTCCTTGGCGTTGCGCCGTTCCGCCTCGTCGAGCCGCCGCTCCACCTCCTCGGGCGAGTGGATGTGCGCCCGGTGCGTCGCGAACGCGCAGTACTTGCAGTAGCACTGACAGGTGCGCGATAGCGAGAGCGTGTAGTTGCGTGAGAAGGTGACGCGACGCACGGCGCCCACGCTACAGGGACGGATCTATGGCCGCCGGGCCACCTGGGCCCGGCGGATCTAGGAAGCTCGGATCAGCCGGCGGCGCCGGGTTTCGCTGCCGCCGGGGTGGCCGGTTTCGCAGCCGGGGTCGCCCTCCTCACCGGCTCCGGAGGCTCGGTCGGCGCCGGGCCGCCCGGCTCGAGGACGAACTTGAAGACGGCAGCGGCAAGCAGCGAGCCGAGGATCGGTCCAAGCAGGTAGGGCCAGACACCGCCCCACTCGTTTGCGACGAGCGCCGGGCCGAACCAGCGGGCGGGATTGAAGGAGCCGCCGGTCAGCGGGCCGCCGACCATGACGAGGAAGCCCAGCGTGGTGCCGATCGCCAGCGGCGCCCACTCCTTGAAGCTCTTCTTGGAGAAGACCGCGGCGAGGATCACCAGGACCAGGCAGAAGGTGCCGATCCCCTCGACGATCATCCCCTGGAAGTTGCCGGCTAGCAGCCCGCTCACCTGAGCCGCCGCATAGTTGGTGGCGCGACCCTCGTCGACCAGAAGGCCCTTGGCGAGCAGCGCGCCGAGCACTCCACCGGAGAGCTGGGCAAGCATGTAGATCAGCCCGTCGACCGGAGCGATCCGTCTGATCGCCATCGCGGCCAGGGTCACCGCCGGGTTGAAGTGCCCACCGCTGACCACGCCGAACATCACGATCAGCCCGAACAGCAGGAAGGCGTGAACGAGGCCGACGACGGAGAAGTCGGAACCGAACTGCGCCTGGTTTCCCGTCGCCACGAACAGCACGACCACGCTGACGACGAAGAACACCAGCAAGAAAGTGCCGATCAGCTCGGCGAGATATGCCGCGAGTCCTCGTTCCTGCACTGGTTACGCCTCCTCTGTATGTCTCCCGTAGTGCCTAAATGCTGCGGCCGCAGTGTAGCCGGAACCGGCGAATGAATAGTTTTCCCTGTTGCAATGAGATGGGGCACCGCGCTGCTGGCGGCCGCCCTGCTGCTCGCCGGTGTCGCCGGCTGCGGTGGGGACGGCGCTGAACCGGGCGCGCCGATCGGCGCGAGCCTGGTGCTCGATTTCACCCCCAACGCGGTCCACTCCGGGATCTACGCGGCGCAGCGGCGCGGTTACTACCGCGATGTCGGGGTCGATCTGACGATCCGCGAGCCGGGCGAATCGACCGACGCGCCGAAGCTGCTCGAGGCGGGGCGAGTCGATTTCGCGATCCTCGACATCCACGACCTCGGGATCGCCCGCGAGCGCGGCCTCGACCTCGTCGGCGTGACTCCGATCGTGCAGCGACCTCTGGCGTCGGTGATCGCGGGCGCCACCGGAGGCGAAGCCGTGCGCCGCCCCCGCGACCTCGAGGGCCGCACCGTCGGCGTAACCGGCCTTCCCTCGGACGAAGCGGTCGTCGACTCCGAGGTGAGCGCCGACGGCGGCGACCCGGCCCTGGTCCGGCGGGTGACGATCGGCTTCAATGCGGTCTCTTCGCTCGCCGCCGGCAAGGTCGACGCCGCGACCGGCTTCTGGAACTCCGAGGCGGTCGCGCTGCGGCGCCGCGGCATCCCGATCCGGGTCTTCGAGGTCGACCGCTACGGCGCTCCGCCCTACCCGGAGCTGGTCATGGTCGCCGAGCGCGAGACGACCGAACGCGACCCGGAGCTGGTCGACGCGATGCTCGCCGCCTCCGCCCGCGGCTACGAGCTCGCCTTCGAGCACCCCGCCGAAGCCCTCGACGACCTGCTCGCCTCGGTGCCCGGCCTCGACCGCGCCGACCAGGCGGCGCAGATGCGCGTCCTTCGCCCGATCCTCCACCCCGCCCCCTTCGACCCGGCCGTCCTGCGCGAATGGGCGGCCTGGGACCTCGAACACGGGTTGCTGCAGCGACCGCTCCAGGTCGGGGCGGCCTTCAGGCTCGACCGCTGAGCAGTCGCTCGGCCAGCTGCGGAAGTTCGCGGGCCATCCGCGATCGGGGGACGACCATGTCGACGCCGGCCGCCTCCGCGGCCTCGCGGGTCTCGACGTCGACGTGGGAGTAGTAGCCGAGGACCGGAATGCCGAGGCCGACCAGAGCCTCCGGATTCGCCGTGTCGAGATCGGCGACCACGAGCTCGGCGGCATCGAGCGGCGCCTCGGCCAGCGCCGGCGACAGGGTCACGTCATGACCTGCCGCGCTCAGCATCGCCTCGACCTTGCTGCCGAGCAGCAGGTCGGACGCGACGGCGACGACGCGGGCCACCGGCTACAACGCGCGGCGCTGGCGGAACTCTTCGCGGACGCTCTCCGGACGGCCCCACATCTGCACGACCTCGGCCCGTCCCTCGCGCACCTCGCGCACCTGCATCTCGCCGCTGACGCCTTCCTCGTCGAGCTTGCGCAGCACCCCCATCACGCTCTCCGGCGCAGCAGCGTGCCCAAAGCTGTGAGCGACCAGCAACCGCCAGTGCCAGTCCGCCTCTGAATAGGGCTGCGCGTTGACCTGGCTCACGGCCACGGCGGTATCGATGTACTGACTCTCGTCGTCGATCCGCAGATCCACCTCGAGGTCCGTCCAGTCCGGCGGCAGCGTGTCGACGATCAGTTGAAAATCGCTCGCAAGACCCATCGCGGCCAAGCCTACTCCGCCGGAGGCTTCAGATCCGGCCCCGGGATCGCCTTCCCGTGGGGATCGTGGCTCGGCTCCCCCAGTTTGGCCGCGATCAGCAGCTCCAGGTCCTCGGAGATGTAGTGCTCGAGCACCTCGGCCTCCGCGTGGACGCGGTCCTCGGGCATCCCCAGGGCCTCGGAGAGGTAGGCCTCGATCAAACGGTGGTGGCGAATCACCTCCAGCGCGACCTTCTCGCCGGCCGGCGTCAACGTCACCCCCTTATATGGCGTGTGCTCGACCAGGCCCATCTCGTCGAGCCGTTTCAGCATCGACGTCGCGGTCGCGGGCGTCACGCCCAGCCGCTGCGCCACCTCGCCGTTGAGCACCGGCCCCTTGCGCTGCTGGGAGAGGGCGTAGATCGCCTTCGCGTAATCCTCGATCGCCTCGGTGTTCGTCGCCCTTCCCGCACGGCCGCCTCCGGTCGCCATGGCCTAGACCGAGACCAGCAGGCCGGTCACGTAGAGGACGGCCATGCCGGCGATCAGGCCGGCGACCGAGAGCGGGTACAGCAGGCGGCCGTCGGCGTCCTGCATCGCCGGCGCCAGTTGCACGATCACGCGGGCGATCGCGCCGACGCCGATGCCGAACAGGAGGGCGGCGAGACTCGGATTGAAGGCGGCGGCGCCGATCCACGCCCCGAGGATCGCCGGAGCTCCGGCGATCAGCCCGAGCCCGCCGAGGTAGCCGAAGCTGGGGCGCGACGCGTTGCCGTCCTCACGCAGCGGGGCGACGATCGCCAACCCCTCGGTCGTGTTGTGGATCGCGAAGCCGACGACGAGGAATGCACCGAGCGCGAGCGCGCCGGTGGCGTAGGCCGAACCGATCGCCAGCCCCTCGCCGAGGTTGTGGAGGCCGATCCCGATCGCCACCAGCAGCCCCAGGTAAAGACCGCCCTGCGTCGCAGCCCGCTTCGACGCCTCACGGCGACGGCTCAGGTGGGCGTCGATGGCGGCCAGCAGCAGGTAGGCGAGCAGGCCGCCGGCAAAGACCAGACTGGCGCCGCCGAAGGCGCTCGGTGCCTCGCCGGCGATCTCCAGACCCTCGAGCCCGGCGTCGATCCCGAGGAAGGCGAGCAGGCCGACGGTGAAGGCGATCAGGGCCCCGATCCAGCGGGCGTCGATGCGGCGCACGAAGGGGAGCCAGAGCATCCCGAGGCTGACCGGGATCACGCCGACGTAGATCCCGAGCAGCGCCATCAGGCCGTAGAAGCTGAGATCGGCCTCGGGAGTCTCGGTGGCGACCGGGATCGCGGCGTCGATCGTTCCGCCCGAGGAGGTGAGGACGAAGATCTCGTAGGCCTCGCCCTCGATCCACGGGTACTCGATCTGCATAGTGGTCGAGCTGAGCCGGCCGATCTCGAGCCCATCGGTGGCGGTGAAGGGCGCATATGCGTCGTTGATCGCCACCTGGGCGATTTCGACCGGGTCGGGACCGTCGTTGCGCAGGGTCAGCTCGATCTCGCCGGGCCGCAGCACCGTGCGCTCGATCACGACCTCCTCGACCGGCGGTCCGGTCCGCTCGCCGAGCCCCGGGCCGCCGAGCAGGGCGAAGGCGCCGATCGCCGCCGCGATCAGGGCCAGCGGGATCGCGCCCAGCGCCCAGGGCGGTAGGCGACCCCCGGGAGCGCGCTCGGCACGGGCGGCGGCCTCCATCAGGCCGCCCCCCCGTTGCCGCCCCAGGGCAGCTTGCAGTAGGCGGCCGCGGCGGCGGCCGAGCTCAGCAGCGACGGGTCGCCGACCCGGAAGAACCCGGTCCAGCCCAGCTCGGCGAACTCGCTGACGTGGGCGTGGAACATGTAGTCGCCGTCGAAGGGGAACTTCAGCTCGAGGACCGCCCGCTGGCCCTGGCCCTGGATCACCGTGTCCGTGAACTCGGTCGGCTCCAGCGAGGTCCCGGTCGGGTAGTGCTGGAAGAAGTTGGCGTGGACGTGGAAGGAGTTGATCGGGTCGAACTCGAGCACGTTGACCAGGTAGATCCGGACCAGCTCGTCGCGCTTCACCCTGATCGGCTCGTTGACGTAGTGGAAGCCGACCGTGTTGACCGCGTAGACCTCGTTGGCGAGGTCGAAGTTGGTGTCGAACCCGTTCATCACCATCACCATCTCGTCGGCTTCGGGCCGGCCCTGCTTGGGGTCGATGACGAAGGCGCCGTAGAGCCCGCGCGAGATGTGGGCGGCGAGCGGCGCGACGTGGCAGTGGTAGAGGTGGAGCCCGAACGGCTCGGCCTCGAATTCGTAGGTGA
>Ga0190265_10001627_pt1 | contig 14779 bp, 11 predicted proteins | sample Popmic124T_FD_133135 | JGI IMG/M metagenome (GOLD analysis project Ga0190265, IMG submission 133135) | Populus adjacent soil microbial communities from riparian zone of Indian Creek, Utah, USA - 124 T | ecosystem: Environmental > Terrestrial > Soil > Riparian zone | place: USA: Utah | collected...
ATCGCTTCGGCATCTCGGCGTCGCCGACGGGGCGGGCGTTTGCCGTGATTTTCGGCAGCGTGGCGCTCCAATTCGAACCGATCTCCCGTTTTCTCGAGCCGGGCGCCAAGGTCCATTTGCGGGGAGAAGTCGACGGCCGGTTTACGTTTGCGCACGTCTACCTGACCAAACCGGATGGAACGGTCGACGAGCAGAAGACGGCGTCGCGCAAGCTCGATTACTCGACCGCGTTGACGACACCGGGAAGGTACAAGCTGGAGGTCATGGGAGACGGGCCGATGGGTCCGGTCGTGATCTCGAACGTTCCGCTCTTCGTGGGCATCCGAGAAGCTCCACTCACGGAGCTCGTCGGCCAATCGTCTTCCCCGCCGCAAGCCGAGGCGCGCATGCTGGAGCTCCTCAACCAAACGCGGGTGGCCGCCCGGCTCCGGCCCGTGGAGCCCGACGCCGAGCTGCGCAACGTCGCGCTCGGACATTCAAACGATATGGCAGAGCACGGATTCGTCGGCCACGTCTCCCCCTCGACGGGAACATCCGAGGATCGCATGAAGCGATCGGGACTGCTCGTCAGCGAATGCGGCGAAAATATCTCTCAGGCCCCGACGCCGGAGGCCGCTCACCACGGACTGATGGAGAGCCCCGGCCACCGCACTGTCATGCTCGGGGCTCCCTATACGCACGTCGGCATCGCCGCGGTCGAGCATCATAAGGACTTGATCGTCACCCTGGTCTTTTGCCGCCGTCCGGATCCGACCAAGCTCCCGCGCGACGCAGCCCAACTCGAGGCTGCGCTGTTCGCCATGCGAGCCGCGAAGGGCGTGCCTCGACCCACCGTGGATCCGATCTATCGCACCGCAGCGCAGCGGGGTGTCGAGGCCTATTTGAAGGCTCCTCAACCGGCTCCGGAGATCGCGAACAAGGCAACGATCGAGGCGCTCCGAAGCGAGATCGGCCGCTTGCGAACGCCGCGCACGGCCACCACCGCCTGCACGCTGTTTCTGGAGGTCGTGGAAGTGGAGCAGCTCGCGCGAAACCCCACGTTGCTCGACCGAGGCCTCGTCAAGTTCGGGGTCGGCGCCCAAATGCGCACGGACGACAAGGGCTCTCGCCTCGCCACGATCTTCATACTCGAAGGCGTTCCCTGCAAATAGCGACGCGGCGCACGCATCCGACCTACCGCGCCATCGCCAGCCACTCGGTGGCCTTCTTCGCTCCGCGCTCGCCGCGCTTTCCGAGCGGCACGAACGCATCGCGCGCCGCCACCGCGAGCACGCGCGCCCTCGGCTTGTCGCTCCCCGTGCGCCACAGCGTTTCCGCGAGCCCCAGGCGAATGGTCGCAAGGAGCACTGGATCCGCCTCTTGGGTTTCGGCGAGCTTGAGCGCGCGTTCGAGTCGCTCGCGCGCGAGGCGATCCTGGTGAAGACCGAGATACGCTTGCCCGAGCCCGGCCAGCGCGTCCACGAGGTAGAGATGCTCCGGGCCGAGCGCTTCTTCTTGGATGGCGAGGGCGCGTTGATAGAGCGGGAGCGCCTTGGCGAACGACTTCTGTGCGACCAGGGCGTCGCCAAGGCCGGTGAGGGCGGTGGCGACGCGCTGGTCCTTGGGGCCCAGCCGTTTCTCCCAGATCTCGAGCGCCTGCTCGTACCAGCGAAAGGCCTCCGCGAAGTCGCCGAGGTCGTGCGCAATGTTCCCTAGGTTGGCGATGTTGCCGGCGCAGAGCGGATGATCGGCGCCGAGCGCGCGCGTGCGGATGGCGAGCGCGGATCGGAACGCCGCGGTGGCGCCTTCGCGATCGCCGAGCGCACGAAGGGCCTCGCCGATGTTGGTGGTGGCGATGGCCACGCTCGGGTGATCGGGGCCGAGCGAGCGGGTCCAGATGTCGAGCGCGCGGCGAAAATTCGCGAGCGCGGCGTCGAAGCTCTCGTGTTCGAGCTGGAGCGTACCCAGGTTGTTCCAGGCGGCGGCAACGGCCGGATGCTCGGGGCCGAGGGCCTTTTCCCAGATAGCGCGCGCTTGCTCGTAGTCGGCCCGCGCGGCGTCGGTCTTGCCGAGATCGGCGTCGGCATTGCCGATCGTTTTGAGCACCTCCGCTACGGGCGCGGCCTCCGCGCCCAAGGTGCGCTCCAGAATGCTGCGCGCTTTTTGCCCGGTTTCGACCGCCTGCTCGAACTTTCCCTCTTGATAGAGAAGGTCGCTCTCCGCCGACAGCAGGAGGCCGAGCGTCGCGTCGGAAGAAGGCAGCGATTCGAGGTGCGCCTCCGCGTCGAGCGCCCACTCGTGCGCCTCGGCGTGGTGCTGCTGTCGCACTCCGACGACCTTGACGAGGCCGATCCAGGCGCGTGCCGCGACGTCTTCGACACCGCCCGTCTGCGCCGCGCGCAGCGCTTTTCTCAGCATCGCTTCGGCGGGGGTGTATTCCCCTTTCGCATCGAGGAGCTGCGCCAGCGTGAGCTGGGCATCCGCTTCGAGGGGGCGGTAACGGAGCGTGGTCGCCAGGTCGACCACCGCGCGCGCCACAGGTTCCCCCTCGCCGTAGCGACCCGACTCGAAGAGCGCTCTCGCACGTCCGAGCTCTTGCCACGCTCGCTCGACTTGGGCGCGCGTGGCGACGTCGGGCGGCATCACACGCGACGCGAGCCGCACGCGATCGGCGCAATCGCGGAGCGGCGAAAGCGACTGCGCGGTCTGCGCCGCTTTTTCGAGTGAGGCTCGGTCGGCGCGCGCCAGCACGTCCACTTTCGCTCCGAGCTCGAGGCGGCGTTGCTCGAGGCAAGCCATCCGGCGATCGAGCATGTCCTCCGACTGCTCGCCCCGGATCCGAGTGTCCTCGCAAGCAGCGGTGTACCCCGCCGCCCACTCGTCCGTGTAGCGATCGATGGCCGCCGAAACCGCGCCGAACGCATGTTCCGCGTAAGGCACACCGCTCGCCAGAAACGCGCCGTGAACAGCCTCGCGCCGCGCGGGGTTCCAGATGGCGCTCATCTTGGCCGGGGCACCTTGGCAGAGGCTGGTCTGTCGTCCTCGCAAACCGCGGTATCCCAAAAGGGCCGCCGCGACGAGGCCGGTGCCGGCGAGAGCGAGGGGCCACATGGGACGAGGTGGATGGCGCGCGAGCCTCAGGTCGACGAGCAGCGCCTCCATCGATGGGTAGCGCTCTTCGGGCTTTTCCGAGAGGCCGCGCGCGAGCACGGCGCGCACGCGGCGGGGCACCGCGACTTTGGCTTCGCGCTTCGCTTTTGCCAAACGCGATCGCCGCGCGCTCTCGCCGAGATCCTGCCCTCGCTTTTCCCGCGGTGGGCGGTATCCGTGGAAGGCTTCCCAAAGGCAAACGCAATAGCTGTACTGATCGCTCCACGCATCGACAGGGCGGCCATCGTATTGCTCGGGCGACATGTATTCGGGCGTTCCCAGGATGATCCCCGCGGCGGTCAGCTGATCGCTCGAGCGCTCGCTTCCCGCACCTTCCGAACCGGAAGGAGGCGAACCGGAAGGAGCAGCCGAAGGCGGCGTGCGATCGATGTCACTGGGCGTCTTCGAGGCGTCGGAGGAGCTCCGGCTCGCGACGGCGGCGCGGCGAAGCTCCGGGGTCGTGACGGGATCGGCCGATTCGGGCAATAGGGCGCCGCTGGCAGGCGCGCCGCTGTTCGCGCGCGCGACGACGCTGCGTGCCAAGCCAAAATCGGCGACGCGTACGCGACCGTCGGACCCGATGAGCAGGTTGGAGGGTTTGAAATCACGATGGACAATGCTCGCGCGGTGCGCCGCTGCGAGCCCTTCGCCGACAGCGAGGAACACGTCGAGGATCTCCGCCGCCGAGCGCCGCGTTTCGCGCAGCCAGGCGCGGAGCGTCGTTCCTTCGACGAGCTCCATCGTCATGAACACCGACGAGCCGAACGTCCCGACGTCGTAGACGGCTACTACGTTCGGGTGAGACAGCTGCGCCAGCGCTTGCGCCTCGCGAAGAAGGCGCTCTGATCCGAGCGCATCGCGATCACGCTCGTGAATCAGCTTGAGCGCAAGACGTCGATCGAGCTCGGGGTCATAGGCGCGATAGACGACGCCCATGCCGCCTCGTCCGAGCTCGCCCTGCACGACATAACGCGAACCAATTTGCTCCCCTCGCGCCAGCGGCTCGAACGATGGTCGGCGCTCGCGGGGCGTCGGCTCGGCGGACGGACCGACGGTTTCGGTGCTGGTCCCGAGCGTGTCTTCGCTCGGTTCCGCACTGCTGCTCGGTTTCGAACCCTCGTTTGCCATGGAATGAGCGTCGCTTACGACCGACGCGCCGAGGTCACGAACGTTCGCACATCGAATTATACGGCGGCGCGCCGCAATCGTTAATGACGATTAGGGAGAGGAATTTTCGCGGTCGGTCAGAGGCATCGATCGAGCGTACGCCCGGTGGGGACGACGATGTCGGACGATACCCTTCACTCCTGGGCGATCGAGCGCAAAGCGCGACTTTGTTGGGAAAAGCACGGGGCCCCGGCTCTCCTTCGATCAAACGTTCGCCGCGATCTACGATGGTGGGACGTGGGTTCTTCGTCGTCTTCGTCCATCCCCAATCTCGCTCCCGCCGGCATCGTCGAAACGGTACTCAGCCTCGACCAGAAGACGTTTCTCGACGTCTATGGAGACACGCTCATCCTGCTCGTCCGCGTCATGCACGCGACGGGCGAATTGGCATCGACGCTCGGCGCCACGGCCCCACGAGGGCGTGACGGCATCGCGCCGACGCCGATTTCCGGCCCCATGGACTTCGAGACGGTGACGTACCGCAAGGACTTCGCGGCGATGCATGACAAACACGCCGAACCAGCGGAGCTCGCGCGCGCCATCGAATCGATTCCCCATTTCGCCGTGCTGCTCCGCAAACGAGTGGGCGGCGACACCGCCTACAAGGATCGCATTTCGGTGGGCCGCGCGCGCAACAAGGACATCGTGCTTCGCCATGCGAGCGTTTCCAAATTCCACGGCTGGTTCGAGGTGGACGAGCGCGGCACGTTCTATTTCACCGATGCCGATAGCAAGAACCGCACGCGCGTGAACGGCGCGCACCTCTTTCCTCGCGAAAGAAGCGCCATCCAGTCGGGTGATACGATTCGCTTCGGCTCCGTCGAGGCGTTCCTCTGCGCGCCGCTCGTTCTGTGGAACGCCGTCCGCGCCTCCGCGGCGAAGAAATAACTTCGAGCATTGGCCAGCGAATTGTACCCGTGCCGAAGGCACGGTGGGGGTGGGGGCCCCATTCCGGACTTGCTCCGGTGGGGCTGGTGGGGCGGGGGCGAAGCCCCCGATAACAAAGACGAGCTAGAGCACCGACGGCGAAGCCGTTCGGTGCGCTAGCGATCGATGCGCGTCGAAAGCACGATCGACGACTCCGTGCGGTCGACGCCTTCCAGCACGCCAATGCGATCGAGCAGGGCGTCCATCTCGTGCACCGAATCGGTCACCAAGACGGCGATGAAGTCGTGTGCGCCGCTGATCGCATAGAGCTTACGCACCTCCGGCAAACGGCGAAGCTCCGCCTCCACGCGCGAAGCGAGCTTGGGGAGCGTGGTGATCATGACGTGGGCTTGAATCTGCCCGCGAATGACCTCGTCGCTCAAGCGCACGGTGAAGCCGGCGATGATGCCGCGCGCGAGCATGCGTTCGATGCGGCTCTGCACTGTCGTGCGCGACAAGCCGAGCTTGCGACCGAGCTTGGAGGTGGAGGCTCGCGCGTCCTCACGCAGCAGCGCCAAGATCCGCTGATCGGTGGGGTCGATCGTCAATTTGCCGACTGAGGACGTCATTTTGCTCAAAATCTATCGTCTAATTGTCATATTTACCACTTACTTTCGTCAGCCCCGCGTGGATGGATAAGCGCTGGGCACTTGGGTCCCTGAGAGAAGGGCACATGCGAGAGGTAGCGATTGTCGGAGCGGGCAAGATCGGGTCGATGATCGCCGATTGGCTCAGTCACACCGAGGACTATCGAGTCACGGTGATCGATAAATCAGCCGAACAGCTGGGTCGCCTGGACAGCAACGGCACATCCCAGCGGGTGGCTCTCGACGTCGAAAAGCCGTCCGAGCTGGCGCGCACCCTGGAAGGGAAATTCGCCGTGCTGAGCGCGGCGCCTTTCCAGGTGACGGGCAACGTCGCCGAAGCCGCCGCTCTCGCCGGCGTGCATTACCTCGATCTGACCGAAGACGTTACCGTCACCCAAAAGGTGAAGGCGCTCGCGGAAGGCGCGCCTACGGCTTTCATTCCGCAGTGCGGCCTCGCGCCCGGCTTCATCGCGTTCGTGGCGTTCGACCTCGCCAAACACTTCGATCGACTGCAGGACGTTCGCCTAAGGGTGGGTGCCCTGCCGCAGTTTCCTTCGAACGCCCTCAATTACAATCTGACCTGGAGCACCGACGGCCTCATCAACGAATATTGTGCGCCTTGCGAGGTCATCGAAGACGGTGTGCTGCGCCAGGTGCCCGCCCTGGAGGGGCGCGAAGAGTTCTCGCTCGATGGCGTGACGTACGAAGCCTTCAACACATCGGGCGGCATTGGAACGCTTTGCGAAACCTTGAAGAGCAGCGTGAGAAATCTCAACTACCGGACCATCCGCTACCCCGGCCATGTAGCGATCATGAAGACGCTGCTCCACGATCTGCGCCTGCGCGATCGCCGCGAAGTGCTCAAGGACATTCTGGAGTACGCGCTCCCCACCACGCTGCAAGACGTGGTGATCATCTTCGTGACCGTTACCGGCAGCCAAGCTGGCCGGTTCGTACAAGAGACGTACGCCACCAAGATCTACGGGCAGATGCTGCACGGCGCTCCGCGCAGCGCCATTCAGATCACCACCGCGGCGGGGATCTGCGGGGTGCTCGATCTGCTCGCTGAGGGCAAGCTGCCGGAGCGCGGGTTCGTGCGGCAAGAAGACGTCCCCTTGGCGGACTTTCTGCACAACCGCTTCGGTCGGGTGTATGCCGCCTATGGGAACCGAACCGGCGAGGCGAAACCATCATGAAGCATCGAGCCATTTTGGAAGGCGTCGGCCTTTTGTCGCGCGATCTTGCGGCGGGAACGCTGGAAGTGAAAACGCCCATCGACGGCACGGTGCTCGGTCGCGTGGCGGTCGATGGAGCGGCTGCGATCGCGTCCAAGGTGAACGCGGCGAACAGCGCTTTTCTCGAGTGGCGAAAGGTGCCCGCACCGGTGCGCGGCGATCTGGTGCGCCGCTTCGCTGCCATCGTACGCGACAACAAATCCGCCCTCGGACGGCTCGTTTCGCTGGAGGCCGGCAAGATCGCGAGCGAAGGGCTCGGCGAGGTGCAAGAGGTCATCGACATCTGCGACTTCGCGGTGGGGCTCTCGCGTCAGCTCTACGGGCTCACCATCGCTTCCGAGCGGCCCGGGCACCACATGCTCGAACGCTGGCATCCTTTGGGTCCGGTAGCCGTCATCACCGCTTTCAACTTTCCCATGGCGGTCTGGGCGTGGAACGCGATGCTGGCCCTGGTTTGCGGCGACAGCGTGCTCTGGAAGCCCTCGGAGAAGACACCGTTCTCGGCGCTGGCGCTGCACCGGTTGCTCGAGCAAGCGGTCGCCGGCGCGGAAAATGTGCCGGCCGGCGTCTCGGGGCTCATCCTCGGCGGGCGCGACGCCGCCGAGCACCTGGTGGACCATCGGGACGTTCCACTCGTCAGCGCGACCGGAAGCACCGCCATGGGACGGATAGTCGGTCCGCGCGTGGCCTCGCGCTTCGGACGCACGCTGCTCGAGCTCGGAGGCAACAACGCCGCCATCGTCACCCCTTTTGCCGATCTCGGGCTCGCTACGCGCGCCATCGTTTTCGCGGCCGTGGGCACGGCGGGTCAGCGCTGCACCACCCTGCGCCGTTTGTTCGTGCATCGCGACGTCTACGATGCCGTGCTCAAGCGGCTCACGCGCGCGTACGCGAGCCTGCCCATCGGCGACCCCCTGGAGAAGGGAACACTGGTGGGCCCGCTCATCGACGGCGCCGCGTTCGACAAGATGCAGGCCGCGCTGTCGGCGGCCCGGCAAGCGGGCGCGCGTGTCACGGGCGGTGAGCGCGTTTCTTTGCCGCAGCTCGAGGGCGGCTATTACGTGCGGCCGGCCATCGTCGAGCTTACCGCGCCCATCGATGTAGCCAACGAAGAGACGTTCGCGCCGATCCTCTATACGTTCGCCTACCAGAGCTTCGAGGAAGCCATCGCGCTGCAAAACGCCGTACGGCAGGGGCTATCGTCGGCAGTTTTCACCAATAACTTGCTCGAGGCGGAGACTTTTCTGTCCGCCCAAGGGAGCGATTGCGGGATCGCCAACGTCAATGCGGGCCCGAGCGGCGCCGAGATCGGCGGCGCCTTCGGCGGCGAGAAGGAGACCGGGGGCGGCCGCGAGTCGGGCAGCGACGCCTGGAAGGCGTACATGCGCCGGCAGACCCAAACCGTGAATTTCTCGCCAACCTTGCAGCTGGCCCAGGGTGTAAAGTTCGACATCGATTGAGTCCACCCATGGCGCCATGCGCTAAGCTATGCGCGCTCGTTCCGCCATGCCGTCGCCTGCTCCGCTCACCGCGCCGGACGCCGCGCCCCCCAGGGTGACCGTCTCGGCTCTCATCGAGGAGACTCGTCTATGAGTCCCCGGCGCGTCGGAAGTTACGATCTGCTGGAGCGGATCGGTGAGGGGGGCATGGGCGAAGTGTGGCTGGCCCGGCACGAAAGCCTGCGCCGTCTGGTGGCGGTGAAGCTCATTCATCCCCAAACCCTCTCCTCGGAAAGCGCCGCGCAGGCGCGACGCCAGTTCGAACGCGAAGCGCATGCCACGAGCACGCTGCGCTCTCCGCACACCGTGGCCTTGTTCGACTACGGCTCGACCGCCGATGGCAACGTTTACTACGCGATGGAGCTCTTGGAAGGGATCAGCTTGGCGGCTCTGGTGAGCGAATTCGGTCCCGTGCCTGCCGAACGTGCCGTGCACCTCTTGGTGGGGCTCTGCGAATCGCTCGCCGAGGCGCACGATCGTGGGCTCGTACATCGCGATGTCAAACCGGGCAACGTATTTACCTGCGTGCTCGGCGCCAAGCACGACTTCGTCAAGGTGCTCGACTTCGGCCTGGCGCGAACGCTCCCCACATTGGCGCCAGGCTCGTCGCCTGCCATCACCGGAACCATCGCCGGTTCTCCCGCCTTCATGGCGCCCGAAGCGGCGCGGGGGGCGTTTGCTCCCTCGTGCGACATCTACGGCGTCGGCTGCGTGGCTTATTGGCTCTTGACCGGGAAGTTCGTGTTCGAAGCGCCGACGCCGATCGACGTCATCCTCGCGCACATGCAAAACACGCCCACGCCCCCTTCTGCGCGGGGCGGCGCCGTTCCCACCGAGCTCGATCGCATCGTGCTCGCTTGCCTCGAGAAGGAACCAACCAAACGCCCCGCGACCGCCACCGAGCTCGGAGCGTTGCTCGAAGCTTGCCCTCTCGAAACGCGCTGGACGCCGGCGCGGGCGCGGGCCTTCTTCGAAGAGAACCGCGATGCCATCGCGCGCGCCAACCCCGCCACGCTCGCCGCGCGCGCGCTGGCCGGACGGAGCGATGCCGCGGTCGCCGCCAAGTCGCCCGATCTTCCGATGCCCGAGGCGGTAAAGCTCGCGAAAGACGCGCAGCTCGAGCGGCTGCAGCACCACTTCACCCGCAGTCACATCGACGTCAACGAGCTCGAGCTGCGCATGTTGCTCGTGAAGAAGGCGAAGACGTCCCAGGAGATCGACCGGGTCTTCTCGGATTTGCCGCCGCTCGATGCCCCACCCAACGAGCCCCACCCCCGCGCGGTGCGCGCCGCCACCAACGGTTCGGCCTTGGCGGCGGCGATGCCGAACGCGGCTGCCGCGGTCGCCGTCATGTCGCCCGGCGACAAGAAGGCGCTCGTCGTGCGCGCGCATCGCCCCGCCGAAACGCAGATCGTCTCGGTCATGAGCTCGAACCGGCGCGACATCGTGCTCCGCGACGGGGAGGTAGGGACGGCGGTGGCCGTCATGGGCGAAGCAACCGTCTTCGTGGACGCTTCGCAAGTTTCAGTGGACGGCGTCGCCGAGCTCAAATGCGTGGCGGTGATGGGGCACCTTACGATCTACGTCAAGGCCGGGGTGGAGGTGGAAGCTACCGGCGTCGGCGTTTTGGGCTATTTCGAGCGGTGGGGCGGGCGCCGGCGCTCGCGCCAAGGCCCGCTGCTGCGCGTGACTGGCGCGGCGGTGCTCGGCGGGGTCAAAGTTGTCGTCGCTGAGGAGGAGTGATCGTGAGGCGTTACATTCTCTATTTCCGGCTTGCGATGGTGGCGCTCGCCGCCGCCCTTCGTCGCCTCTTTCGCGGTCCCAAGCGGCCCGGCTGGTCATTTCGATTCGAGATCCTGGTGGCGGTGCTCCGCGCGGCCATCGTGCTCACCGGGATACGATCGATAAGCGGCGGTTCCAAGCGCCGCCTCGCCACGCGCGTGCCCCGCAGCATCGCCGCGCAGCTCAAGCTCGAAAGCGCGACGTTCGCAGGCTTGCCCGCCGACATCCATACACCGGTCGGCTGGGCACCGGGCGCGCCGACCGTCCTTTACCTGCACGGCGGGGCGTATGTCACATGCTCGCCCGGCACGCATCGGGAGCTCGTGGCGCGTATCGCGCTCGCGAGCGGGGCGCGGTGCGTGGTGCCCGACTACCGTCTCGCCCCGCGCCATCCCTTTCCGGCGGCGATCGAAGACGCCGTCGCGACCTATCACGCGCTCTTGGAAGAAGGGGTCGATCCCGCCACCTTGTTTCTCGCGGGCGATTCGGCGGGCGGCGGTTTGTCGCTCGCTACCATGCTTTCGCTGCGTGATGCCGGCGCGCCGTTGCCGCGGGGAGCGGTGCTTCTCTCGCCGTGGGTCGACCTGGCCGGCACCGGCGAGTCGCTGCTCACCAACCGCGAGTTCGACTATCTCTCCGGCGACACCGTGACGACGGCCAGGCTTTACGCGAAAGACACCGACCTTTCGCATCCGCTCGTGTCTCCGGTGTATGCGGAGCTCGCCGGTCTGCCGCCCCTGCTCGTCCAGTCGGGCGACGCGGAGATCCTCTTTTCGGAGAATCAGCGTCTCGTCGAGCGAGCCCGAGCCGCCGGCGTCGAGGTGGAGCACGAGATCGAACCGGGGATGATCCACGTCTTTCAGTGCTTTGCCGCGGTGTCACCGCAAGGCAAGGCCGCCATCGTCTCCATCGGGCGGTTCGTGCGGGGTCTTGCCAAGGGGCGCACGGGCCCCGTCGTGAGCGCGGCCGCGGCGGCGGAGATCGAACGAGCCGTCGAGGAACCCTTGCCGACTTGACGGCGTGTGCCAGCGCTTGAATGGCGCGACCATTCGCTGCATGATCAAAGAAGATGCGAAGCTCGCTCAAAGTGTCGCATCGTCGCTTGCGCTTGCTGTGCAGGTCGCTACTCGCGAGCGCGATGCTTTCGGGATGTCCATCGGAGCGCGGCGGCTCCACGACGCAAGCAGGAACGACCGGGTCGAGCTCGGGCAGTGGTGGATCGACCGGTGCCGGCGCCGGCGGCTCGGCAGGGCTCGCAGGAATGGGCGGGACAGGGTCATCGGTAAAGGACAGCAGCGTGGACGACGGCACGACCGTCGTGGCCGCGGGCGTACGCTGGATCGGAAGGGTCGACACGAGCGACGCGAGCGCCCCTCGTTTTGGCTGGACGGGCAGCGGTTTCGCGGCGCGATTCTCGGGCACGTCGATCGGCGTCGATTTCAAAAACGACGATGCTTACTTCTTTCAAGTCGTCATCGACGGCAAAAAAAGGGAGCGGTTTCAGGCCGCCAAAGGGCGAGCCGTCCGCGTCGTCGCCAGCGGCCTCGAGGAGGGAACGCACACCCTCGAGCTGACGCGCGAGATCGAGGCGAGCTACGGAGCATCGCAGTTCTTCGGTGTCACCCAAGCAACGCTCCTCGGGCCTCCTCCGTCGCCCGGGCGGCTCATCGAGTTCGTGGGCGACTCCATCACCGCTGGCTACGGCAATCTCGGCAACGAGCCTCATCCCAACTACGGCAATCCCAGCCCTTGCCCTTTCAGCTTCGAGACCGAGAGCGCCTACATGAGCTACGGCGCAGTGGCCGCGCGCGCGCTCGCCGCCGATGCCAGCATCGTCGCGATGTCCGGGTGGGGTGTCTATCGGAGCCGCACGGGCAGCCAGAACGACGTTCTCCCCAAGGTGTATGCCAATGCTTTGGGTACCACCGCGACGCCGGCGTGGGATTTTCGTACCCAACCCCAACTCGTCGTCATCAACCTCGGCACCAACGACTTCAGTCCGGGTGACCCCGGCTCTGCTTATACGACGGCGCTCGGCGGCTTCGTCGATTCGGTGCGCGCGCGCTATCCGGGGGCTTGGATCTTCTGCGCGATAGGGACCATGTACACGACTGCCCAGCACGCCAAGGCTCTCACTTACACGCAATCGGTCGTCAATTCGCGCGGCGGCGACGGAGGCAAGGTGGCGCTCGTCGATCTCGGCTCGCAGGATGCCTTGCAAGGAACCGGTTGCGACTGGCACCCGAGCGTCGCCGAAGATCAGCGGATGGCGGACGTTCTCGTACCGATCGTGCGGCAGAAGCTCGGCTGGTAGCGCGTGGTGCGGCCGAACGCTCGCTATCGGCTGTAGCCGCGTGGCGCGGCCCACCCTTCGAGCACCTGCGCCAACCGCCGCGGATCGAGATCCACGCCGGTGCGTTTGCCGTGTTCGGCCGGGAGCCACTGCGCGACCTCTTCGATCGTCGTCGACATTCGAAAATCGAAAGACCGCGGAGCGAGCCAGCGCAGCCCGGTGACGAAGCTCCGCAGCGCGCTCGTCCAGAAACCGGTCCCCCCCACGACGACCGCCACGCAGGCGAGTTGCCCTGCGTTCTTCTTCAACGCGTTCACGAAGTGGGTGCGCACTTCCGCTGTGGGCAGGTCCGCTCCGTTGGCCACGATATGAATGGTGGAACGACCGTTCGGGTAAAGGTCGTTCACGACGTTCGTCGCGCGTACCATGCGTTCGACGGCGGGCATGGTGGCTTGCGATTCCCAAACTCCGACGAAGACATTTTTCCAGGACCCGAAAATGAAAGCGCCGGGCTCGGTGTCGAGCACCACCGGCTCCCCCAGGCGCAGTCGGCGCGCAATGTCTCCGCCCGCTTCCGGTCGTCCCGAACCTTCGCGGCCGGCGGGCCCCGACGGGCGCGACGGAGGGGCCGAGGTGTGTCGCACTGCAGCACCGTCGCGGGGGGCTGCTGTCGACTCGCGCGGAGCTGCGGTCGACCCGCGGGGGGCTGCCGTCGACGCGCGCGGCGCTGCCGATTGACGCGGCGCCGTGGTCGATTCCGGGGGCGCCGTCGACTCGCGGGAGGCTGCCGTCGAGTCGCGGGAGGGCGCTTTTTCACGGGGCGCCGCCGAGGAATCTCGTTCTCGGCCTGGCGATGGTGTCGACTTTTGCTTGGGCTGCAAGATTCTTACTGGGGGACCGGTCTACGAACCGGGCGGATTGAATCGATGGAAAGCTCGCAGACGAACCCCGAGCGTTCGGCCATTCCGGCGGGACGCCCAAGGAACTACGGCGGTGGCGCGAAAACCTTAAACCGACACCGCCCTCCTTGTCTCGCCTGCGGCTCCGAGAAACTACACGATTTCAACGCCGCTGTGCGTGACCGCGAACACGAGGTCCCGTTCGCTACCCGCCGTGAACGCGTGCACTGAACCGGCCGAGCGCTCCACCAGCTGACCGGGGAAATAACGCACACCGTCCTCCCAGAACGTCCCCTCGAGCACCAAGGTCACTTCCGCGCCGAGATGCCTGTGACGCAGAATCGTCTGACCCCGTCTGACGCGAATGAACCCCGCGTTGGCCATGATCCGCGGACCTGGTTCGAAGTGGGTGAGAAAGAGGCCCGGCACCGGACCCGGTTCCCACGCCGCGGGGTTGTCGACCCGCTCGAGCAACTCGCACATGAGGTCCTCGGGCAGATCGACGATCTGGCAGAGCCGCCCGAGAAAGGGGCGAAAGCGATCGACCCCGTGGAGGGTCGCGAGCAAGCGCTCACGGACCGCGGGCGGGGGCGCGATGGGAGCGAGCGTCGCCGCGCGCAGCGCCAGCACGTGCTGCAAGAGCGCACATTCCTTGCTCAGCTCGGGCGACGACGCGAGGATCCTCGCCATCTCTTTCGTCTCGTCTTCGGACAACCGGTGAAGGACATAGTTGGAAAGGCAGTCGAGGATTTCCCCTTTCATGTCGTGCCTCGCGTTTGACCCAGGAAATGGCGGCGCAGCAGCGCCATCGCGCGAGCGAGCCTCGACTTGACGGTTCCCGCGGGGATCTTGAGCCGGAGACCGATCTCGACTGCCGAAAGCCCTTCGAAATAAGCAAGGTCGATGACCCTTTCCAGGTCGCGAGGTAAACAAGCCACTTCACGACGAACATGAGCGCCGTCCGCAGCGCAGACGTCGCATGATACGTATGCCGCTTCGTCGAAGGTCGGCAACTTGGTGCGCACGAGCTCGGCGCGGCGCGCGGAGCCCATGCGATCGTCGAGCGCCCGCGAGCGGACTCGAGTGACGAGCCACGCGCGCACGGTGCCGCGCTCCGGGTCGTACTCGCCTGCGCGGTGCCATGCGTCGAGCAGGACATCGTGCAAAAGGTCTTCGGCGTGGACTCGATTACCGGCGATGCGAGTGGGGACAGCTAGCAACAAAGCTGGATAGCGATCGTAGAGAGCCGCCATCGCGATAC
>Ga0190265_10001628_pt1 | contig 14778 bp, 14 predicted proteins | sample Popmic124T_FD_133135 | JGI IMG/M metagenome (GOLD analysis project Ga0190265, IMG submission 133135) | Populus adjacent soil microbial communities from riparian zone of Indian Creek, Utah, USA - 124 T | ecosystem: Environmental > Terrestrial > Soil > Riparian zone | place: USA: Utah | collected...
CGAGCCGCGAGGGAAAGGCAAGAGCCCGAGCGCCGCGTTGCGCCCGGGCTCCGCCAACCGAGAGAGGGACGCACAGGTGCGTCGCGGACCAGGGTAGGTGCCGGGCGGGCGGGCCGGAAACCCGCGTTGGAGGGATTTCTCGGACTCCCTCCAGCAGGGGATGTCCCACCCCCGGGGTGGGACTACGAGCCCCGAGCTGCTGCCGGTTCGTGCGGCTCGCCGAAGGCCTTGAAGCCGCCATCCTCTGCGTAACGGCGCTCGCAACGATCGACCGCCTCCCGATCGAGCTCGACGCCGAGGCCGGGGGCGCTCGGCACAGCCAAGTGACCGCCCTCGAAGTGAAATGCCGGAGTGACCAGCGTCTCCCGCAACAGGGTGAGGTGCGTCTGATGCGCCAGCTGGCCGGGCGGCAGGGTGGCAAGGACCTGGAGCGCCGCCGCGGTCGCGATGCCGAGGTCGCAGAGGCTGTGGCGCACCAGCGGCACCCCGGCGAGACGGCAGAGCAACGCGGCGTCGCGCAGCGCGAGCATTCCCCCTAATTGATGCAGTCCCGTGACCACGACGTCGGCGGCGCGCCGCGCCAGCACCTCGCGCACGTCCGACAGCAGCCACGCCGACTGGTTGGCGGCGACCGGGATGCGCGAGGAGCGCCGCAGCTCCACGGCGGCGTCGTGGTCCTCGGCGCGAAACGGCTGCTCGAGGAACTCGAGCTCCAGGGCCTCGAGCTCGGGCAGGCGGCGGCGCACCTCGATCGCGCTCCAGGCCTCGTTCGGGTCGAGCCGCAGTGGCACCGCCGTACCGACCTCGGCCCGGATGGCCTCCGCGAGCTGGAGATCGAGATCGATCCCGAAGCCGACCTTGAGATAGAGGGTGTCGAATCCGGCCTCCAGCCCCTGCGCCGCCCGCGTGGCGAGCACGTGCGGTTCGAGGTCCGGCGAGTTGACGTGCCAGTAGAACGGGATCGGTCCGGCGTCGGCACCACCCCAGAGGCGATGCACCGGCAGCCCGACCGCCTTTCCGCACAGGTCCCAGAGCGCCATTTCGGCTCCCGCAAGCGCCAGGCTGGCGATTTGCGGGTCATGTTCGGCGAGCCGCTCGGACGCCGTTCGCGCCAGGCGAACCACCTGCGTCGAGTCCGCGCCGATCAGCAAGGGCCGCAACGCCTCGAGTGCCTCGCACACCAGGCCCGCCGCCGGGATGCCGGGGGCCTCGCCGAGCCCGACGAGGCCATTCTCGGTCTCGAGCTCGACGAGGATCGTGGTGACCCCCTCGAGGCGCCCGAACCGCCACGGCGCCGGCTCCAAGAAGGGGACCGCGAGGCAGCGGAGCCGCAGCTCGGAGATCACCATGAGCGACGGTCGGCGTCGTCTGCCTCGGCGCGCGCCGCGCCCAGGATCGCCGCCGCCGAGCGCTCGACGTCCTCGGCGCTGGTCGACCAGTTGACGACCGAGATGCGCATCGCGGTGCGCCCCCTCCAGGTCGTCGGCCCGCACCAGCACGTTCCCTCCGCCTGCACCGCCGCGATCACCGCCGCCGTGCGCGCATCCGTCACCGCCTCGTCGGCAGCGGGGAACCGGACCAGGACCTGGTTGAGGACGACCTCGTTGAGGACCTCGATTCCCGGCTCGGGGGCGAGCAGCTCGGCAAAGCGACCGGCATGGTCGCAGCAGCGATCGACCAGCTCGGCGATCCCGTTCCGTCCGAGAGCCCGGAGGGTGGCGTAGAGGACGAAGCCGCGGGCACGCCGTGACGCCTCAGGCACGTAGTCGGTGCGATCAAGGCTCTCGGCGCCGCTGTCGCGGACCAGGTAGGCGGCGTCGAGCGAGAGCGCCGCGCGGTGGGCGTTCGCATCGCGGACGATCGCGATCCCGCAGTCGTACGGGACGTTGAGCCACTTGTGGGCATCCAGTGCCCACGAGTCGGCGCGCTCGAAGCCCTCGAGCTGACCCCGCAGCGAGGGGACGGTCGCCGCCCAGAGGCCGAAGGCGCCGTCGATGTGAAGCCAGGCATTCCGATGCCGTGCCGCCGCTTCGGCGATCTCGCCGAACGGGTCGAAGGCGCCCGTGTGGACGTTTCCCGCCAGGGCGCAGATCAGGGTCGGGCCGTCGCAATCGTCGAGCGCCGCGCGGAGCGCGTCCTCCCGCATGCGTCCCTGGCCGTCGGCGGCGATCCGGCGCGCGTTCTCGGTCCCGAGACCGAGCATCCGTAGGGCCGAGAGGATCGTCACGTGAGCCTCCTCGCCGATCAGCACGTGGACTTGCGGGGACTCACGCAGGCCGCGGCCCGCCACGTCCCAGCCGGCCTTCGCGAGCAGCGCTCCGCGCGCCGACGCGAGCCCGGTGAAGTTCGCCATCTGCCCGCCGGTCACCAGGCCCACGCTCGCCTCCGCCGGCAGGCCGAGCAGCTCGCGCAGCCAGCCGGCGGCCACCTCCTCCGCGACCGCCGCAGCCGGGGAGGCGATCGCGAGCCCGGCGTTCTGATCCCAGCCGGAGGTCAGCCAGTCGGCGGCCAGCGCAACCGGCAGCGAGCCGCCGTCGACGAAGCCGAACCAGCGCGGTCCGTTCGCGACCAGGCCCGGCGCGGCCGCCGCGGCCAGCTCGTCGATCACGGCCAGGTCGTCGACGCCGTCATCCCCGAGGGCCGCAGCGAGAGCTTCCCTCAACTCGCCGACCCCTGACTCGGGCCCCACCCGGCGCCCCGCGAGCCCGGCCCGGTAGCGCTCAGCGATCTCCTCCGCCCGCCGCAGCAACCGTCCCTCGTCGGCGGCGGGGCTCACAGGACCTTGTCGAGAAAGCGCTTCGTCCGCTCCTCGCGAGGCGCCGCGAAGAGCTGCTCGGGCGCACCCTCCTCGACGATCCGACCGTCGCTCATCATCACGATGCGGTCGCCGACCTCGCGGGCGAACCCCATCTCGTGGGTGACGACCACCATCGTCATCCCGCCCAGCGCGAGCTCCTTCATTACGTCGAGCACCTCGCGAACGGTCTCCGGGTCGAGGGCGCTGGTGGCCTCGTCGAACAGCATCAGCTTCGGGTTCATCGCCAGCGCCCTGGCGATCGCCACCCGCTGCTGCTGCCCACCAGAGAGCCTGCTCGGATAGGCGTCTCGCTTCTCGGCCAGGTGGACCCGTTCGAGCAGGCGCTCGGCGGTCTCGACTGCGCTCTCGGCCTCCGTACCGCGTACGTGGATCGGTGCCTCGACGATGTTCTCGAGTGCCGTCTTGTGGGGCCAGAGGTTGAAGCGCTGGAAGACGAACCCGATTTCGGTGCGCTGGCGGGCCTGCTGCTTCTCGCCGGCGGGGGCCCACTCGCCGCCGTTCTCCTGCCGCATGCCCAACGGCTGCCCGTTGACCTCGATCGTCCCGCTGTCGATCCGCTCGAGCAGATTCAGGCAGCGCAAAAAGGTCGTCTTGCCCGCTCCGGAGGGCCCGATGATGCAGACGACCTCGCGCCGGTGGACATCGAGGCTGACGCCGTCGAGCACCACGGTGCGGCCGAACGACTTGCAGACCTCGCGCGCGCTGACGATCGCCGCCCCCTCCCGCTCGCCCGGCCGGGCCGTCGTCGGCGCTTCGTCGGACAGCAACCCGACCCCTATGCCGACCGTGGTCGGGCCGTCACCGAGCCTCCTCCGGAACGCGCCCGAGGGTGCGCCAGATCGGGCCCTTCTCACGCTGCTCCGGCAGGTCGTGACGACCGAGCCTGCGCTCGATCCGGACCTGGACGAGGCTCCACAGCGTGGTCAGCAGCAGATACCAGAGCGCCACGGAGACGAAGTACTCGACCGGCTTGAAGGTCGCCGAGTAGCCCACCTGTGAGTCCTGAAAGAGCTCGTAGACGCCGATGAACGCCAGCAGCGAGGTCGTCTTGATCATGCTGTTGAACTGGTTGCCGAGTGGCGGGATGATCACCCGCGCGGCCTGTGGCAGAACGATACGGCGCATCGCCATGTGCCGCGGCATCCCCACCGCCAGACCGGCTTCGAGCTGTCCGTCGTCGACCGAGTCGATCCCGGAGCGGATGATCTCCGCCATGTAGGCGCCCTCGTTGATCGCCAGCGCGATCGTGCCGGCGATCACCGCGCCGCTGAGCGCCAAGCCGAACAGGCCCACCTCACGCGGGAACAGGTCGAATCCCAGGAACAGGTTGGCGCCGAAGTAGACGAAGAAGATCTGGACGATGATCGGGGTCCCGCGGATCACCAGCGTGTAGGTCCAGGCGAGCGCCCGGAACACCCGCACCGGCGAACGGGCCGCCAGCGCCGTGATCAACCCGAGCACCACGCCGAGCACTTGGGCGATCACGGCGATGTAGACGGTGGTCACGAGAGCCTCCCAGAAGACGCCCTCGCCGTTGAAGATGCGCTCCCCGAAGAGCTCCCAGTCGAACTGGATCGCGACCGGAAGGGAACTCATCGGGATCCCTCTTCAATCCCGAGGCCTACGATTCCTCCTCGCGGTGGGCCTTCTCGCCCATGTTCCACTCGTCGAGGATCGCCTGCACCTCGCCGTCCTCATAGAGGGTGTCCACTCCCTCCTGGAGCGCCTGCTCGAGCTCGTCCTCGTCCTCGCGCAGGCCGATCCCGTAGGGGATCGGGTTCAGGGCGATATCGGTCGAGGTGAACTGCTCCGGGTTCTCGGTCTCGTAGTAGGACGTCACCGCGATGTCGGCGAAGTAGGCGTCGAGATTCCCGGCCTGAAGGGCGCTGATCGCGTCCGGGTCCTTGGGGAACTCGACGACGTTGATCGGCTCGACACCGTCCCCCTCCAGCTCCACGTTCGTCTCCTCCAGGAACTTGCGATTCGTGGAGCCGACCTGGACTCCGACGTCCGCGCCCGAGAAGTCCTCGATGGTCGAGTACTCGCCGGCCTGGTCGGTATTGACCATGAACGTCTGTGAGGCCTGCGCGTAGATCACGAAGTCGATCTCCTTGTCGCGCTCGGCGTCCACGTTCATCCCATTCATGATCGCGTCGCACTTGCCCGACTGGAGCGCGGCGATGATGCCCGGGAAGCCGGTCTGGGTGAACTCGGCTTCCGTACCCATGAGCTCGCTCAGCCGGTTCGCCAGGTCGACGTCGACCCCGGTCGGCTCGTTGTCCTCGATGAAGGTGAGCGGCGGATAGGTCATGTCGGCGCAGATGACGAGCCCGCCGGCCTCATCGAGAATCGCCGGCGTCTCGATCGACGCGTCGCCGCTCGCGGCGGCTGTCTCGCCGCCGTCGTCGGACGATTCCTCATCGTCTCCGCAGGCGGCGATCAGGACGCCGATCACGGTGAGCAGCGCGAGCAGTGTGATTGGTCGGAGATGAGAACGCATGAGTTGACCTCCTATGGGCTGATACCCAGGGCTCGATTGATTTGGCGGACCGGTGCGCTCACCGGACGTCGCCCTCCGGCGTGGTCCGCTCCAGCACGGATGCCAGAGCGTCCACGCAGCGGTCGATCTCCGATTCGGAGATCACGAGCGGTGGTGACAGCACGAGAGAAGAGTTCATCGCGGCGCGCACGATCACGCCGTGCTCGGCGCGCAGCGCCTCGGTGACGCCGTTGACGGCGGGCATCGGCTCGCGTCCGTCGCCGCCTCGGACGAGCTCGACCGCGGCGAGCAGTCCCACCCCGCGGACGTCGCCGACCACCGGCAGCTCGGCGAGCGGCGAGAGGGCCTCGCGCAGCCGCCGGCCCGCACCGGGGGCACGCTCGCGCAGGCCTTCTTTCTCGATCAGGTCGAGATTCGCCATCGCGACCGCCGCTCCGGCCGAATGGCCCGTGTAGGTGTAGCCGAGCGAGAACCCGTGGTCGCCGGAGGCGATCGTCCCGCCGACCTCGCTGGAGATCAACACCGCGCCGAAGGGGAAGTAGCCGCTGGTCAGCCCCTTCGCGGTGACGAGGATGTCGGCGCTGATGCCGTAGTGCTGCTGGGCAAACCAGTCGCCGAAGCGCCCGTAGCCGGTGACGACCTCATCCAGGATCAGCAGGATGCCGTTCTCGTGCAGGACCTCCGCGACCCGGGGCCAGTAGTCATCCGGCGGCACGAGCAGCCCGCCGACTCCCATCACCGGCTCGCCGATGAACGCGGCGATCTGGCGGGCACCGATCTCCGCGATCGTCCGCTCCAGCTCGTCGATCAAGAAATCGGTCGGATCTCGCCCCCCGTAGAGCTCCGTGCGAGACGGCCAGGCGGGGGTCAGCTGGGCGAAGTGCGGAAGCTGCGGGCCGTAGCCGTCGCGCAGCCACTCGAAGTCGGTCGCCGAGCTCCCCGCATGGCCGATCCCGTGATAGGACTGGCGCCTGCCGAGGATCCAGTCCCTGCCCTGCTCACCGTTGAGGTGGTGGTAGTAGCGAGCGGCCTTGATCGCGACCTCGACGCCCTCCGAGCCACCGCAGGTGAAGAAGACCTTCTCGATCCCCTTCGGCGCGATCTCGGCCAGCCGCGCCCCCAACTCGATCGCGGGCACATTGGAGAAGTCCCAGTAGGTGCAGAAGAAGCCGAGCCTGTCGAGCTCCTCGCGGGCAGCGTCCGCGAGCTCGCGGCGTCCGTGCCCGACCAGGTTCGCCCACAATCCGCCACCGGTCGCGTCGAGATACTCGCGACCGTCGGCGTCGCGAATCACGCAGCCGTCTCCACCCGTGATCAGCATGCGCTGGCGCTCCGCCGGCCCCAGATGAGGGTGGATCAGGTGCTTGCGGTCACGCTCCAGCAGCCGCTCGCGCTCGCCGGTGCCGATCTCGGTCGCCAGCTCCATGCTCACTCCACCACCCGCTTCGCGCCGACACCGATCGAGTCGGCGGCGTCCTCGGGCAGCTGGATCGCCTTCACTTCGCAGAACTCCTCGATCCCGTGGACGCCGATCTCGCGTCCGACCCCCGACTGCTTGTAGCCGCCGAACGGGGCGGCGAAGTTGAACGGCGCGCCGTTGACGTCGACCATTCCGGTCCGCAGCCGCCGAGCGACCGCGAGCGCCCGCTCGGGGTCGCCCGACCAGACCGCCCCATGGAGGCCGTAGGCCGAGTCGTTCGCGATCCGCACGGCCTCGTCGGTCCCGTCGTAGGGGATCACCGTCAGCACCGGGCCGAAGATCTCCTCGCGCGCGATCGTCATCGCCGGATCGACCGCCGAGAACACGGTCGGGCGGACGTAGTACCCGCGCTCGGGCCCGTCCGGGCGCTCCGGCCCACCGGTCACCAGCCGGGCGCCCTCGCTGATCCCCTTGCGGATGTAGCCGGTGACGCGAAGATGCGCCGCGTCGCTGACCAGCGGCCCGATGTCGGTCCCCTCCTCTCGCGGGTGACCGACCCGATATCCCTCCGCGGCCGCGGCGGCGAGCTCGGCGACCTCGTCCTGTCGGTCGCGCGGAACGAGCATCCGGCTCCAGACGATGCAGGACTGGCCACCGTTGAAGAAGGCCTGGTCGACGCCCGCCCGCACCGCCGCATCGAGATCGGCGTCCTCGAGGATCAGGTTCGCGCTCTTGCCGCCGAGCTCCAGGTGCACGCGCTTCACGGTCTCGGCGCCGACCGCCGCGACGTTGCGACCGGCGCGCGTCGAGCCGGTGAAGGAGACCACGTCGACCTCCGGATGCGCGACGATCTCGGTGCCCACGCTCGGCCCGTCGCCGAAGACGACGTTCAGCACTCCGGGCGGGAGGCCGGCCGCGGCGGCGGCCTCGACCACCGTGATCATGTGCAAGGGGGTGATCTCGCTCGGCTTGAGAACGACGGGGCAGCCCGCGATCAGCGCCGCCGGAACCTTCTGCATGACGATGATCAGGGGCAGGTTCCACGGCGTGATGCAGCCGACGACGCCCGCCGGCTCGCGCGCGACCAGTGAGTGACCGATGCGATCCTCGAAGCGAAGCTCACGGGCGACATCGAGGTAGGCACGCAGGATCCCGAGTGCGATCCCGACCTGGGCGCCACGCGAGACGGCGAGCGGCGTCCCGACCTCCGAAGTGATCCGGTCGGCGAGCTCCTCGGAGCGCACGCCGAGCTCGGCATGCCAGCGCTCGAGGACCGCCAGCCGCTCGTTGAGCGGCGTCTGTGCCCATGGCTCGAAGGCGCTGCGCGCCGCCTGAACCGCGCGATCGACATCCTCGGCGGTTCCGGCCGCAACGGCGCCGATCACCTCTTCGTTGCTCGGGTCGATGACCTCGATCGGATCGGCTCCCACGGCGGGCAGCCACTCGCCGCCGATCCAGTGCGCGAGGGTCGAGGGAATCGTCGTTGCACCCATCCGCGAAGCAAGCTAAACGCCGCCGCGTGACCTCGAAACCCGCGATCGGGCGGTGTTCGGGCACCCCCCGTTCGAGGGATGCAGGCGCCGAGACTCGCGCTGACGCTAGCGCGCGAGGTTCGCGAGCTCGACCCGCGAGCGTACGCCGAGCTTGCGATAGATCGACTTCAGATGGTGCTTGACCGTGTGTGGGCTGAGGATCAACTGCTCGGCGATCTCGGCATCGTGGAGGCCGCGGATCGCGAGTCGGGCCACCTCGCGCTCGCGCCGGCTGAGGCTCGCCTCGATCACCGAGGCGAGCTGGTCGCGGTCGGCCTTCAGGGAGAGCACCGAGACGATCACGCCGGGCTGCGTTTCGAGCGGGGTGGAGCGCGAGCGCAGCACCGCCTCGGCACCGTCCGCAAGCTCCACCTGCCGCTCGGCAACCAGGCCGCCCTCGCCCGCCTCGGTCCGGGCAAGCAGGTCGTCGAGCGCCGGCGGACCGTCGGCGGTGAGAGCCATGAGCCGTCGGGCGACGGAGTTGAGGTGCCTGCACCCGTCGCTCGAGTCCGTCACCACGACGGCCTCGTCGCAGGCGTCGAGGGCCGCGGCGAGCTGGGCTCGTTCGCGGATCAGCCGGCCGCGTTCGCAGAGCGCGGCGTAGGCGGCTCCGGCGGCAGCGGCCAGCGACTGCACGAGCAGCACCTCACCGGGCGTGAAGCTCCCGGCTCGATCTCCGCGACCGACGTCGATCGTGGCGACGACCCCGTCGCCGACGAGCACCGGCGCATAGAGCACGTTGGTCAGCCGGTGAAGGTGAAAGACGTCGCGGTAGATCGGCAGCGAGCGCCAGCGGTCCGCAGACATCAGCGAGGAGCTGTCGACCGCCTGGCAGCTCTTCAAGGCGCGGCGCAGCACCGGATCGCGACGGCGACCGTGCTGCTCGTAGCGCGTCAGGAAGTAGTCGCTGACCCCGATCGCGGCAACGGTCTCTCCGCGATCCGTATCCGGCTCGACGAGGTCGAAGCTGACCGCAGAGCTCGGGACGAGACGGTGCAGCCCGTTGACGCACCGCTCGGCCAGACGGCCGACATCGGGCGCGTCGACGAGCTCGCCGACGAAGCCGACGAGCGACGTCGCGGAATGCTCAGCTGTCCTCACGCTCCTCTCCGGTGCCGACCGGCCGCTCCGTTGATCGACGGGGCCTGGATCCGCTCGGCCGCTTGCTCCAAAAAACTATACATGTCGCCGTGAATAGGTGTTTACTATATTGGCGACGGGGAGATCGAAGCGGAGAATGAGCAATCCCAGAGGCGATGGTCCACGCGTGCCGGTGAGCGATGACCCGCGCCCGGAGACTCTCCGCTACGTAGAGGAAGCGCGCAGGCTCGGGACACCCAACCCCGACGTCTATCGGGTCCTCGAGACAAGGCCCGAGCTCATGCGCAGCTTCCATGCGCACTGGCGAGACATCTTCGACCGGGGGCTCGTCGAGATCGAGCTGAAGGAGCTCGTTCGCCGCAAGATGGCGGACGTATACGGATGCGCAACCTGCCGCGCAGCAGGGGTTGGAGAGCGCGCACCGGGCGACCACAAGCTGAAGGCGGCATTCGACTGGCGTGATTCCGGGGAGGCCCTCGATGATCGCGAGCGAGCGGCCCTCTGGCTGGCGGAGCTCCTGATGGGATACGAGACCGACGCGGACGGTGTCTACCGCGAGCTCCACGACCGGTTCTCCGGGCCGGAGATCGTCGAGCTCGGTTGGTTCATCGCCTTCAACGTCGGCACGATTCAGTTCGTGCACAGCTGGCGTCTGCACGAATCGCCCGTCTGAGCCGCTGGATTCCATGGCACAGAGCACCGACACCGAGAGCGAGAAGAGCGGCGCAGCACCCGAGCCAGCGGGCGAGGCTCGCGAGCTGAGCGAGTTCCCCGGCTACCGGCCGGGGTCGGTTCCCCAGTACGCCGAGTACCACGCCGACGTAGACCACCTCGACGAGCTCGACCGGATCTGGGGTCGGCGCTGGGGCGCGCAGGGCATCGGCCGGCTTCGCGCGGTGGGGGTCAGCCCGCCGACCGAGGCGGAGACGCTGCCTCTCTACGACCAGGACCCTGCCTTCTTCGCCTACGGCGGCGAGCTTCCCGACCTCGACCTGATGCGTGAGCAGCACGCCGGCCTCGCCGAGACCTATCGATCGCTGGGGGTCGAGGTCCACGAGCTCTCCTACCCGGAGACGCCACGCTCGGCCTACGGGCCGATGAAGCGCGCCGTCTCCGCCGCCGCCGGCTTCGTGATCAACGGCGGGGCGATCCTGCCGCGGGAAGCGGCGCCGTACTGGCGCGGGCGCTCACGGTACGTGGCCGGCTTCCTGCACTCACTGGGCTGCCCGATCCTGCTCACCGTTCACGGCAAGGGTGTCTGCGAGGTCGGCGCCTTCACGCGCATGGCCGACGACTTCATCATCGGCATGCTCTCGACCGACGCGAACCAGGAGGGAATCGATCAGGTGCGTCCGGTGCTCGAGCGAAGCGGGTACCGCCTCTGGGTCGCACGGTCCCCGGGGCCGCTGTACGACTTCCACCCCGAGGTTCCGGGTTGGATGCACAGCGACATGTGGATCGCGCCGCTGGATGCCGGCCTGGCGATCGTCTACCCGCCATGGTGCGACTTCGAGACGATCCGCCATCTGCGCTCGATCGGCTACCACCTGATCGAGGCGCCTCGCGAGGAGCAGGAGCGCTCGTGGCCGGTCAACATGATCACGATCGAGCCGCGCCTCGTCGTCATGCCCGCCGGCGCGCCGCGAACCCGGCGCGCGCTCGAGGCCGAGGGGGTGGAAGCGATCGAAGTGCCCTATGACGAGGTGATGAAGTACGGCGGCGGGATCCGCTGCACGACGATGCAGCTGCTGCGTGACGCCGGGCCGCGCGTCTTCGACTGACGCCGTGATGCAGCAGCGCGTCGACGTTCATGCTCACCACCTCCCGGAGGCGCTCGTCGGAGCCCTGCGTCGCCGCGTCGAGCCACCCCGAATCGCGGGCCCGCCTGACGCCGAGCTCGTCGACTGCGGTGGCGGCTTCGCCTTCCCCCTGTTCCCGACGATGCTCGGTCTCGATCACCAGCTCGAGCGCATGGACCGTGACGGCATCGCCGCGGCGGTTCTGAGCGCGGTGCCGACCGGCTTCGACTCGCTCGCCGCAGCCGACGCCGTCGGCCTGGCGGGCGAGTGCAACGACGAGCTCGCCTCGCTGCCGGCGCGCAGCGCGGGGCGTCTCGCGGGGCTCGCGGTGCTGCCGATGACGGCGCCGGAGGCGGCGGCCGACGAGCTCCGCCGTGCGGCGGGACTCGGGCTGCCGGGCGCGCAGCTCTTCTCCAACATCGAGGGGGCGGCGCTGGACGATGAGCGCTTTCGCCCGCTGTTCGCAGCCGCCGCCGAGCTGGACGTGCCACTCGTCCTGCATCCGACCCGGCCCGTGGAGCACGCCTCGCTCGACGACTACGGCCTGCTGACCACGCTCGGCTTCCTCTACGAGACCACGACCTGCGCCGTACGGCTCGTCCTCGGCGGTCTGTACGAACGCCATCCCGAGATCAAGGTCGTCATTCCCCACGCCGGTTCGGTGCTCCCCTACATCCTTCCCCGGATCGACTACGAGACGCGGATCTTCGGCGCAGGGCAGGCCCTCAGCTCGCCACCGAGCGAGCAGATCCGGCGCTTTTACGTCGACAGCGTCTGCCTCTGGCCGCCCGCCCTTCGACTCGCGCTCGAGGTCGTCGGTGACGAGCGGGTGATGTTCGGGACCGACGAGCCGTTCTGGAGCGGCGCCGACGGAATCGCGACGGTGGAGGCGCTCGATCCGGACGAGTTCGACACCGGGCGGATCTACTGGAAGAACGCGCGGCGGATCTTCGGCCGGCTCGCCGAATCGAAGCCCGCCGACCTGCAAGAGACCACACATCGATAGAGAAGGAGAGCGAATGTCCGACCTGACGATCGAGCCAGCCCATTACGGCGGCGACCAGATGCCGTGGGCCGAGTACGTGATCGCCGGCAAGATCATCTTCCTGTCCGGCGCGGAGGGCCGCGACATGTCGAAGAAGCAGGAGTACCCGGACGGGGAGCCGAGCGAGAGCCCCGTCTACGAGGGCCCGGAGGCGCAGACGCGCGCCTGCCTGGAGAAGATCGCGGCGCGCGTGGTCAAGGCGGGTACCACGCTCGAGAACATCGCGGTGATCAACTACTACGTCACCGACCGTGCCAACTGGCCTGCCGTCTGGACAACCTGCGTCGAGTTCTGGGCGGAGCACTGCCCGGATATCAACGACCGGCCGCGAGCGGGCACCCTGCTGACCAACATCGGGCTCGACCGGCCCGACATGCTGATCGAGATCGAGGCGATCGCGTACAAGCCCTGAGGGCCCGAGGAGGAGCTGAGTCGATGGCCGTGATCGATACCCAGACACACTGGTACTCGCGCACCCTCTGGGACGCGTACCTGGAGCTCGACGAGTACCCGCGCTGCCGGCGCGACGGCGACGCCTATGCATTCGAGCTCGCCCCGGATCGGTGGTTTCCGATCCGGCCACCGTTCTTCGAGCTCGAGCTCCAACTCGAGACCTTCGATGCGGCGGGCATCGACACCGTGATCTCGAGCTCGGCGTCGTTCGGCGACGTCGACCGGCTGCCGGTCGAAGTCGCGAAGCAGATCGCGTTCGAGCTCAACCAGGAGCGCGCCGACGCCCAGCGCGAGCACGAGGGACGGTTCTTCGGGCTCGCGACGCTGCCCTGGCAGGACACCGCCGCGGCCCTCGAGGTGCTGGACGCGGCCGCGAAGCTCGGGCTCAAGGGAGCGCTGATCCACTCCAACCTCGCCGGCCGCCCGATCGACGACGAGCAGTGCCGCCCGGTGTACGCGCGCCTCGCCGAGCTCGGGCTGCCGCTCTGCCTGCACCCTGCCCGGACGCTCGCCGAGGAACAGCTTCGCGACTACGGGCTCGAGTACGTCCTCGGCTACATGTTCGACACCAGCACCGCGGCCCTGCGCCTCGTGTTCAGCGGCATCGTTGCCGAGAATCCCGGCCTGCGGGTGGTCCATCCTCACTGCGGTGCGACGCTGCCCTACCTGGCGGGGCGGATCGACAGCTCACATGACAAGCCGTACTCGCTCGGAGAGCGGCTGCCGACGCTGCCCAGCGAGCAGCTCGCCCACTTCTACACGGACACCGTCTGCCAAAACCCCGAGGCGCTCGACTACGCCCGCTCCTTCTACGAACCGGGCCACGTCGTCTTCGGCAGCGACTTCCCCTACTTCTCGGCCGCCGACGAGCTCGCCTTCGTTCGTGAGTCGGTCGGCGACGATGAGGCGATCCTCGCCGCCAACGCCGCGAAGCTGTTCTCGATCGAGCACCCCGTGGGCACGGCTTAGCGCGGCATCGGCGTGAAGTCCGCTACCGCGGTCTCGGCCAGCACGTGCTCGCGCATCAGCGAAGCGGCCCGGACGGCATCCCCCGCGGTGACCACGTCGGCGATCTCCTCGTGCTGGGAGGACACGGTGCGCCGCCAGCCGAGGTCGTCGACCACGTTGCGCATCGCCCAGTAGAGGGCCGGGCGAAGCGATTCGAGCACGGCGACGAAGATCGGGTTGTCGGCGACGCGCGCGATGTCGACATGGAAGTCGACCGCGGCGGCGAGCACCCGGGCGGGACGGGCCTCATCCGTCTCCCAGCTCGCCAGCTCAGGTGCGCTCATCCGCGGCGTCGCCCGCTCGGCGGCGAGCCGGGCGGAGAACGGCTCGATCGCGAGCCGCACCGAGACCAGCTGTTCGGAGGTGATGCTGACCGCGGGGATCGCCGGCGGGCGCACCGCGGCGAACTCCTCCGGGTGCGGGGGGCAGACGAAGGTTCCCCCGCCGTAGCCGCGGCGCACCTCCAGGTATCCCGAGAGCTCGAGGACCTTGAGCGCCTCGCGCAGGACCGAGCGCGAGATGCCGAACATCGCCGCGAGCTCCGGCTCTGACGGCAGCTTCCAACCGCCGGTCAGCTCCCCGGTTTCGATCGCCTCGCGGATCCGCTCGACGACGTTCGCGAACGTGCGCCCGGCCGGCAGCGGCCGGATCCAATCGAGCTCGGCGCGCTTCGAATCTGGGTTGCCGCTGCTCGCCACCGCTGTCCTCAGATCAAATCACGCCGGCCGGAGCCCGAGGTCATGGCCATCGCCAGCCTTGCCGTCGCTGCGGCCGCCAGCTGCAGCAAGGCGCCAAGCGCCCAGGCCGGGCCGTACCCGATGCCGGCGGCGATCAACCCGGTCACCACTGGTCCGATCAGGGCGCCGACGAAGATTCCGGTGAAGGCGATCCCGACCGCCTCGCTCGGAGTGTGTGTCCCGACGCGGACCGCGGCGAGGTTGAGCAGCCCGGACGCGCCCCACCCGAGCCCCCCGGCGATCAGCGCACCGGGAATGATCGTGGCCGGGGTGCCGCCGATGAGCAGCAGGAAGCCGATCGACGAAAGCACGAAGAGGACGACGACGTGCGTGTCCGCACGCTCGCGGATCCGGTCCGCGGCGGC
>Ga0190265_10001629_pt1 | contig 14777 bp, 9 predicted proteins | sample Popmic124T_FD_133135 | JGI IMG/M metagenome (GOLD analysis project Ga0190265, IMG submission 133135) | Populus adjacent soil microbial communities from riparian zone of Indian Creek, Utah, USA - 124 T | ecosystem: Environmental > Terrestrial > Soil > Riparian zone | place: USA: Utah | collected...
AGTAACACAGAACGCACATGGCCCGACGTTGTGGAAGGAACTCGTCGCGGAGGAGCCTGTGTGACCCGAACGATCTCGAGACCGTCGGAACGCAGGCCCGGCATCCCGGGCGCAGCACCCCTGCTGCGCCGGATCGCCACCGACCCGGCCGCCCCGTTGATCGCGACCATCGTCGGCCCCGGCGGTACGGGCAAGAGCGCGACGCTGGATGCCGTGGCCCACGGCTACCAGCAGGCGGGCATCGAGGTGCTGCGACCCGGTACCTGCGAGCTGCCCACCGACGAGCCGGGGCCGGCGCATCCGGTGCTGATCGACGATGCGCACCGCCTCGACCCGCGGCAACTCGACTCGCTCCGTCGGCTCTGCGCCAGCGCTACGGCCCGGCTCGTGTTGGCCTACCGGCCGTGGCCACGGTCCGGCGTGCTGCGAGCGGTCACGACGGGCAGCTCGGCTCATCGGATCACGGTGGTGGTGAGCCATCTCGACCGTGCCGGCGTCACCGCCCGGATCTCGGCGCGGTTGGGCGGCCCTGCGCCCGACAGCCTGGTCGAGCTGGTGCACGAGCAGTCCGGCGGCTTGCCGGCGCTGGTGGATCTGGTCACCCAGGCCCTGTGCGACGCCGGCCGGTACGACGTGGCCCGTCCCCAGGAGTTCCGCCGGCCCGACCGGGTGTCGGTGTCGACCGCACTGGCCGAGCGGATGCGGCACCACGTCGACGCGCTCGACCCGTTGGTCCAGTCCCTGCTCACGGCCATGGCGTTCGGGGCACCCCTCGATGTGGACGTGCTGCGCGAGCTGCTCGCCGTCGATCCGGCGGCCGGCTCGGACGTACTGATCGAGTCGGTGGAGGCGGCCGTGGCGACGGGGCTGCTCACCGAGACCGGTGCCCTGATCCCGATCATCCGCAGCCTCGTGCTGCGGATGACCCCGGTGTTGCGCGCTCGCGACCTGCAGCGTCGGCTGGCCGAGATCGAGCTCGATCGAGGAGGCTCGGTGCTGACCGCGGGCCGCAGGCTGCTCGGCACGGGGGTCGTCGGGGAGCGCGTGGCCACCGTGTTCGCGGCCGCGGCGGCCGAGGCCGAGTCGCCGGCGCTGGCCGCCGAACTGCTGACAGCGGCCGTCGAGGCGGGCCTGCCCCCGCTGTCCGTGGCCGGACGCCGCGCCTACGCGTTCGCGCTGATCGGCGACCTCGATCGGGCCCTGCCACTGGCCGATCAGGTGATCGCCGATCCGGCGGCACCGAACCGCGTCCACGCGGTGACCACGGCCGCCACCGTGCTGTCCCACCGCGGCTTGCTGGCCAGCAGTGCCGCGCTGCTCCGCTTCCTGCCGCCGGAACAGGCGCTGCTCGCCGTGGCTCCGCTGATCGGCACCGGTGCACTGGCCGACGCCCGCGCGGTGCTCGACGCGGGCCTGCGCGCAGACGGTCCGTCGACGCTACTCGCCGGAGCTGCGGCACTGCTCGCCGGCGGTGTGCTGAACTCGGTCGTCGGCTCCGGCTCGGCGGCGCTCTCCCAGCTCGCCCGCGCAGCGGTGCTGCTCGAGCCGGTCGCGGCCGGCACTCTGTTGCCCGACACCCCGGCCGCGCTCACCGCCATTGTCGCGATGCAGTGCGGCGAGTCGGCGGTGGCGGAATCCACGTTGCGACGTGCGATCACCGGCCGGCACGGCGGCCGGCCGGCTCAGGTCCGGCATCGGCTGCTGCACGCCTGGGTCGCGATGGGCCGCGGCCGCGCGAGCCGGGCCCGCCGGCTGCTCGAGGCGGATGACACCCGCTTCGAACCCCGCGAGGAGTTGGTGGCGGCGGCGCTGGCGATCGGGCTGGCCCGCCGCGCGGGCGACACCGCCGCGTTGGCCGAGGCCAGCACCCGGGCCCGCAACGCGCTGATCGAGCATCCCGTGGACCTGTACTCGCTGCCGTATCTCGGCGAGTGCGCGGTGGCCGCGGCCCGACTCGGCGACCGGGAATGGCTTGATCCGCACCTCGCCGAGGCCGACGCCCTGCTCGCCGCGCTCGGCAATCCACCACTGTGGACGTCCACACTGCACTGGTATCGAATGCTTGCGGCCGCGGCGGGCGAGGAGCCGGAGCTCGTGGCGCAGGAGGCCGCCGCGCTGGCCGCCACCTCCCCTACCGGCAGCTATCACGCCGCGCTCGCCGCGGCCGCCGAGTCGTGGAGCGCCGTGCTGGCCGGGGAGATCGATGCGGACGCCGTGCAGACCGCAGCCCGGCGGCTGCACGGTGTCGGGCTCGTGTGGGAGGCCGCGCACCTCGCCGGCCAGGCCGGACAGCGCGCTTCGGACCGCCGGACCGTGGTGGCGCTGCAGGCCTGCGCCCGTACGCTGGCCGGGCCGACCGAGACGGCCGTGCTGCCCGATCCGCCGGTGGCGACCGGTGACGTCGCGATCGAGGACGACGCCGCGCCGCTGCGGCGGGGCGCGGACGAGCCCGCCGGGGACGCGGGCGGCGGTCCGGCGGCAGGCGACGTCACGATCCTGAGCGGCCGCGAGCAGGAGATCGGCACTCTCGTGCTGGCCGGGCTCACCTACAAGCAGATCGGCGAGCGACTGTTCATCTCGGCGAAGACCGTCGAGCACCACGTGGCCCGGATGCGCGACCGCCTCGGCGTGAGCTCCCGCAACGACCTCTTCGGCCGCCTCCGCGCGCTGGTCTAGGCGCCGGTCCCGCGTCAGACCAGCGCCGAGTCCTTGCTGTGCCGGGATGTGCTCGGTGCTGCCGCCGCGGACCGGCTGGCGGCGGGCAGCAACGTGCGCACCTGCGTGCGCAGCTGGTCGAGCCGCTCCAGCTCGGACTTGATCTCGACGATCCGTTGCTTGCGATCGGCCGTGCTGCTCTCCACCGATCGCTGCGCCGCCTGCAGCGATTCCTTCAACGAGCGGTTCATCTGCTCCGCGTGGCTCATGAAGTGATCCCGCAGATCGCGCTGCACCTGGCGCAACATGTCCTTGGAGTCCTTGGCCACCTGGAACGTCGCGTCGTCGACGTAACGACGGATCACCCGGCGCGCCTCGGACTGCCGGCGGGTGATGATCCGTTTGCGCTCGTCGCTGATCGCGCGGCCGCCCATCAGCAGGCCGGCGCCGATCGAGAACGGGTTGATCAGCGACATGCCCACGAGCGTGCCGAGCAGGCCGAACATCAGCACGCCGCCGTAACCGCCGCGGAGGCCGGTCAGCGCCTTCCTGCCGATGGTCCACCGCTCGTCGTCGCGCAGACTCATGCCGCGGACCGACTTCAGGCCGTCCGACGCATCGGTGTGCAGCGCCGGCAGCGCCGCCTCGCGATCCTCCGAGAAGTGTTCGGCCACCTGCTCGGCGAGCCAATGCGCCCGTTGCGTCGCCCACAGGAAGTTGGCCGACACCGCCGTCGCGACCTGCTGCTCGGCCCACACGCTGAGCTGATCCCAGATCTTGATCGGGTCGCCGCTCCCGTCGATCTCCTCCTCGGCGAGCCGGACGATGTCCCGCATCCGATCGCGCAGATCGTGGTCGATGTCTGCGTTGAGGTCCACCACCCCGTCGTTGAGCGTCTGCTGCCAGCGCGCCGAACGCTCCTTCAGTGCGGCCGATCGGCTCTGCGACTCCGTCAGGTCGCCGATCAGCTGGTGGACCTGCTCAGGGTTGCGCTGGGCGCTCTGCTCGGAGCGCAGACCGGCCACCAGCTGACCGGTCACCGCGAGCACGTCGTTCACCGTGGACCGGCGGGCGAGCATGTCGGCCTGGCCGACCACCCGTTGCCGCAGGAACCGCATCAGCTCCGGAAAGCCGGACTCGGCGTCGAACTCGGTACGGCCTTCCCTGACGAGGTGCCAGCGCACGGCCGAGGAGACCGGGAACATCGGGCACTCGATCCCGGCCGCCTCGAGATGGCCCTTGTCGATCTCCGCGATGCGCCGCCACTCCGGATAGAGATCCACCTTGGTGATCACACTGGCCACGTTGGGGCAGATCGTGATGGCCTGGCGGAGGAACTCCAGCTCCGGCGCTGTGTACTCCTGGGATGCGTCCGACACCATCAGCACCGCGTCCGCCGACGGCAGCGCGGCCATCGTCGCGGCGCCGTGCACCGAGTTGAAGCCGCCGACCCCTGGGGTGTCGACAATCTCCAGGCCACCGTCCAGGATGGCCCGCGGGATGCCGACCTCGACGTGGCTGAACCGCTCCCCCGGGGCGGACGCGGCGGCGACGTGGCGGGCGATATCGGTGATCGGGACATCGTGGTGCTCCACCCGCGGCCGGTAGCCGGCATCCGTGGCGCGTACCAGCGCCACCGACGGCTGCTCCGCATGCCGCACGACGGTGGGCACCGAGGTGGCGACGTCGTCGTGCACCGGGCACACCAGAGCACTCACCAGGCAGTCGACCAGAAAACTCTTGCCCTGCTTGAACTGTCCGACCACCAACACGCGGACGCGCTCGTCGAGCAACCGGACCTTGGCCTGTTGCAGGCGCGCATCGAGATCGGGGCGTCGGTAGGGAGCGATCGTCGCGAGGGCGACATCGAGGGTCTCGATCGGCAGGGTTTGCGACACTGCTTCTCCTTCGTCGGGAACCGGACCGCAGCGGCCCCGCCGCCCGCGCTGCGCGAGCGGGGAGAGCCGGTGAGCGTGCCACCCGACGTTCGAGAGTAGCCGAGCCAGTACTCAGAGTGCAGGTCGGTGCGGCGATCTGCGGCCCAACGGCCGGCAACGCAGCGACTCCGCCACCTCCTGATGGAGGTGGCGGAGTCGTTGAGTTGCTGATCCTGCATCCGGCAGATCCTCAACCGGACCGTCCGGTCGCGGCCGCCAGGCGTTGGATCTCAGGGGGCGAGCAGGTCCTCGACGTAGATGATGAAGTCGTCGATGTCGACGTCCCCATCGTCGTCCAGGTCCTCGAACAGGAGGTTCTCGCCGTCCTCGCCGTCGACACCGGGGATCTCGAAGTCGGCGTCGGCGTCGCCGGCGTCGCCACCGGAACCGCCATCGGCGCCGTCGCCACCGAAGCCACCGTCGCCGGCCCCGGCGATGCTCACCGCACCGTCGGCATCCCCGTCGCCACCCTCGCCGCCGTCGCCGCCGTCGTCGAAGCCGAGGCCACCGTCGCCACCGAAGCCACCGCCGGCCCCGGCGATGCCGAAGTCGTCGTCGGCGTCCGCCTCGGCGTCGCCGCCCTCGCCACCGTCGCCACCGTCGACCCCGATGCCGCCGTTGCCGCCGATCCCGCCGAGCGCGGCGGCTCCGAAGAAGCCATCGGAGTCGGCGTCGCCGCCGTCGCCGCCATCGCCGCCGTCACCCTCGTTGCTGTTGCCACCGTCGCCACCGAAGCCGCCGACGCCGATCCCGACATCGAACTGGCTGAAGGCGTCGGCCTCGCCACCGTCGCCACCGTCGCCGGCGTCGCCGAGATCGCTGTCGCCGCCGATGCCGCCGTCGCCACCGAAGCCGACCGCGAGGCCGTTCAGGCTCTCTGCTTCGGACGCGCCACCGTCGCCACCGTCGCCGCCGTCACCCTCGTTGCTCTCGCCGCCCTCGCCGCCCTGGCCGCCCTCAGCCTCCGCGTCCCCGTCGACGCTGAACGCGTAGCCCTCGCCGCCGGTGCCGCCCTCGCCGCCGTCGCCCTCTTCGCTGAATCCGCCCTCGCCGCCGGTGCCGCCCTGCGACTCCGCATCCGAGATGCCGATTGCGAGGCCCGCACCGCCGGTGCCACCGTCGCCGGCGTCCCCGGTCTCGCTGTCGCCACCGGCCGAGCCCTCGCCGCCGAAGGCCGCGGCCTCGTCGCCGATGCCGATGCCGTCGCCGCCGTCGCCGCCCCGGCCGCCGTCGCCGTTGACGCTGTTGCCGCCCTCGGCGCCGTTGCCGCCCTCGCCGAAGCCGTCGCCGACCTCTTCGCCGTCGCTGCCGCCGAGGCCGGCGCCGAAGCCACCGTTCCCGCCGTCGCCGCCGTCGCCGTTCACCGTGCTACCGCCGACGCCGCCGTCACCACCGGTGCCGGAACCGTCGTCGTCGGCGTCCTCGCCGATACCCTCGGCGTCGCCGCCGTCGCCGCCGGTGCCACCGTCGCCGTTCACGGCCTCGCCGCCGTCGCCGCCGTCGCCACCCTCGGCGTCCTCGACCCCGGTGTTGTCGCCACCGCGGCCACCGTCGCCACCGTCGCCGACGTAGCCGGCGTCGCCGCCGTCGCCGCCGTCGCCGGTCTCGTCGTCGTCGTCGCCGTCGACGTCGGAGTTCCCGGCACCGCCGGTGCCGCCGTTGCCGAAGAAGCCGCCGTCGCCGCCGTCGCCGCCGTCCTCGGCGTCCTCGTCGCCGTCGGCGCCGTCGCCGCCGTTGCCCAGGATCAGGGCCCCGTCGGTGCCGTCCTCGCCGGGCTCGTCGCCGTCCTCACCGTTGCCGACGAACCGCGCGGTCGCCTCTTCCGACGTCTCGTCCTCGTCGATGTCATCGATCTCGTTGTCGATGTCCTCGCGCAGGTCGTCGTATGCAGTGCGGTCAGCCATGTAGAGATGCCTCTCACGATGTGGGGAACGTGGTCACGCCCAGCCGACTTCCGGCGGCGTATGCCCAAAGCTACGACCTCGCTACGCTCCGTCCATCGGGGAGCGGCCCTCGACCGCGCGACGAACCTTCGGGGGCTTGCCCCCGGCACCGCTGCGGCCCGTTAGGGATCGTCACCGAACGGCAGCTCACGGGCACGCTGAGCAACCACGGGCCCGGTCGGCGCCGCTGCGGCTACCGCGCAGCGCCGGCGAGCATTCCCTCGCAGGTCCGGACGACCACGCGGCACGTATCTGTCGCGGCTCGTGGGGTCATCGGGTTCTCGGCCAGGTCCTGCCAGCGACTGAGCGCCGCCATCGCCGCCGCCCGCACGTCGACCGGGCCGGCGTCGGGAGGCAGGGCGAGCCGGGTCCGCACGGCGGCGCCGCCCTCGCCGAGCAGCCGTTCGGCATCGGCCACCACCGCCGCCGGAAGCGGGACCGCCCCGGAGCGCAGCGCCCCGAGCATCCTCAGCTCGGCGAACTCGTGGGCGCCGGCGAAGATCCGCTCGACCGCCCGGGCCAGCTCCGCGCCGCCCGACCGCGGATCGGCGTGCAGCACGGCGTCCAGCGCGAGCAGCGCCGACCGGGCCTTGAGCAGGTCGCGGCGCTCGGCGAACTGGTTGTGCAGGACGTGCTGCAGCTCGGTCAGCCCCGACTGCCGGACCAGCTCGACGGCCAGTGCCGCCGCGCTGTCGGTGCCGCGGTGCAGCAGGGCCACGCACAGCCGCACCCCGAACATGCCGAAGCGCTGCAGCAGCGCCCGACGCGCGTCGGGCGGCAGCGTGCAGAGCGGCGCGGCCTGCCGGTCGTCCGCGAGGAACCGGTCCGCGGTGAACAGCAGTTCGTGCAGGTCCGGGCCGGGCGTGCGGGCCAACTCGCGGAGCATCGCGAACTCGGCCTGTCGCAGCGTGCGTGCGGTCTGGGCGATCAGCCCGGCCACCGCGACGAAGTTCTGGCAGAGCCCGCGCAGCGCGGGCTCGCCGCGATAACGCTGGGCCACGGACTGCGCCGACGCCATCGCGTCCAGCCGGCCCCCGCCGATCTCGTCGGCCCGTGAGATCACGCCGATGGTGTTCACCGAGGCCGCCCGGGCCACCCCCTGGTCGCGGAACGCCTCCAGGAACTCCGAGTCCGACGCGTGCAGCTGACGCATCAGGTAGACCACCGCGTCCGCCTCGGTCGGGGTGTCGTCGTCGGGATCGAGGAAACGCAGGGCGCGACGCGAGATCTCGGTGGACAGTGAGGCCGTTCCGGGGGTGTCGATCAGGGTGGCGGCGCGCAGGCCCTGCGACGGCCAGTCGATGACCATCCTGGTCACGGCGTCGGGCGGGTATCCGTTCAGGTCGACGAGGAGCTCTCCGTCACGGCGGTGCACCGGTAGCCCGACCGGCCCTCCGGCCTCGGGGTGGATCGTGATGCGGGGGGCCGGGCCGTCGCGGTACCAGGTGACGATCCGGGTGCACTCGCCGGCGTCCGTGGCCGCAACCTGCTCGCCGACCAGCGCGTTGAGCAACGTCGACTTGCCGGCCTTGATCTTGCCGGCGATGGCGATACGCAACGGCTCGTCCAGCCGCTCCAGCTGCCCGACGAGGAGCTGTCGGGTCCGCGGGTCATCGGCGTACAACCGCGCCGTGTCGTGCAGCACGGTGCGCACCGAGTCGACAAGCGCGGTCCGGCCCGGGGCCGCGGACGCGGTCACGACCGCTCCACTGCGGGCAGGTTCGGGATGACCATCCCGACCACGGCCTGCAGGGTCGAGCACGAGTCGGGTGCGGGGCCTTCCATGGCCAGCATCAGCACCTGGGCGTCCGCGATCCCGACGTCGTACTGGCAGAACTCGCCGCGGCCGGTGAAGGTCTCCAGCGCCGGGTATCCGGCGACCCGGACCCGCCGGGTGGTGGGCTCGCTGTTGCGGGCCAACGCGACGATGCCCCCTCCGCCGGTGTGCAGGGTCAGCCCGAGCACGGTGCCACTGCCCTGCCACTCGCAGCGCGGACCCTCCACGGCCGGGCCGGGCCGGCCCGGCCCGCTCAGCCGCAGTGCGGTGAGCTGGGCGTCGGTCAGCAGCTGGCACGGGTCGGCGCCGCGGGCGTCGCGACCGTTCTCGATCATGATCCGGGGCGATGCCGCCGGCGTCTCCGGGGCCGCGGCGCAGCCGCTCAACGTGGCCGTCAGGAGCAATGTGATGAGCAGTTCAGATATTGTCGGCTGCTCCATCTTCCGTACCTCGCTCCCCCGTCGCCACCGTGCGCAATGTAGTACGGCCACACAGTAACCATTTGGGGGCTAACACCGCGGCGGCGCGGCGGCGATGAAGAGGCAGGAGCGGCGGTCGGAAAGGGATCGCCGAGGAACACCGTGAGGTTGTCAGTCATGCCGCAAGCGAGCTACCACCTGGGTGTCGACCTGGGCACGACGTACTCGGCTGCCGCGGTGTACCGCCACGGTGAGACCGCCCCCCATCCGCTGGCGCTCGGGGAGCAGTCCACGGCCGTCGCGTCCATGGTCTTCCTCGCCCCGGACGGCTCGATGCTGTGCGGTGACGCCGCGCAGCGCCGCGCCGTGACCGAACCGCGGCGGGTGGTGCGCGAGTTCAAGCGGCGGATCGGGGACACGACCCCGCTGGTCGTCGGGGGCACGCCGGTGGCCGCCGAGGATGTCGCCGCGCGGTTCGTCGCGTGGATCCTGCAGCGGGTCGCCGAGCGGGAAGGCGGTCCGCCCGAATGCCTCGCCCTGACCCATCCCGCCGAGTGGGGCCTGCACAAGCGCGATTCGGTCAAGGCCGCGCTGGCCCGCCACGGCGTCACCGACGTCGTGCTGCTGTCCGAGCCGGAGGCGGCGGCGATCGGGTACGCCAGCACCGAGCGGATCGAGGTCGGCGGCACGGTCGCGGTCTACGACCTCGGCGGCGGCACGTTCGACGCGGCCGTCGTGCGCAAGCTGCCGGACGGCGGCTTCGAGCTGGCCGGCAAGCCGGTCGGCATCGAACGGCTCGGCGGCGTCGACTTCGACGAGGCGGTGCTCGATCACGTCCGCTCGGCGATCGGCGACGCCTGGCAGCGGCTCGACCCCATGGACCCGGCCGTGCAGTCCGCGGTGGCGAACCTGCGCCGCGAGTGCACGGCCGCCAAGGAAGCGCTGTCGGTCGACACCGAAGTGCTCATCCCGGTGATGCTGCCCGGTGGCCACACGCAGGTGCGGCTGTGCCGGGGTGAGTTCGAGGAGCAGATCCGCCCGGCCGTCGCCGACACCGTGGAGGCGCTGCGCCGAGCCCTCGACGCGGCCGGGGTGTCGGCCACCGATCTCGATGCCGTGCTGATGGTGGGCGGGTCCTCCCGGATCCCGCTGATCACGCAGATGGTGTCGACCGAGCTGGGTCGGCCGGTCGCGGTGGACGCCGACCCGAAGTCGGTGATCGCGACCGGAGCGGCGATCGCGAGCCGGGGCGGGGCCGCGGCGTCGACACCGGCTCCCACCCCGCAGCCGCGGAAGGCCGCCGGCCCCGATCCGTCGCGGGCCGGCCCGCGTGCCACCGCGGCGACACACGCCGCAGGGCCGGCCGACGGGGCGGACCCCGCCCCCGCGGGCCATGGTTTCGGTCCGCCGCGGCCCGCGCTGACCACCACGCCGCGCGCGGCGGCTGCACTCGACGGCGCCCGTGTCGACGCGGAGCGGCGCCCCGAACCCCGTCGCACCGGCAGGGTGATCGCCGGCCTGGGCCTGGCCGCGTCGGTGGTCTCCGGCGTCGCGATCCTGGCCTTCAGCGGGAACGACGCCGACGCGGCCCCGCCGCGGACCGCCACCGTGCTGGCCGCCGGGCCGATCACGTCCCCGGACCGAGCGCCGGTCACCGGGACGGCCCCGGTCGACGAGTGGACCGGGACGGCGCCGACCGACACCACCCTGGCCGGTCCGCGGCAGCCGGTGTACCTCGCCGCGGCGGCCCGACCGCGGGTGCGCACCACCCCCACCGGTGCGGCCGGGGCATCACCCGCAGCGCCACCGGCATCGACCAGCTCGTCCACGACCAGCCCTGACGCCCCGCCGGCCCCGGCCGGAAGCTCCGACGACCCGGGCCCGGGCGGGAACACCCCGGGTGGCACCGGCGGCGGGACCGAGCTCGGCGAGGGCGACGACAGCGACAGCGGCGACACCACCGGTGGGAACTCCGACACCGAACCGGGCTCTGGCGGTGGCAGCGGCACCGGCGACCCGGGTGCCGGCAACGGTGATCCCGGCAGCGGCACGGGCGATCCGGGTGGCTCAGCGGATCCGGACGGCAGCGATCCGGACGGCAGCGATCCGGACGGCAGCGATCCGGGCGCCGGTACCGGGTCGGACCCGGGCGGACCGGACGGCGACGCCGGCTCGGGTTCCGGCGGTGACCCGGGATCGGGCACCGACCCGGGAGCGGGCGACGATGGCGCAGTGGGAGGCGGGACCGGCGGCGACGCCGGCACCAGCGCGGACGCGGCCGGCACCGGTCCGGCGGCCGCCGCGGATGGCTCCCCGGGCCCGGCGGGCGCGGCGGCGGGGAGCGCGCCCGGCCTGTCGCCCTGACGACCGCACCGGACGCCCGTCGCAACCTTTCCCGCCGCTCGTCCGTTGGGCCGGGGGACAGCACCGAACTGTCCGTTGAACTGCCAGGAGGTCAGCGCAGTGCCCGCGATGCCGCCCGGTACCCGGGCCCGGTCGAACCGGTGACGGAACCGAGCGCTGCCGAACCGACGGCACTGCCCGGGCCGTGGCGCCGCTGGGCGCCCTGGGTGGCCGGCGGCGCCGCGGTGGCGGTGACCGCGCTCGGCACCCGGTACGAAGGGTTGAGCGGGGCCAGCCGCACCGACCGTGTCCTGGAGGTCGCCGTCGCCTCCTGGGTTCCGGACACGGTTCGTGGGTTCTGGCTGGTCCAAGCCCTGGGCAACCCGGCAACGGTGATCGTGATGGCCGGGCTGCTCGCAGCGGTTGCGCTCGCGGTCGGCCACCGCCGCCTCGCCGTGCTCGCCGTCGTCGGACCGGGACTCACCGGCGTGGCCACCACCGGACTGAAGCCGGTCTTCGACCGGACGCTGGAGGGCGTGCCGGCCTATCCGAGCGGGCACACCGCCGCCCTCACCGCGCTGGCCATCGTCACGGCCCTGCTGCTGATCAGCATCATGCGGGCCGGCGCGGCCACCAGCGTGCTGCTCGTGTTGGCTGCGGCGTTCGGGGCGGGGACGGCGATGGCGATCGCCCTGACCGCCCTCGACATCCACTACCCGACGGACACCATCGGCGGCTTCGGCACCGCGGTGGCCGTCGTGCTCGGCACCGCCGCCGTGCTGGACCGACTGGCCAGCGCGCGCCGCCTCGGGGCGGGCCGGGGAGTCAGCTCGTGAGCCCGCACCTGCGCAGCAACCGACGGACGGCACCGCCGCCCTCGGCGCGGTAGTCCGCACAGTCCGCCGAGCCGCAGATACCGCAGTCCCAGCCGGGCCGGTAGTGCTCGTGGGACGACTTGCCGTGCCCGCAGACGCACGGGTCGATCACCGACCTCTGCTGCACCCGGCAGCACCGGATGATGTCCGCGCGCTCCGCGCCCGCGGCCTGCACGTCGGGGAAGATCGGTAGCCCGGTGGGCGGGGTCAGGACGGACGAGCCGTTGCTGCGGGACCGGCCGCGACGTGGATCCCCGCCCGACCGCCCCAGTGCGGCGTCACCCATATGGGAGCCCTGCCTTCCGTCCTCGGTAGCTCGCAGCGAGCTGGATCACAGTCTAGGTGGCCGGAACGTCGATCTGGTATCGCTCGCAGTGATGAACCTCGCTTCTCGAGAAGCACTGTGTCATGGCTGCGCGTGTGCCCCACTCGGAGCAATGAGGGCCCCGGCCGCGGCCTGGGTATCGGCCACCGGCACCGTCACCGTGGCCTGGCAGCCGTGGGGGCGGTCCACCGTGCGCAGCTCGAGGGTGCCGCCTTCACCGGTGATCAGTCGCCGGCTGATGTGCAACCCCAGCCCGGAGCCTCCGGCGTGCGGGTCTCGCCGGCCGCGCTCGAACACCTCGCCCGCGGCCGCGGGCGGGAGCCCCGGCCCCTCGTCCCGGACCGAGACGGCGATCCGGTCGCCGTGCCGGGCCGCGGTCACGGTCACGGTCGCACCCGGCGCGTGCCGGTCGCAGTTGGCCAGCAGGTTCGTCACCACCTGCGCGAGGATCGCGGGGTGGCCGTGCGCGCGCAGGCCGGCCTGCACCCGCAGGTGCACGTCGTCCCGCCCGGTGCGGCGCAGCATGACCAGGCCGGCCAGCACCGGCTCGACCAGGTAGTCGGCCACCGGTTCCGCGCTGTCCGCTTCGCCCGGGTCCGCCCCTGCCCGATCCAGGATCCGGTGCAGCCTCCCGAGCTCGGCCAGCACGGCGTGCTTGAGCGGCTCGTGGTCGGTACCGGCGACATCGGGATCGAGCAGGTGGGTGATGCCGGCCAGCCCGGCCAACCCGTTGCGCAGCTCGTGGTCCCGCTCGGCGGCGAGCTCACCGACCCGCTCCATCTCCAAGCTGGTCGCGGCCAGCTCCTCCTGCTGCTCCCACTGCTCGAGCCGCAGGGCGGCCAGCGCCCGCGCCACCACATGGGCCAACCCGGCCAGCACGATCAGCAGGCCGAGCAGGCGCAGCCCGGCGAACGCCAGGTTGCCGCCCGAGCCGGGCACGGCCGCGACGATCCGGTAGAGCTGGGCGCCGGCCAGCACGGCCAGTCCGACCCCGAGCCGCAGCCACGGCAGGTTGCGGGCCCCGACCCCGTCGACCACGCACGCGAGCGCCGCCGCCGCCCAGCCCACCAGCACCAGCACGGTGGGTACCGGGCCGTCGACCGCCGCCCGCAGCGCGGGACCGACCGGAAGCCACAGCGATCCCAGCGCGAGCAGCCCACCGATCCCCGCCAGTACCCAGCCGCCCCACCAGCCCAGCCGCCGGGGCGACCAGATCGACAGCACCAGCAGCAGCACGGCGGTGCCGTAGAGAACCAGCCGGGCCACCCGCTCGGCCATGGCCAACGTGTCGGTGGGCGCCACCGTGGCCCAGGGCAGCAGGATGACGCAGTAGACGACGAGCGCCGCCGCGATCCATCCCGGTGCGGGATCGGCGAGCAGTCGGGAGGCGATCACGGCCAGGATGGCCGAGCCGGCCCCGACCGCCGCGGCCGCCAACGTCAGCAACAGGTGCGCGGTCCCCGCGGAGATCGTCCACGGCAGCCGGCCCTCGCTCAGCAGCAGGCCGACCAGGGCGCACAGGGCGGCGATGACGAGCACCTCGAGACCGAGGCGACGACCCCATGCGGCCCCGTCCAGCAGCTCCGCCGGGTCGGACACCCGGTTCGGACCACTAGCCCCCACGGTCACACCTCCGCCGCGAACTGTCGATCACTGAGGTGGGACAAGTAGACGCACACCGTGACCGGTTGCTCACGGTACGCCCCGACAAGGTGGCCTCAACGCTCGGTGGCCCGCCGGTAGAGCGCAACGGCCTCCAGCTGTGATCCGACCTCGAGTTTGGTCAGCACGGCCCGGATCTGGGTCCGGACGGTGGCCAGCGACACCACGAAGTGCTCGGCCACAGCCTGCGCCCGCTGTCCGGCGGCGAGCTGGGCGAGCACCTCCCGCTCGCGCTGGGTGAGCCGCCCGACCTTGGCCGCCAGCTCGCGCCGCTCCGCCGAGCGGGCCCGGTGCAGCTCGACCAGCTGGCGGCGCCGCGGAGCCGCCATGATGTCCCGCCCGGCCATCAGGTCGCGGATCGCGCGCAGCAGCATCGGGAAGGGCGCACTCTTGGGCACCCAGGCCGCCGCCCCGGCGGCCAGCGCACCACCGATGCGGGCGTGGTCCGACGTGCCGGACAGGATCAGCACCCGCCACCCGGACTCGACGAGCGGCTGCACCAGCGGACCCCCGTCGATCCGGCGTCCGGCGCTGTCCAGTCCCAGGTCGAGATCGAGCACGGTCAGTCCGGGCGCGCGGCGGCGCGCCTCGGCGAGCACGCTGGCGTAGCTCTCGGGTCCACAGCGGACCGCGGCGAGGCCTTCGGCCTGCAGGCTCAGTGCCAGCGACGTGCCCACCAGCTCGTGGTCGTCGACGATGAGCACGGTCGCGCCCGGCTGCTCGGCCGGTGGCGCCGGGTGCGGAAGGGGAGGTGGCGAGGCGATCACTGTCTCGGTCGGGTCTCGAGGGATGACGTTCATCGCCCCAACGACTAGCACCCGACCCGCGGTTCGCCCCGATC
>Ga0190265_10001630_pt1 | contig 14777 bp, 14 predicted proteins | sample Popmic124T_FD_133135 | JGI IMG/M metagenome (GOLD analysis project Ga0190265, IMG submission 133135) | Populus adjacent soil microbial communities from riparian zone of Indian Creek, Utah, USA - 124 T | ecosystem: Environmental > Terrestrial > Soil > Riparian zone | place: USA: Utah | collected...
CGCCCTTCACCACCACGTGCGGGCGGACCCCGAAGAAGGCCGGGTCCCACAGCACCAGGTCGGCCAGCTTGCCGAGCTCGACCGAGCCCACCTCGCCGTCGAGGCCGTGCGCGACGGCCGGGCAGATCGTGTACTTGGCCACGTAGCGCCGGGCCCGGATGTTGTCGGCCGGGCCGTCCCCCGGCAGCGCGCCCCAGCGCTTCTTGCCCACGTGCGCGGTCTGCCAGGTGCGCAGCGGCACCTCCCCGACCCGGCCCATGGCCTGCGAGTCCGAGCCGATCATGGAGATGGCGCCGAGGTCGTGCAGCAGATCCTCGGCCGCGATCGTCGAGGGCCGGATGCGGCTCTCGGCGAAAGCCAGGTCCTCGGGCACGCTGGGCTTGAGGTGGTGGCAGACCATCAGCATGTCGAGGTGCTCGTCGACGGTGTTGACGGTGTGCGGGCGGGTCGGGTTCGTGGAGCTGGGCAGCACGTTCGGCTGCCCGGCCACGGTGATGATGTCCGGAGCGTGCCCGCCGCCGGCGCCCTCGGTGTGGTAGGCGTGGATGCCACGCCCGGCGATCGCCGCCAGCGTGTCGGCCACGTAGCCGGCCTCGTTGAGCGTGTCGGTGTGGATCGCCACCTGGACCCCGGTCTGGTCGGCCACCCGCAGGCAGGCGTCGATCGCCGCCGGGGTGGAGCCCCAGTCCTCGTGCAGCTTGAACCCGGAGATGCCCGCCTCGACCTGCTCGTGCAGTGCGTCGACGCCGACCGTGTTGCCCTTGCCGAGCAGCGCCACGTTCAGCGGCCAGGCGTCGAGCGCCTCCAGCATCCGCTCGACGTACCAGGCGCCGGGCGTCACCGTGGTCGCCTTGGTCCCGTCGGCCGGGCCGGTGCCGCCCCCGATCCAGGTGGTCACCCCGGAGCCGAGGGCCTCCGGGATCTGGGTCGGGCTGATCAGGTGCACGTGGCAGTCGACGCCGCCGGCGGTGAGGATCAGCCCGTTGCCCGCGATGATCTCGGTGGACGGACCGATCACCAGCTCCGGGTCGACGCCGTCCATGATGTCCGGGTTGCCGGCCTTGCCGAGGCCCACGATCCGCCCGTCCCGCACGCCGACGTCGGCCTTGATGACACCCCAGTGGTCCAGCACCAGCGCACCGGTGATCACCAGGTCCGGGGTGCCCTGGCCACGCGGCGTGCGCGCCTGCCCCATCGACTCGCGGATCACCTTGCCGCCGCCGAACACCACCTCGTCGCCCCCGTGCGGGCCGCGGCAGCGGTCCTCGGTGACCTCGATGAACAGGTCGGTGTCGGCCAGCCGCACCCGGTCGCCGGTGGTCGGGCCGTAGAGCTCCGCGTAGCGGGCCCGGTCGATGATCCAGGGTCCGTCGGTCACGACGACGCCTCCGGCAGCCGCAGCCCGGGCACCGTGGCGGTGCCGCCCAGCGGCACCAGCTCGACGGTGCGTTCGACCCCGGGCTCGAAGCGCACCGCGGTACCGGCCGGCACCGCGAGCCGCTGACCGGCGGCGGCGGCCCGGTCGAAGCGCAGCGCGGGGTTGGCGGCCGCGAAGTGGTAGTGCGAGCCGACCTGCACGGGGCGATCACCCGCGTTGACCACGACCACCGCCGTGCGCGGGCGGTCGATCACCACCGGCTCGGCGGCCAGCTGGTACTCGCCCGGTGTCACGAGATCGGCCGGTGCACGGTGACCAGCTTCGTGCCGTCCGGGAACGTGGCCTCGACCTGCACCGACGTCACCATTTCCGGTATCCCGTCCAGCACGTCGTCGCGGCCAAGCACGTGCTGCCCCCCGGTCATCAGCTCGGCGACGCTGCGCCCGTCGCGGGCCCCCTCGAGCACCCAGGCGCTGATCACCGCAACCGCCTCCGGGTAGTTCAGCTTCAGGCCGCGCCCACGGCGCTGATGCGCCAGGCCCGCGGCCACGTGCACCAGCAGCCGTTCCTGCTCGTGAGGGGACAGCAGCACCGCATCTCCTTCCGACCGACCGACCGACCCGACCGACCCGACCGACGCCGAGAACGCTAGGAACGCCGGATCACGCAGGTGTGTCGGACACGTTACGTCCGCCTCGACGCCGTCCGGTCCGGTGCCACGGTGCACGATCAGTGCATGCCTCGTCGCGCGGAACGCGTTGCCCGGGCGGTGCTGCGCGCCGAGGTGGACCACGGCGTGGCCGAGCTGGTCGGCGACCCGGACCGGCCACGCGGCTGGACCCTGCTCGTCGACGGCACCGCCCAGTCGCACGTCGATCTCGACGACCCGACCCACCTGGAGTTCGAGTACATCCGCAGGCTGGGACACGTGGTCGACGCGATCGCCCCGGCCGCGGCGCCGCTGCGCGCGGTGCACCTCGGCGGTGGGGGGTGGACCCTGGCCCGCTACCTGGCGAGCACGCGGCCCGGCTCGGCGCAGCGGGTGGTCGAGCTGGACGGGGCGCTGGCCGAGCTGGTCGCGACCCGGCTGCCGACCGACGGGCTGGGCATCGACGTCACGATCGGGGACGCCAGGGCGGTGCTGTCCGAGCTGCCGATGCACTCGCTCGACCTGCTCGTGCTCGACGCGTTCGCCGGCTCCCGGACCCCGGCCCATCTGACCTCGGTCGACTTTCTGCGCACGGCGGTCGGCGCCCTCGACCGCGGCGGTGTGTACGCGGCCAACGTCGCCGACGGCGGCGGGCTCGGGTTCGCCCGGACCCAGGTGGCGGCGGCCGCGGAGCTGTTCGCCCAGGTTGCGGTGATCGCGGCACCGGACGTGCTGGGCGGGCGCCGGTTCGGCAACCTGGTGCTGATCGGCTCGGATCGCGAGCTGCCGCTCGGCCCGCTGACCCGCTGGGTGGCGGCGGACCCGTTCCCGTCCCGGGTGCTGGCCGGAGCCGACATCAGCCATTTCGTCGACGGGGCGGTCGCACCGCAGGACCGCTCGGCCACGCCCTCCCCGCTGCCGCCGCCCGGCTTCTTCGGCCGCCCGGAGGACGTTTGACCCGACCCCGGGCAGGCAACGCCCCGACATGGGCATCGCCGTCACCACCCCGACCGGGCACGTCGGCTCCCGGGTCGTCACGCTGCTCCTGCAGGCCGGCGTCCGGCCCTCCGTTCTCGTCCGAAGTGCATCCACACTGGATGTCCACATCAGATCTCTTGTGGACGTTCGGAAAGGCGATCTCGGTGACGCCGACTTCGTGCGGAGCGCCACCCGGGACGCCGACGCGCTGTTCTGGGTGGACCCGACGGACTGGGCCGCCGCCGACCCGAACGCCGTCTCCGACCGTCTCGGCCGGACCGCCGCGGACGCGGTGCGCGCGAACGGGATTCCGCGGGTGGTGTTCCAGAGCAGCGTGGGCGCGGAGAAGCGGCACGGGGCCGGGCTGATCGACGGGCTGGCCCGGATCGAGGAACACCTGGACACGACCGGCGCGCACGTGCTGCACCTGCGGTGCGGCTACTTCTTCACCAACCTGCTGCTCGATCCGGACCCGCTGCGGGCCGGCGTGCTGGCCACGACCATGCCGCCGGACGCCGCGATGCCGTGGGTCGATCCGCGCGACATCGGCGACGTGGTGGCCGCCCGGCTGCTCGGCGGCGGGTGGAGCGGCCGACACGTCCAGGCCGTGCACGGCCCCGAGGACCTGACCTGGACCCGAGCGGCGGAGATCCTCAGCGAGGCCACCGACACGCCGATCCGGGTGCAGGTCAGCTCGGACGACGAGGTGCGGGCCGGCCTGCGAGCCGCCGGGATGAGCGAGCGGGCCGCGGACGGGGTCGTCGGCATGACCGCGTGGCAGCGCGACGGCTTCCGACCGGAGCAGGAACGCAGCCCGCTGACCACCACCCCGACCACGCTGGGCGGCTGGGCCTACACGCACCTGCGCCCGGTGCTGCTGGGGTCGGCGCCGCGCACCTGAGCACCGGATCGGTGGGTCGGTCAGTCGGCCCTCGGTGGTCCTTCGGTCCTTCGGTCAGAAGGCGCCGTTGGCCCTGGCCTGCGCCACGTTCGCGTCGTGCTGGGCGAAGGTCTCCGCGAAGCACGACGTGCCGTCGGTCTGGCAGCGCACGAAGTACAGCCACGGGCCGGGCTCCGGGGCCAGCGCCGCTGCGATCGCCTCCTTGCCGGGCGCCGAGATCGGCGTCGGCGGCAGGCCGGCCACCACGTAGCTGTTGTACGGCCCCGGCGTCGCCCGGTCGGCCTCCGTGGTGCGCAGCGCCTGCAGGTCCAGCGGGTAGTTGACCATGGAGTCGAGCTCGAGGCGACGGCCGGCGCCGAGCCGGTTGTAGATCACGCGCGCGACCTTGGCCATGTCCGGGTTGATCGCCTCCTTCTCCACCAGCGACGAGATGGTCAGCACCTGGTAGGGGGTGGAGCCGATGCTCTGCGCCCCGGACACCAGGCCGCTGGCCTCCAGCCGGGTCGCGGAGGTCTCCAGCAGCCCGCGCAGCACATCCGCCGCGTCCGTCCCGGGACGGACGTCGTAGCGACCCGGAACGAGCAGGCCCTCCAACCGCCGCCGCGGGTCGGCCCTGGCCACGTCGGCCAGCGCCCACGCCGGGACGCCGAGCTGGGCCGGATCGGTGTCGGTCATGGCGGTCCGCAGCTCGTCCGCCGAGACGCAGCGCCGGACGCCGGCGGTCGTCAGGCAGCTGGCCTGCGAGACCAGGCTGAGCACGCCGGGAACGATCGTCCCGTCCGGCGCGCTGGTGTCGTCCAGCTGGACACCGCCGCGGATCTCCAGCTGACCGACGCGGGACGCCGGGTCGAGCAGCAGCGCGACCGCCGCCTTCCCGGACATCTGCGCCCGCAGCTGGTAGTAGCCCGGCTGCACCGAGCGCGCCTGGCCCTCCGCCGACTCCGCGGCCTCGATGAACGCCGCGGTGCTGGCCACCACACCCTGCTCGGCCAGGCTGCGTCCGATCTGCTGCGTGGAGTCCCCGTCCTGCACCCGGACGATCACGTCACCGGTGCCGGCGCCGTCGAAGTCGGGGGTGAACATCGAGCTGAGGAGCGAGCCGTAGAGGTAGTAGCCGCCACCGACCACGGCGCCCACCAACAGCGAGAGGGCGAGCAGCAGCACCAGCAGCCGCCGACCGCGGCGCCGGCGCGGCGGCGGTTCCTGCTCCGACACGGCCGACAGCTGGATGGTCTCGTCGTTGATCATTTTACCGCCGTGGCCGGGCTGACCGTGCCTCGCCGGCGTCCGTCCGGGTGGGCCCCCTCCGCGTGCTTCACAGTTTCGGAGGGTAACGAGAACACGGCGGGTGATGGTCAGGGGGCCGTTCGAGTCGCTCCGTCCCGACTCACGGGCGGACGTCCGACCGGCCAGGTCCCGAGCGCCGCGCGTCCAACCAGCCCTGCAGGATCGCGACCGCTGCCGCCTGGTCGACCACGGCGCGTTGCCGGCGGCCACGCACCCCGCGCTGCCGCAGCTGCTGCGTGGCCACCACCGTGGTCAGGCGCTCGTCGCTGAGCTCGACGGGAACGCCGGCCGCCGCCCCGAGCGCCGTGGCGAACTCGCGAGCGGCGACGGCGGCCGTTCCCTCCCGGTTGGCCAGGGTGCGCGGCAACCCGACCACGACGCCCACCGCCTGCTGCTCGAGCACCATCTCGGCGATCGAGCGCAGGTCGGCGCCGCCGGCCGGGTCGCGGGCCACGGTGGCCAGCGGGGTGGCCAGCACCCCGGAGGGATCGCAGACCGCGACCCCGATCCGGACCGACCCGACATCGACCCCGAGCCAGCGGCCGGGCGCGGCCGGCGCCCCCGGATCAGCCACGCAGCGCGGCCCGCAGCCGCCGCACCGCTTCCGGCACGCCGGCCGGGTCGGTGCCGCCGCCCTGCGCGAGATCGGGCTTGCCCCCGCCCCGGCCACCGACGGCGTCCGCGAACTGCCCGATCAGCTTCCCGGCCGCCCACCCGCGGTCGCGGGCCGCGGCGGTGGTGGCGACCACGAACGCCACCTTCGGGCCGTCGGCGGAGAACAGTGCGACCACGCCGGGACGGGAGCCGAGTCGGGCCCGGACGTCGGAGGCCAGCGCCCGCAGGTCGTTGCCGCCCAGGCCGTCGGGTGCGGGCACGGCGACCAGTGCGGTGCCGTCGATGTCCTCGGCGCCCGCGGCCAGCGCTCCCGCGGAGGCCAGCACCGCGTCGGCCCGCACCTTCTCCAGGTCGCGCTCCGCGGTGCGCAGCCGCTCCACCAGCGACCCGATCCGCTCGGGCAGGTCCTCGGGCCGGCTCTTGAGCTGCTCGGCGAGGGTCGACACCAGCAGGTGCTCGCGCGAGAGGTGCCGGAAGGCGTCCAGCCCGACCAGCGCCTCGACCCGGCGCACGCCGGAGCCGATCGAGGCCTCCGAGAGCACCTTGATCATGCCGATCTCCCCGGTGCGCCCGACATGGGTGCCACCGCAGAGCTCGCGCGAGTAGTCGCCCATGTCCACCACGCGGACGCGGTCGCCGTACTTCTCGCCGAACAGCATCATCGCGCCCAGTCGGCGGGCCTCGTCCATCGAGGTCTCGTACCAGTTGACCTCGCGGTTCTCCTGCAGCACCGAGTTGATCTCGTCCTCGATGTCGGCCAGCGCGGTCGGCGCGACGGCCCCGGTCGGGGAGGTGAAGTCGAAGCGCAGCCGGCCGGGGGCGTTCAGCGAGCCGGCCTGGGCGGCCGACGGGCCCAGCGCGTTGCGCACCCCGGCGTGCACCAGGTGGGTGCCGGTGTGCGCGCGGGCGATCGCCGAGCGCCGGACGGGGTCCACCTCGGCCACCACGGCGGCGTCCAGCGCAACCTCGCCCGCTGTGACCGTGCCACGGTGCACCCGCAGGCCGGTGACCGGGGACTGCACGTCGTCGACCCGAATGGTGAACGATGCTCCCCGCAGCTCACCGTGGTCGGCCTGCTGGCCGCCGGCCTCGGCGTAGAACGGGGTGCGGTCGAGCACGACCTCGACCTGCTCGCCGACCCGGGCGGCCGGCACCGGGGCGCCGCCGACCAGGAGGCCGACGACCGTGGCCTCCGCGGCCAGCTCGGTGTACCCGAGGAACTCGGTGCCGCCGTGGGTGTCGAGCACCGTCCGGTAGATCGTGGCGTCACCGTGGCTGACCTTGTGCTTGGCCGCATCCGTCTTGGCCCGGGTGCGCTGCTCCTCCATCAGGGTGCGGAACCGGTCCTGGTCCACGTCCAGGCCGGCCTCGGCGGCCATCTCCAGGGTCAGGTCGATCGGGAAACCGAACGTGTCGTGCAGCTGGAAGGCGCGGTCACCCGGGAGCACCGCCTGCCCGGCCTTCCTGGTCTCGGCCACCGCGGTGTCGAAGATCCGGGAACCGGCGGAGAGGGTGGCCAGAAAGGCCTCCTCCTCGGCGCGCACCACGGCCGAGATCCGCTCGAAGTCGGTGACCAGCTCCGGGTACGAGGGGGCCATCGCGTCCCGGACGACCTCGGCGAAGGAGCCCAGCACCGGCTCGTGCACGCCGAGCAGCCGGGCCGAGCGCACGATCCGGCGCAGCAGCCGGCGCAGCACGTAGCCCCGGCCCTCGTTGGACGGGGTGACCCCGTCACCGACGATCATGACACCGGACCGGGCGTGGTCGGCGATCACCCGGAACCGGACGTCGTCCTCGTGGACGGACGGGGTGCCGGCGCCGTACCGGCGGCCGGAGAGCTCCTCGGCGCGCGCGATCACCGGGCTCACCAGGTCGGTCTCGTACACGTTCTCCACACCCTGCAGCAGGGTGGCGACGCGCTCGATGCCCATCCCGGTGTCGATGTTCTTCTTCGGCAGCTCGCCGATCGGCGGGTACCCGTACTTGGGGCTCTGCTCGCCGCGGACGTCCTGCATGAAGACCAGGTTCCAGATCTCCAGGTACCGGTCCTCGTCGGCAACCGGACCGCCGTCGGCCCCGTACTCGGGGCCGCGGTCGAAGTAGATCTCCGAGCAGGGCCCGCCGGGCCCGGGCACGCCCATGTCCCAGTAGTTGTCCCGGCCGTCGCGACGCTGGATGCGCTCGGGTGGCAGCCCGGCGATACGCCGCCAGTGCTCGATGGCCTCGTCGTCGGTCTCGTAGACGGTGACCCAGATCCGGTCCGGGTCGAAGCCGTAGCCGCCGGCGTCCTGACTACCGGTGACCAGGTTCCAGGCGTACTCGATGGCGCCGGCCTTGAAGTAGTCGCCGAAGGAGAAGTTGCCGGCCATCTGGAAGAAGGTGTTGTGCCGGGTGGTCTTGCCGACCTCGTCGATGTCCAGGGTCCGCACGCACTTCTGGATCGAGGTGGCCCGCGGGTAGGGCGAGGGCGCCTCGCCGAGGAAGTACGGCTTGAACTGCACCATGCCCGCGTTGACGAACAGCAGGTTGGGGTCGTCGAGGATCAGCGACGCGCTCGGCACGCTGGTGTGGCCGGCGCCGGTGAAGTGGTCGGTGAAGCGGCGGATGATGTCGTGGGTCTGCACGGCTTGAGCCTTCGAACGGGGGGACGGTTGCGGGCGCGCGGAACGGCAGGAGCCCGGTCAGGCCCCTGCCCGGCGCGCTCGCGCGTGCGCCCCGGCCGGCTGCTCGTCGGAGACCGCCTCGCCCAGCGTCGGCACGTGCCCACCGGTGCGCCGCTCGACGAGGTCGTTGAGCTCCTCCTCGCGGGCCACCATGCCGGCCCGCACCTCGGCCCCGAACGCGCCCAGGCCGGCGCCGAGCTCACGCAGCCCGTCGGCCAGGTTGGCTCCCACACCCGCTGGGGTGAGCCGGTGCGCGGCCTCGGTGGCGCGCCGGGTGCTGTAGACCCCGACGGCCAGGCCGAGCCCGAGCCAGAACAGCCGCTTCATCGCCGGCCTCGGCGTCGCAGCCGGCCGGGCCGGGTGCGCAGCGCGTGTTCGCCGGCGTTCCGGTTGAGCCGCCGGGCCTTGATCGCCTTGTTCAGGCCGTAGGAGAACGCGGCCGCGCGCACCAGCGGGCCACCCAGGGTCGCGGTGAACAGCGAGGCCAGCACGGAGACGTTGGCGCTGACGGAGCGGGCGCTGGAGGTGATGCCGTCCACCCGTTCCAGCTGCGTGTTCACCTGGTGCAGCGTGGTCTGGGCGTTGTCCAGCAACGGGGCGCTGCCCTCGTGCGCCTTGCGTATCGCGGTCGTCGCCTCGTCCAGCGTGCGGCCCAGCTTGAGCAGCGGCACAGCCAGCAGCAGCACGAGCACCACGAAGGCACCTGCCGCGATCAGCGCAGCGATCTGACCAGCGGACACAAGGCCTCCTGACGTACCGGACGCGGCGAGAGATCGCTGATCAGGCTACCCCCGACCGGCTCGGCGGACTCCGCTGGGTGCGGGGCCTACGCCAGCTCCGGGTCCGCCGGGTCCAGGTCGTCCTCACCGGTGTCACCAGGGGTGATGACACCGCGCAACCGGTTCAGCGCCCGGTGCTGGGTCACCCGCACGGCACCCGGGGTCGACCCGACCGCCGCCGCGGTCTCCTCGGCGCTCAACCCCACCGCGACGCGCAGGATCAGCACCTCCCGCTGGCGCGGGGTGAGCTGGTGCAGCAGCCCGCCCAGGCGCTGGGCGAGCTCGCCGGCCAGGGCCAGCTGCTCCGGGTCGTCGTGCGCGGCCGGGGCGTCGGGCAGCTCGGCCATCGGCTCGGTCCGGTTGCGGCCGATGGCCCGGAAGGCATCGGTGACCTTGTGCGCGGCGATCCCGTAGACGAAGGCCCGGAAGGACAGCCCCTTGACGGTGTAACCGGCCAGCGCGTTGACCACCGCCAGGCAGATCTCCTGGGCCACGTCGTCCGCGGAGCCGATGACGGTCTCCTGGCGCCCGAGCCGGCCGCGGCAGTACCGCAGCACCAACGGGTGGATCTCCGTGAGCAGCAGCTCGCGGGCCCGCGGGTCGCCGGCCACGGCCGCGGCCACCAGGCTCTCCAGGACCGAGTTCTGGTCCGGTCGCGAGGGGTCCGGCTCACCGGTGCCCCGGACCGCGGGTGCCGGTGCCGACGCCGGAACGACCGTCGGCGCGGCCGCGCCGCTCACGGCTCCGGGGGCCGGCCCGGCCGCGGCCGGTAGCGTCGGCGTCTGCAGGACTTCGCCGTGTGCCACGGCATCGGGTGCCTGCGCGATCGAGCGCTGCGCGGGCACCACCACCTCGTTGGCGGCGAGCGCGCTCACTGCGCGGCGTCAGTGATCATGGCACCACGGCGCCCGCCGACAGGATCGAAGTTCACGTTGGGGTCCCCTCCCCGAGACACATCCCCCAGCAGTTGCCTGCTGCTCACTCACGACGCGTCCTGTCCACCCTGAGCAGGTTCGTGCCGTGCGGTCGTGCCAGGAACCGGCCTGAAGTGCTATCCGCCCCCGAATAACGGACGCCCGTTGCGCGCTCCCTCACACTGCCGATGCTCGTTCGTGCCCGACGATCACCGACTTCGTGCCCTAGGCAGTTTGGGTGACATCCAAGTTGGAGTCAAGGGAAACTCGGGCGCCGATGATTACTCTTCGAACAATGTTTCCCCCGGCGTCCGCCCGATCGGATGACCCCCGATCCCGCGCTGCCCGGACGAAGCGTAACCGTACCCGCCGCGCCCTCCTGCAGGCGGCCGGCGTCATGTTCAGCTCGCAGGGCTGGCTGGACGCCCGGATGGAGGACATCGCGGCGCAGGCCGGGGTGAGCCCGGCCACCGCGTACAACCACTTCCCCACCAAGCAGGCGCTTGTCGGCCACGTGTACGCACCGTTGGTCCTCCCACAGCTGGAGCAGGCCCAGCACGACATCGCGGCCGGCCGAGCCATGACCGAAGCCCTGAAAGACCAGCTCAGCGCGCTTGCGCAGATCGTCTTCGCGAACCGCAGGCTGAGTGCAGCCCTGTGGGCGGCAGCCCAGGACTACACCATCCGCGTCGCCGGGCCGGCCGCGCCGGACGAGACACTCGACCCGCTGGTGCAGGCGCCGCTGGCCGAGCCGATCCGGGTGCTCGTCGAGCACGGGCAGCGGACCGGCGAGCTGCGGCCCTATCCCACCGCCCTCGAGGTGAGCCGACTGGTCGTGGATCTGGTGCTGCTGCGGTGCGTCGACATCGGACAGTCGTCGGCGGCGAGCACCGCCGAATTGTTGCTCACCGTGACGATGGGCGTACTGCGGCCGGAACTGCTGACCGATTCCGGGCTAGCGGGTCGCCCGTTCGAGTCGACGCAGAGCGCGGTCGGCTTCCCGATCTAGTGATTTTTCTAACCCGAATGAGTTCGCCGCGCTGTACAGAACGCTTTCATCACAATTTGGTCACCACATCGGTCAGCACGTCCAGCGCGTGCTCCAACTCACCCTCGGTGATCACCAGCGGCGGGGAGAGCCGGATCGTCGCCCCATGGGTGTCCTTGACCAGCACCCCGCGGCGCGCCAGTTCCTCGCTGACCGCGCGGCCGCTGCCGAGGCGCGGCTCCAGGTCGATCCCGGCCCACAGGCCGAGCCCGCGCACCGCCGTCACCCCACGGCCGACCAGCTCGCCCAGCCGCCCGTGCAGCTGCCGGCCCAACACCCGGGCCCGGGCCAGCATGCCGTCCGGGCCGTCGTCGGCCAGTAGTTCGAGCACGGCCTGCCCGACCGCGCAGGCCAGCGGGTTGCCGCCGAAGGTGCTGCCGTGCTGGCCGGGCCGCAGCACGCCCAGCACGGCAGCATCGGCGACGACGGCCGACAGCGGCAGGATCCCGCCGCCGAGGGCCTTGCCGAGCAGGTACACGTCGGCGTCGGTGCCGGCGGCCCGAGTGGCCAGCAGGTGTCCGGTGCGACCGAGGCCGGACTGCACCTCGTCGGCCACGAACAGCATCCCGGCGTCGTCGCAGATCGTCCGCACCGCGGGCAGGTAACCGGCCGGCGGCACGACGACCCCTGCCTCCCCCTGCACGGGCTCGATCAGCACCGCCACCGTGTCCGCGGTGACTGCCGCCCGCAGGGCCGCGGCGTCGCCGTAGGGCACCACGTCGAAGGCGGGCGCGTACGGGCCGAAGTTGCGGTGGGCGTCCGGGTCGGTCGAGAAGCCGACGATCGTCGTCGTGCGGCCGTGGAACCCGCCGGCCGCCACGATGATGCGGGCCCGATCGGGGGTCACGCCCTTCACCTCGTAGCCCCACTTGCGGGCCACCTTGATCCCGGACTCGACGGCCTCCGCACCGGTGTTCATGGGCAGCACCAGCTGCTTGCCCAGCAGCCGGGACAGCAGCGCGCAGAACGGCCCGAGCTGGTCGTTGCCGAAGGCGCGGCTGGTCAACGTGACCCGATCCAGCTGGCGGTGGGCGGCGGCGAGCAGGGCCGGGTGCCCGTGCCCGAAGTTCAGTGCCGAGTACCCGGCCAGGCAGTCCAGGTAGCGTCGACCCTCGACGTCGGTGACCCAGGCCCCCTCGGCGTGCGCCACCACCACCGGCAGCGGGTGGTAGTTGTGCGCGGAGTGCTCGGCGACCAGGCGCTGGTGCCGCTCGGTCGCCGTCTCGCTGAGCACGCTCATCCTCGCACCTCCAACGTGCAGCACTTCGCTCCGCCACCGCCCTTGAGCAGCTCGGACAGGTCGATCGGTAGGGGCTGGAAACCGCGCTCGGCGAGCGCCGCGGCAAGCCGCGGGGCCTGCACGGGCAGCACGACGTGCCGGCCGTCGGAGACGGCGTTCAGGCCGAGCACGGCCGCCTCGTCCGGGTCGGCGACGATCGCGTCCGGGAACCGGTCGGCGAGCACGGCCCGCGAACCGGGCGCGAAGGCCTCCGGCAGCCACGCGACGGTGTCGCCGTCGAGCACGGCCAGCGCGGTGTCCAGGTGGTAGTAGCGGGGATCGACCAGCTCCAGTGGCAGCACCGGGCGGCCGAGCACGGCCCCGGCCTCGGCGTGCGCCCGCGGGTCGGTGCGGAAACCGGTGCCGGCCAGCACGACTTCGGCGCCGGGTCGGCCGGCCACCAGCAGATCCCCCTCGCCCTCGTTCACGAAGCGGGGTGTGATCATCCGCTGGAAGCCGGCCGCTGCGAACCAGCTGCGGTGCGCGGCGGCCTCGGCCCGCCGCTCCCGGTGCCGGAACCGGGCCCCGAGCACGGTCCCGTCCAGCACGGTCGCCCCGTTGGCCGCGTAGACCATGTCGGGCAGGCCGGGCAGCGGCGGCAGCATGTCGACCCGATGACCGAGCTCGAGGTAGGTGCGGCGCAGGGTGTCCCACTGCTCCAGCGCGCGGTCGCGGTCGACCGGCATCCGGGGGTCCATCCAGGGGTTGATGGTGTAGCTGACCGCGAAGTGCTCCGGGCGGCACATCAGGTAGCGGCGGCGGGTCGCGGTGCGCTCGCGGGCGGGGTTCGGGTGGGACAGGACGCTGGTCACGGGCTCGCTCCACGGGTGACGGCGGGGTGGGCCCGGCGGCGATGCCGAGTGCGATCACCGTAAGTGCCGACCGGAACGGCCGACAATGACGCGATGTTGTCCGTTGCCGGCGAATCGTTGCGTTCCGGGGCAGTGAACCGCCGCAACGTTGCGTCACTGATCAGCGCTGGGGTGCCGCGGAGCGGGCGGCCGGCGCAGCAGCGGGGAGAGCACCAGCACGGACTTGGTCCGGGCCACGAAGGGCTGCGCCCCGATCTGCTCGAGCACCTGCTCGAAGTGCCGCATGTCCGCGGCCAGGATGCGCAGCATGGCGTCGGCCTCACCGGAGATCGTGCTCGCCTCCACCACCTCGGGGAAGCGCCGCACCGCCGCGCGGATCGTGTCCGGCGCGGTGCTGATCCGGCAGTACAGCTCCACGTAGCCCTCGACCGACCAGCCCAGCGCCTCCGGGTCGAGTCGCACGGTGAACCCGGTGATCGCCCCGGCCGCGCGCAACCGGTCCACCCGGCGCTTCACCGCCGACGCGCTCAGCCCGACCCGTGCACCGAGCTCGGCGAAGCTGCGCCGGGCGTCCTCGACGAGCAGCGCGATGATCTCCGAGTCGAGCGGGTCGAGCTGCACCCGCCCATCCCACCAGAACACCGCAGCACACCGTGCGGCTCGGGGCCGTCGGCGTGCCCCGGGCAGGGCAGGATGAGGTCATGACCGAGCGAGCGGGGGCACCACCGAACTATCGGGTCGACTCCGAGGTCGGGCAGCTGCGGCAGGTGATCCTGCACCGGCCCGGGCTGGAGCTGAAGCGGCTCACCCCGGGCAACAAGGACCGGCTGCTGTTCGACGACGTGCTCTGGGTGCACCGCGCTCAGGCGGAGCACGACGCGTTCGCCCAGGTGCTGCGCGATCGCGGGGTCACCGTGCACCTGTTCGGCGAGCTGCTGCGCGAGACCGTGGACATCCCGGAGGCGCGCAAGTACGTGCTGGACGCCATCTTCGACGACCGGGTGTACGGCCCGATGGCCATCGACGCGCTGCGCAACTGCTTCGACGCCATGGACACCGACACGCTGACCGAGCACCTGGTGGGCGGCATCACCAAGCGCGAGGTGATCGACCGGATCCCGGAGCCGCGCTCGGTGACCTTCCACGTGCTGGACCCGGACGACTTCGTGCTGGAGCCGCTGCCCAACCACCTCTACACCCGGGACACCTCGGCGTGGATCCACGGCGGCGTCTCGATCAACAGCATGCGCAAGATCGCGCGGATGCGCGAGACCGTGCACTACGAGGCGGTGTACCGGTGGCACCCGCTGTTCGCCGAGGCCGGTTTCGCGCACTGGTCGGACGGGACGGCCGGTGGCGTGGCCACCACCGAGGGCGGCGACATGCTGGTGCTCGGCGGCGGCGCGGTGCTGATCGGGATCAGCGAGCGGACCACCGCCGCCGGGGTGGAGCGGCTGGCCCGGCGGCTGTTCGC
>Ga0190265_10001631_pt1 | contig 14775 bp, 13 predicted proteins | sample Popmic124T_FD_133135 | JGI IMG/M metagenome (GOLD analysis project Ga0190265, IMG submission 133135) | Populus adjacent soil microbial communities from riparian zone of Indian Creek, Utah, USA - 124 T | ecosystem: Environmental > Terrestrial > Soil > Riparian zone | place: USA: Utah | collected...
GGCAGCGACTCGGCGACGGTGAGGCAGCGGTGCGCGGTGAGGAACGGGATGCCGAGCGAGGCGCCCAGCTCGAAGGCGGGCTCGGCGCCGAGCAGCACGGTCTGCCGCGCCGGGACGACGGTGGACTCGGCCGCCGTGCCCCAGGAGCGCTGCCAGGCGGCCTCCCAGATCCAGACCCGCTCGCCGACCAGCACCGGGTCCACGCCCCGGCCGACGGCGTCGATCGTGCCCGCGCCGTCCTGGTTCGGGACCTGCCCGTCCGGCCCGGGCTGCGTCTTGGACCGGGACTTCCAGTCGGTCGGGTTCACGCCCGAGAAGGCGACGCGGACGCGCACCTCGCCGGGACCCGGCTCGGGGACCGGCCGGTCGGTCAGCTGGAGGACGTCGGGGTTGCCGGGCTGGGTGTAGGAGACGACGCGCACGGGTTCCTTCCTACCGCCGTGCGCCACCGGAGGCGCGATGAGTTCCGCGGGCCGGGCCGGTCCTCTCCCTCGTGAGCACCCCACCGCAGCCCCTGGACCACGTCTTCACCGCGCCGATCGAGAAGGACGGCGCGTTCGCCACCTTCGTGACGGTGCCGGACTCCGCCGAGGTGCTCGGCACCCGGCGGGCGGTGAAGGTGGGCGGGACGATCGACGGGCACGAGTTCGCGGCCACGCTGATGCCCTCCGGCGCCGGTCCGCACTGGCTGCCGCTGCGTGCCGCGCTCTGCAAGGCCACGGGCAAGTCCCTCGCCGGGGAGCAGGTGACGATCGCGCTGCGGGAACGGTTCAGCTGAGGACGGCGGTCAGCCGGCCGGCGCGTCGTCGTCGGTCGGCCACTCCGGCAGCGGCAGCCCCGCCAGCGCGAGCAGTTTCTCCACCGTCAGCTCGACGGACTCGTCAGCGGGCGGGGCGCCCTCCGGCGAGGCCATGAGCGGCTGCACGTCCCCGGGGTCGACGTCGGCGCCCGCCGCCTCCTTCGCCCAGCGCGCGAAGCCCTCCGCCTCGGCGGAGGTGTCCACCGGGGTGCCGGCGCCGGGCTCCTCGAAGTAGATCCGCGGCTCGTAGCCCAGGAAGAAGCGCCCGCCCGACGCGTCGGCCGCGCGGTAGTCGACCGTCGCGATGTGGCTGTCGTGGACGTCGACCAGGAGGAAGGGCACCGCGGTCGGGCCGCCGAAGCTCCACCGACCGTCGCTGTAGGCGAGCTTTCCGGAGTACCCCACCGCCGGAGGCTAGCCGTCGCCGGATCAGCGCCAGGTCAGGGTCTCGGGACGGCGGCCCAGCGTGCGCTCGACCTGCCGGGCCGCCTTCTCGTCGGCGTTGACCAGCACGGGTCGCGGCGTGCCGGCGAACATCGGCAGGTCCGACGGGCTGTCGCTGTAGACCGCGGCCCACGGCGGGGGATGTCCCCGGTCGATCAGCATGGTGACCTTGGACCCGCCCATGGCCCGGCGCACCGGCACCGTCGCCTGCGACCCGACGACGTCGAGATGGCCCAGCCCGATCGCGGCCAGGAAGCCGCGGGCGAGGGTCTCCTCGCAGCCGGTGGCGACGACGACGGTGTCCCCGGCCCGTTCGTGGGCGCGCACGCAGGCGATGGCGTCGGCGACGGCGGCCTCGGGCCTGGTCGTCAGCACCGACCGGTAGGCCGACGCGACCTCGTCGACGTCGGACGAGGACGAGCCGGCGACGGCGATCCGGGTCATGAGCCGCGCCCCCAGCGGTCGCAGCTGCGGTACCGCGGCGGCGAGGAGGAGCAGGGGTGCGGCCAGCAGGAGGGGCAGGACGCGGCCGCGCCGCTCCCGGAGCCGGCCGTGCAGGAACAGCGTCGACGCGTCCCCGCCGAGCAGCACCTTGTCCAGGTCGAAGACGGCGGTCGACTGCATGCACGGGGAAGTACCGGCACGGGGTGTGGGCGGAAACCTCATCCGTGCCCGAGTCCTGCCACCCGCGCCCGCTCCTCGACCGTCCGGACGGCGGTCCGCAGGTCCTCGAGGTGGCGCCGCACCGCCGTCGGCAGGGCGAGGACCTGCCGGCGCCAGGTCAGGTTGATGCACCCCACGACCCGGCCGTCGACGCGGACGGGCATCGCGATCGACTCCCGGCCGTCGTCGACCTCCGACCGCGGCCGGTCGTGGTCACCGCCGAAGTCAGGAGCCCGGACGCCGTAGCCGCGCCGTCGGGTGGCCTCGACCATCCGGCGCACGGCGGCGTCGTCCTGGGCCAGCCGGTAGGCGGGGTCCTTCCTGAGGCGGAGCCGCGCGAGCACCGCCGCCAGTTCCTGCTCGGGGCAGAAGGCGAGGTACGCCCGTCCGGACGCCGAGCCGAGCATGTTCACGCGGAATCCGTGCGGCCGCGGCGGGAGGCCGTCGAAGTAGGTGCGCGAGCTGTTGGTCTCCAGGGTCTCCATGTGGTCCAGCCGCGGCACCGACAGGATCGAGGGCCACTGCAGCCGCCGGGAGAGCTCGCCGAGGACCGGTGAGGCGATCTCCACCAGCCACTCGCTGTCGTCGGTGTCCATCCGGCGCTGCAGGGTGTGGCTCGGGAGGAACGCGCCGTCGACCATGCGCTGCCAGACCAGGCCGTGCTTGTGGGCCGTGTAGAGGATCCGCGTCAGCGTCGCCTTGGGGATGCCGGTGGCCAGGTGGAGGTCGTGCAGGCTGGCCGCGCGCACCTCCTGCAGGACCCGGAGGACCTCCAGGCCGCGGCCCAGCGAGTCGATCGTCCTGACCCGGTACTCGCGCACGGCACCCTCGATCACCTGGTGGTTTTCGCTGCGTGAAACACGTGGTCACGAGTGTTGCCCATCACACTCCGGCTGCGCCACTGTCGTGCCATGGCAACGCCGGCGGCCGACACCGCCACCTCCCCGGGGGTGCGGGAGGGCGACCTGCTCTGGGTCCCGCCGCCGGAGCGCGCGGAACGCTCGCGGCTCACCGAGTTCACGCGCTTCGCCGAGGCGCGCACCGGGCGGGTCTTCCCCGGCTACGGCGACCTCTGGACGTGGTCGACGACCGAGCTCGAGGAGTTCTGGCAGGCGGTCTGGGACTTCTTCGAGGTCCGCTCGTCCGCACCGCACGCCGCCGTCCTGGAGAGCCGGGAGATGCCCGGCGCCCGCTGGTTCCCCGGCGCCCGGCTGAACTTCGCCGAGCACGTGCTGGCGCAGGAGCGGCCCGGGGAGCCGGCGCTGCTGGCCGTCAGCGAGACGACCCCGCTGCACGAGGTGCGCTGGGAGGACTTCACCCGGCAGGTCCGCGCCGTCGCCACCCACCTGCGCGGCCGGGGCGTCCGGCCGGGGGATCGGGTCGTCGCCTACCTCCCGAACGTGCCCGAGGCCGTCGTGGCGATGGTGGCGACGGCGAGCGTCGGCGCCGTCTGGGCCAGCTGCTCACCGGACTTCGGGTCGCGGGGCGCGCTGGACCGGCTGGGCCAGCTGGAACCGACCGTCCTCTTCGCCGCCGACGGCTACCGGTACGGCGGCAGGGACTTCGACCGCCGGGGCGAGGTGGCCGAGCTGGTGGCCGGGCTGCCGGGCCTGCGCGACGTCGTGCGGGTATCCGTGCTGGGGCTGGACGCCCCCGGTACGCCGTGGGACGACGTGCTGGTGGGCCCGACCGTGCCGGCCGCCGAGTTCGTCTGCGAGCAGGTGCCCTTCGACCATCCGCTGTGGGTGCTGTTCTCCTCCGGGACCACCGGCCTGCCCAAGGCGATCGTGCACGGGCACGGCGGGATCCTGCTCGAGCAGCTCAAGCTCCAGACGTTCCACCTGGACCTGCGGCCGGGTGACCGCGGGTTCTTCTTCACCACCACCGGCTGGATGATGTGGAACTTCTGCGTCAGCATGCTGCTGCAGGGGATCGTCCCGGTGCTGTACGACGGCAACCCGTCGCACCCCGACGTCGACGTCCTCTGGCGCACCGCCCAGGACAGCCGGGCCCGGCTCTTCGGCGCGAGCCCCACGTTCGTCGAGCTGATGCAGAAGGCCGGCGTCGTGCCGGGGGAGCGGTTCGACCTCTCCGCGCTGGAGATCGTCATGCCGGCCGGCTCACCGGTGTCCGCGGCGATCACGAAGTGGTTCTACGACGCGGTCAAGGCCGACCTCTGGATCGCCACCGGCAGCGGGGGCACCGACTGCTGCACCGGCTTCGTCGGGGGCGTGCCGACGCTGCCCGTCCGGGCGGGGGAGATCCAGGCCCGCTCGCTCGGGGTGGCGGCCGAATCGTGGGACGACGCGGGGCACCCCGTCGTCGGGCAGGTGGGCGAGCTGGTGATCACCGCGCCGATGCCGTCCATGCCGCTGTTCTTCTGGGGTGACGACGACGGCGCCCGCTACCGCGCCAGCTACTTCGAGACCTTTCCCGGCGTCTGGCGGCACGGGGACTTCTTCGAGGTCAACGAGCGCGGCGGCTGCTTCGTGCGCGGGCGGTCCGACGCGGTGCTCAACCGGCAGGGCGTGCGGATCGGCACCGCGGAGATCTACCGCGTGGTCGAGGACGACCCCGCCGTCCTCGGTGCCCTGATCGTCAACCTCGATCTGCCCGACGGCGGGTTCTTCATGCCGCTGTTCGTCTCGCTGCGCCCCGGCGCGGAGCTGGACGACGAGCTGGCCGGACGGCTGCGGCGGACGCTGCGGGAGGAGTACACGCCCCGGCACGTGCCCGACGCGATCATCGCCGTCCGCGCCGTCCCGCTGACGCGCAGCGGCAAGAAGATGGAGATCCCGGTCCGCCGGCTGCTCCTGGGCGCCGATCCCGCCGTCGTCGCCGACCCCGACGCCATGGCCGATCCCACCGCGCTGGACGACTTCGTCGAGTACGCCCGCACCCAGCGCGACTACTCGCTGCGCTGATCCACCCAGAGGCCGTTCCCCGCCCGACAGGAGCCCACATGCCCGAGCGCTCGTTCCCCCTCCCGTCCCAGATCGAGGCCGTCCCCGGCGCCGAGGGCTGGGAGGCGATGTACCCCTACTTCTCCCGGTTCCAGCCCGAGGACGACCAGCGTTTCTGGTTCTACAACTCGATGCACTTCCCGGAGGTCGTCCCGGCCTTCGACGGCATCACCTCGGAGATCCCGTACACCGCGATCGGCGCCAACACCGCCCGGCTGTTCTCCTTCCCGACGACCATGGGCATCGAGTACCGCATCATCAACGGGCGGGTCTACATCACCGCCAACCCGGTGCTCGACGAGGCGGAGCAGGGAGAGCGGTTCGTCGCCTTCCAGGAGCGGGCGGGCCACTACTACGCCAACTGGGACCGCATCTACGGCGAATGGCAGGAGCGCATCGAGGCGCTGATCGCCGACATCGAGGCCGTCGAGGTGCCCGAGCTCGGCGACCTCGACCCGCTCGAGGTGGTCACCGGCGGCCGCGGGTTCGCCTCCAACCACTACCTCCGCGAGAGGTTCCACCGCTGCATCGACCTGTACTCGAAGATGTGGCACCACCACACCGAGCTGCTGATGCTCGGGTACGGCGCCTACGTCGTCTTCTTCGAGTTCTGCAAGCAGGCCTTCCCGGAGATGGGCGACCAGATGGTGGCCCGGATGGTGGCCGGCATGGACGTGACCATGTACCGCCCGGACGACGAGCTGAAGAAGCTCGCCGGGCTGGCCGTGGAGCTCGACCTCGGCGACCTGTTCGTCGAGGGCGCGGACCCGGCGAAGGTGCTGGCGGCCCTGGGCGAGCGGGGCGACGCCGGCGCCCGCTGGCTGGCGGCGCTGGAGGCCGCGAAGGACCCGTGGTTCAACGTCTCGGTCGGTGACGGCTTCTACCACCACCACCTGTCCTGGGCCGACGACCTGACCGTGCCCTTCGCCGCCCTGCCGCGCTACGTCGAGCAGATCGCGGCCGGTGAGGATCTCACCCGCCCGACCGAGCGCCTGGCCGGCGAGCGCGACCGGATCGCCGGGGAGTACCGGGCACTGCTGGACACCGAGGAGGAGAAGGCGGCCTTCGACCAGATGCTGGGGCTGTGCCGACAGGTGTTCCCCTACATCGAGTCGCACAAGTTCTACTGCGAGCACTGGTTCACCACCCGCTTCTTCCAGAAGATCCGGGCCTTCGGGTCGCTGCTGGTCGAGCGGGGCGTGCTGCTGGCGGCCGATGACGTCTTCCACCTGCGGCATCTCGAGGTCGAGGACGCCCTCGTCGACGTCTCGCTCGCCTGGGCCTCGGGCGGGACGGAGCTCGGCGCCCGGCACTGGCAGCCCATCGTCGCCGAGCGGAAGAGGATCGTCGAGGCCCTGTCGGGCTGGTCGCCGCCGCCCGCGCTGGGCGCCGTCCCCGAGGCGCTGAACGACCCGGCCGTGAAGATGCTCTGGGGGATCACCCAGGAGACCATCGAGACCTGGCTCGGCGGGGACGACGACGACGGGTCGACCGTGCGCGGCTACGCGGCCTCGCCGGGCGTGGTCGAAGGGATCGCGCGGGTGCTGCTGAACGTCAACGACATCGGCCAGATCCGCGAGGGCGAGGTGCTCGTCTGCCCGGTGACCGCCCCCAGCTGGGGCCCGGTGTTCGGCAAGATCGCCGCGGCCGTCTCCGACATCGGCGGCACGATGTCGCACGCGGCCATCGTGGCCCGCGAGTACGGCATGCCGGCCGTCGTCGGCACCGGCATGGCCACCGCCCGGATCAGGACCGGGGACCGCGTCCGCGTCGACGGCGACCGCGGCGTCGTCACCGTGCTGGGTTGATGGGAACGCTCATGGCCACCCGCTCGGTCCTGCACTTCCGCGACGTCGGGATCGGTGACGTCGCGACCGTCGGCGGCAAGGGGGCCAGCCTCGGCGAGCTCCTGCGCGCCGGCATCCGCGTGCCGACCGGATTCGCCGTCACGACGGCGGCCTTCCGGCGGACCGTCGAGCACCTCACCGTCGACGGGGAGCCGATCCCCGGCCGGGTGGCCGCTCTCGATCCCGCGGACGCCGAGGGCCTCGCCGCCGCCACGGCCGGGATCCGGGCCGTGCTGGAGTCCGCGCCCCCGCCGCGGGAGGTGGCCGACGCGGTCGCCGCCGCGTACGCGGCGCTGTGCGACGAGTGCGGGAACCCGGACCTGCCGGTCGCCGTCCGGTCCAGTGCGACCAGCGAGGACAGCGCGGAGGCCAGTTTCGCCGGGCTGCAGGACACCTACCTGTGGGTCCACGGGGCCGAGTCGGTGCTCGCACACGTGCGCCGGTGCTGGGCCAGCCTGTACAGCGTCGAGTCGGTGACCTACCGGCTGCGCCGCGGCATCCCGGAGACCGACCTCGGGATGGCCGTCGTCGTCCAGCGGATGGTGGGTGCCCGGAGCTCCGGGGTCATGTTCACCCGCAGCCCGCTGAGCGGTGACAAGTCGGTGATCGCGATCGACGCCAGCTGGGGCCTCGGCTCGGCGGTCGTGAGCGGCGACGTCACCCCCGACTCGTTCGTCGTCAGCAAGGTCACGGGGGAGATCAAGCGGAACGTGGCGACCAAGACCCGCTGGCACCGGCCCGACCCCTCGGGCTCCGGCGTGGTGGAGACGGACGTGCCGGGCGAGCTGCAGGACGTGCCGTCGATCTCCGACGAGGAGATCGCCGAGCTGGCCGCGACCGCCCGGACGGTCGAGGCGCACTACGGCTGCCCGCAGGACATCGAGTGGGCGGTGAACGACGCCGGCGAGGTCTTCCTGCTGCAGAGCCGGCCGGAGACCGTGTGGGCGGAGAAGGACCGCGCCCGCAGGGCCGCCCCGACCGCGCGCCCGTTCGACCACGTCTTCAACCTGCTGGGCGGCAAGCGCCCGACCGGCGGTTGAGCGCGGTGGACCTGACCCCCGATGACGTGCGCGACGTCCTGCGGGTCCTGGACTCGAGCGGTCTGGCGGAGCTGCACCTGGAGCTCGCCGACCTGACCCTCACCGTGCGCCGGGAGGGGGCCGCGGGCTGGACCGCCGAGCAGCAGGTCACCCGGGCGCCGCACGTGGAGCAGGCGGCGGCAGCCGCGGTCGCCGTCGAGGCGCCGGCGCCCGTCGCGGAGGTGGGCGAGGGGCTGGTGGCGGTGCACCCGCCGCTGCTGGGCACCTTCTACCGGGCGCCGCAGCCGGGCGCCCCGCCGTTCGTGGACGTCGGCGACCAGGTCGACACGGAGACCGTCGTCGGCATCGTCGAGACCATGAAGATGATGACGCCGGTGCACGCAGGGGTGCGGGGCACCGTGGTGGAGTTCCGGCTGGGCAACGGCGAGTTCGCCGCGGCCGACGCGGTGCTCCTGGTCGTGGAGCCGGTCGGGGGTGGGGCGGGTGGCTAGCACGGGGAGGCGGATCCACCGGCTGCTGATCGCCAACCGGGGGGAGATCGCCGCCCGGGTGATCCGCACCTGCGGCCGACTCGGCATCGAGTCCGTGCTGGCCGCATCCGACGCCGACCTGGAGTCGCTGCCCGCGCGGCTGGCCGACCGTGTCGTCCGGCTCGGACCGGCGGATGCGGCCCGGAGCTACCTCGACCCCGCCGCCGTCGTGCGAGCCGCCCGGGCGGTGGAGGCGGACGCGGTGCACCCGGGCTACGGCTTCCTGTCGGAGAACCCCTCGCTGGCCCGGGCCTGCGCGGCCGCCGGGATCGTGTTCATCGGCCCGACACCGGAGTCGCTCGAGGCGGTCGGGGACAAGCTCACCGCCCGCTCGCACGCCGTCGCCGCCGGACTGCCCGTCGTCCCCGGCGGGGAGGCGGCAGACCTGGCGGGGGCGCAGGCGGTGGCCGCTGAGGTCGGTTACCCGCTGCTGGTGAAGGCCGTCGGCGGTGGCGGCGGCCGCGGCATGAAGCTCGTGGCCGGGCCGGGCGACCTCGCCCGCACCCTCGACCTGGCCGTCTCCGAGGCGGCCGCCGCGTTCGGTGACCCCCGGGTCTACCTGGAGCGCTTCGTGTCGTCAGGTCGACATGTCGAGCTGCAGATCCTGGGTGACGGCTCGCGAGCGGTCGCGCTCGGCGACCGCGACTGCTCCGTCCAGCGCCGGTACCAGAAGCTGTTCGAGGAGGCGCCCGCGCCGCTGCTGTCCGACGCCCTGCGCGCGGAGATGACCGCCGCGGCGCTGGCCCTCGCCGGGCACCTGCGCTACCGCGGCCTGGGCACCGTCGAGCTGCTGGTCGACCGCGCGCGCGGCACCTTCTACTTCCTGGAGATGAACGCGCGCATCCAGGTCGAGCACCCGGTCACCGAGATGGTCACCGGACTGGACCTGGTCGCCGAGCAGATCGCCGTCGCGGAGGGGCTGCCGCTGCGGATCCGGCAGGAGGACGTGGTCCTCACCGGGCACGCCGTGGAGTGCCGGATCAACGCCGAGGACTGGACCACGGGCTTCCGGCCCTCCCCGGGCCGGATCGACCGGGTCGTGCTGCCGGTGGGGGAGGGCCTGCGGGTGGACACCCATGTGCAGGGCGGCTCCGACGTCCCGCCACACTACGACTCGCTGCTGGCCAAGCTGATCGTGCACGGGACCGACCGGGACGACGCGGTCGCCCGGGCCCGCGCTGCCCTGGACCTGCTGCGGATCGAGGGCGTGGCGACGACGGTGCCGGTGCACCAGGCGCTGCTGGCCGACCCGGAGTTCGCCGCCGGCGGGGTGGACACGACCTTCTTCGAGCGGTTCCTGGACCAGCAGCTGGTGGGGGCACGCTGATGGCCGACGTCGGACTGGTCGACGTGTCCCTGCGCGACGGCAACCAGAGCCTGTGGGGCGCCACCGGCCTGCGGACGGCGCACATCGCGCAGGTCGCCCCGCTGATGGAACGGGTCGGCTTCCGTGCGCTCGACTACAGCTCCAGCACGGCGATGGGTGTTGCCGTCCGAACCCACCGGGAGGACCCCTGGGAGCGCCTCCGGCTGACCCGGGCAGCGATGCCGACGACGAAGCTCCAGTTCATCGGGACGGGGTTCCGGTTCATCAGCTGGCAGAACTCGCACCCGGAGACCATGCAGCTGGTCTACGACCGGCTCGTGGTCAACGGGATCGACCGGGTGGTCGTCCTGGACCCGATGCACGACATGGACGCCGCCCGCGAGACCGCCCGCCGGCTCAAGCAGGCCGGCGTCGACGAGGTGATCGGGGCGCTGACCTTCACGATCAGCGTCGTGCACGACGACGCCTTCTACGCCGACCTGGCCGGCCAGTTCGCCGCCGACCCGAACTTCGACCGCGTCTACGTCAAGGACCCGGCCGGGATCCTCTCTGCGGAGCGGGCCCGCACGCTGCTCCCCGCGATCGTCGCGCGGCTGCAGGGCACCCCGCTGGAGCTGCACTCGCACGCGACCATCGGGCTCTCCCCGATGACCTACTCGATCGCGCCCGAGCTGGGCGTGGAGGTCGTCCAGGTGGGCAGCGGGGCGCTGGGCAACGGCTCGTCGCTCCCGGAGGCCCGCCGGACGGTGGCCAACCTGCGGGCGATGGGCCACCGGGTCGACATCGACGACCGCGCGCTGGGCATGGTCTGCGACTTCTTCGACGGTCTGGCGGTCGCCGAGGAGCTGCCCGTCGGCCGGCCGCAGGACTTCGACGCGGCGTTCCTGCACCACCAGATCGCCGGCGGTGTGATGACGACGACCCGGCGACAGCTGAGCGAGATCGGCATGGAGCACCGGTTCGACGCGCTGGTCGAGGAGGTCGGGGTCGTGCGCGCCGAGATGGGGCACCCGATCATGGTCACGCCGTTCCCGCAGATGGTGGTGTCCCAGGCGCTGTTCAACGTGATCGGCGAGCGGTACGCCAACGTCCCCGACCAGGTGATCCGGTACGTGCTGGGCAGTTTCGGCCGCCCGACCGCGCCGATCGACCCGACCGTGAAGGACCGCATCCTCGACCGGCCGCGGGCGCGCGAGCTGGCGTCGGAGCCGCCGCCGCCGCCCCCCGCCGAGCTGCGGAAGCGGTTCCGGCGGGGGATCAGCGACGAGGAGCTGCTCCTGCGCGCGCACATGCCCGAGGACCAGGTCGACGCGATGCTCGCCGCGGCGCCGGCGCCGCGGCACTTCAACCCGTCGCTGGCCCCCGTGCTCACGCTGCTGCACGAACTCGGGTCCCGGACGTCGGTGCACGACCTCGCCGTCACCACGCCGGGGCTGCGCATGTCGGTCCGCCGGGCCTCCGGAGGGACCTCCGTTGGCTGACCCCGCCGCCCTCGACCGGCTGCGGCAGGTGCGCGGCTTCGTCCTCGACATGGACGGCACGCTGGTGCTGGGCGATCGGAACAACCAGGGGCTGAGACCGCTGCCCGGAGCGCTGGACCTCGTGCAGACGCTGCGCGAGCGCTCGATCCCGTTCTGCGTCTTCACCAACGGCACGGTCAAGACGCCGGCACAGTGCGCGGACGCCCTGCGACAGCTCGGCCTCCGGGTCACCGCCGACGAGGCGCTGACGCCGGCCTCCAGCGCGGTCGACGTGTTCCTCGAGCGCGGTCACCGGCGGGTCATGGTCCTGGGCGGGAGGGGGATCACCGAGCCCCTGGCGGCCGCCGGCATCGAGACGCTGCCACCGACCCGCGGTGCCCGGTGCGACGCGGTGATGGCCGGCTGGTACCGGCAGGAGCTGACCTTCGAGGCCCTGGAGGCCGCCTGCTTCGCCGTCCTCGACGGGGCGGAGTTCTACAGCGCCTCGCAGTCGCTGTTCTTCGCCACGGCGGAGGGGAGGTCACTGGGGACGTCGCGGGCGATCAGCGCCGTCGTCCGCGACATCACCGGGTGCGAGGTGACCGTCGTCGGCAAGCCGTCGACGAGCGCTCTCCGGACGGCGGGACGGCGGCTGGGAGTGCCGCCCGCCGACCTGGCCGTGGTCGGCGACGACCCGGAGCTCGAGGTGCCGATGGCGCACGCCGGGGGCGCTTTCGCCGTGGCCGTGCACACCGGGATCGGGCACGCGGAGTCCTACACCGACCTGCCGGTCGAGGTACGCCCGCACCTGGACCTGCCCGACGTCGGAGAGCTGGCCCGGCTGCTCCGGAGCTGATCCAGCGAGTGGACCGGCCGGTGAGCGGGCACTACCGCCCTCGACTGTCGGACCGGCCTCCGGAGGCGCTCGTGACCGCCGCGCGTGAACCAGCAGAGATGGCCCAGATCGCCGCCGAGACCGGGGCCAAGAAGACGCACCGCACGTGGGACCGGGTGCTCGTCAGCGCGTTCCTGGCCGGGGCCTACATCTCCTTCGGCGCACTGGTCGCCATCACGGTGTCCTCCGGCCTCGACCCGTCGACGTGGGGGACGCTGCCGACGCTGTTCATGGGTGCCGCGTTCACCCTGGGCCTCGTCCTGGTCCTCATCGCGGGCTCCGACCTCGCGACCGGGAACATGATGCTGGTCCCGCTCGGTGCCATGCGCGGGCGGATCGACGCGGGCGACGTGGCCAAGAACCTCACGCTCGTGCTCCTGGGCAACCTGGTCGGGGCGCTGTTCGTCGCCTTCTTCCTGGCCGTCCAGACGAAGGTGATCGGCGACGCCGACTCCGAGGGCAACGCGCTGCTCACGTTCGAGCGGCTGGTGACGATCGCCGAGGGGAAGACCGAGCACACCGCGTGGGAGACGTTCCTGCGCGGGGTCGGCTGCAACTGGCTGGTGTGCCTCGCGGTCTGGATGTCGCTGGCCGCGCAGTCGGTGTCGGGCAAGATCCTCGCGATCTTCTTCCCGGTGATGGCGTTCGTGGCGATGGGCTTCGACCACGTCGTCGCGAACATGTTCTTCATCCCGGCCGCGATCTGGGCGGGCGTGCCCGACGTGGGCTGGGGCGACGCGGTCGTCAACTGGCTGCTCGCGGGGTCGGGCAACCTGGTCGGCGCCGTCGTCTTCGTGGCGACGAGCTACTGGTACCTGTTCCTCAAGGACCAGCCGGACAAGGCGGCGGCGGCGAAGGAGCCCGCCGAGCGGGCCTGACCGCGCGGACGGTGGGCGCAGACCGGCGGTTCCACCGGCCGGAACTGCGCATCCGCGCACACCGTCCGGCGACGGTCGTCAGCGGGCCGTCCCGCCGGAGCCGGCGGCGATCGGTGCGGCAGCCGTCGCGGCGGACGCCCCGCTCGTGCGCCGGGCGATGTGCCGTGCCACGAAGCCGGCGTCGCGGCCCACGCCGCCGATGAGCATCGAGTAGAAGCCCTGCAGGAACGGCAGCCCGACGAAGTACAGGCCGGGCGCGTCGGCCACGACGCCGCGCGTCTGGGTCGGCCAGCGGTCCTCGCCGATCGGGACCTGGATCCAGTCGGTGTCCTTGCCGAAGCCGGTGCACCAGACGACGTTGGCGACGTCGAGGACCCGGCCGTCGCCCAGGACCGGCTTGCCGTCCTGCACGCCGACGGTCCGCTCCGGGGTGTAGTCGACCCCGGCGGCCTCGATGTCGCTGCGCTTGACCCGGATGAGCGGACCACCGCCGGAGCGGACGTGCCCGGCGACCTTGCGGCCGAGCGGCGTCCGCATCGTGAGGACGTGGTTGGCGACGAACCACAGGATCGGCAGCACCAGGTGCGCCGTCCGGCTGTCGATCCGGAACGGGATCTCGCCCTGGATCGGCCCCGACAGGTGGACGCGGTGGGTCGGGGCGAGTTCCACGGCCAGGTCCGGCCCCGAGTGGCTGCACCCGACGAGGAGGACGGGACCGGGCTGTAGTTGGGACGGGTTGCGGTACTCCGCGGAGTGCATCTGCCGGATGCGCGGGTCGAGCCGGTCGGCGAACTCCGGGACGACGGGGCTCTGCCAGGTGCCCGACGCGATGACGACGTTCTCGGCCTCGAACCGCCGGTGCCCCGACGTGACGACGTAGTGCCCGCCCTCCCGCGAGACGCTGTCGACGCTGACGCCCGTCCGCACCGGCAGCGCGAAGGTGGTGGCGTAAGCCTCCAGGTAGTCGGCCATCTCCGCACCCGTCGGGAACTCCCACCGGGGCAGCGGGAACGGCATGCCGGGGAGGGCGTCGTAGCCGGCCGGGCTGAAGAGGCGGAGCGAGTCGAACCGTTGCCGCCAGACGTCCCCGACGCGCTCGCTCCCCTCGAGGACCACGTGCGCCCGGCCCTGTCGCGCCAGGTGGTACGACGTCGCGAGCCCGGCCTGCCCGCCGCCGATGACCACCGTCTCGACGTGCTCGGGTCCGGCGAAGCCGCGGTCGGCAGGGGTGGATTCGGTCTGGGTCATCGGAGCCTCCGGGGTGTCGTCCGCACTGACGGGAACGACGCTAGGAAGCCCGGGCGCGCTGCCGCGTCGGGCAAACTGTGTAGATCGGGGGAGTCCGGTCAGGCCAGGTGGTGCTGGTAGGCGTACGCCGTCGCGGCGGCCCGGGACGGGACGTCGATCTTGGTGAAGATGTTGGCGACGTGCCGGGCCACCGTCTTCTCCGAGAGGAAGAGGTCGCCGGCGATGGCCCGGTTGGTCCGTCCGGTCGAGACGAGGCGGAGCACCTCGACCTCCCGCGTCGTCAGGCCGCCCGGCGCCGTCGCCCGCGCCGTGCGCCCGGCCAGCTCAGCGACCCGCTCGGCATCCGGCCGCGCACCGAGCTGGTCGAAGGTCCACGACGCGGCGCCCAGCTCGAGGGCGGCGGTCTCGTGGTCGTCGAGGGCCCGGCAGGCGAGACCGATGAGGACGCGGGTGCGCGCGGCGTCGTACGGTGCCCCGAGCTCCTGCCACGCCGTCCACGCCCGGCGCAGGGTCCCGACGGCCTCCCGGGACGCCGCGCGGGCGAGCAGGACGGCACCGGTCGCCTGCAGCGCCATGGCGGTCAGCAGCGGGGTGTCGACGACCGTCGCCATCTCCGACAGCTCCCGGGCGGACTCGTCGGCGCCGGTGACGTCCCCAGCGGCGAGGAGCACCTCGACGCAC
>Ga0190265_10001632_pt1 | contig 14775 bp, 7 predicted proteins | sample Popmic124T_FD_133135 | JGI IMG/M metagenome (GOLD analysis project Ga0190265, IMG submission 133135) | Populus adjacent soil microbial communities from riparian zone of Indian Creek, Utah, USA - 124 T | ecosystem: Environmental > Terrestrial > Soil > Riparian zone | place: USA: Utah | collected...
CCATGCGCGCGTCGGCCCTCGTCCGCTCGGCTTGCAGAGTGCTCGAAACGAAGGCGATCTCCTCGTAGCCGGGCAGCGAGGGCCCCTCGGGCTCGGCGGTCAAGCCGGGCTCCGCCGCGGGCCGGAAGGCGGGGAACCTCCAGAGGGCGCCGGTCGCGTCGGGGTAGGCCCAGCGGACTTCTCCGGCTTCCCCAGCCTCGGCCGCAAGCAGGGCGTCGTCCCAGAGGGCCGCGAGGCTCTCAGGAAGATCGCGGCGCGAGAGCAGGAGGTCCATGTGGGTGCGGGCCAGCTCGGCGGGCTTGGCGGTGATGTCCGCCGGCCAGGTGCCGGTGAGCACGAGGCGGTCCTTGGCGCGGGTCATCGCCACATAGAGGGTGCGCACCCGCTCGGCCGCCTCGACGTCCCGGCGCTGGGCCTCGACGCGGTCAAAGCCCAGGGTGGGTGCGCCGAAGAGGCGGTATTCGAAGCTACGGCTTCCGTCCGCCTCCTCGATGCGGCCGACCTCGGTGCGCGGGCCGCGGTCCCCGGGGGAGGTCTTGTGGAGCTGGACGAGGTAGACGTGCTCGAAGTCCAGCCCCTTGGCGCCGTGGATGGTGAGCACGCGGACGGCGTCCTCCGAGCCGTCCTTGGGCCGCCCCTCCTCGGCTTCGCGGGCCTCGGCGACGCTCTTCCTCAGGGCGCGGAGGACCGCGGTCACGTCGCCGCCCCCGTCCTCGATGGCCGAGAGGAGCTGGCGGAAGAAGCGGTCGAGGTTCGCCAGGCGGTAGGGGCCGAGGTAGCGGGCGGCCTCGACGGCCTCGATCAGGGTGAGGCGGCGGAGGCGCTCGACGAAGACGTCCGCCGGCTCGGTGGCGAAGGAGCGGCGCAGCACGGCAAGGTGCTCGACTCCGGCGATGAGGTTCTTCTCCCAGCCGCGCACCCGCTCGATTCCCGGCACGTCGCGCGGCGTGGCCGCGGCGGCTTCCGTGATGGCCCGGGCAAGGCCCTGGAGCGCTTCGGGGTCGGGCGCCAGCAGCTCGGTCATCCGCCGCGGGAGCTGCCGGCTCCAGAGGGGGATCAGGGCGGCGTCCGGCACGCCGACGAGCGACGAGCGCAGGACGGTGAGCAGAGCCAGGTGATCCCCGGGATCGAGGATGGAGCGCACCAGGGCCGCGGCCTCGATGATCTCGCGGCGCCGGTAGTATTGCTTGTCGCGGCCGACGACGAAGGGGACGCGCGCCCGGCGCAGCTCCTCCAGGTAGGTGTCGAGGTCGCCCGTGCCGCGGAGCAGTACGGCGACCTCCTGCCAGGCGACGCCGTGCTCCTCGTGGAGGCGGCGGACATCCGCCGCGAGCGCCGCGGCTTCGAGCTGGGCGGCGTCGACGGCCGCGGTGCGCGGGCCGCCCCTTTCGACGTCGCGCTTCCAGGAGACCCAGTGCTCGACGGGCGCCCAGCCGGGGTGGGCGAAGCCGGGATCGGCGGCGCGGCGCTCGCAGGCGAGGAGCGGCTCGAAGGCGGGCTGGAGGCCGCTGCGAAACAGCATGACCGGCTCGACGACGCGGGTGACCTCGGCGAGGATGGCCGGCACGGAGCGGAAATTCTCGGCGAGCGACATGACCTCGCCGCCGGCCGCCTTGGCCAGCTCCACGAAGCCGTCGTAGGCGCGCAGGTCCGCGTTGCGCCAGCCGTAGATCGACTGCTTGGGATCCCCCACCAGGAAGAGCCCGGGGCGCTCCTCCGCCGGGCCGTCGAGCGCGATCCAGCGCAGGATCTCGCACTGGACGCTGTCCGTGTCCTGGAACTCGTCGACGAGGAGCTGGTCGATCCCACGGCGCACCTGCCGCCGCACGTCGGGATGGCCGGCGAGGAGGGCCTCGGCCCCGGTCAGCAGGAAGTCGAAGGTGGCGACGCCCTGGGCGCGCAGCTCGCGCTCGGCCTGGGCGAGCAGGGGGCCGAGGGCCCGCCGGCCGTGGCCGAGAAGCTCCGGGTCGAGACAGCCGAGGTGACCGAGGGTCTGATGGAGGGTACCGGCGGCAGCGGCCAGTTCCCCCTCCACGTCGCCGAAGAGGCCGGCCTCGGTCCCGGTCAGCCTCTTCGTCCAGGTCTTCAGGTGGTCGACCAGGTTCCCCGGCAGATCGGCGCGGACCCACCCGGCGAGCGCCTCGACGCCGGCCGCGCCCTCGTCCCCGAGCCGTCCGATCAGGACGGCGAGCCCCTCGTCGAGGGCGAGCGCGTTCTTGAGCCGGCCCTTCCGCGGGAGGCGGGGGTGGATCAGCTCATGGACCGCTTCGCACGCTAGGAGGAGCCGGAGGCGGAAGGCGCCGACGGCTTCGGAGCTGAACGGGTCCTTCTCCAGGGCCTGGGACGGCAGCCCGCCGCCGAGGAGGGCGAGCAAGGCCTCGACGATCTCCGGCGGACCATAGCCCTGGGCGGCCAAGGCCAGGAGGTCGGGATCGCCCGGATCGCCGTAACCCGTGCGCAGGACTCGCTCGACCGTCTCGCGGACGATTCCCTCGACGAGGCGGCCTTCGGCGTCGATGGTCAGCTCCGGGTGGACGCCGGCTTCGAGGGGGTGATCGGCCAGGAGGCCCAGGCAGAAGGCGTGGATGGTGCGGACGGCCAGGTGGTCCAGGGTGCCGAGGAGGGCCTTGGCGCGCCGCGACCGCTCGGCCGGGTCGGGAAGGGCCTCGAGGTCCAACCAGCCGGGCGCTACGCCGCCGCGCGCCAGAGAGGAGAGCTCCTTCGCCGCCCGCCCCGCCATCTCGGCCGCCGCCGCCTCGGTGAAGGTGATGGCGACGACGCGGTCCAGCACGTCGGCGGCCACGCGGTCGGGCGTCGGCTCCTCGCGCCGCCGGAGGGGGTTGGCGGCGGCCCGTTCCGCGGAGCGCTCCACGGCGCGGTCCCAGCCCTTCCCCAGGGTCCAGGCGAGGAGACGGCCGATCAAGGTAGTCGTCTTCCCCGTGCCCGCACCGGCCTGGAGGATGAGAGGGCGGTCGAACCGGCGCTGGGCCTCCCGGCGGGCGGCCTGGTCCCGCTCGCGGAGGATCACAGCCTGGAACTCGGCGAGGAGGGTCATGCTTCCTTGGCGGCCAGGCGCCAGACGTTCCACAGTGCGGACTCCTCGGGGCCTTCTGCGCTTTCGGGCGCCTTCTCCGTCCACGCGAAGAGGCGCTGGCGGGCTCCGGAGTCTCCCCGCAGGCAGGCTTCGGCCACGGCGCAGAAGCTGCAACGGACGGGCTCGTTGCGGCCGGCGGTGTCCACCAGCCGGGGGAAGAAGGCCCCGGCTTCCCAGACGTCGAGGACGGCGGCGGTCGTGGCGGCGAACGCATCCAGGAAATCCTGATCCTCGCGGGTGACCGCGAACTCGCGGTTCTCGCCTTCCTCGCGATCCGGGCGGATGAAGAGGTAGCGCCCGGTGGACTTCTCTTCCTCCGAGCCCAGGAGGTAGGCCACGGCCTGGAGGTGGGTCCCGGCCTTCACGCGGGCCAGGAAGTGATCGCGCTGCTTCTCGGCGCGGCGGGCCTCCGAGAGGGGGCGGCCCGTCTTGTAGTCGGTCCATACGAGGTCCCTCCCCTCGCGCCCCACCCGGTCGGCCTTGAAGAGGATCCGCTTCGGGCGCCCCGCCCCGTCGTTCGTTTCCAGCTCTCCCTGGAGCTCGGTCGCCAGGACCGGCACCGGCTGACCGGCCCAATCCAGGTCCCGGGCCGTGTCGAGCAGGGGTCGGGCCCGCTCGGCGAGCGCCCGTACCAATCCCGGCAGGAAGATCCCCTCCTCGGCGAGCAGCCGGCGGGCCTCCTCGCGGAGCACGCGGTCGACCTCCTCGCCGTCCGGCCAGGGAACGGACAGGGCGGGCCGGTCCAGCACCCGCTCCCCGGCCTCCCCGGCGAGCGGCACCTCGGCGATCCGCGCCAGGGCAGCGTGGACCGTGTTGCCGAGGAGCAGGGCGTCCAGGCCCGGCAAGGCCGCGAGAGGGTCGGGCGTGGGCTCGATACGCAGCAGCCGGCCGAGGAAGAGCTGCCAGGGGCAGGCGGCCAGGTTTTCGAGGTGGGTCACGAAGAGGTCGCGCAGGCGGGGCTCGCTCTCTCCAGAACCGTGGCGGACGGCGCCCACGAAGCCGAAATAGGGGCCGAGCCCGGCGCGCACCGCCCTGCCTTCGGGGGTGCGCAGGTCGGGGTCCATCTCGTCCAGCACGGCGAGGCGGGCCGCGGTCAGCCCGGCGGGATCGAGGGGGAGGACGGCCGGGGCCGCCTCGGCGCGCACCTCGCTCACGGCGAGCGGCAGCACCCGGGCGAACCAGCGGCGCGGGGCATGGAGGGCGGCCATCACCGCGTGCTCGTCGGCGGTGCGCGGCCCGGCGAGAGGGCCGGCCGGCGGGAGGGCCCAGAGGGGCGGCGCCTTGGCGACCTCGATCCGCTCGCGGAGGCGCTCGGCCAGGGGCGACGGCGAGACGGGCCGGGCGTCGTCGTCCGCGATCTGCCAGGAGAGGGTGACGGCGGGGCTCGCCGAGAGGAGTTGGGCGAAGAGGTGGCGCTCCTCGTCGAAGCCCGAGCGCTTGAGGGGCACGTCGGGCAGCACGCGCTGGAGGATCCGACGCAGGGGGTCCGGCAGGAGAGGGTCCTCGCGCACGCCGCGCGGGAAGACGTCGCGGTTCAAGCCGGCGATGAAGAGGTGCTCGAAGGTGCGGCCGCGCGACTCCATCACCGAGAGCACCTGGACGCCGCCGCCGTGGCCGCCGAGGTCCGAGGTGCCGGCGGTCTCCAGGGCGCGGCCGAGCAGGGTACGCAGCTCGTCGCGGTTGAGGTCGAAGCCGGCGGGCAGCTCACGCTCCAGCTCGTCCAGGGCGGCGAGCACAGGCCGCGACTCGGGGGCGGCGGAGTCCCAGCCGAGGTCCGAGGTGAGCATCCCCCGCAGCCGCGCGAGGTGCTCGCCAGCGGGCGCAGCCTCGGGCCAACCGGCCAGCCGCTCGCGGAGACGGATGGCGGCGCGCGCGGCGGCGCGGATTTGCGAGCCCGCCACCCGGCGGCGGTTGGCGTAGGCCCCGGCCTCGGGGCCGCCCCCCTCTTCGCCGCCTTCGGGCTCCTCTTCGCTCGCCGCGCTCGTCGTCTTCAAGCCCTGGCGGATGGGCAGGGCGTAGGAGCCGTCCTTGAGTACGTCTTCCACCGAAAGCTCGGCCACGTCGCGCAGGCGGGCCGCGCCCAGCGAGTAGAAGGCCAGGCGGAGGTCGACCAGCAGGCCGGCGATCGGCTTGCGGCTGCCGCCGCCCGCGGGGAGCGAGGCGACGGCGTCGAGCCAGCGGTCGGCCGGCACCTCGTCGCCCTGGCGCAGCAGCTCGAGGAAGGCGCGCGCCCTCCGGCCGGCCGGCTCCAGGGCGCCGCGCTCGGCCATGCCGGAGAAGGGGACGCCCAGGCGGTGGAAGTGCCGGCGCAGGGGGAGGCGGTAGGGGGAGAGGTCGCGCGCCACGACGCCGATCCCCTCCGGGCGGGCGCCGCCGTCGAGCAGGGCGCGCACGCGCCAGGCCAGTTCGCGGACCTCGGCCTCGCCGCCCACCGCCTCGAAGCCTTCGACGCTCGGCGGCCCGGGGATGGTGCGGGGGGTGGCCGGCTCCAGGCGCGCGGCGATCGAGAGCCGCTCGACGAAGCGCTCGGTGAACGCCTTCTCCACTCCGCCGTCCACCGCGGGGTCCGGGGGGCGGTCGAGCACCAGCCAGGCGCTGCGGCGGCGCAGCAGGGCCTGGAGGAGGTCGGTGGCGACGCCGGTGGCGTCCGCGAAGCCGTGGATGAGGATGGCCCGTGCCGGCAGGGCGCGCTCGGGATCGTCCTCCACGAGGTCGGTCGCGCGGCGCAGCAGGGTCGAGACGCGGCCGAGACCCAGCCCCCGCATCACCTGTTCGGCCGAGGCTGCCACCCGCACCAGGGCCCTCGCCCGCTCCACCTCCGCCCGGCCACCGGCCAGCGGCCCGTCGGTCGCCAGCGCCTCGTCCGCCACCTCGGCATGCACCGGCTCGAGCCCCGCGTCGACCAGGTCGCGCACCGTCCCCGACACCGCCCCATAGCCGTCGACCAGATCCTCCAGGCCGCGGCGCAGGGAAGACTCCCGCCGGGCGAGCCGCTGGGCCAGCACCTCGAACAGCGCCGCGCCCCCTGCCGCCGTCTCCCCCACCCGCTCCAAAATCTCCAGGGCCAGCCCGTGCAGAGTCTGGATCGTCACGCCGGCCACCGACCGCCCTCGCTGGCGCACGATCGCCGCCCCCAGGTGGACCCGCAGGCTCCGCGACGGCACCACCACCCGAACCGGCAGGGCCAGCCGCGAAGGGTCCTTCCGCACCTCCGCGGCGAGCGCGTCCAGCCGCTCCAGAAGCAGAGCCTCGGCGGCGCGCGCCCCCCGGGCCACCAGCACCCTGCCGGGCGGCGAAGGAGGGCCGACCGGCGCGGCGGCGAAGAGATCGAGCTGTTGGGCCACAGGGGAAGGATATCCCGAAGCCCCTCCCCCACCCCTCCAGGACGTAGAATGGCACTCATGAAACTGATCGACGATCCCAGGGACCTCCTTCGCGCCAGGGCGACCTTCGACCTCTTTCAGACTGCCGAGGACATCATGCGGCAGAACCTTCGCCTCCGCTTTCCCGGGGAGAGCGAGGCTGAGATCGAGCGGCGTCTCGTGAGCTGGCTGCGAAAAGATCCGCGGCCGAGGACCAAGCAGGCCGGTCAGGCGAAGTGATCCGGCTCGAGCAGGCACTGGTCCGCCTCAACGCCGACCTCACGGAGCTTTCTCTGCGCTGGGCCCTCGTCGGGGGGCTCGCGGTCTCCGTTCGTGCCGAGCCGCGCACAACGCGAGACCTCGATGTCGCCATCGCGGTTGGCGGAGACAGGGAAGCCGAAAGGATCGCCTTAGCCTTCAAGATCCGAGGCTACAGGGAGCACGCCGCCGGAGCTGTCCTGGAGCATAAAGACAAGGAGCGGTTGGCGACCGTGCGCTTCCTTCTCCCGGACGAAGAGGAGATCGCCATCGGTGTCGATCTTCTTTTTGCCTCCTCGGGTGTTGAAGAGGAGATCACCGCCGCTGCGGAGATGAGGCGGATCCTTCCGAGCCTCTACGTTCCCGTCGCGAGGATCGGACATCTGATCGCCCTGAAGGTCCTCGCAGGCCGTGACAAGGATCGGGCCGATGTTCGTCTTCTCCTGGAGCATTCGGAGCGGGATGACCTCCAACTGGCCCGCCAGACGCTCGAACTGATCACAGCCCGAGGATTCAACCGCGGCAAAGATCTTTTGGCCGAGCTTACCAAGCTCGAAATCCCCGAAGACTGAAGCCAGCGTCAGGCCGCGGGCTCTTCGATCCGCGACGGGATCTGCGCCCGTCGCAGGAGATCCCCGAAGTGGCTGGTGACGCCGACGCGGCCGACGAGGACGATCCCCTCTCCGGTGCCCTGCACCCTGGCGATCAGGTCGCGCAGGGCGTCGATGCCTGCCGCGGTTTCGAGCGGGTGGTAATGCGCCGCGTCTCCGGGGAAGAGGACGCGGCCGGCGGTCGCAGTCAGGCCGCGGTGGAGTTGGAGGACCCAGGGGCGGGCGCCGTCGTGGGCCCACTCGAAGCGGACCGGGCCGAGGACTCCGGAGATGCGGCGGTAGAGTGAGCGAAGGGAGCCCGCGATCTCCGGCGGGATCTCCTCGGGCGCCCGGCGGCCGAGCATGAACTCGTCGCCGCGGCCGGCCACACCCTCGACCAGGGGCTCGCCGCCGGGGCCGGCGACCAGCGCGCCGGAGAACTTGGCCTCGACCCCCTGCTGGGAGAGAACGGAGGCGATGAGCTCGGCCGCAGGGTCTTCCTCTGCGAGCAGGCGGAAGGGGTCCAGCCAACCGCGCCGGGTGGTGAAGAAGCCCGGCACCTGCTCGCGGGGGCAGGTGCGCAGCCAGATCTCGGCCGAACCGGTCTCGGCGCCGAAAGCGAAGGGGGCGAGGTCGCGGGGGATTACCTGGGTGCGCGGCACGGGGAGGCCCGCCGCGTCGGCGATCAGCAGGCCGAAAGCCTTGTCGCCCACGTGGCGGCTGAAGAGGTTCGGCCAGGCGAAGCGGGCCTCGGCCGGCGCCGGGCCCGGGGTCTCGATCTCCCAGAGGATGGTGTGCTCGTGGCGTACTCCCCGCCTAAGAGGGTGGACGCTGAATTCGACGCGCAGCCCGGGGCGGTCCGGCAGGACGGGAAGGAAGTGATACACCGTCTCCAGCAACCGCAGCCCCAGCGCGCGCGGCAACGAGGCGGCGCCCGGCTTCTCCACGCAGCGCGGCGTGTCGCCCGGGGCGAACTCGAGCACACCGCCGTAGGCCACGCCGGAGACGCCGCCGTCGCGCACGTCGACCGTCTCGTTGAGGATGGTGGTGAGTCCCTCGCCGCCGAGGCGGCGGACCGCCGCCCAGGCCTCTTCCGCGCTCCGGATGCCGTAGAGGAACTCGCGGCTCTTCGGGTTGTGGGGCTCGTAGCTGCGGATGTTGACCGACGCCTCGGGCGCGGCGGAGAGCAGCGCCGCGACCGCCTCCTCGGGCGAGCCGAACCGGTGATTGGGCGGGTAGCCGCGGAGCCAGGCGTGGCGCTGAGCGAGGTCCGGCCCGAAGCTCACGAACTGAGCGACGTTCGCCCGCCGTGCCAACCGATCCAGGATTTCGTCTTTGGAGTGTCCCGACACGCCGGCAAGGATAGCGTTGAAATAAAAAGAGCGGGAGGGGACTCCGGGACGAAATCCCCTCTCGCTGAGAGGGAGAGGAGACAGCCCACGGGGCGGAGGGGTCTGAAAGCCTGGCGACTTCCGGAGGACCGCACGCCGTGTGGCGTTCTCTCACTTCCCTTACATAGCAACGCCGATGCCACCCTGAGCAGTGGACTCAACCCCTTGCAAAGTAAGGATTTATGAATTCGGTCACAACCCAGGGGTCAACAATCGACCCGAAATGCCGGGTCAACTCTTGAGTGGGTGGGACAACCCTCGACCCACCCAGGTTTACCGGAGAGATGGGGCACTTATTTTCCCGCTGAGGGCTTCTGTTGATTAGTGTGCGCTGGAAGGGAAAAAGCGCGCCTGCTTTTGGGGACTACGTTTCGCGGGCCGCGGCAGAGGCTCGGATGCCGCCTTCGATCTCCTGGTCCTTGAACTGCAGCTGATAGAGCCGGTAGTAGATGCCGCGCAGGGCGAGCAGTTCCTGGTGAGTGCCCATCTCACGGATCTCGCCCTTGTGCATCACCAGGATGCGGTCGGCCTTCTGGATGGTAGACAGCCGATGGGCGATCACGACGCTGGTGCGGCCGACGAGGAGGCGGTCGAGGGCTTTCTGGATGACCTGCTCGGTCTCGGTGTCGATCGACGAGGTGGCCTCGTCGAGGATGAGGATCCTGGGGTCGAACGCGAGGGCGCGGGCGAAGGCGATCAGTTGCTTCTGCCCCACCGAGAGGCCGGCTCCCCGCTCGCGCACCGGAGCGTCGAAGCCGCCCGCAAGCCGTTCGATGAAGGGCAGGGCGTGGATCTCGCCGGCCGCCCAGCGCATCCGCTCGCGGTCGATCGCCTCCTCGCCCAGGCTGATGTTGTCGCCGACGGTGCCGGAGAAGAGGAAGACGTCCTGGAGGACCATGGCGACGCTGCGGCGCAGCCGGGGGAGGTCCCACTCCCGGATGTCCACCCCGTCCACCCGCACCGCGCCGCGCTCGACGTCGTAGAAGCGCAACAGCAGGTTGGCGAGGGTGCTCTTGCCGGCGCCGGTATGGCCGACGACGGCCAGGGTTTCGCCGGGCGAGACCTTGAAGGAGATCCCCTTGAGCACCGGCTCGTCCTCTTTGTAGGAGAACCAGACCTGGTCGAACTCGATCTCCCCCCGCACGCTTTCGGGCGCGTAGGGCGCCGCGGGCGAGGCGATCGAGACCGGGGTGTCGAGCAGGCGGAAGATGCGCTCGGAGCTCGCCATCGAGCCCTGGAGAATGTTGTACTTCTCCGACAGGTCCGCCAGCGGCTGGAAGAACCGCTGGGCGTACTGGAAAAAGGCGATGAGGGCGCCGATCGAGATCGTGCCGGCGACCACTCCGCTGCCGCCCACCCAGAGGATCATGCCCGTGCCGAGGGCGGTGATCAGCTCGACGCTGGGGAAAAAAATAGCGTAGTAGAAGATCGAGCGGATGTTGGCCGTGCGGTGGGCGTCGTTGATCTCCCGGAAGTCGTCGAAGGTCGCCTTCTCCCGGTTGAAGAGCTGTACCACCGGCATGCCCGTGACGTGCTCCTGGAGGAAGGAGTTGATGCGGGCGATCCGCACCCGCACGTCGCGGAAGCTGTCGCGCACCCGTCTCCTGAACCAGGTGGTGAGCAGGAACAGCAGCGGCAGGATGGAGAATGCCGCCAGGGCCAGGCGCCAGTCGAGCCAAAAGAGGACGGTGACGATGCCGGAGAGCAGCAGCAGGTCGCCGAAGATGGTCATGAGGCCGGCGGCGAACAGCTCGTTCAGGGCGTCCACGTCGGTCGTCACCCGGGTGACCAGGCGCCCGATGGGGTTGCGGTCGTAGAAGGAGATGGGCAGGCGCTGCAGGTGGGCGAAGATCTGGTTGCGCAGATCGTTCATGATGTACTGCCCCATCAACTGCATCACATAGCCCTGGGCGTAGAGGGTGAGGAAGGTGGCGGCGATGACGACGAGGTAGAGCACCGCAACCACCATCAGGCCGGTGACCGCCACCTCGGACGGCTCGATCCCGCGGGCGAGGAGCAGGCCGCGCACCCAGAGGCTGGGGGCCGAGAGCTGCGAGGAAGAGCCGGGAGGGCGGATGAAGAGGTCGAGGGCGACGGCCGTCGCCAGGGGAGCGACGAGCTGCAGCAGCGAGCTGACCAGGATCAGGGCGAGCGCCGCCGCGGTCATGCCGCGGTAGGGGCGCACGTAGCCCAGCAGCCGCCGCATGAGCCGCGAATCGTAGGCTTTGCCGAGAGCCTCTTCCTCGTGATGTCCGGCCGGCTCGCTCACCCGCGTACGATACCGCAACCTCGCCCCCGTCTCCCCCTTCCAGATATGTCCTTTCATCTATTCCCTCAATGGTGTAGACTCCTTGCAGCTTTTCTGGTCTCAACACATCTGCTTTTTTGGGGTTTCGACGCATGCCGCCGACACTGAACCAGCTTCTCAAGTCCATGGTGGAGCAGGGGGGGTCCGACCTCCACATCACCACCAACTCGGCACCGCAGGTGCGGGTGGACGGCCACTTGCGGCCGCTCAGCCTGCCGGCGATGACGCCGTCCGAGACCAAGGCGCTGGCCTACTCGATCCTGACCGACAACCAGAAGCACCGGCTGGAGGAGAACCTGGAGATCGACCTCTCCTTCGGGATCAAGGGGCTGGCCCGTTTCCGCGCCAACATCTTCCACCAGCGCGGCGCGATCGCCGCCGTCTTCCGGCAGATCCCCTACGAGATCAAGGGCTTCCGGGAGCTCGGGCTGCCCGGGATCATCGAGAAGCTGTGCGAGAAGCCGCGCGGGCTCATCCTGGTGACCGGCCCGACCGGCTCCGGCAAGTCGACGACGCTCGCCGCGATGCTCGACAAGATCAACCGCGAGCGCCACGAGCACATCGTCACCATCGAGGATCCGGTCGAGTACCTGCACAGCCACAAGAGCTGCATCGTCAACCAGCGAGAGATCGCGGCCGACACCCACAGCTTCACCGCGGCGCTGCGCTCCGCCCTGCGGCAGGACCCGGACGTGGTGCTGATCGGCGAGATGCGCGACCTGGAGACCGTCGAGTCGGCTCTGCGCATCGCCGAGACCGGTCACTTGACCTTCGCGACGCTCCACACCAACTCGGCGGCGCAGACGATCAACCGCATCATCGACGTCTTCCCCGCCCACCAGCAGGGACAGATCCGGGCCCAGCTCTCGCTGGTGCTCGAGGGGATCATCTGCCAGACGCTGCTGCCCAAGACCGGCGGCAAGGGGCGCGCGATGGCGATGGAGATCCTGATCCCTAGCCCGGCGATCCGCAACCTGATCCGCGAGGACAAGGTGCACCAGATCTACGGCATGATGCAGGCAGGCCAGGCCAAGCACGGAATGCAGACCTTCAACCAGGCCTTGGCCGCCCTCTACTTCAAGCGCCTGATCACCATGGAGACGGCGATCGCGCGCTCGTCCTACCCGGACGAGCTGCAGGAGATCATCAACCGTGGTCCCGCTTCCCTGAACCCGTCGATGATGTCGTAGAAGGAGCCGTACGATGCCCAGTTTTGCTTGGAAAGGTCGAACCCGCGCCGGTCAGGTCCAGGAGGGGGTCCTTCTCGCCGACACGCGCGACGCCGCGGTGGCGGTCCTGCGGCGGCAGCAGATCCAGGTCACCACGATCCGTGAGAAGGGTCGAGAGATCAAGCTCATCCCCCGCATCCCGCGCGGCGTCGGACAGAAGCGGATCGCCATCTTCACCCGGCAGTTCTCGGTCATGCTGGACGCCGGCCTGCCGCTGGTCCAGTGCCTGGAGATCCTCGGCGACCAGGAGGAGAACAAGACCTTCCAGGCCATCCTCCAGACGGTCAGGAGCGACGTCGAATCGGGCGCCTCGCTCGCCGACGCGATGGCCAAGCACCCGAAGGCGTTCGACAACCTGTTCACCAACATGGTGGCGGCCGGCGAGGCGGGCGGTATCCTCGACATCATCCTGCAGCGCCTCTCGCTCTACATCGAGAAGGCCGTCAAGCTGAACAGCCAAGTCAAGGCGGCGTTGATCTACCCCGTGGCGATCATCGTCATCGCCGCCGGCGTGGTGTTCATCATCCTGTGGAAGGTCATCCCGGTCTTTGCCCAGCTCTTTGCCGGCATGGGCGGCGAGATGCCATGGCTGACCCGCGCGGTGATCGGCGCCAGCAACTTCGTGGCGAACTACGTCATCTTCATCGCCATCGGCATCGCCCTGGCGATCGTCGCGACCAAGAAATGGCACGACACGCCGCACGGCAAGAGGTTCCTCGACGGCGCGTTGCTCAAGGTCCCCATCATCGGCATGCTGCTGCGCAAGATCGCCGTCGCCCGGTTCTGCCGTACCCTCGGCACCCTGACGGCCTCCGGCGTGCCGATCCTCGACGGCCTGCAGATCACCGCCAAGACCGCGGGCAACGCGATCATCGAGGACGCCATCATGGCCGTGCGCAAGAGCGTCGAAGAGGGCAAGACGATCAGCGAGCCGCTCGCCGACACCAAGGTCTTCCCCTCGATGGTGGTGCAGATGATCAACGTGGGCGAGCAGACCGGCGCCCTCGACCAGATGCTCTCCAAAATCGCCGACTTCTACGAGGACGAGGTCGATACCGCGGTCGCCGGCATGATGAAGCTGATCGAGCCCATCATGATCACCGTCCTGGGCGTGGTCATCGGCACGATCGTGACCGCCATGTACCTGCCCCTCTACTCGATCCTGACCAAGATCGGTTAGGGGCTAGCTAGCGACGAACCAGCCGGAGGCGGGAAGCCCCACCGCCTCCGGCACCCCCCATCCCCATGAAGTCCAAGCTGTCACGGCAACTCGTCTGGTACATCTCCCTCCGCCTGGTGGTGGTGATCACCGTGCTGGTGAGCTACTCGGCCCTGGGGATGACCGGTCAAGGGGTGAAGGGGGACATCTGGCGGTTCCCGGGACTGCCGACCTTCATCGCCACCCTGGCCTACATCGCGCTCCTGCGCGGCCTGCGCGACCGCCCCGAGCTCAACGCCTACGCGCAGTTCCTGGGCGACCTCTGGTTGATCACCGGCCTGATCTACTGGCTGGGCGGCATCCCCAACCCGCTGTCGGTGCTCTACCTGGTCGTGATTGCCGTCGCCTCGGCGCTGCTGCGCCGCCGGGCCGGCATCCATGTCGCGACCCTCGCCTTCATCTTCTACGTCCTTCTCGGCTGGCGGCCGGAGCTGCTGCACCCCCTCTTCTCCTTCCTGAAGCTGGAGGTGCCGGCGACACCGGACGAGGTGACGCTGAAGTCGAGCCTGCTCATCCACGGCATCGGCTTCCTCTCGATGGCGCTGCTGACCTCCTACCTGGCACGCAAGGCCACCCGGGCCGAGCTCGAGCTCGAGGAGAAGAGCGAGCACCTGGCCAACCTCCAGGTCGTGCACCGCGACATCGTGCAGTCGATCACCAGCGGCCTGATCACCACCGGCCTCGACGGCGTGATCGCCAGCGTCAACCACGCCGGCCTCGAGATCCTGCGCCGCCAGGAGAGCGACCTGCTGGGCGTCCCCATCCAGGATTCGGGCCTCTTCTCGGCGCAGCAGTGGCAGGCCTTCACCACGGCGAGCGAGCAGAAGGGCAAGCTGCGCTCGGAGGTGGAGTTGGTGCGCGACGGCGAGACCTCCTTCGTCGGCTTCTCCGTCTCGCAGCTCGCCGACTCCTTCGGCAACCACCGCGGCTACATCGTCATCTTCCAGGACCTCTCCCGCTGGCGGCGCATGCAGGAAGAGCTGCGCATCAAGGACCGCATGGTGGCGGTGGGCGAGCTGGCGGCGGGCCTGGCTCACGAGATCGGCAATCCGCTGGCCGCGATCTCGGGCTCGGTGCAGATGCTCTCCGCCGCGGCCCAGGGCGACCCCGCGCAGAAAAGGCTGATCGACATCCTGCTCAAGGAGAGCCACCGTTTGGACCGCACGATCAAGGGCTTCCTCCGCTTCGCGCGCCCCCGCGAGCGCTCCACCGTGAGCTTCGACATCGCTCGCCTCCTCGCCGAGAACTTCGAGCTGCTCAAGAACAGCGAGGAGGTATCGGAGCTGCACCACCTGGAGCTCCGCCTCGATCCGCCGACGGCCCG
>Ga0190265_10001633_pt1 | contig 14770 bp, 17 predicted proteins | sample Popmic124T_FD_133135 | JGI IMG/M metagenome (GOLD analysis project Ga0190265, IMG submission 133135) | Populus adjacent soil microbial communities from riparian zone of Indian Creek, Utah, USA - 124 T | ecosystem: Environmental > Terrestrial > Soil > Riparian zone | place: USA: Utah | collected...
GCGACGCGGCACGCGGACGCGCCCCGGTGCCGGAATCCGGCGCAGGATCGCGATCGGCGCGAGGCCCGCGATGCCGGAGATGGCGAGCGGGATGGCATATGCCCACAGGCCGATGCTCGCGACGAGCCCGTCGATCGTCAGCGCGATCGGCAGCAGGATGACCGAGCCGATGCCCAGGGTGATGCCGCCGAGCCGAGGCGCGACCAGCCGTCGCTCATCGTCGGGCAGGATGATCTGGTACCACGACTGCTGGAGGCTGTACGCGATCGAGCCGAGGGCGCCGAGCAGCCCGCTGACGATGCCGATGAGGGTGATCGCGGCCCAGCCCGGGAGCCAGCCGAGCGCGGCGAGGCCGACCACGCCGGCCAGCAGCAGGCCGCGTGGCTCGCCGATGGTCGCGAAGAGGATGACGAGGCCGCGCAGGTTGCCGTCGGTGCGGTCGAGCATCGAGGGAAGCCAGCGTTGGACCATCGTGCCGGCCGCGGGCAGCACGGCCACGGCGGTGGCCAGCGCTGGATGCGCGCCGAGCGCGAGGAGCAGGGGGATCGTGATCGCCGGCCCGGTCAGCGCGCCGATGAAGCCCTGGGCGACGGCCAGCAGGCGGAAGGGACGGTACTGGCGGGCGGCGAACGCTCGCCAGTCGATGACGGCGGGATGGCGGAGGATGGGACGTGCGCGCACGGGGTGAGAGATGACCTTGTCCGGGAGCGCGCGTACTCTCGCCAGACCCGTTCCGGCGAGCATCGGTGCAGGGCGTCCCAGCCAGGCATCCGACACGACAAGGGTACGGCATCGGCGGCGCACTGTCCCATGGGTGATTCGTCCTGGTCCACCGATTCGCGACACGCGAGTTGTCACGAGCCACGCTCATCGTGGCCGCATGAACATTCTCCTCGACTGCGCATGGTGCGGTGACGAGGTCGTCTTCTCGATCGACGAGACGGATGACGAGCTCGTCTGCAGCGCCTGCAACACCCGGATGGCCTTCGCGCCCGATCCGGCAACCACGTTCTCACTCCTGTACGAGCCGGTCCAGGCCGCCGCCTGACGAACGGGCCGGTGCGGTCGCCACCGAGTTGTGGCACCCTCGGGCCCATGACACGGCCTCGGCGCCGCTCGGCGCGGCGGCGCATCGGCTCGACGCTGATCGCCGCAGTGGTGCTGGTCGGCGTCGGTGCGGTGGCCGCCTACGCGCTCGGACGCGTCGAGCTGGTGCCGCTCCTCGGGGGGCGCATCCCGGTGGTCGCCTACGACGCGTACCACTCCGCTTCTTCTGCCGCCTCGACCGTCACCGACTCGTGCGTGGTCGATTGGTCGATCGTGGCAGGCATCGCGCAGGTCGAGTCGCGTCACGGACGGATCGATGGCGACCACGTTGTCGCGCACGACGGCGACGTCGTGCCGCAGATCCGCGGCCGTGCGCTCGATGGGACGCGAGGGACCCAGACGATCGCCGACACCGACGGCGGCGAGCTCGACGGCGACCCGACCTGGGACCGGGCGATGGGGCCGCTGCAGTTCATCCCCACGACGTGGCGCGAGCTCGGCCGCGACGGCAACGCGGACGGGACCGCGGACCCCGACAACCTGTTCGATGCTGCGCTGACGGCTGTCGCGCACCTGTGCCTGCGCGAGCCGGGCGACTACGCCGATCGCGGCCAGCTGCGCCGGGCACTCATCGCCTACAACGCATCGGGCCGCTACGCCGATGACGTCCTGCGCTGGATCGACCGCTACCGTGCCGGCCCGCTCGAGGAGATCCTCGAGCAGCCCGAGGAGGAGGCATGAGCGAGATTCAGCCGATCGGCGTCTCGATCGCGTTGAGGCGGAAGTAGAACGTCGCGCTGCCGGCGTCGTCGGCGAAGGTGACGTCCGCCACGATCGCCCACTCGCCGTCGCTGATCGGTATGCACACGACCTCGGCCGCCTCGTTTCCCTCGCTCCACCGGACCCGATCGGTCTCGAGGTCGCCGGCGCGGAACCCCCTGAGCGGCAGCGCGTCGACGGTCCAGGCAGCGATCTCGACGCCGTCGGTCATGCGCAGCGAGACGTGCGAGTGCCCGCGCGTCTGGATGACGGTGAATCGCTCGAGATGCACGGCGCGCGCCGCGCTGGTCGCGATCGGCTCGTCGCCCCCGAGCCACTCCACCTCGCCAACGACGGGCGCCAGGTCATCGCCGGCGACGTGGAGGACGGCGACCGGATAGTCGATCGGCGAGGTGCGCGCCGGAAGGTCCACGGCGCAGTCGTCCGCCACGGCCGATGGCTCCGGGGTGCCGCCGCACGCCGCGAGGGCAAGGAGGAGCGAGACCAGGGCGACCGCCGAACGGCGTCCCACCCGCCGCTCAGGCCTCGCTGATCTCGATCGTGTCGACCCGCTCGCCGGGCTCACGATCCCGCTGCGGGTCGCGCTCGCGGAGCGCGCTGACGACGTCCATCCCCTCGATCACGCGCCCGAAGACGCTGTGACGGTTGTCGAGGTGGGGGGTGGCGGAATGGGTGATGAAGAACTGGCTGCCGTTCGTGCCGGCACCGGCGTTGGCCATCGACAGCACGCCGGGGCCATCGTGCCGCAGCGTCGGATGGAACTCGTCGCCGAACTGGTAGCCTGGCCCGCCGGTCCCTGTCCCGGTCGGGTCGCCACCCTGCGCCATGAAGCCATTGATCACGCGGTGGAAGGTGGTGCCGTCGTAGAAGCCGGCGCGGGCAAGGTTGACGAAGTTCTCGACGGTGAGCGGGGCGCGATCGGCGTACAGCTCGACGACGATGTCGCCCTTCTCCGTCTTGAAGCGAGCGGTGTAGGTCTTCGCGGTATCGAGCGCGCCGGACGGCGGCGCGAGGGGATCTGGCATGCATCCTCCGGTGGGTGTGATGGGTGCGCGTGTACGGGGCGATGGTACCTTCCCGGACCGGCCACGACCCAACCGGGCTAGGGCAGGTCGCCGGCCGCCGCCGCCGCCTCGAGCGCGTCACGCGCAGCGGCTCGCCCGGCATTCCAGGCCTGCCAGGCGTCGACCCCCGGGTCCGAACGCAGCTCGTCGAGCCGCCGGCCCAGCGCCTCGGCCATGACCTGCGCCTCGGAGCCTTCGAGCTCCGGGAGCACGCCGGCGAGGGACGGGATCGCGTCGTCGCCGAGCGACAGGACATAGACGTCATCGATGCCGGTCCGTCCGTTCGGCGGGACCAGCGTCGGATCGAGCACGCGAGCGACGTTCTGCTCGGTGATGAAGCGGACCGGCCCGATGAGATTGAGCGCCAGCCCGATCGCAAGCGCCGTCGCGATCAGGATGTGGCCGAGCCATCGCACGCGGTCTGCGGCGAGCAGGACGAGAAGCGTGATCGCTCCGACGCCGAGCAGCACGATCGTGGCGAGCACGTAGAGCCGCAGCTCGGTCCAGCCGAACGCCTCCTGGTAGAGCCGCAGCCGGAGCGCTGCCGAGGCGAGGACGACACCGGTGAGCAGCACCAGACCGATCGCTGCCCCGACCAGGAGGCGCGACCGGTCGCGGGAGAGCCGTTCGAGGCCAATGACGATGCCGCCGGCCAGGACCGCGACCGCCACGAGCTCGAAGAAGCCACGGCGCGCGTAGTCGGCGTAGGTCAGCCCGGTGGCCTGGAGCGTATCGAGGCCGCCGAACAGGTACGCCGCCTGGAGTCCCACGAAGAGGAGGAAGACCGCCTCGATCGCGAGGAGAACGGTGATCGCCTCGGTCGTGCCCACGCGCCAGCCGCTCGGCGACCCGACCGACGGAGTCAGGTCGCGGTGCTCCGCGGCGGCCAGGGCGAGGCCGCCTGCCGCGAACCAGCCGAGGACGCCCGCCAGCACGATCCGTCCCGGGAGATCGCCGAGGTCGAGGTCGAATCCGAAGAGGTTGTCGAAGACTCGCGCGAAAACGGCATCGGCCGACGAGAAGAGCGCGATGAAGACCAGCACGATCGGGACGGCGATTGCGAGGCCACGCAGGACGGGCAGCGCGGGCCTTCCTCGCCGCGTCAGGGCACCCGACGACGGGAGTCCGTCACGAGCGCCGCCGATCGCGGGCACCGCTCCCGCGAAGGCCCACCCGATGGCCCGCAGCCCGATCCCGATGAGCCCGGAGATCGGGCGTTCGATGACGCGCGCTCCACCGAAGGCGGCGAGGGCCGCCCCGGCCAGGGCGAGCGAGGTCAACAGGTCCAGCGCAACGATGGTCGGGTCGGCGCGCACGGCGGCGAAGGCAGCGAAGCCGAGCGCGGCCGGCGCAAGCCAGCCATCGGGGCCGATGAGCCGTGGCGTGCGCCGTCGCACGGCCCATCCGCCGAGGAGCAGGAGGCCGATCGCCATCGGGAAGTTCATCCCGAGCCCGACCTCGAAGAAAAGCAGCTGGCCGGCGACGCCGAGCGCTCCGGCTGCCGCCACGACGCGGCCGGCTCGGGCGATGCGCGGCCGCCACGCCGCCGGCTGGGCCGACGGCGCGGCGGGCCACCCCGTCGTCACCTTGGTCGCCATCGGCCCGCGTTCGCTCAGTGCTCGACGTCGATGACGAGCCGGGGCGCGCCGCCTTCGCCGACGAGCTGCATGACGCGGACGCATCCATCGGCGCCGAGCCCGAGGTACCACGTGCTCTGTCGCTCGAAGTCGCCGCCCTCCACCAGGTCGACGAGCGTTTCGAATCCCGGATCGAAGTCGGTCGGACCGTCGTAGCTGCTGGTCCCCTCGTCAGTCTGCTTCGAGCCGCCGCGCATGGTGAGGGAGAGGAAGCTCTCGCCCTCGACCGCGACCGGCGCGCCCGATCCGTCCTGCGTGAACGGAGGCGTCGCCTCGGCCAGGGTGAACTCCGGCAGTCCCTGCTCGAACTCGAACACGACCCGGTCGTAGTCGTCATGGGTGCCGACGCGAACGTCGACGATGTTCGCGAGCGGGACGGTGGCGCTCTCGACCACCGGGAGCTCGCAGCTGAACTCGCCCAGGTCGGCCGACGGGATCGGCTCCACGCTCGCCGGCGTCGCCGAGGTGCTCGGGGCGACCGATGGCGGCGCCGATGTCGATGGCTCGGTGGTCGGCGCGCCCGATGGCGGGTCGGACGGCGCGCTCGAAGGGCTCGCGGCGCTGCCGAAGCAGCCGCTGAGCACGAGGACGGTCACGGCGAGACCGGAGAGTCGCATGAGTCGGCGCATGATGAGGTGGCTCCTGGATGGGGTCTGATAACGACCGCCTAGACGCCCGAGCACGGTGTCGCGTTACGCGCGAGCGCGCCGACTAGACTGGGGGCAGCCATGAACGACACCGAAGGCGGCTATGCGCCCGGCCTCAAGGGCGTGCTGGCCGGCGAGACCTCGCTGGCCAGCGTCGACGGCGAGCGGGGCCGGCTGCACTACCGGGGCTACCCGATCGGCGAGCTCGTCGAGCGAGGCTCGTTCGACCAGGTCGCCGAGCTGCTCTGGACCGGCGAGTGGCCGTCGCAGGCCCATCTCGCGTGTGCTCCGCTGCCGGACGCCGTCGTGGACGTGCTGCGCCGGCTGCCCACCTCGACGAGCGCGATGGACGCCCTGCGCACCGCGGTCTCCGCCTGGGGAGCGGTGACCGGCAGTGTCTGGCCGCCGACGGTCGAGCAGGCGCGAACGCTCACCGCCATCGCCCCGACCGCTCTCGCCGCCTTCGCACGTCTCCGCGACGGCCTCGAGCCGATTGCCCCCGATCCGTCCCTCGGCCTGGCCGAGGGATTCCTCTATCAGCTGCGCGGCGACCGGCCGGATCCCGCCTCCGCGCGTGCGCTCGACGCGTACTTCGTCGTTGGCGCCGAGCACGGGTTCAACGCCTCGACCTTCGCGGCGCGTGTGATCCTCTCGACCCACTCGGACATCGCCAGCGCGGTCGCCGGCGCCATCGGCGCGCTTAAGGGGCCGTGGCACGGTGGAGCACCGGCGGAGGTCGTCGACCAGCTGCACGAGATGGGATCGATCGACCAGGCGGAATCGTGGATCCGCGCGACGCTCGACCGCGGGGAGCGACTCATGGGCTTCGGGCACCGCGTCTATCGCGCCTACGACCCGCGCGCCGCTGCGCTCCGCTCGGTGGCGGAGGGGCAGGCCGGCACGGCCGACTGGCTCGCCAAGGCGGTGGCGGTGGAGGAGATCGCGTTGCGTGTGCTGGCGGAGTTCAAGCCCGACTACCCGATCAAGACGAACGTCGAGTACTACGCCGCCGCGGTGCTCCAGGGGGTCGGCCTGCCGCCGAACCTGTTCCCGGCCACGTTCGCGCTGGCGCGGCATGCCGGGTGGACGGCGCACTGCCTCGAGCAGGCGGAGGTGAACGTCCTGATCCGCCCGGGCGTTCGCTATGTCGGGCCGGACGAGCGACATCTTCCGACCTGACCCTGCGGGTCAACGCAGCCGGTCCTCGAGCAGTCGCCGCTCGGCCGGATTGTCGGTCAGGGTGAGCGCGCGCCGATCGGCCTCCCGTGCCTCGTCGGGGCGATCCAGGCGGCGCAGGAGCTCGGCCCGCGCGGCGTGGTACAGGTGATAGCTGTCCAGCCGCTCGGAGAGCGGCTCGAGCTCGGCCAGTGCCGGCTCCGGACCGTCGCGCTCGGCGATGGCGAGCGCGCGGTTGAGTCCCACGACCGGGGTCGGCTCGATCCGGTGAAGCGCGTCGTAGAGCGGCACGATCTCCGTCCACGGCGTCGCTGACCACGACGGCGACATCGCGTGGCTGGACAGGATCGCCGCCTGCAGCTGGTACGAGCCGGGACGACCCATGCGCCCGGCGCGCGCGAGCAGGACGGTCGCTTCGCGAACCGCGCCCATGTCCCAGCGCGATCGGTCCTGGTCGGGCAGGAGGATGAGCGACCCATCGGGGGCGAATCGCGCGTCCGAGCGGGCGAGGTGGATCCGCATCAGCGACAGCAGTCCGAGGACCTCGGGTTCGTCGGGCATGAGCCGGGCCACGAGCGACGTGAGCCACTCGGCGTCCCGTGCGAGGTCGCGTCGCTCGGGCGTCTCGCCGGCGGACGCGAGGTAGCCCTCGTTGAAGATGAGATACAGCACGCGCAGCACCTCGGCCAGGCGGGCGGGCAGCTCCGCCGGGTCGGGCACGCGATAGGGGATCGACGCGTCGCGAATCTTGCGCTTGGCCCGCACGAGACGCTGGGCGATCGTGGCCTCGGGCACGAGGAAGGCGCGTGCCACCGCCACCGTCTCGAGGCCGCCGATGGTCCGCAGCGTCAGCGCGACCTGCGCCTCGCGGTTGAGGGCGGGATGGCAGCACGTGAAGAGCAGCCGCAACCGGTCGTCGGCGTCCATCGGCCCGCCCGTTGCAATCGGTGTGTCCATCTCCGTTGCGCGTCGGGTGAGCTCGTGCATCCGCTCGCGGTACCGAGCATGGCGCCGCAGGCGGTCGACGGCCTTGCGCCGGGCGGCGGTCATGAGCCAGGCGGCGGGATTGAGGGGGATGCCGTCCGCCGGCCAATGCTCGAGCGCCGCCACCGCCGCTTCCTGCACGAGCTCCTCGGCCAGGTCCCAGTCGCGGAGGATCCGGACCAGGGCCGCGGTCAGCCGACCGCGTTCCTCGCGCAGGACCGTCTCGAGACGGGCGCCGACCTCCGAGCGATCAGCCACGCGTGACGATGGGCCGGATCTCGAGCGCATCGGACGCGGGCCACGACGACGCGAGCGCGAGCGCCTCATCGAGGTCGGCGACCTCGAGGATCGCGTAGCCGCCGACCATCTCCTTGCCCTCGGCGAACGGTCCGTCGGTCACCGTCGCATTGCCGCTGGCATCCACGCGCACGGTCGTCGCCGTGGACGACGGCTCCAGCTCGTGCCCGCCGACGATGCGCCCGGCCTTCTCGTTGGCATCCCACCACTCGAAGATGCGCCGATAGACCTCCTGCGACTCCGCCTCGGTCTTCGTGGTCCCGGCATCCTCGTTGCTCGCGATCAGCATCATGTACTTCATCGGTGGCTCCTCATTCGTGCGCTTCCTGCACCGATGACGACGATCGACGAGCACCGCGATCGACATCGGGTGCCGATTGTGCACGTTTCCACCCCACCGAGGACGAACCCCGGGCGTCGCGTCACAATGTTCGCGTGAATTCCGCGCATTCGTCGCGGCCGTCGACCGCGGCGGTCGCGCTCGCCCTGGGACTCGTCTACGTCGTCTGGGGCTCGACCTACCTCGCCATCGCGGTCATGGTCGAGACCCTCCCGCCCCTCCTGTCGGCCGGCCTCCGCTTCGTGATCGCCGGACTGCTCATGCTCGGTGCCCTGCGGATCCATGCCCGCTTCCGCCCGTCCGGAGACTCGGCCGAGCGGCCGACCGCCGCGCATTGGCGCACTGCTTTCGTCGTCGGCGCGCTCCTCCTGCTCGGCGGCAACGGCGGCGTGGTCCTCGCCGAGCAGCTCATCCCGTCGGGCGTGGCGGCCGTGCTCATCGCGACGGTGCCGATCTGGCTCGCCGTGTTCGACGCGGCGTTGAGCCGCCGTCGCCCGAGCATGCTCGCCGTCGGCGGCCTGGTCGCCGGGCTGGTCGGCGTGGGGATCCTGCTGGCGCCAGTCGACCAGGATGTCGCGCTCGAGCCGCTCGGCATCTTCCTCGTCGTCATGGCCGCGATCTCGTGGGCGGCCGGGTCGCTCTACGCCCGTCGTGCGCCGCTGCCACGATCGCCCTTCCTCGGCACGGGGATCGAGATGCTGGCCGGCGGGATCGTCCTCCTCGCGGCGGGAACGCTGCTCGGTGAGGTCGGCCGGACCGAGATCGCCGCCTTCAGCCTGCGATCGCTCGTCGCATTCGCCTACCTCACCCTCGTCGGCTCGATCGTCGGCTACACCGCCTACACGTGGCTCCTCGCGCGCGTCCCCGTGACGGTCGCGGGCACCTACGCGTACGTGAACCCGATCGTGGCCGTCGCGCTCGGCGCGGTCCTCCTCTCGGAGCCGATCACGCCGCGCACGCTCGTTGCGACCACGGTCATCATCGGCGCGGTGGTGGCCATCGTCTCGGGCCGGCCGCGCGAGATCGAGGCGACGAGGCCAGCGCCCGAAGGCGCCGTGATGGAGCCCGATTGACGGCATCGGACGTGCCGATCGCGGTCTCCTGCGACTCGGATCGCGATGACGGCTGGCAGTGCACGGTGGTCGTGGGCACCGATCCGGGCGCCACGCGTCACATCGTCGATCTGGCGGCGGCCACGCGCGACGAGCTCGCTCCGGGCACGGATCCGGAGGCGCTCGTCCACGCGTCGTTCGTCTTCCTGCTCGAGCGCGAGCCGCGCGCGAGCATCATGCGCGCCTTCGAGCTGCCGATCATCGGCCGCTTCTTCCCCGAGTACCCCGACGAGATCCGCCGCCGCCTGGCTTGATCCGCGGGCCACGTCAGTCGTTCGGCGGCCGCGGGTGGAGGTTCCGACCGCGTCCCATCCCGAGCCGCTCGAACCCATCCGGGAAGACGACGAGGTTCCAGGCTCGCCGACGTGCGGCGGAGGGGACGAGCATCCCGTCCGCGCCGAGCGACCGGGCGCGCTCCGCGACCGCCTGCGCCGACGCCCGCGGCCCGGTCAGGTCGTCGAGGGCAACGCCGAGCGCGTCGCGCGCCTCGGGCCGGCGCAGGTCGAGAACGGACAACCTCGCGACCTCGATCTCCCAGAGGCGTCGTCGCTCGGTCGCGGGATCAACCGCCCCGCGCGTGGCCGCACTCCATTCGGCCCAGACCGTCGCCGGCTCGAGCGACGCGTAGAGCGGCCATGGCTCGCCGGCGCGGTGATAACGGCCCTCCGTTGGCGCCGGGCGATCGGGCGGGAGGGCCGGCGTCTCGACGCCGGTCTGGCGATGGACGCGCCCGCTGAACCGGGTGAGCGCGCTCAGACGTAGTCCCCGACGGTGTACGACTCGGCCGCCGCGCGGACCGCGTCGAAATCGCCGTCCGCCAGGCGATCGACCGGCCGCTGCCAGGCGAGAATCGCGTTGGGCGCCTCGAGCCACTGTCGCTTGCCCTCGTCGGTCATGCCGCGTCCGAGCACTTCGAGGATCGCCTGCAGCTCGCCGATGCGGTCGCGGAAGCGAGCCTGGGGCGACTGTCCGGCGCGCCATCGCTCGGCGGTGCGCACGTTGGCGCCGGTGGCCCGCGCGATGAAGCGCGCCGGGAAGAGCCGGATGAGTCGCGGCGGGGCCGCGGCACGGATCGTCACATGGAAAGGATACCGCCGGTCGAAATGCCGGTCAATCTGCCGGTGGCAGCCCGGAAGCCTCGTAGATCCGGTTCAGGACGTAGAGGCCATCGGTCTCGGGATCGGTGAGGTTCGTCTGGGCCTGCTCGAGCATGATGTACGGGTGCATCCGGGCCTGCACCAGCTCGGTCCCGTGGAAGGCCAGCTCGAGGGTCACCCCCTCCTGGGTCTGCTGGCTCCACTCCTGGCCGAACAGGAAGTTGCCATGGCTGACCATCGTGGCGTGGTGGCCGCCGTCGGCATCGGGCGTGATCTCGATCGGTCCTGACCAGTGCGTGCCATGGCCCAGGATGTGGTCGCATCCCGCTTCAAAGAAGACCTGCTGCTGCCGCCGCATGTCGCCGAGGAACTGCGCGTGGTACTCACCGCCGCCCCACCACTGCGGGACGCAGAACACGAGGTCCGCCTGCTCCCGGGCGCGCGCCACCGCGTCGATCACGTTCTCGTCGCGCAGCCACGCAACGCCCGGCTGGCCGGCGCGCGCCTCGAGGGAGCCGGGGATCTCGTTGAACGCCACGAAGCCGAAGGTCAGTCCGCCGACCTCGACGAGCGCGGGCTCGAGGGCGGCCTCGAGGTCCGGTCCGGCGCCAGTGGTCGGTATGCCCGCCGCCTCGAACTGGGCCAGCGTCTCGAGGAAGCCCGGCGTGCCGCGATCGAACAGATGGTTGGCGGCAAGGGTCGCGACGTCGACCCCGTACGTGTCGCGCAGGCGCGGGAGCACCGCGGGGTCGATGCTGAACACGACGCCATCGTTGACGGTGAAGCCGTCCACGACGGGGCACTCGAAGTCGTCGAGCGTGACGTCGGCGCCGCTGACGAGCTCGGCCACGGCGCCCTCGTTGCCGCTCGGGACGGCGTCGACGATGTTGAACCCGTTCCCAACGAAGCCGGGCGGCACCGGGTTTGGGTAGACGGCGGTGTACGCTGCCGTGCCGCCGCCGAAGACCCAGTCCCAGCCGCGACCCTGGGTGATGGCGGCAAAGGCGACACCGCGGTCGGGGCACGAGTCGCCGAGGCTCATGAGGGTCCGCACCTCGGCCGGGTTGTAACCCCAGCCCTCCGGCGGACCCTGGATCGTGGTGGTGAACGGATACGGCATGGCTCGCGCGTCGGCGTTTCCGAAGAGGTCGGCGCCGTCGACGGGGAGCACTCTCACGGTCGGCACCACCAGCCCTGCGGGCAGCAGCGCCAGCTCGGCCGGGTTCGCCACCAGGTGCGGAACGATCTCGGCCGCGTCCAGGCAGCGCGGCACCGGGTTGATGGCGGTGTACAGCTCGCAGGCCTGGATGATCGTGTCCGCCTCGCGCGCCGCCTCAACCTCTGCCCCGGTGATCGACGCCATCGGATTCGTGTAGCCGGTGACGACGGCCAGCGGGACCTCGACCTCGGGGATCGGGGTGGGGGTCGGGGTGGCAGGAGGTGCCGTGGCCGTTGGCTCGGCTGTCGGCTCCGGCGTGGCTGCGGAGGGCGAGGGCTCGGTGCTCGTGCAAGCGGCCAGCAAGCTAAGTAGCGCCGCGAGTGCGGCTGCTCGGCGGGGGGTGCGCATCAGCGGATGATGGTACCGGCTCCTTCTTCAAGCCGATCCGAACGCTGCTCGTCACGTACGGTCGCGCGAGCGGAGGCGCATCGACGGACGCGTAGCTGGGCAGCGGACTATCATCGTCGCCCCATGACTGCAGACCAGCCTGCCGCCTCCGCCATCGGCTTCGGATCCGGGACCTCCGACGATCACCGCGATGGGATCCGCTGGGTCGATTACACGAACATCAGCTGGAACCCGGTGTTCTGCAAGCGCTGCGACATCTGCGTCGAGATCTGCCCGAAGAACACGCTGGTCCTGCGCAACGATGCGATCCTGGAAGAGGAGAACTGCATCCTCTGCGGGCTCTGCGAGCGCTACTGCCCGGACCTGGCGATCGAGATGATCCCGTCGGCGGTGGCGGCCCACACGGCGCGGGACAAGGACACCTGATCGTGGCGCGGCGAGGCGCCATCGGCTCGTGAGCTCACGATTCATCGGCTACCCGACCGGCTGGATCCTCGGGGTGATCGATGATCCCGCCGACGTCGAGGGCGTCGACGCAGAGCTTGCCTCGGCCGGCATCGAAGGGGAGGACAGGATGATCTTGAGCGGGCCCGACGACGCGCGGCGGCTCGATGGCCTTGGGCGCGAGAGCGGGTTCCTCGCGCGCATGCATCGGATCACGCAGTTCCTCGCCATGGACCAGATGCCCGACTTCCTCGTGTACGAGGTCGCTTTGCGCGAGGGCCGCGCGGCCATCGGCGTCCGGCCGCCGGATCCCAAGCGGGCTGCCGCGGTCGAGACGCTCAAGCGCCATCGCGCGCACTTCATCAACCGGTTCGGCGCGTGGTCAACGGAGGAGGTCCTGCCGTGGCGAGGACCCATGCCGGAGATCCCGCAGCTCATGCGCCGCTGAGCCGATCGCTATCATCGGCGTCCCATGACACGCAAGCTGACGCAGGGCAACGAGGCCGTCTTCCGCGGCGCGCTTGCCGCCGGCGCGAGCTACTACGCCGGCTACCCGATCAGCCCCTCGACCGAGATCCTCAACGTCGCCTCCGGCTGGGCCGCGGAGCACCCCGAGTTCCGCTTCCTCCAGGCCGAGGACGAGATCGCATCGGCCAATGCGATCATCGGGGCGTCGCTGGCGGGCGCCAAGTCGTTCACCGCCACGTCAGGCCCCGGCTTCAGCCTCATGCAGGAGGCGATCGGCTACGCCCAGAAGGTCGGCGTGCCGTGCGTGTTCGTGAACGTGCAGCGCGTGGGGCCTGCCACCGGCATGCCGACGATGCCCGGCCAGGGCGACATCATGCAGGTGAAGTGGGGCAGCACCGGCGACTACACCCCGCTGGCCTTCTACCCGAACGGCGTCGAGGAGGCATTCCGCGTGACGGTCGATGCCTTCAACGCCGCGGAGGAGTCGCGCTCGCCCGTCGTCGTCCTGTCGGACACGTTCGTCGCACACCTCAACGAGGTCGTGGACCTCGACGCCATCGCGGCCGATGTCCACGCGGTTCCGCGAGAGGTCGAGCCCCTCGGCGAGTTCAGCGGCGCGCCGCGCTTCTTTGCGGGCGTGCTCATGTACGAGCACGGGCCGAACGCGGGCGAGCCGGCAACGGCCGATGCCGACGAGTACATGCGCCAGTTCTATGCCGCGAAGCACCGACATCTCGAGGTCGCGGAGCGCTACGCCCAGTTCGAGCACGGCTGGAACGTCGATGCCGACGTCCTGGTCGTTTGCTACGGGATCGTGTCGCGCGTCGCCGCGCCGCTGCGCGACGACTTCGCCCTCTTCCGGCCGATCCGCATCTTCCCCGTGCTCGGTCCCGAGCTCGCCGCGGTGGGCCCGCGCTATCGGGAGATCGTGGTGATCGAGGCCAACGACGGCCAGTATGCGGATCTCGTGGAGCTTGCGATCCACCGCGAGGTCAAGCGCGTGCCCCTGCTCGGTGGGCGCATCTCGCTCGAGGCCGTTCGTGAGGGGATCGATCGCGTGCTCGGTGGCGGGCCGTCGGAGCCGCCGATTCCGCCGGAGCCATCCGAGCACCAGCCCCGCGCGCCACTGGGGGTCGGCTGAGGTGCAGCCCAGCTTCCGACAGATATGCACGCAGTGACTGCTAACGCCGGATGTGACGCGACTTGCGGCCACATATTCATGGCAGGACTGGTAGGCCCGAATACCCTGCTCGATCGCCGGTTCCCGGCGGGTATTCACGCTCAGGTTCCGACCCGGAGTGCCCCCTGGGTGACCAGAACACGGCCTAGTAGTCAGGCCGCGCATATCTGCCCACATGATGGGCGACATGGGTCGACGGGCCGAGGAGAACCTGATGCCTGAGGCGCCCATGGCCGAGATGACGTACAAGGATCGGCTCAAGCTCGACCTGTTCCCGACGATCTGGTGCCCGGGCTGCGGCATCGGCACGATCATGATGATGCTGGCCATGACGCTCGACGAGATGCACCTCGACGAGCGCAACACGGTCATCGTGACCGGGATCGGCTGCACCGGGCGGATGGGCGGCTACCTCAAGCACGAGGCGGTGTACACGCTCCACGGCCGAACGCTGCCCGTGGCGGAGGCGATCAAGACCGTCAGGCCCGAGATGAACGTGATCGTGGTCGCCGGCGACGGCGACACGGCCAGCATCGGCGGCAACCACCTCATCCACACCATCCGCCGCAATGCGGCGGTCACTGTGCTCTGCAACAACAACGAGATCTACGGCCTGACCGGGGGCCAGACTGGGCCGACGACCCCGACCGGCACGAAGACGCTCAGCTCGCCCGGCGGCAACCCGAACACGCCGATCAACCTGCAGGGCCTGGTCCGCAGCTCACCCCACGCGCTCTACGCGAAGTCGACGGTCTATCACCAGCTCCATCTGCGCAACGTGATCCGCGAGGCGATCGAGTGGCCGGGCTTCAGCTTCGTCGACATCACGAGCCAGTGCATCGAGAACAACGGGCGCCGCATCGGCTTTGCCAGTGCGAACGAGATGCTCACCTTCTATCGCAAGACCTACAAGCGGGCCGCCAAGGACGC
>Ga0190265_10001634_pt1 | contig 14766 bp, 15 predicted proteins | sample Popmic124T_FD_133135 | JGI IMG/M metagenome (GOLD analysis project Ga0190265, IMG submission 133135) | Populus adjacent soil microbial communities from riparian zone of Indian Creek, Utah, USA - 124 T | ecosystem: Environmental > Terrestrial > Soil > Riparian zone | place: USA: Utah | collected...
AGTTCCTCGTAGTATGCGCGCTGTTTCTCGGGGTCGGCGTTCGCGCCGGCCTCGAGGCCAAGGATCATCAACCGCTCGCCCTTCGAAGCCTTGCCGGCCAGCTTTACTGCCTGCCTCAAGTGGTCGAAGAACTCCTTGGCCGTGGGAGAGTTGAGCGCCAAGCTGTAGTGCGCCAAGGCAAAGACGGGGTCTTTCGCTGCCGCTCTCTTAAGCACTTCGCGTGAATCATGGGCCCGCAGGTTCTCGCCCAGGGTACGGCCCTTCAGATACTCCTGCCTGGCCTCGGCAGATGAGGTAGTGACCGGGATCTTCGCCAACGCCGCTGCGCCGCGATCCTGCGCACCCGCCAGCTCGACCTGCATGACCATGGCAGCCAGCGCGAGACCGGCTAGTCGCGCGTGTGATGCCGCCGAACGTTGCGACATGTAACCTCCCGCTGTGAGATGAATGTTGTGCGGACCTATAGGCTCTACTGCCGAGCTTTCTCAAAAGATTCAGCCGGGGACGCCCCACCCCTGATGCGACCTGAGACGTTCCGCGATACCTTCTCCCTATGTCCGACCTTCTCGCGGCGCGCTCCCAGATGGCCGTCTCCCTGGCCTTCCATATCATCTTCGCGGTGGTCGGCATCGGGATGCCGGTGCTGATGGTCATCGCCGAGCAACGCTGGCAGAAGACTGGGGACGGGATCTATCTCGAGCTCGCCAAACGGTGGTCGAAGGGGACGGCAATCCTTTTCGCGGTTGGTGCCGTCTCCGGTACGGTGCTGTCCTTCGAGCTGGTCCTCCTCTGGCCCGAGTTCATGAAGTTCGCCGGCGGGATCATCGGAATGCCGTTCTCCCTGGAAGGGTTTGCCTTCTTCACCGAAGCCATTTTCCTGGGGATCTATCTCTACGGCTGGGACCGGATCTCTCCCCGGGCACACATCTGGTCCGGCGTCGCCGTCGCAGTGAGCGGAGCGGCCTCGGGGATCTTCGTGGTGACCGCCAACGCCTGGATGAACTCGCCGGCCGGGTTCGAGATCGTCGGGGGCCAGGTCACCAACGTCGATCCGATTGCGGCCATGCTGAACCCGGCCGCATTCCAGCAGACGTTGCACATGACCCTGGCCGCGTTCACCGCCACCGGCTTCGCGGTCGCCGGGATCCACGCCTTTCTGCTGCTCTTCGACCCGCTCAATGCGTTCCATCGCCGGGCGCTGAGCATAGCACTGATGGTCGGCGCGCCCGCGGCACTGCTCCAGCCGCTGTCAGGCGATATCAGCGCCCGCCAGGTCGCTGCGGCGCAGCCGGTCAAGCTCGCTGCCATGGAGGCGCACTTCGAGACCATGCCGGGGGCGCCGCTGACCGTCGGGGGCTGGCCCGACGTGGCCGCAGGCGAAGTTCGCTACGGGATCAAGATTCCCTACGGCCTCTCCCTGCTCGCGTTCCATGATCCCAGCGCGGTGGTGAAAGGATTGAATGACTTTCCCCGGGAAGACTGGCCCAACGTCCCGATCGTCCATCTCGCCTTTCAGCTCATGGTCGCGTTGGGGACTTACCTGGCGCTGGTCTCGCTGTGGGCCGGGTTGACCGCTCTGCGGGGAAGGGATCTTGCCGCCAGCCGCCGGCTGCTTCAGGCCATCGCGCTGGGCGGGCCGATGGGCTTCATTGCCATCGAGGCCGGCTGGACGGTAACCGAGGTGGGGCGGCAGCCGTGGATCATCCATGGCGTCCTCCGCACCGCCGATGCGGTCACACCGATGCCGGGCCTGATCGTGCCATTTCTGCTGTTTACCCTGCTCTACTGCTTGCTCGGGGTCATCGTCGTCTGGCTTCTCTATCGCCAGATCATTCGGAGCCCAAGGTCGGCGGAGTGGAGCCGGATCTACGCGCCGCGGGGGGGCCCGAGTGTTTGAGCTCGGCTTGCCCTACATCATGGCCGCGCTGCTCGCGCTCTCGCTCAACGCCTATGTCCTCTTCGGTGGCGCAGATTTCGGCGGTGGCGTGTGGGACCTGCTGGCCTCGGGCCCTCGGAGGAACCGCCAGCGCGAGGTGATCGCACATGCACTCGGTCCGATCTGGGAGGCGAACCACGTCTGGCTCATCTTTGCCATCGTGCTCACCTTCACTTGTTTTCCGGCGGTGGCGGCCCGCCTGGGCACGGTGCTACATATTCCGCTCACCCTCATGCTCATCGGGATCGTGCTCCGCGGCTCAGCGTTTACCTTCCGCACCTATGACAGCCAGCACGATACGACCCAGCATCGTTGGGGTCGCATCTTCTCCAGCGCCAGCGTCATCACCCCGATCCTGCTCGGGGTGACGATTGGCGCGGTGGCAACCGGCCGGGTTGGGGAGGAGAGAGCGGGAGGCTTCGTGGCGCAGTACGTGGAGCCGTGGCTGACACCCTTTGCGTTCAGTGTCGGATTGCTCGCCCTGGTCCTCTTCGCCTTTCTGGCCGCCGTGTTCCTTACGCTGGAGACCAACGATCACGATCTGCGCGAGGACTTCAGGCTCCGGGCGCTTGGCTCGGGCGTCGCCGTCTTCCTGGCGTCGCTCCTGGTGCTGTTGCTCTCGAGCGACCAGGCGCCACTGGTCATGGCCGGACTGGTGGGATCACCCTGGGCTCTCCCGCTCCACCTCGCCACCGGGGTCACTGCCATCGCCGTGCTGGCAGCGCTCTGGTTCCGGCGATTTGCCTTGGCCCGGATCGGTGTGGGGTTGCAGGTGTCGCTCATCTTCTGGGGCTGGGTACTGGCTCAATACCCGCTGCTGATTCCACCGACCTTCACCATCGAAGGCTCGGCGGCCCCTGCCACGACTCTTCGGGCGCTGCTCATTGCGACCGCACTCGGTGGGATCGTGCTGGTTCCGTCCCTCTGGTACCTCTTTCACATCTTCAAGACTGTCCCGGCTGATCCAGGAGCGCGTCATTCATGAGCGAGATCGCGGTCCTCACCGAGCGCCTGCAGCTCACTCCACTCAGTGCGGACGCCGTAGAGGCGCTTCTCAAGGGAGATGCAGCCCGGCTCCGGTCGCTCACCCGGGCGGAATTCGCCACTCCCGCCGGACCGCCGCCCTACATGGCCGAGTCGCTTCCGGTTGTGCAGGACCGTCTCCGGAAGAATCCGGCAGAGGCGCCATGGTGGAACTGGCTGGTGGTGCGGCAGGACAATGCGGAGGCGGTGGGATCGGTGGCGTTCGGCGGGATGCCCGATCCCGCGGGATCGGTCCTGATCGGCTACGCGATGTATCCGGCGCGCGAAGGAAGCGGCTACGCGACCGAAGCGGTGCGGGCCATGGTTGAGTGGGCCTTCGCGCAGCCTGGGGTAAAAATCGTACGGGCTCTGGCCCCGGTCTGGAACACGCCTGCGGTCCACGTGGCCGAGAAGGTCGGCATGCGGCCGGTGGGGTCGTACGAGGACGATGAGGTTGGAGAGGTGCTGATCTACGAAACGGTCCGCCTATAACACAACAGCAATCTACGACTTGTGCACTAACATCCTGTGAATCGGCTTGATCAAGAGCGCGAGCACGAGCGCAGTGATGAGCGCCGTCGCAGTGACGATGGTGAACAACGTCGGCAACGGCATAGTCTCGTAGAAGCTGGACGCCATGCCGGCCAGGTAATTCCCCACCGACAACGCAAGGAACCACACTCCCATCACCAGCCCCGCGATTCGCACCGGGGCCAGCTTGCTCATTGCGCTGAGCCCAACGGGGCTCAGGCACAGCTCGCCGAGCGTCTGGAGCAGATAAGACACCACCAGCCACATGGGGCTGACCTTCGCACCGCCGGCTGCGGCCGTTGCGGCACCGATCATCACGGCAAAGCCCAGCCCCAGGAAAACCAGGGCGATGGTGAACTTGGCGGGACTCGAGGGGTTTCGATTGCCCAGCCGCACCCAGATGACGGCGAAGATCGGGGCGAACAGGATGATGAAGAGTGGCGGGAGCGACTGGTACCAGCTGGCGGGGAAGCTATGGCCCAGGATGGTGTTGTTGGTGCTGCGATCGGCAAAGAGGTTGAGGGTCGAGCCGGCCTGCTCGTAAGCCATCCAGAAAACAACGGCGGCGGCAAAGAGCACCGCGATCACCACCAGGCTCTTTCGCTCCTCCGGGGTCCACTCGCTGCTGAGGAACAGCCAGGCAAAGAACCCCACCGTCACGGCGATCAGAACCCACTTGAAGTTCCGGGAGATCGCTTCCGGATCGAGCCCCACCACACCACTCAATACCAACACCACCACAACCAGGACCAGGGCAGCGGTAACCACCCCCACCGTTCGCACCTGCCGGTCCACCTTTGCCGCGGCCACCGGATCGGTTGGTCTGACGGGAAACAACCCGTCGGGAGAGAGATGCTTGCCGCCCAAGGTGTACTGCACAAGGCCGAGGAACATGCCGACCGCCGCAGCCCCGAAACCCCAATGCCAGGACGTCTCCACCGCGATCCCGGCCGAGGCGAGAATCCGCTTGAAGGATTCCCCCTGCGCCAGCCAGCCGGTGATGATGGGGGCGATCAGGGCGCCGGTGTTGATCCCCATATAGTAGATCGAGTACCCCGCGTCCCGCCGGACATCGTCTGGAGTGTAGAGCTTCCCGACGAGAACGCTGACATTGGACTTGAGCAGCCCGGTCCCGGTCGCAATCAGGGCCAATCCGAGATAGAACGTGGTGATCGATGGCACCGCGAGACAGATGTGGCCCAGCATGATGATGACGCCGCCCACGAACACGGTGCGCCGGAGACCCAGCACGCGATCCGCGAACCAGCCCCCTGGCACCGAGAGGAGATACACGGAGCTCACGTACAGAGCGTAGATCGGACCCGCTTTGGCGGTGTCGAACCCCAGGCCGCCGGCCGCGACCGGGGCGGTCATGAAGAGAATGAGGAGCGCCCGCATGCCGTAATAGCTGAAGCGCTCCCACATCTCGGTGAAGAAGAGAGTGGAGAGCCCCCGCGGGTGCCCGAAAAACTGAGTATCGGAACGATCCGAGGCTGAGGCTTTTGACGGCGCGGTTGCGGTTGCCAAGATCAGCTCCCAACAAATGGGAAAGGAAAAGCGTGAGCGGTAAGCGGTGAGCGGGAACTGCAACACACAGAACGGGTAGTCCTGGTGTTCCTCCCGCTTACGCTTTTTCTTACCCGCTTACCGCTTACGCTTTTCTAAAATGTCCTCCAGCACCACCCGATCGATCTTCCCGTCCATCCTCACCCGCACGTCGTAGTTCTCCCAGTACATGAAATTCTGCAACGCCTGGAGGAACGCCGGCGTGGCCCTGCCCTGCTTCTGTTTGAGCCACTTCTCCGTCTGGCCCCGCGGTTCACTCAGCAGGATGGGCTCCAGTTTGGCGACCAGGTCCGGATCGAGCGAGATCAGGTCGCGGGCTTCGCTGGGGAAGAAGTGCAGCCGGTGCAGTGCCAGGAGCCGCTCCAGCTCAGCGATCGGATCTTTGGCGTCGTAGACCCGGATGTCGATGAAGCGATCGTTGGCACCCAGGTACCCGCCATTCTTCCGGACCACCAGCAGGGCAGCCGACTGCATGCCGCGTTTGTCGCCACCGCCGGCCTGCCCCGCCTTGAGTGCGGCCATCAGTCGGTCCGCCAGGCTGCCTCTGGTCCGTTCAAACGTCTCTGCCAGGTTCTTGACCGTCTGATCCGACACCATGATGTTGGCCTGCGCGGCGTACCCCCGGCCCACAATGACCTCGCCCTTTCCCCCGATCGGACCGCCGGTCCGCGTCGGCGCGGAGGGCAACCTCCGCCCCGGCGAAGAGCTGAGGGCACGCCCATCGGACCCGACGCGCCCTCCGGCCCAATCAAACGTTCGATCTCCCGTGAAGCTGGCCGCGTTCCCCTGGGCATCCACCATGCCAACTTGCCGATCCTGCAGCATGGTATCGCTCCGCATCACGATGCGCAGCGCTTCCTCCGCGGAGGCGCCCTGGGCCATGAGGTCGAGCCCCCGCTCACCATAGTCCGTATTCGACAGGCTCTGAGTCGCCACCGCACCAACCCCCGCCCTGCCCCAAGGCACAATCCCACCCACGTTGGGAAACTTGGACTGTACCGCCACGCCGAGATCGCCGGTCCTCGAGTCGTAGGCTACGATGCTGTAGGTGTGGGCGAGCTTCAGTCCGTGCGCGGGAGCGACGGTCGGCTGCTGGGAAGTGAGAGGTGAGAAGTAAGAAGTAAGAAGGACCGTGAGTACCGCTGTCATCCTGAGCGCAGCGAAGGATCCCTCGGCAGGCGCGATGATTACCCTCTCACTTCTCACTTCTCACCTCTCACTTTTGTTTGCCGAACTTCTTCTTCAGAAACGCCAGCTGGGCCTCCACCGCCTGCTCCTTGAGCTTCCGGTCCGCCTCGGCTCGAAGCCGTTCGTCCTCCGGCGCCAGGTCTGGCCGATCCGCTCCGGCGGACTCGAGGTCACGCCAGGCGGCCGCGATCGAGTCGGCCCCCAGCCCTGGCCGGCCCGCTCGGACCTGGATAAGCATCTCCTCGACCTCACGCTCCGCCAACACCAGCTCATCGCGTTGTACTACCAGCTTTCGTTCCAGGACGGCGACTCGCTCGCGATGCTTGACCGCATACCGTTCGGCTAGCACAGCGGTTTCAGCATCGGGCAGATCGGCCGCAAGCCGGCCTCTCCGCTCCGCGTCGGCCAACTGGCGCCGCTCGTTCACCAGCTCGCGCTCGGTGGCGGAGAGCGCGCTCTTCATGGCGCCGACTCCCACCTTGGCCTCCAAAAGAGCCTCGCGGAGACCCGCCAGGTAGGCCCGCGGGTCGGAGCGGGAATGGTCGCGAAACAGCTTCTCCAGCCGGGCCTTTACGCTTTCGAACACGGCCGGCGCACACCAGTCATCGTGTCCACCTCGGGGTACTGCAGGCAGGAATCGGACTAAGGGGAAGGCGAATGTTAGGAGCGGACCGGAAGACCGTCAAGCGAACGCCCCTATGCTGGCGGCGGGTTACGCGCTATTATCGGGCTCCCTCATCATTCAGCGCGATCTCCGACAGCAGAGGCCAGCGGTGGCACTCACCCTGCGCAGCTTCCTGGAGACTCTCGACCGGTTCAGGACCCGCCATCGGCGCCGGCTGGCGTTTCTGTTCCCGGCGGTGGAGCGGCGTCGCCCGCGCATCGCGGCCGAGGACTATGCTGCACGCCATTCGATCGAGCACACTTTGGACCGGAAGGCCGAGCTGCGGCGGCTGGCTCCAACCCTGCCATCCGCCGCCCGGCGCTATCATCAGCTCCTCACCTTCGAATTGGAAGGACTCAGGGAGTTGGTCAGCGCACTGCACTCGGTGGCCGGTGACCGCGAGCTGGAGGAGTGCGTGGCGGAGGCGGCCCTGCAGATGGAGCGGCTCGAGATCGAGATCGAGTGGTGCAACCACTTGCTGGGGAGCGGCGCTCAGACCGCGGCGACGCCCGGATAGCCTGGTGGCCCGGCTCCTGCCCCTGGATCGGCGTCGCTGGATTGGATTGTGGCACCGACTCGGCGCCCGGGGAGACGGGCTGTCGGTGTTGGCTGGCCTGGAGGCGGCCTATGCCGAATCGGCCCGGGTCTACCACACGGCGGAGCACATCCGCGAATGTCTCGCTCAATTCGATCTGTGCCCGCAGATCGCGACCCGCCCCGACGAGGTCGAGGCCGCCATCTGGTTTCACGATGCGGTCTACCAGCCAGGGGCCTCCGACAACGAAGACCTGAGCGCGCGCCTGGCAAAGGCCAGCCTGACGGACGCAGGAGCGTCTGCTCCGGTCGCTGATCGGATCGCAGAGCTCGTCCTCGCCACCCAACATCTCTCCATTCCCGAAGAGCCGGACGCGGCCCTCCTCTGCGACGTCGACCTGTCCATCCTTGGCCGGACCGCCGATGCGTTCGATGAGTTCGAGCGTCATATCAGGGTGGAGTACGCCTGGGTACCTGAGCCGGCGTACCGGAGCGGGCGATCCAGAATCCTGAAGGGCTTTCTGGAGCGGCCCTCTATTTTCCAGACCGAGTTTTTTCGGGAGCGCTATGAGGCCCTGGCGAGAGCCAACCTGGCGAGAATGATTGCGAAGCTGGGGGGGTGACTCCAGACGATCTTGGGAGGTTTGACGCATGATCAGCTACGAAGTCACTCTACAGGTCGAGCCGCGACTGGCAGCCGCGGTCGAGGAGTACATGAGGCAGCGTCACATTCCGGAGATATTCGCCACCGGCTGCTTCCGCCGCATCCGTTTCAGCCTCGCCGCGGCCAATCGATTTCGAACCAGCTACCAGGCGGACGGACAGGCTGACCTCGACCGCTACCTGAAGGATCACGCCCCTCGCTTCCGCGCCGACTTTCAAATTCAGTTTCCGGATGGCGTCATCCTGACCCGGGAAACCTGGGCCCAGCGTGAGATCTGGTCCTAGTGCCGAGTCTCATCCCTCCGGCCAGCGAGTTATCTTAAGCTCTCATGCGCACGATCCTGGGTTTCGCGTTCCTCCTGATCATCGGCTGCAGCCGGTCGGGCGATCGACAGCCCTCTGCGGCGTGCGGCCTGGCCTCGCTCGCCGGACCTACCGCGCTGTTGGGGCAGTTCAGCATTGCCGGCCAGACCCTCGGTACCCCCCCGCGGAACCTCCCGGAACGGGTGGTGGTGCGGCTGGTCGCGGGTCCAGCATATCCCGCGATCGTCGGCCGGGCCGACTCCCTGTGGATCATCGGAGTCGAGGGCAGCTTGCCATCCAATGTGAAGCCCGGCTTCGGGGTGCTGATACTGGATCCAGGGGAGAAGGCCCGAGGGGTGTTCCTCTACGAGGGCACGCCGATCGAGGGCGCACCGGAGATCGGGCGGGTGTCGATCGGAGACGTCACAGTGCCGTTGATCGGCATCCAGCTGGACCCGGCGAAGATCGAAGATCCGCGGTGCCCGTTATTCCCCGACACGGTGATCCAGTGAGTCTTGCGCGCATTGCCGTAAGCGGCGTGGTACGCACGTGGGATGGGGCGGACCGAACCGGCGTCAACGTCGCCTACGTGCATGCCCTCATGGCCGCGGGCGGCGTTCCCCTGATCCTCTCACCACTGATGGGCGCCTCGCTGGCGGGGTCGGCACTCGACGGCTGCGACGGACTCCTGCTCACCGGTGGGGAGGATATCCATCCCTCCTGGTACGGAGCCGATCCGTCGCCCCTGCTGAGTCTACCGAGCCGGGAGCGGGATCTGTTCGAGCTCGCCCTCTTTGCCGTGGCCCGGCAACGTGAATTGCCGATCCTGGGGATCTGCCGGGGGATTCAGCTCGTCAACGTAGCGCTGGGTGGGTCGCTGTTTCAGGATCTCCCGTCCGAGCGTCCCGGCGCCGTAGACCACAGTCCAGTCGGCGCCCGTGACACCCGCACCCATTCAGTTCGGATCGAGCCGGGTAGCCGTGCGGCCGCGGCGCTGGAGACCACCAGCGTGACGGTGAACTCGGTGCACCATCAGGCCATCAAGGACCTGGCGCCGGGTCTGGTCGCCAGCGGATGGACGAGCGACGGCTTGATCGAGGTGGCCGAGAGTAGCCCCGGGACCTCCTGGATCCTGGCGGTTCAGTGGCACCCGGAGGAAATGCACGCGGACCGTCAGGCGCCGGAGCACGGTCTGTTCTCGGCGCTGGTCAATCAGGCGGGGCTGGCCCGGCGAGGCTTAGTGGGGGGACGACGGAAAGAAGACGCGATCGCTCACGCCGTTGAGCGCGCTCCGTAAGGCCGGGAAGCGATCCGCCGCAGTCCGGAGGACGAGATCGAGGCCGTACTGGGGCGCCAGCGCGTGATCGGACGCCAGGCTGAATCCCCGGCTACCGAGCGCATCATAGTAACTCACGTCCGGGCCTGCTTTGCGCAGCCTCCGGGCGGCGATATAATCGGGAAAGAGTCCAGTCAGCCAGAGCGCGTAATTGCCAAGGTGGACCATCACCTTGAAGCGGCGGTCGCCCGCCGTGGCCTCGAGATCGTTCAGAATGTCGACCAGGTACCGGTGTCGCTGGTCGTCGTTCCAGTCCACTCGCCAAGCCCGGTCCCGCTGGCCAAACTCCATCAAGAGGGCGGCCAGGTAGTCGGCCAGGTCGCGATCATCGAGGCCGGCCCGGCGCAACGCATGGCGTACGAGGACATAGAAGAAGAGCGCCTCGGACGGAAGCAGCATCGAACGCACTGTCAGCAGCCGCTCGACCAGGTCAGGAGCGTCGAGCAGTGAGTCGGGTCCCTCGGTCGTCAGCCGGCGCTCCAGATAGGCCCGACGGTGGGCGGACCCACGGCTCAGCAGCAGGATCACCAGCTGCAGGTCTGCCGTGGTCAGGCGGCCCCGCGTATTCGCACGGATCATGACGAACCCTCCATCAGCGAAACTCCGGTCGGGACCCGACAGCACCGCCCCTACTGATCTCGATCTTGTCCGCCGGCTCACCGCCTTCGGCCAGGAAGTGGCCGGGACCCTCCGCCGTGCCTCGGTGATAGACCTGCTGGTGCGGCACGTAAGGGAGTCGCTTGCCCCCAGCGAGATTGCCATCGCCCTGTTTCAGCGCGAGGCCGAGACCATCGACTTCGTGCTGGGCTGGCCGCCAGGTCGGACCAACCCGCGACCCTTGCTGGAACTGGCTACCCGCCGGGGCCCCCTGCTCATTCATGACGGACTGGACGCCATACTGAGGGAGGCTGGCCTTACTCCGCCCCCTCTGACGGTGGGAAGCTGGCTGGTCACACCGTTCATCGCCAAAGGAAGGGTAACAGGGGCCATCGCCGCGCGCGGTGAGCAAGGTCGCTTTGGGCCGGCCGACCTGGTTCTGCTCGAGGGGCTGGTATCGCAGGCCAGCATCGCCCTCGAGAGTGCCCGGCTGGTGGACCTCCACGATGACGGCCGGCGCACCTGGCAAGAGGTGGTGGACGCCATTTCCCCGGCATTGTGCATCGTGGACCGAAGCGGCGCCCTCCGACGAGCCAACCGCGCCTTTGCCGACCTGGTAAACGCACCCCCCGCGAGCCTCATCGGCCGGCCATGGCAGGCATTCATTCCGCCGGAGTGGGCCACCGATATCCAGCGTGCTCTCGACCAGCAAGGAGCGGGCCGGGAAGTGGAGCTACGCACCGGGGAGCGGACCTATGCCGTTACCGCGGTGCCGATTAGCAGCCACGACCGCAGCGCCGTCGTGCTCCTATTCGACGATCAGACCGAGCGACGGCGATTGCAAGACCAGCTGATCCAGTCGGAAAAAATGTCGGCCATCGGGCAACTGATTGCAGGCATCGCCCATGACCTGAACAACCCCCTCGCCTCGGTGCTCGGGTTCGCGGACTTCCTCACCGAAGTGCCCCACATCCCGCCCAATATCCGCGAGCCGCTCACCGTCATTCGTGAGGAGGCGGAACGGGCCTCGAGCATTGTCAGAAACCTGCTGGGGTTTGCCCGAAAGCAGGAGCATCAACGCCGGCCCACCGCGCTCAAGCCGCTGCTCGACGGCACCTTCGTACTGCTGCGAAACCAGCTCATGGCGTACCGGGTAGACGCCCGGATCGAGGTCGAGCCCGACTTGCCCATGCCCGACATCGATCCCAACCAGATCCAGCAGGTCTTCGTCAACCTGATCAATAACGCGGCTCAGGCGGTGGCTTCCACCGGAAGACCCGGCACCGTCGTCGTCCGGGCCCGGCGTTGGCTCGACGGAGTGGCGATCGACATCATCGACGATGGTCCGGGCATGTCCGAAAATCTGGCCACTCAAGTCTTCGAGCCCTTCTTCACCACCAAGGCCGAGGGCGAAGGCACCGGGCTTGGACTCTCGATCAGCCAGGGCATCGTGAAAGAGCACGGCGGCCGGATCATGCTGTCGAGCGAGGAGGGCAAGGGCTCCACCTTCACGGTACAGCTGCCGATTTGCACCCGAGCCTCCACCCCGCCCGCGAACGACGCCACTCGGGCCCCTACCAAACGTCTCCGGGTGCTGGTGGTCGACGACGAGCCGCACATCCTACACTACATGAGGGCGACGCTGGAGGCATGGGGACACATACCCGTAGTCGCCGGCGACGGCGAGGAAGGACTTTCCCGGGCGACCAACGAGCAGTTCGACCTGATCATCTCCGATCTGCGGATGCCGCGTTACGGAGGCCGGGAATTCTACGAGGAGTTGTCCCGCCGTAATCCCGCGATGGCGGCCCGCCTGGTCTTCAGCACCGGAGATACCGTGCGGGGCGACACGCTCGCGTTCCTGGAGACGCTCGACCGCCCCTACCTTCATAAGCCGTTCAGCCTGGCCGAGCTTCGGACTCTGCTGGCAGATGTAGTGCGGGAATCCGGGCCCCAGGCCGTTGTGCGCGAAAGCGGAAGCTGGCCGGCGGACTCTCTACCCAAGACGTGAGCCCTGCCGTCGTCCACGTGGCCTCCGGTCGCGAGTGGCGAGGCGGTCAACGGCAGGTGTGGCTACTCGCCCGGGCGCTCGATCGCGCGGGCGTTGAGCAGGTCGTCGTCACCGGCGCCGGAACCGAGCTGGCCCGACGGCTCCAGTCCTCCGGCATCCGGGTTCGGCGTGCTTCCTGGAAGGCCGGCCTGGATCCGCGGGTCCTCTGGCCCATTCTCCAGGAGCTCCGCCGCCCACCTGTCGTTCTCCACGCCCATGACGCCCACTCCCTCAGCCTGTCAGGTATCTGCGCTGCCCTGACCGGCGCGCCTCTGGTTGTCACCCGTCGCGTCATCTTCCCTCTCCGCCGCCGCGGCTTCTGGCTGCGGGCCCGGCGGGTAATCGCGATCTCCGAAGCGGTCCGTAACGCGCTGGTGGCCGATGGTGTGGATCCGGAGCGGATCGTGCTCATTCCCTCGGCCGTAGATATCGAGGACTCGGTCGCACCCGCCCAGGGCTCCATCCGACACACGTTGCATCTCCCCGAAAATGGACGGCTCGCGGTCAGCCTGGCGGCCTTGACCCCGGAAAAGGACCACTCCACGCTCGTAGCGGCAGCGGCCCTGCTGGTCCGGGACTTGCCCGACCTCCACTGGGTTATCGCGGGTGAAGGCCCCCTGCGCGGGGAGCTCGAGCGGCGAATATCAGCGGCTGGCCTGACCGAACGATTCCATTTAGTGGGCCAGCTGCCCGATCCGCACACCGCGCTCGCGGGCGCTGATGTCTGCGTGCTCAGCTCGACATCCGAGGGGTTGGGAAGCTCGATTCTGGCCGCCATGGCACTGGGAGTGCCGGTCGTGGCCACCCGGGTGGGCGGCATCCCCGAGCTGCTCGGCACTGGGGCCGGCCTGATGGTTTCGCCGGGCGACCCGTCCGGGTTTGCCGTCGCGGTCCGGCGGGTCCTGACCGAACCAGGACTCCGGGAAAATCTCGTCGGAATCGGCCGCCATGAAGCTTCAGGATTCTCGGTTCACGGGATGGCAGAGCGGGTTCTAGGGGTTTATCGTTCGTGCGTCCATTCTCTTGACGGCTCATGATTTACGTTTGCATACCGAGTTACAACGAAGCACCCACCATCGGGCTCCTGCTGTGGAAGATCCGCCAGGTATTTGCCGGCTTCCAACGGGAGTACCAGATGCTGGTTCTGGACGACGGCTCGAGCGATTCCACGGCGGAAGTCCTGGAACGGTACACCCGGGTGCTGCCATTGAGTGTCATCCGGCACCCGGAACGCCAGGGATATGCCGATAGCGTCGAAGAGCTGCTGCGCCTGGCCGTGGAACGGACCGACCGTCCCAAGCGGGACTGTGCGATCCTCATGCATGCCGATTTTGCCCATGGCCCCCACTTCATCCCCGACCTGGTGCGTCGGATCGAGAGCGGTGCCGACATCGTGATTGCCGAGAGCAAGCTGGAGGGAGAGTCATCCCGAGTCCGGCGCTGGGTCCGCCGGCTTGCCCCCCATGTGCTCAGGGGAGCGGTCTCCGTGCCCGGTGTGACCGACCTGGTCTCCGGGTTCGCGGTCTTCCGGCTCGTCACCCTGCGAAATGCCTTCCGTGGCACTCCCAGCCAGCTGCTCACGACCGAAGACTGGGCCGCCAACGCCGAGTTGTACGGTCGTGCCTCCCGTCATGCCCGGCGGGTGGAGACCATTTCGGCTGTGGAACGCCGTGACCTCCGGCAGCGGGAAAGCCGGATCAGTGCATGGGCGCCAATGATCAACGTCTGGCGCTCGCGGGGTCCGCTGAGCCACCTGCCTCCCCCGCATCCTCCTGAGCCAAGCCCCAGCCGAGAACCTTCGCGCCAGGCGGAGGTGGCCTCGTCGTGACTAGTCTCAAGCTCGCCATCGTGCTGTTGCAGGCGGCCACGCCGGTGCCCGTTTCAACCCCGCCCGTCGCCTACCCTTTTGTCGTCGGGGAGAAGCTCAGCTACAGCGCCAAGCTGGGGATGCTGACGCTGGGCTCGGCAACACTGGAAGTTGCCTCGATCGACACCGTGCGGGGGGTCGAAAGCCTCCGGCTGCGGTTTCGGCTCAGGGGCAAGACCGCCTTCTACTCGCTCGACGATGTGCTGGAATCGTGGGTGAGCACCAGCAATCTGCATTCCCGCCGGTTCGTGCAGGATTTCGAGGAGAACGGCAAGTCTTACGACCGCCGGTTCGAGATCTACCCGGATTCAGGGTTCTACCGCGAGCACGGCCGGGACACTTCCTGGGCTACCCCTGACGCGCCACTTGATGACGCCGCGTTCTTCTACTTTGTCCGGGTGACACCGCTCGAGGTGGGCAAGAAATACTCCTACCATCGGTACTTTCGGAAGGAGAAGAACCCGGTCACGATCGAAGTCCTCAAGCGGGAGAAGATGGAGCTCCCCGA
>Ga0190265_10001635_pt1 | contig 14764 bp, 11 predicted proteins | sample Popmic124T_FD_133135 | JGI IMG/M metagenome (GOLD analysis project Ga0190265, IMG submission 133135) | Populus adjacent soil microbial communities from riparian zone of Indian Creek, Utah, USA - 124 T | ecosystem: Environmental > Terrestrial > Soil > Riparian zone | place: USA: Utah | collected...
CTTCCACCGCAACGCCGGCGCCGACGACGCTCTGGAGGACCTGGCCTCGGCCACGTACCCCGGCAAGGTGCGCGAGAACGCCCTCTTCTGGATGGGGCAGACCCGCGGCGAGCGCGGCGCCCGCTTCCTCACCCGCACGCTCGAGAGCGATCCCAACCAGGACATCCGCGAGAAGGCCATCTTCTCCCTGAGCCAGAGCGGCGCGGCCGGAGCGGCGGACACGATCATCCGGACCTCGCGCGAAGACCGCATCCCCAAGGTCCGCGGCGAGGCCCTCTTCTGGCTCGCCCAGATGAACGACCCCCGGTCCGCCGACAGCATCCTCCAGGCGATCGAGGACGACCCGGACCTGGAGGTCAAGAAGAAGGGCGTCTTCGCCCTCGCCCAGCTCGAGGACGGCGGCATCCCCCACCTCGTACGGCTGGGCCAGGCGGGGGGCAACCGCGAGGTCCGCAAGGAGGCGCTCTTCTGGCTGGCGCAGTCGGACGACCCCGCGGCCCTCAAGTACCTCGACAAGGTGCTCAACGACTGAGGGGGCCGCTACCTGGTAGGCTTCGCCCCATGCCTACCGAGAACCCCGTCGAACACCCCCTGGAACCTTCCGCCCGGGAGATGCGCCGTCTCCTGGGCGAGGTCCAGGAGCGGCTCGTCGCCTACGTCGAGTCGCTGCCGGAGCAGACCGTCTCCGCCAACAACCCGGGATTCGAGGTGGCCCGCTCCCTCGCCGAGACCGTGCCGCCGGAGGGCGGCGCGCCCGTTTCCGAGCTGCTCGACCTGCTCTTCGACCGGGCCATCCCCCACTCGTTCAACCCGGCGAGCCCCGGCTACTTCGCCTTCATCCCGGGCGGCGGCCTCTTCCATGCCGGCGTGGCCGACCTGATCGCCGACGTCACCAACCGCTACACCTCCGTCTACAGCGCCGCGCCCGCCCTCGCCCGCATCGAGGCGAACGTCGTCGCCTGGTTCTGCCACCTCGCCGGCTACCCGGCCGAGGCGCGCGGCATCCTGACCAGCGGCGGCTCGCTCGCCAACTGGACCGGCATCGTCACCGCCCGCCGCGAGCGGCTGCCCGAAGACTTCCTCTCCGGCGTCCTCTACGCCTCGGACCAGGCCCACCACTGCGTCGCCAAGAGCGCGATGCTCGCCGGGTTCCCCGAGAGGAACGTCCGCCGAGTGCCGACCGACGGCCGCTTCCGTATCCGTCTGGATGCCCTGGAAGCCATGATCGACGAGGACCGGCGGCGCGGCCTCACCCCCTTCCTCGTGGTGGGCAACGCCGGCACCACCAACACCGGCGCCGTCGACCCCCTGCCCGAGCTGGCCGACCTGGCCGCGCGCCTCGGGCTCTGGTTCCACGTCGACGCCGCCTACGGGGGTTTCTTCCTGCTCACCGAAGCGGGAAAGAAGACCCTGCGGGGCATCGAGCGCGCCGACTCGATCGTCCTCGATCCCCATAAAGGGCTTTTCCTGCCTTATGGGACCGGGGCGCTCCTCGTCCGCGACGGCCAGGCCCTGCGGCGCACCCACAGTGTCGCCGCCGACTACATGCCGCACATCCAGGACGATCCGGACCTGGTCGACTTCTGCGAGTACTCTCCGGAGCTGTCGCGCCCGTTCCGCGGCCTGCGCATCTGGCTGCCGGTCAAGATGCACGGCCTCGGCGCCTTCCGCGCCGCTCTGGAGGAGAAGCTCGACCTCACCCGCCTTGCCTGCGACCGTGTCCGCCGGATGGACGCCGTCGAGATCCTGGCCGAGCCGGAGCTCTCCCTCTTCGCCTTCCGCCTCGTCCCGCCGGGAGTCGCCGACCCGGAAGAGCTGAACCGCCTCAACCGGCGGTTCCTGGAGAAGGTCAACGCCCGCCAGCGCGTCTTCCTGACCGGCACCCTCCTCGGCGCAACCTATGCCTTGCGCCTCTGCATCCTCCACCTGCGAACTCACCGCGACCGCGTCGAGGCCGCCCTGGAAGATATCGAGGTGGCTGCGAAGGAGATCCTGGAAAGGTCCCTCGTTGTATGATGCCGGCAGACTTGACCGACTTTCTGCGAGGAGGGGAACTTTTACGATGGGCCTGAGCCGCGGCATCAGACCTTTTCAGACCTCCGTCCGCCGTGGCCTTCTGGCGGCCCTCCTCGTCTCGACGGGGCTCCTGACCGGGGCTTCCCCGGGCAGTGCCCTCCCCGACCTCCCGCCCATCCTGGCGCTTCTCTCGAGCGCCCTCGGCAACCGCCAGCCTGTGCTCGCCGCGGGGCCGGACCTCAAGGATGCCGGAATGATCCCGCCGGGCAGCGTCATCGGCGAGGTCCGGGTCGTCAACCAGGACATCTTCGATCCCGGCAAGCCCGGCGAGAACAACCGCATCTTCCGCATCGCCAACAAGCTCCACCTGAACACCCGGGCGAAAGTCATCGAGAGCCAGCTCCTGTTCCGCCCGGGCGACGTCTTCTCCCCTGAGCTGATCGAGGAGTCGGCGCGCCTCCTGCGCACCAACGACTACCTCTACGACGTGCAGATCCAGCCCATCCTGCGCCCGGACGGCAAGGTGGACGTGCAGGTCGCGACGCGCGACGTCTGGACCTTGACGGGCGGCGCGAGCTTCAGCCGTTCCGGCGGGGAGAACAACACCAGCTTCGAGCTGTCGGACACCAACTTCCTCGGGCTGGGCAAGGAGGTCACCATCTCCCGCATCGGGACGGTCGACCGCACCTCCAACCTCGTGCGCTACCGCGACCCCAACCTCCTCGGCAGCCGCGCCCGGCTCGTCCTCTCCCACGCCGAGAACAGCGACGGCGGGCGCGAGCGCTTCGAGCTGGAGCGCCCGTTCTACTCGCTCAACACCCGCTGGGCGGCGGGCGTGCGCGCCTTCCGCGACGACCGCACCGAGACCCTCTACAGGGCTGGAAAAATCACCGACGCCTTCCAGCACCGCCACGACCTGCTGGAGGTCTACGGCGGCATCTCCCCCGGCCTGGTGGCCGGCCGTACCCAGCGCTTCAGCTTCGGCTACACCTACTCCGGCGACCGCTTCGACGCCGCTCCCCGCTTCCCTCGCCGGCTGATCCCGGAGAACCGCACCCTCTCCTACCCCTGGATCGGCTACGAGCTGGTCGAGGACCAGCACGTCGTCGAGCACGACCTGAACCGTATGGAGCGCTCCGAGGACCTGAACCTCGGCACCCAGGCGAGCATGCGCCTCGGCTTCTCCTCGGCCGCTTTCGGAGGAGACACCGACCAGGTCATCCTGCAGACCGCGGCCACCACCGGCTGGCGGCCCGGAGCGCGCCAGCTCTTGCTCGCCAACTACGGCGGCGCGACCCGCTGGGGCAGCGACGGCACCGAGAACCTGGTCGCCGGAGGCCGCCTGCGCTGGTACGCCCGAACCTTCGGAGACCACCTCTTCTACGCCTCCCTGGGAGCCGACCTCGCCGAGCGCCTGGACGACGAGGACCAGCTCCTCCTCGGGGGCGACAGCGGCCTGCGCGGCTACCCCCTGCGCTACCAGGAGGGAGACCGCCGGGTCCTCCTCACCCTCGAGCAGCGCTTCTTCAGCGGCCGCGAGCTCTTCCACCTCGTCCACGTGGGAGCCGCCGTCTTCTTCGACGCCGGCAAGGCCTGGTTCGACGGCACGCCCCCGCTGCGCCTCTCGACCCGCCGCCGCGCCACCGCCCCCATCGACCAGCAAGGCAAGCTCCTGAAGGACATCGGCCTCGGCCTCCGCCTGGGCTCCAGCCGCTCCTCCCGGGGCGGCGTGGTGCACCTCGACGCCGCCTTCCCCCTGGACGGCGACACCTCGATCAAGAGCGTCCAGTGGCTGGTGTCGACGAGCGAGTCGTTCTAGGGCGGCCGGGAGAGCAAGGCCTCCCGGGCCTCTAGACGACCGCGGGCGTCAGCATCCGGATCCTGCCGGTGGTGGCGTCCGCTTCGACCTCCAGCCCCACCGGCAGGGTGAACTGGCGGTCGACGTGGCCGATCATGGCGCCCTGCCAGGCGGGGACGCCCAAGGGGCGGAGGTGGTCCAGGAGCACGTCGGTCACGGTGAGCGAGCCGTAGCCCTCGCCCGGCCGGCAGCCGGTGCATTGCCCCCAAATGACGGCCCGCGCCTTCTGGAGGATCCCGGCGAGCCGGAGCTGGGTGAGCATCCGGTCGATCCGGTAGGGCGCCTCCTCCACGTCTTCCAAAAACAGGATGCAGCCCTCCCAGTCCGGCAAGTAGGAGGAGCCGACGAGGCTCGTGAGGACCGTCAGGTTGCCGCCGAGCAGCGTTCCCCGCGCGGTGCCCGGATGGAGGGTCTGCACGCGGTTCTCGACCACGGCGAGGTCGTCCTCGTCGATCTCCTTCAGATTCTCGAAGGTGACCGCCTCGGCCTCCTGGAGCACCCGTTTCATGGACCCCACGTTGAAGGGGTTCCACTGCGAGGAGCCCACCGGCCCGTGGAAGGTGACGAGGCCGGTCTTCGCGTGGAGGGCCAGGAGGAGTGCGGTGATGTCGCTGAAGCCGAGGAGGATCTTGGGGTTTTTGGCGATCGTCCGCCAGTCGAGGAGCGGCAGCAGGCGGGCACATCCCCAGCCGCCGCGCACGCAGTGGATCGCCCGGACCTCCGGGTCGGCGAACATCGCGTTGAGGTCGGCGGCGCGCTGCTCGTCGGTGCCGGCGAAGTAGCCCCGGCGCGCCAGCAGGTTCGCTCCCCGCCTGGTCTTGAAGCCGAGCGCGGCGAGCGACTCGGCCACGATCTCGACGTTCACCGGCTCCCAGACCGCGCCGGCCGGGTTCACCAGGCCCACGGTGTCGCCGGGCCGGAGGCGCCCGGGGCGGACGGTGCGCGGCGGCCGGGCGCCGTCCGCCCGCAGCGCGGCGAGAGGGCGAGGGAGGGCGGCGGCGAGCCCCAGGGCGGCGGCACCGGCGAGGGCCTGACGGCGGGAGGTGTCCATGGCCGGGGATGCTATCCCAATCGTTTGATCCCCCAGAGGCGTTCTGCAAGAATGGCCCGCAGGGAGACCCCGAATGTCTGAAGACGAGAAGCCTTTCATCACCCTGCCCACGGACGAGGAGATGCTCGGCCGGAGCAAGCCCGGCGCCTCCGGAATGAAGCCGGTCTACAACTTCGACTTCATCGGCGGCATGTCGCGCCTGCTCGCCGCGCACGAGCGTATCGGCAAGGCCATGCAGGGCGCGTTCTACGAGATCATGTTCGCCCCCGGAGCGCTCGACCGCGCCGAGAGGGAGATGCTCGCCGCGGTCGCCTCGGCGGCCCAGGACTGCGAATACTGAACGGAATCTCACGCAGAGTTTCTGCGTGTCGAGAACGACGACAGGGAGCTGGTCGAGGCGATCAAGCGGCGGCGCTGGCGCGAGCTGCCCCATCTCACTCCACGGCAGCGGGCGCTCTGCACCCTCGCCGAGAAACTGACCTTGAAACCGCTCGAAATGACGGCCGAGGACTGGCAGCCGCTGCGCGACGTGGGGCTGGACGACCAGGGCCTTCTCGAGGTGGCCCACGTGGTCGCCATCTTCAACTACTTCCCGCGCCTGGCGGACGGTTTCGGATTGAAACCCGATCCCAAGCTCCTCGAGGCGGCGGCCACCGGCATCCCCTTGAAGAGGACCTCCTAGAAACATGAAGACCAAACTCTTGATGACGGCGAGCGCAGCTTTCATGTTCGCCATGGGAGTCGTGTTGTCTTTCCTGCCGCAGGAAACGTTGATCTATCTCGGCAGCGAGCCTGCGGCGCTCGTCACCCTGCTGGTCCAAGTGACGGGAGGCCTCTACCTGGGGTTTGCGTTCGTCAACTGGACGGCCAGGGCGAGCTTGATCGGCGGCATCTACAATCGCGCCGTCGCGCTCGGCAATTTCCTCCATTTCGCGGCCGTCACCGCCGCACTGATCAAAGCGGTGATCGCCGGCCAGCGGAATGAGGCGGTGCTCGCCGGCGCCCTGATCTATACGGTGTTCGCGGTATGGTTCGGACGGGTCCTCTTCACTCATCCGGTCCCAGACACGAAAGGTTGAGGCAACCGTGAAAACGTTGCTTTCAGCCTTGCTCCTCGCCCTCACGGCGGCTCCCCTGGACGCGGCGACGCAGGAGGTATCGCTCACGCCCACGGCCGTGATCAGCCCTTTCACTTATTGGGGAAGCAATCCGAGTCAGGGGCGCTTCTACGGCCCCACCGGCATCCGGGTGGGCGACGAATTCTTTCTGTACGTTCAAGGTGGCGCCTACAACACCACGACGACCGGCCCGGGCTCCGAGTGCAGAGAGGTCGGCGAGGAGGTCCTCCTCTTCAAGGCTCCCTGGACCGCGCAGGGCCTGCGCGGCCCCTTTCAATACGTGCGGACGATCACACCTTGCAGGACGGACGTCGCGCAGGTCCACTACTCGCCGGGGAGCGTTTTCAAGTCGACGGCCGACAACAAATACAAGCTCGTCGTCGCGGAGACCGAAGGCGGATCGAGCCCCGCCGAAGGGCACTGGAAGCGGACGCTCCTCGGCTCTTCGGCAGATGGCGTCACCTGGACGTGGAGCCCGTTCATCAAGCAGTCCTCCGTGGGAGGTGTGACCTATTCGGTCGGCGGCGTGACCCTCGTGCAGGCGAGCCTCAACTCGAACTGGTGGGGCACGTTCCTCTTTGGCGGCAGCGGCCAGGGCCTCTGGCTGGTGGGACGCATCAGGGTCGTCATGGATGCGAGCAATCCGCGGGGCTATGTCGTCTATCTGCTGGCCGGCGACGGCGCCTGGCGCGCGGTCGGCGACGACGGCAGCTTCAACTTCGTGCCCGCCACCGCGTGGGGCGGGCCCGCCGAGTTGGCTTCTCCCCATTCGCTCGTTCTGAACAATGCCACCTGGGAGGCCTGGGGAGACTACTCCGGCCTCCCCGCCACCGCGGGCTGCGAAGAGGGCGACCCGGCGACCACCGCCACCTTCCGCTACCGGGTGATCACACAGAGCGGACCGATCGGACCGGTCGAGGAGGTCACCTCCTCGGTGCGCCCGATGCCCAGCAAGAACCTCTATGGCCGGTTTTCACCGTTCCGCATCAACGACATGAACGGCGTCCGCCTCCTCTACTCGGCGAGCACGGACCGCATGTACTGCGGCGGGCAGGGAGCGGGATACCGCGGCGCGGAGATCGTCGTCACCGAGGTCAACAACTAGATATCCCGCGCGCGGGAACCGATCGGCGGATCGGAGGGTCCAAGGAGGAATGGCCACCCTGCTCCAGGACTTCCGATATGGTTTTCGCGCTCTCCGGGCGGCGCCGCTGACGACGGTATCGGCGGTCCTCGTCATCGCGCTCGGCGCGGGCGCCAACACCGCCGTCCTCGCCGTCGCCTATGGAATCCTGATCCGGCCGCTCCCCTACCCGGAGGCGTCGCGGCTCGTCATCCTCTCCGTCGCGACACCCGACGGCGCGGACTTCGGGGTGCCGCTCGCCGGCGTCGCCGAATGGCGGCGGCGCCTGCGGACGGTCGAGGCGCTCGCGGGCTTCGCCACCGGCGAGCTTCGCGCGCGGGGCCTGGGCGAGCCGCGGCTCGCCCAGGCCGCCTACGTGACGAAAGGTTTTTTCGCCGTGCTTGGCGTCCGCCCCGCGCACGGCGCGCTGAGCTCTTTCGCGGAACCAGGTGTCGCCGTCCTCTCCGAGCGGCTCGCGGCGGATCTCGGGAATCCCGTCGGCGCCGTGACGGTTGGGGACTGCGCCTGTACGCTCGGCGCGGTCATGCCGGAGGATTTCTCCTTTCCTTCCGACCGGGTCGGCGTGTGGATCGCGGCCGAGCCCGATGCCCCGGGCGAGATGAAATTCCGCATGGTGGCCCGGGTCAGGCCGGGGGTCTCGCGCGAGCAGATGGCGGCGGACGCCGCGCGGGTCCTCTCAGAGATCCAGGGCGGAGAGGCCGTCAGCCCAGGCTCGGCCGTGCCGCGCGTTACGCCGCTTGAAGACGCGGCCGTGGGCGACCTCCGGCCGGTCCTCGGCGCCTCGGTGGCCGCGGCGCTCCTGGTTCTCCTCGTGACGTGCGCCAACGTGGCGATGCTCCTCCTGGGGCAAGCGGCCCTCCGCCGCCGCGACTCGGCGGTCCGCCTCGCGCTCGGCGCCGGCAGGTGGCGGCTCGTCCGCGGCTCGCTTGCCGAGAGCTTTCTCCTGGCGGCGTCCGGCTCGCTCCTGGGCCTGGGGCTCGCGGGCGTCGCCGTCCGCGTCTTCGTCCACGCCGCCGCGGGCGTCGTCCCGCGCTCGCACGCCGTGGCGCTCGATCCTCCGGTGCTCGCGGCGAGCGCGGCGACGCTCTTCCTCGTCACCCTGCTCTGCGGCGCTGCTCCGGCGCTCCATGCGGCGCGGAAGGATTTCATGGCGGCTTTCCGCGGCGGCAACGCCGAAGAGCCACGGACGCGCCGTGTGCTGGCCGCGCTGGTCGTTGGACAGATCGCCGTGTCGATCGTGCTCCTGACCGGCGCCGCGCTCCTGGTCCGCACGGTCGAGCAACTGCTGGCCGAGAAAACCGGGACCGACCCGGCCCGGACGCTGGTGGCGAGCCTGCCCCTGGGAACGCGGCCGAGAGCCGGAGATATCGAAAATCAGACGTTCGTGCGCGATCTGCTCCTCCGAGTCCGGGCCCTTCCGGGCGTACGGCACGCCGGGGTCGGCAGCAGCCTGCCGCCCGCCGGCCTGCCGTTCCAGATCTACGTGCGGGTGATCGGCGACGAACGCGACGAGGGCCGCGGCCTGAGCGTGGTGTCCGCCACGCCGGGCTTTCTCGAGGCGCTGGGAGCACGGACGGTGAGCGGCCGCGCGTTCGAAAGCATGGACGACCGGGCCGAGCCCCAGGCCGTATTATTGAGCGAATCGGCAAACCGTTTCTTCTCCACCCAAGGGGACCTCGCCGGGCGCGAGCTGCCGGTGCGCCTGCCGCCGATCGCATCCTTCGCCGGGCCTCCGCTCGTCGCCGGCGTCGTCCGCGACATCAAATATGCCGGGCTCGACCAGCCGGCGGATGCCACCGTCTACCTGCCGTGGCAGGCCCGTCCCATGGAGACGGCCTATCTCGTGGTGCGCACGGCCGGCGATCCGGCCGCTGTGGCGCCCACCGTCCGCCGCATCCTCCGGGAGCTCGACCCCGAGCTCCCCATCCCCCAGATCCGCTCGCTCCAAGACGAGATGGCGCTCTCGATAGCCGACCGCCGGCTGCGGCTGGTTCCGGCGCTGGGCTTCGCCGCCGTGGCCCTGAGTGTGGCGCTCACCGGGATCTTCGCGCTGCTGTCCCGCGCCGCGGCCGAGCGCCGGCGCGAGTTCGCGATCCGCCTGGCGCTCGGCGCCACGGCGTCGACCCTCCGCGGGATGATTCTGCGGCGAGCGGGCCTCCTGACCGGAGCCGGCCTTCTGGCCGGCCTCGCCGGCTCGATCGCCGTCACCCGCGGCCTGCGGAGCCTCCTCTTCGGCGTCGGCCCGCACGATCCGCCGACCTTCGCCGCGGTCGGACTACTCGTCGCCGCCACCTCCTTCCTGGCGGCCTACCTGCCCGCTCGCCGCGCAGCGAAAGCCGAGCCCCTGGAGCTCCTGCGCTCCGAGTGACGCCCGGGGTCGGGCACGTTTTTGCCACATCGGGTGTCTAAGGAGTTGCGGGGTCCCGAAAACCGGGCTCCAGCTCGATCGGAGAAGACACCCATGTTCCGAATCGTCACGCTCCTTGGCCTGCTCACCCTGGCCGTCGTGGCTTTCGCCGCCGTCGTCGGAGTCGACGCGGCGACTTCCGGCGCCTCCGGGCTCGGCGCTTTTACATCGACCGCCGGCGGCGCTGCCACCGCCGTCGCGTCGTCGTTCCGGTTCGCGAAGACCGCCGAGGAGGAACCGGCGGCCGACTCCGGCGCTCCGATCCGCCTCACCGCTTCGGACGGCACGGGCCTCGCCCTGGTCGCCCTCGAAGCCAACGGCCTCCTCGAGCCTCCCCTCGCCTTCACCGAGCTGCGCCTGACGTTCGAAAACCCGCGCAACGAGACGATCGAGGGGCGCTTCCGTATCGCCCTGCCGCCGGGCGCGGCCCTCTCGCGCTTCGCCATGAAGATCGGCGATACCTGGCAGGAGGGCGAGGTGGTCGAGCGCCAGCGCGCCCGCCAGGTCTACGAAGACTTCCTCCACCGCAAGCAGGATCCGGCCCTCCTCGAGCAGGAGGCCGGCAATGAGTTCTCGGCTCGGGTCTTCCCCATTCCGGCCCGCGGCCGCAAGGAGCTGATCGTCTCCTACTCGCATGCCCTGGCGGGGGCGGACGAGCTCTACGTCATCCCCCTCCTCGGGCTCTCCGAGGTCGGCCGGCTCGACGTCCGCGTGCTCTTGGGCGACCGTCCGGCTGCCGGTGCGGCGGCGAGCAACCTGGGCGGCGAGGTCAAGGACCGCCGCGTCGTCGAGCTCCACAAGCAGGGCTGGACCCCCGACCGGGACTTCGAGATCGGCCAGGACAAGGTCGCAGGGCGCACGGGCCTCCGCCACGCAAACCTCGCCGTGGTGCGCGTCTCGGCCCCTGCCGATGCACTGCCGCAGCGGCCGCAGGAGATCGCGGGGCTCTACGTGCTGGTCGACTCGAGCGCGTCTCGCGCCCTCGGCTACTCGACCCAGGTGCGCCGGCTGGCTGAGCTCGTCGCGGGCTTGAGGGACGGCGCCGGGGGCAACACGCCGCTGGGAGTCGCCGCCTTCGACCAGGAGGTCGTTCCCCTTTTCGAAGGCCCGGCGAGCGGCTTCGGCCCGGCCGAAGTGGTGCGCCTCGGCGCCCGCCGGGCCCTGGGAGCTTCAGACCTCGAAGGCGCGCTCGGCTGGCTGGCCGGCCGGCTGGCCAAGAGCCGGGGCAAGCATCCGCGAGTCCTCCTGATCACGGATGGAGTTGCCACGGCGGGCGACACCGAGACGCGGGCGCTCAAGGCGGCCGTGCACGCCCTCAGCGCGAGCGGCGTCGAACGCCTGGACGTGCTCGCCGTGGGCGGCCTGCGCGACGAGGCGGTGCTGCGCGAGCTGACGACCGGCAACCTTCCGCACGACGGTCAGCGCATCGACGGCGCCGCACCGCTCGCCGACATCGCCCAGCGGCTGACCCGCGCCTGCCGCTCCGGCATCAAGGTGGCGGTCGAGGGGGCCGGCTGGATCTGGCCCGAGACCCTGGACGGCGTCCAGCCGGGTGACGAGGTGCTGGTCTACGCCGACCTGCCGGCGGGCCGGCCGCTGCGCCTCTCGCTCGACGGCCGGCCGGTTCAGCTCGCCGACCCGGTTTCCGCCGAGCGCCCGCTCCTCGAACGGGCCTGGGCCCAGGCGCGCATCGAGCGGCTGTTGCACCTGCGTGAGAGCGCTCTCTCGGGCGACGAGGACCTGCGCCGGGCACTCGGGCTCCAGATCGTCGAGCTGAGCGTAGAGCACCGGGTGCTCTCCCCGTTCACCGCCATGCTGGTGCTCGAGACCGAGCACGACTACGCGCGCTTCGGTCTCGATCGCAAAGCCCTCGCCAACGTCCTCACGGTGGGAGCCGGAGGGCTGGAGGTCCTCGCCCGCTCTCGGCACGGCCTGTCTCCGGAGACCCGGATCGCGGAGGCGCGCAAGGAGGAGCTCTCCTCCTTGGGCTACGTCGATCCCGTGGATGCCACGGAGGCCGCGGTGGAAGACGGCGCCGAGCCCGAAGCCTTTGAAGAGGGTGTCGTGGGCGGCGTCGAAGGCGGCGTCGTGGGCGGCGTCCCGGGAGGCGTCGTAGGCGGAGTGGTCGGCGGCATCTCGGAGCCGGTCCAGCCGTCTCAGGTGCCGGAGGAAATTCCAGAGGTGACCGTCCACGACGAGTCGCCCCTGCGGATCTCGTCGATGCCGCCTCCTCCTCCGCCTCCTCCTCCCGCGGCGGCTCGCCCGAGGCCGCAGCCGCGCGAGGACGACGAGGTGTCGGCCGTCGCCCCAGAACCGGAGCCCGAGCGCCAGGAGAAGCGGCGGGTCGCTCCCTACAGCGGGCGTTTCGGCGAGGTGATGGGTCACCTGGCCGCCGGCCGGGTGGAGCGGGCCAGGGCCGTGGCCGAGGCCTGGAACGCCGAGACGCCGGGTGACGTGCTGGCCCTGCTGGCGCTGGGCGAGGCCTGGGAGGCCGCCGGCGAGACGACGGCGGCGGCGCGGGCCTACGGCTCGCTCATCGACCTCTTCCCCAGCCGCGCCGACCTGCGCCGGCTAGCCGGGGAGCGCCTGGAACGGCTCGGAGAGCCGGGCTTGAAGCTCGCGATCGACACCTACCGGAAGTCCACCGTGGACCGGCCGGACCACCTCTCGGGCCACCGCCTCCTCGCCTGGGCCCTGCTTCGCGCCGGCCGCTTCGAGGAAGCCTTCGAGGCGCTCGACAAGGGGCTCGAAGGGCCGTATCCGCCGGGCCGCTTCGCAGGGGGCCTGCGCGTGATGCAGGAAGACCTCGGCCTCCTCGCCGCCGCCTGGCTCCGCGCCGAGCCGGCGCGGCGCGCCGAGGTGCTCGATCGCCTGGAAGCCCGCGGCGCCCGCATTCCCAGCGAGCCGTCGCTGCGCTTCGTCCTCAGTTGGGAGACCGACGCCAACGACGTCGACCTCCACGTCTACGACAAGTTGGGCGGGCACGCCTACTATCAGGCGAAGACCCTCCCCTCGGGCGGCGAGCTCTACGCCGACGTGACAACCGGCTACGGCCCCGAATGCTTTACGGTGCAGGAGACGGCCGGCCGCTCCGCAGCGCCCTACCGGCTGCGGGCGCACTACTACAGCCGCGGGCCGATGGGCTACGGCATGGGGACCCTCCAGGTCGTCCGCCACGACGGCGAGGGCGGCCTCACGGTCGAGCCGCGGCCGTTCGTGGTGATGGCCGACGACGCCATGGTGGACCTGGGATCGATCGAGGAGGGCAAGCCGCCGCGCCGCGCCGCCGGCAAGTAGAATGGCCTCGATGCGGATCGTCATAAAAAAGCCCGCCGCGGCAACTCCGCGGCGGGCTTCTTGGTTACCGGTTGTTGATGTTAGCGGTTGTCGAGGCGCTCCGGTTTAGTGGTGACCGCACCGGCTGGAGTGGCGATGCTTCTGGTGACCGCGGCCTCGCCCGTTGGAGTTGTTGTAGTGACTGCGTCCACGCCCACGGCCCGAGTCGTAGTAGCTGTCCCGGTTCGACCTGCGGGAGCCCCGGTAGTCGTTGGAGTAGCCGTCGCGGTGCGACCTGCCCCGGTAATTGTCGTAGCGTTCGTCTTCCCGGGCGTTCTTCTCCTGCTTGTAGTCGCTGTAGGCGCCGGCCGCGGCGCCGACCGCGCCGCCCACCGCGGCGCCCTTCAGGAGCTCACGCCCCTCGGTCCGGCCCCGGACACCCTGGACGACGGCACCCACGGCGGCTCCGATGGCAGCACCCTTGAGCAGGCGGTCCGAGCCGTTGGTGTCCCGCTCGCCGGCCTGGGCGGCCACCGAGCCGAGGAACAGGAACCCCAACAGGAACACTGCGATGAAGACTCGTTGTTTCGCGATCGTAAGCATTTCTAGTCTCCTTTCGAGTCGTCCCATTGATGCCATGTCTCGGCGGGGATCGACGCACTCACCAGCTCCATATAACAAGAGCCGTGCCATGGCGGCTTTGTTCCATTAATCCCCTTTCTTCACAATGGTTTATGGGATCGTACGGCCGCGGACGGGCTTTCCTGGAGCGTCCTCTCCGGAGGACGGACTGCCACTCGGCAGTGGACTCACCGGCCCTCTCCGGGGCACAATCCCGCCCCGTGCGACACTCCCGCTCCGATCCCGAGACCGCTTGGTCTTTCGCGCTGCCGCGGCCGGACTTCGTCGCCGGCTCCTACGACGGGCGCACCTTCCTCTCCCCCTCGAACCACCTCGGCGAGGATAGTGCGCACGGCCATCACGACCCCGTCTTCTCGATTGCCGACGGCGTCGTTCGCGAGGCCTGCACGGCGACCGGCTACGGCCGTGTGATCGTCGTCGAGCACCGCCTGCCGGACGGCTCCCACCTCGCGTCGATCTACGGCCATCTCTGCGGCCACTCGGGCTTTCCCATGGCGCGCGAGGGCTCGCGAGTCCGCCAGGGCGACCTCCTGGGCTACATCGGCGACCGCTTCGAGAACGGCGACGGCCAAGAGCACCTCCACCTGGGGCTGCGCAAGGGCCGCTACGACGGCTACTTCTGCGGCTACGCGCGCTCTCCCCACTGCACCCCGAAGCACTATCACCCCCCCACCCGGTTCATAGAGGCCCGGAGCGGCACGATGCACTTGGCGTCGAGGCTCGAGCCGTTCCAGACGACCCCCGCCAGCCGCGACCTCTCCTTCAAGGCCAAGGTCGAAAACGGCTTCTTCTACGGCGGCGCCTTCGAATTCCGCCTCCGCGTACTGGCGGGAGAGACGGTGCGCTTCACCGGCGACACCCAGAAGCGCAAGCTCGCGCCCGGCGCCTCGGCCTCCCTGGTCTTCCCCACCCCGCTCGCCGAAGCGCGGCCGTTCCAGGCCGTCCTCGAGCTGCTGGCGCCCGGCACCGAAACCTGGCGCGAAGTCGAATCCCCCGCCGTCCGCGCCTGACCTAGAACCGATATCCCAGCGAGAGGAACGGCTCGCGATACCGCCGGGCCGACTCGCCCCAGAGCCAGTGGTTGTAGCCCGCCTCGACGTTCGCCCCCGTGGCTCCCAGCGGGATGATGACCGAGAGGCCTGCCCGCGACATGCTGGCGTCGTTGAAGTTGAAGCCCGGCCGGGCGCGGAAGCGGTCGTCCGGCTCGGCCAGCGAGTCGTTGCCCAGGCTGTCCACATACACCAGGCTCCCC
>Ga0190265_10001636_pt1 | contig 14762 bp, 13 predicted proteins | sample Popmic124T_FD_133135 | JGI IMG/M metagenome (GOLD analysis project Ga0190265, IMG submission 133135) | Populus adjacent soil microbial communities from riparian zone of Indian Creek, Utah, USA - 124 T | ecosystem: Environmental > Terrestrial > Soil > Riparian zone | place: USA: Utah | collected...
GCCTCGCCCAGCGCGGGCGTGTAGTCGGCGGGCTTCCAGACCACCGCGTTGCCACACAGCAGGGCCGGCACGAGGTACCACGCCGGCACCGCGACGGGGAAGTTGCCCGCGGTCACGATCGCCGCCACGCCCACCGGCTCGCGAAACGTGAACAGCTGCTTGTCGGGCATCTCGCTCGGAATCGTCTGCCCGTACAGCCGGCGGCCCTCGGAGAGGAAGAAGTCGCAGGTGTCCACGATCTCCTGCACCTCGCCCAGCGCCTCGGGGTAGGGCTTGCCGATCTCGCGCGTGACCAGCCGCGCCAGCGCTTCGGCGTTGTCCTCGACGAGGCGCCCGATCGCGGCAATCGCGCGGCCACGCACGGGGGCGGGCGTGGCCGCCCATCCGGCCTGTGCGGCGCGCGCTGCACGGCAGGCGTCCACGAAGGTCGAGGCGTCGCCGAGCACGGCCTCGGCCACCACGTCGTCGAGGCGTGCGGGGTTCAGCGAGCGCACCCGCTCCCCGCCCTCGACCACCTCCCCGCCGACGATGGACGCGACGGTGGGCACTTCGGTCACAGCGGTCGGCTCCATTGGACCTAGGCTACCTCGAAGCCAGCGCGGCGATCCGCCAGTCGCCGCCCTCGCGGACCAGCCGGATCGTGTCCTCGATCGGGCGCTGTCCCCGCGCTGTGGTGCGCACGCGAACGTCGGCCCGGTCGCCCCGCACACGGATCGAGACCGGCGTGATCTGCGGGCGGCGCACGTCGCCGGCGGTGGAGCGCACCAGCTGCGCGCAGTCCTCGCCGCCCGCGCGTCGCATCGCGGCGCGCGAGAAGAGGTCGTCGCAGATTCGCCGGAAGTCGCGCTGCTGCGTGGCCGCCTCGAGGGCCACCACCGTCTCGGTCAGCTCCTTCGGGGCCCCGGCGGCCGGCTTGGCATCGTCGTCCGAGCCGCTGTTGCAGCCCGCGAGCACCGCGGTGGCAAGAAGAAATGCGGTCCCGCGCCTCACTCCTGCGAGGATAAGAGGGAATGGAGGGCTCCGCACGCGATTCCGTAGGACAGCAGTCGAGTTGGCTGCGCTGTTACCGCTGCTGGTCGCAGAGCCTCGAGGTGCAGCTTCACTACGAGGGCATCCTCAAGGTCGATCCCGACAGTGGCGAGGCCGTGGAGCCCGTCGAGGAGGTGCAGGAGGCCGTCGTGCAATGCATGGAGTGCATGCACGACCAACCCCACCTCAGCCTCTCCTTCTACGAGGAGGACGGCCGCCGCGTGAGCCGTATCGAGGCCGTCGAGGACCGCTGGGAGCGGATGGTCACCGGCACGCCGTGGGTGGCGTCGTGCACCGTGACCGTGGACGGCGACCAGGTGGAGTCCTGCTCGGGGCCCGAGGCAGCCGACTCACTGGCCTTCGCGGCGTTCGGTGACCACGGCACGCGCGAGTTCTTCACCCACGTGCGCTTCCACAAGCACGAGGACGAGGGCCAGATCGTGGTCCACATGCTGGTCGAGCTGTACGCCCGCTCGGCCGAGGAGGCCAACGAGGTCCTGCAGGACTCCGCGCGCGGCGCGCTGGCGATCACCTCGCTGGCGGAGGAGTCGCGCCCGCCGGCCTCGAGCGGCGAAGACTCGCACTAGCTGCGCCCGGGACGAGCGCAGCCTTACCTACACTGCGCTCGATGAGGGCCGCCCTGCGCTTCCTGGCCTCGGTCATGATGGTCAGCGGCGTGCTGCTGATCGGCGATGCCGGCGCCACCCTGCTGTGGCAGGAGCCTGTGTCCTGGCTCGTCGCGCAACGCCAGCAGGGGCAGCTCGAGGACGCTCTCGCAAGCCCTCCCCAGCGAGTACTGGACAGGAAGCCGCTGAGGGGAGACGCGATCGGGCGAATCTCGATCCCGTCCGCGGGCGTGTCGGAGTACGTCGTGGAGGGCACCGGCACCGGCGACCTGCGCAAGGGGCCCGGGCACTACCCGTCCACGCCGCTCCCGGGCGAGCGCGGAACGACCGCCATCGCCGGCCACCGCACCACCTACGGGGCTCCCTTCCGCCGCATCGACCAGGTCGAACGGGGTGACCGCGTGATCGTCGACATGGCCTACGGCCGCTTCCTCTACCGGGTGGAGGGCACCAAGGTGGTGGACGACCAGGACCTGTCAGTGCTGGATCGCCGGCCCTACGACCGGCTGGTGCTCTCCGCGTGCCACCCGCTCTATAGCGCCGCGCAGCGGGTGATCGCGTTCGCCCGCTTCGAACGCCGCCTGCCCGCTCGGGTCGGCCGGCCTTCCTGAGCCCTCGACCGACGACTGGTCACGCGACTCGAACCACAGGATCAGGCCCACCACGAGGGCCAGCGAGATCGCGACGACGGCCAGCCAGTAGAGGAGCTTGAGCACCATCGAACGATGCTAGCCCTCGAGCATGTCGCGTAGCTTGCCCAGCCCGCGGTAGACCCGGCCCTCCACCGTGGTCAGCTTCTCGCCCCGCAGGCGGGCAATCTCGGGCACCGTGAGGTCGGCGCCGTATCGCAGGGCGATCGCCTCCCGCTCCTCCTCGCTGAGCTGCGCCAGTGCCCGGGCCAGCTCGTCGCGCGTGCCCACGCCCTCCAGCGGGCCAAGAGATGCCGGCTCGGGGTCGCGCACCCGGCCCATCGCGCGGTGCTCCGCGTCGCGCCGGCGGGCCTGGTCGCGCACCAGGTTCAGCGCGATCGAGTAGATCCACGTCTTGCGGCTCGCCTTACGGGGGTCGAAGCGCCTGCCGGCGCGCAGGACCCGCTCGAAGGTGTCGGCCAGGATGTCCTCGGCCAGCGCGCGGTCGCCGGTGCGGTACGTGAGGAAGCCGAGCAGCCCTGGGGCGTGCTCGGTGAACAGTCGCTCGAACTCGTCTTCGCGCATCAGATGTCTATTCGCCGGTAAGGAACCGGTGCCCTCGTTCGTATAAGGGGGTGATGAACGATGAGACTCGCCACGACTCGCCCGGGATCAGCCGCATGGAGGAGCGTCTCCGCACGGAGCGCGCCGCGGCCAGCGGGCTCGAGCTCGATCAGCTGAAGATGCGTGCGCTTGGCCAGGCACGACGTGCCAGGCCCACCAACCGAAGGGGACAATTGATGAAGTCTCGACTCGCACTGCTGTCCATGATGGTCCTGGGGCTCCTCATGAGCACCACAGGCGCGACCCTCGCGATCTCCGGCAGCTCCGGAAGCGGCAGCGCCGGAATCGCTCAGTACGGCCGGGAAGCTCCAGAGGAAGAGGGCGAAGAGGTCCTTGGCGACACCGAGGAGCAGGGAACTCAGCCACAGGGGAGCGATCCCCAGGAGACCCTGGGCGACGAAGCCGAAAGCGAGAGCGCGCCGGACACCCAGGAGGTTCAGCAGGTTTCTGCGGCGGACGACGGCGAGAGCTCGCTGCCGTTCACCGGATTCCTGGCCGTCCCGCTGCTCATCGGCGGAGTGGCACTTCTTGGCAGTGGCGCCGTGCTGCGCTGGAAGGCCAAGGAGTAGGCCAACGCGGCACTTACTCGATGGGGAGGCGGGTCATTCTGGCCCGCCTTCTCCATTTCTGGGGGTCTTTCGTCGTAAGCAAGCGGCGCCCCGCTTCCCGCGGGACGCTGCCAAGGGGGTTGAGCGCCAGGGCGGTACGCATGGCCGGGCGCGGATCGGTCCCGGCGTTGGCCTGGGCGAGCGCCAACGTGTAGTGAGTGCGCCAGTTGTCGGGATCGAGCCGGATGGCGCGCCGCGCCGTTCGCACAGCCAGCTCCTGCGCGTCAAGACGCGAATCGCACAGGCTGAGCACCAGGTAGGGCTCGGCCCGCACGCGGGAAGCCGACACCGACTGCAGGGCCGAGTCGATCGCCGTGTCGCAGTCGCCTGCTTTGAGGCCGGCCACGCTGTCGTTCAGAGCCGACTGCGATAGGGCGATCAGCGCCGGCGTGACCGCCAGCGCCAGCAGCGCCACCGACACGGCCACGCGGGCCATGCGCCGGGGTGTCCTCTGAGGCTCCGCGACGGATGACCTGGCCAGGCAAGCCCCCCCGAGGGCGAAGAACCACAGCGTCACGGCCGCCATCTCCCAGTCCCAATCGATCCCGGCGTGCACGACCCAGGCCACGCCGGCGGCCAGCAACGCGGCATGTACGTGTCGCCGCTCGGAGCGCAGACCCGACGCGAAAGCGGCGAGGATCGCCAGGATCGCCACCGCGAGTAGCAGGAGGCCGGTCAGCCCGAGCTCGCCGAGAGTCTCGAGGTAGAGCGAATGCGCATCCTCGACGTCCATGGGGATGTCCCTCTGGCGCAGCCATTCGTTGGCGTAGGTCCCCGCGCCGGTGCCCAGCACGGGCTCTGCCTCGAACGCGCTGAGGGCGACCTCCCAGTGGTCCAGGCGCCCGTTGTTGCTCGGGTCGGTGAGCCGGCCGCGCTGGGGACCGGTCTCCGTTGACGGTGTGCCCTCCGTGAAGCGCTCCAGCTGCCGGTCCAGATAGCCGGCGCCGTCGAAGCCCACCAGCGCCACCAACACGGCCCCCACTGTCACCGTCACCGCCAGCCCGCCGCCCACGTGCCTTGCCGCCGGGCCTATCGAGAGACGGGAGAGCCGACGGTCCAGCAGCACCGCAGCTCCTCGCACCAGCGCGGCCACCAGCATGCAGGCCCCCACGGTGAGCGCCACGGTCTCGCCCTGCTCGACCGCGGCCCTCGTGGTCGGGTCGTCCATGGCCAGCAGGTCGGCATCCAAAGCGGCTATCGCGGCGATCACGGATGTAGGCACCACGGCCAAGAGGCCGCCCACCGCGCCCCAGGGACGGGCCAGGACCAGGTAGGCCACGACGCCGATCACGCCGACGGCGATCCCTCCGCGCGAGAAGGTGAAGATCAGCGTGGCCAGCAACGCAGGAAGCGCACCCGCCGCGATCACTCTCACCGGTGCGGGCTCCCGCTCGCTGCAGGTGAGATGAACGGCAAGGATGATCGAGAGCGCCGCGATGACACCCATCGCGTTCCAGTACGTGAGCGGGTAGCTCAGCCGCTCGTTCACGAGATTGGGCTCGATCGGCCACACCTCCGGCAGCGCGCGGCTGATGAAGCCCGCGCCGCAGACCACCCACATCCCCACGGCCACCCCTCGCATCGTCCAATCCACATCACCCGGACGGCTGGCCACCGACGCGAACAGGACGAGCGCGAGCCAGTACATCAGGGCACGATCGAACTCGATCATGGCGCGGGCCGGCGCGTCGGACCACAGGGCCGACAGCAGGCACCAGACCGCAAACAAGCCGAGCGCCGCTCCAGCCACCAGCAGCAAGCGCCCGAACCCCTCGGAGGGCCGATCCGCCAGTGTCGTGCGCAGGACAAGTAGCACGGCGAGCAGCACCGCCACCTTCGCGGGCTCACCCGCAAAGAAGCCCCCGCCGCTGAAGCCGAGGTAGACCGTCAGCGCGCCTGGCAGCGCGAACCGGCCGATTCTCGCTGCCTTGGCGTGTCTGGATGGCTGGTGGGGCACGTGCACGACAGCGGTAACCGCTGGCACTTTTGGCCAGTTAAGGCTATTTTCTATTTATCGGCATGGATGCCTGCCGAAGGGAAGACAGGGGAAGTTGATCCGGCACACGTTCCGCTTCGGAACAGAACATCGAAACTCATGACTCGCCAACGGGTTTTTTGCTCGTTGTAAGGCCCCATTGGAAAGCTCAGTAGCCACAACCGAAACCGTCGCCCGACTCCAAGTCGTGGCGGACGGGCCCCTTCTTGAAGCCAAGGAGGGCCCGAGGCGCGATCGCTCGTCCATCCTCGCGAGGGCGCTGGCGTGGGCCGATCTCGTCGCGAGCGTCGTGGCCTGTGAGTTGATCGGGCTCGCCACCGGCCTCCCTGGGAGCGATGCACTCGCCTTCGCGGCGGCTGCCGGTCTGGCCTTCCCCCTATGCATGTTCTTCCTCGGCGTCTACGCGGTCGATGACCTGCGCGCCTGGGCCAGCGGTGTGACCGAGGCGCCAAAGGCGCTGGTCGGCGCCCTGACGTTCAGCTGGCCGCTGTTCGGCGCCGCGTGGCTGCTCAATGCGCCGCAGCCGGCCCTCACCGCTGCCGCCGGCGTGGCGCTCACACTCGTGTTCGGCACAGCCCTGCGCGGGGGCGTGCGGGCTGCCCTTCACCGCTCTCATCCGCTGCGCCAGCGCACGATCATCGTCGGATCGGGCCACGTCTCGGGCAAGCTTGTGGCAAAGCTGCGCCAGAACGTCCAGTTCGGGCTCGTCCCGCTTGGGCTCGTGGACGACGACTACCACTCCGAGGGAACACCGGACCTGCCCCGCCTGGGCGGGCTGCGGGAGCTGCCTAAGATCATCGATCTCACCGGGGCCGACCGCGTGATCATCGCCTTCTCGCGCGCCAGTCACGAGGAGCTGTTGCACTGCATCCGCACCTGCCGCGACAAGGGCGTGGCCGTGGACGTCGTCCCCCGCCTGTTCGAGTTCCTGGTCGGCGCCCGGTCGCTGGACACGGTGGGTGGCCTCCCCCTCTTGTCGCTGGGCACCCACCGGCTTACGACCCCTTCGAGGTTCGTCAAACGCGCGCTCGACATTGTTGCCTCTTCGCTCGCGCTGGCTTTGCTTTCCCCGTTTTGGTTGCTCGTAGCGCTCGCCATCCGGATCGAGTCGAAGGGGCCGGTCCTCTTCCGCCAGCGGCGCGTGGGGCTGGAGGGACGCGAGTTCAGCCTGCTCAAGTTCCGCTCCATGTACACGAACGCCCCGCTCGAGCTCACCGTCGCAGGCGTGATGATCAAGGCTCCCCGAGACCCCCGGGTCACCAAGGTCGGACGCCTGCTGCGCCGCTTCTCGCTCGACGAGCTCCCCCAGCTGCTCAACGTGGTGCGCGGGGAGATGAGCCTGGTGGGCCCACGTCCGCTCATCCTGGAGGAGTCGTCGACGCTTGCCGAGGATTGGCACGTGCGACGATTCGACCTGCGCCCGGGGCTGACCGGGATCTGGCAGATCCAGGGACGCTCCGAGAACCCCTTCCAGGAGATGATCCGCCTCGACTATCAGTACGTGGCCGGCTGGTCCCTGGCCCGCGACATCGAGATCCTCCTGGGCACGATCCCGGCGGTTCTGTCGGGTCGCGGCGCCTACTGAGCCAGCGGCTCAGCGTCGCAAGAGCAAGCGTGCGGCCCGACGGCCCGCGAGCTCTCCTCTGGCGATTGGCTCGCGGAGTCCGTGCGGGACAAGGGTCACGACCTCCAGGGTCTCCTTCGAATCGGAGAGCCGGTCCTTGTAGTCCGCAGCTCCCGGGCCAAGGTCCATCCGCCGATCCCCGCGTTCAAGAGCATCGCCGATGGCCACGACGAGGGTGACCAGGCCAGGGTGCTCCTTCGCAAACCGCTCATCGAAGCCGCCGAGCCAATAGGCAACCTCGCCCCCGGCGCTCACGAACAGATGAGCGCTCACCGTCTCTCCGCCGGAATCCAGGCACCAGAGGCGAAAGCGCCCTTCCGGGATCAGCTCACGCCCGGCTCGAACCAGCATCCGCTCGACGTCCTCGTTCAGCGTCCCCAAGCCCCCTCGGTGCTCCCAGCGTGCGTGATGGAGCCGGGCGAGGGCCTGGACGTCGCGCACGAGCTCCTCGTCGGAGCTCAATCGGAATCCTGCGCCCGTGGCCTCCAATCGGCGACGGGACCGTCCCGTCTGCTGGCGGAAGTTCCGGCTTTTGGTGGAGAGCCAGTCATCGAGGCCGTCGTGCTCGAGGCTCAGTGCAGGCGCGGGAGCCTGGTGCGTGCGCCGGACTCCGGGCCCCCGGCGGCCAGGCCACCCGGCGCGCAGCCGCTCCGGCCAGGCCGAGGCGGTCGTGAGGCGGTCGAGCTGAAGCAGGGCGGGACGTGGCCTGGCGCCGGCGAGTACCGCCGCCCAGGCCGCCGCCGCTTGGTCTTCGAACCCCGCCGCGGCCAGCGGCTCGAGCGGTTCGGCGACGCCCGATCCGAGCAGCCGGTAGCGCGCCGGACGCGCCCGGCGCGGCTGCGCCCAAAAAGGGGCGATTCCGACCAGGCGCTCACCGTCGAAGGCCGCCGCCACGCGTAGCAGCGCCCCCTCGGGGGAGGCGTGCCGCCACCACGAGAGCATCCAGGCGGGCGCGCAATAGGGCCGGCGGGACGCGACAGCCAGAGCGTCCCACTCCGGGCGAAGAGCCTCGAGCCCGGCCTCGTCGACCACGAGCTCCCCGCGAAGTCCCATGGTGACGGCAGGATAGCCGCCGGCTCTGAGACCCTTCGGGACCGGTGTCCGCTCACGTGCTGCTTCCCGCCGCCCGCGCCCTGCGGGCCAGGCGATCCCTGATTCTCGCCTACCACGGGGTGGCGGCCCCGCGGCACGAGGAGGATCCTCACAACCTGCTCGTCACGCCCGAGCGGTTCCGCGGTCATGTGGAGCTGCTGCTCGGCGCGGACTTCGAGTTCGTGACGGTGGCCGAGCTGGCGCGGCGCGCCGCGGGAGGGTCGCCTCCGCCCGGGCTGGCGGCCCTCTCCTTCGACGACGGCATGCAGAACAACCATTCCGTCGTGCTGCCGTTGCTGCAGGAATACGGGATCCCGGCAACCGTGTTCGTGACCACCGGGCTGATCGGCTCGCCGAACCCCTGGTTGTCGGACTCCTCCGGCGAGCGGATGATGAACGCGGATGAGCTACGCGAGCTGACGGCAGCGGGGATCGAGCTCGGTGCGCACACTGTCAACCACCCGGACCTCTCGCTCATGGACCGGGAGTCCTGCCTGCGCGAGATGGTTGACAGCCGAACGGCCCTCGAACGGCTCACGGGCGGGCCTGTGACGAGCTTCGCCTATCCGTTCTGCCGCTACGGGGACGCGGCTTTGGAGGCGGCTGCGCAGGCCGGCTTCAGCGCGGCGGTGACTTGCGAGGGCCGCGGCGGCTGGCGCCGTTTCGAGATGCAGCGCGCCATGCTCACCGGCAAGGACGGGCTGGCCACCTTCGCACTGAAGGCCGTCGGGGCCCACCAGTCACTGTTCGACAGCGCCGCCGGCCGTGCCGTCAGGGCGTCCACGCGCGGTCTCCGCACCCGAGTCCGCCGCCGCACCCAGACCCGCGGCTGAGCCGGCGCTCGGCGGGGCACCTCACACCCGCTCGCGCGGTGCCTCCTCCTCCTCGGAAGGCGCCTGCTCCTTTTGCGGAGAGGCGTAGTAGTAGTCGTAGCTCGTGGGGGCAGCCGCCTTGTCGCGGTTGATCACCACGCCGAGCAGCCTGGCCTTTACCGCCTCGAGCTGTTGTAGCGCTTGGCGCACCGAGTGCTCCATCGAGAGCTGGAGGTCGATCACCATGATCACGCCCTCGACACGATCCGCCAGAACCGAAGCGTCGGCGCCCACGTTCAGCGGCGGGCAATCGACCACCGTGAGGTCCGCCTCTTCGGCGAACGCTTCCATCGCTCCGCGGGCTCGCTGGGACTCGAGCAGCGCCGACGGGCTGGGCGGCAGCGGCCCCGCGGGCAGGATCCGGACCCCAGGGTGCGAGGTCGGGAAGACGGACTCCTCGAAGCTCGACCCCTCGATGAGGTAGGTGCTGAGACCGGGGACCAGCGGCTCCTCTGTCTCGGGAAGCAGTTCCCGCTGGAGGCCCGGGCGGCGCAGATCGCCCTCTACCGCGAGCACGGACAGCCCCGCCTCCGCGCTTGCCAGCGCGAGGCTCGCGGCGATCGTGGTCTTGCCTTCGCCTTCGCGGGCGCTCGTGATCGCTATAGAGCGCGGCCGCCCGTCCGGGCTCGCGAACTGGAGGTTGGTGCGCAAGATCTGGGCTGCCTCTTCGAATGCGTTCCGGGCGTATTGCGAGTGACCGCGCCGTGGGATGCGAGCGAGCACCTGGACGTCGAAGAGCTCCTCCACATCCTCGACCGTGCGCAGGCGGCGGTCGAGCCGCTCCCTCAGGAAGGCCAGCGCCAGCCCCAGGGCGAGTCCGAGGATGGCGGCGACAGCCACATAGAGCCTGGGCCTCGGACGAGCAGCCGACGTCGGGATCGGCGCGGGGTCGGCCAGCGTGGTGGTTGCCTGAGTGGTCTCGGCCAGGTTGGCCCTCGCATAGTCGATGAAGACCTCGGCGTAGGCGTCGGCTATCTCCTTTGCGCGGGCCCCCGTGGGAGCCTCGGCGGTGACCTTGATCAGCTGGGTCTCGGGAATCGCCTCGAAGCTGGTGGCCTCCTCCACCGCACCTCTGGTCGACCCGTCCCCCAACTCGACGGCCACCCGCGACGCGATGTTCGAGCTCTCGATGATGTCGGCGTAGGAGCGTGCGAACACCTGGCTGGCCTGCACCGTGTCAAAGCTCTGGGTATCCCCTTGGAGCGCCACGAGCAGCGTGCTCTCGGTCGAGTAGACGTCATCGACGGTCCCGGACACGACGGCCGCCGCCGCCATCGCGATGATCACGGTGGTCACGACAACCCACTTGCGTCGAGCGATGACCGCCAATGACGAGTTCCGGCCCATCCGGCAATCGTACTGGCACCGTCGGTGGAGCCGACGCTACATTCGCCACTCACATGTCATCGATCGCTCTCCGCCGGCTCGAACCCGTGGCACTGGTCGCCGTTGCCGCGCTGCTCGGCGCCGGGACGGCGCTGGTCGCGTACATGACGGAGCCGTACGTGCCCTTTGCCATCGCCGGGTCGGCGGCCCTGGTGGCACTGAGCATCTCGCGCCCATTCCTCGTCCTCTATGCGGGGGTGGCGCTCGTGCCACTCGAGCTGGTCTCGGTCCGGATCGGCGGAGCAGGCCTGTCACCCGCCGAGGCCGCGTTCGCGTTGAGCGGGCTTGGATGGGCGGCGGCCCGGCTGGCGCGAGGCGAGGCCCCATTCATCCCCTCTCCACTCGGTAGGCCGCTGGTGTTGCTCGTCCTGGCAATCGTCCCGGGGATTGCCATCGTGGACGAGCCCTTCGACGTCATCAAGGTGTTCCTGATCTGGAGCACCTTCCTGCTCGTCTTCGAAATGATCGCGGCTGAGGGCACCGTGCAGATCGTGAAGAACATCCTGTTCTTGCTCGGGCTCTCCGCGGCGGTGGTCGGCGTGATCGCCGTGATCCAGTCGGGCGGCAAGCCGCCGGAGCTGGTGGGCCTGGGTGACACCGCCACCGACAGGGCTCAGGGTTCGTTCGGCCACCCCAACACCCTGGCCACATTCGAAGCCGTGGCCCTGCCCGGCACCCTCGTGCTCGGCCTGATCGGTCCTCGAGCCTGGCGTCCCCTCGCCATCGCGTCGTTCGCCATCATCCTTGCCGGCCTCGCGCTGTCTCTATCCCGAGGTGGCCTACTCGCCGTCGCGGGAGCGCTCGCGATGATGCTCGCCTGGGCACCGTTCCGGCGCACGGTGATCGCGGCGGGAGTGATCCTGCTCGTCCTCGCTGTCAGCGGGGGGGCCCCAGCGGGTGAGGTCCAGCAGGTGGAGCTGGTCACCAACCGGCTCGAGTCGATCCAGTACTCGGCGGGGGGAGTCGATCCGCGCTTCCGAGTCTGGGAGGCGACGCCCCAGATAATCCTCGACAACCCCATCATCGGAGTAGGCCAGAACGCCTTCTCGGAGGTGGCCTTGAAATACGGGCTGTTCCTCGGCAGCTCGACGCAGACGTTCGAGCACGCGCACAACATCCCACTCACGATCGCCGCGGAGCTGGGGCTGATCGGGCTCGGCGCCCTGACGTGGCTGGCAATCGCCCTCATCCGAACGCTGCTCAGGGCCTACCGGCAGGGGGACAGCGACGAGCGGGGGCTGGTGCTGGCCGTGGCCGCGGCCTTCCTCGCGCTCACCCTTCAGGGCATGGTGGACTACACGCTGCGCGCGGCGGTGATCGTCGCCATCGTCTTCATCCTGGCGGCATGCGCGTACGTGCTCGCGGACGCTCCTCGGGCCGCAGCGCTTCGCGATACACCTGCTCCATAGACCGGACGTTGACCTCGAGCCGGTGGCGCTCGCGCACACGCGCGAGCGCGCAGGCGCTCGCCTTGGACCGTGCGTCCTCGGACTCGAGTAGAGCCAGGACCGCCTCCGCCAGCCCGTTGGTGTCCCCCTCGGGCACGAGGGAGCCGCAGTCGCCGAGCACTTCCGGGATGCCTCCCACCGCGTACGCGACGACCGGGGTGCCCACCGACATGGCCTCGAGCAGCGAGAACGGACAGGCCTCCTTCCCTGCGCCCCGCTCGTCGGCCACGCTGGGCAGCACGACCACGTCGCAACCGCTCATCACCCGGAGCGCGTCCGGTCGATGCCCGGCCAGGGTCACCCGCTCTCCCAGGCCGAGCTCGTCGATGCGCCGCCGGACTAGGCGTCCGTACTCGGGCTGGCTCGGGTCCTCACCACCCAGCAACAGGAAGCGCGCCTGCGGGCTCCGTCGCAGCACCTCGGGGGCCGCTCCGATCAGCTCGAGCTGGCCCTTGGCCGGGTGCAGGCGGCCTACGAGAAGCGTCACGGGGGCATCCGCGGGCGCCGCGAGCAGCTGGGCGACCAGCTCACGGCCGGCGCTACGCTCGCGCTCGTACTCGGGCACGCCGTTGGGCACCACGACCACCCGCCCCCGGGTGCGGGGCCCGAAGCTCGTGGTGATGGCCTCGCTGACGGCCACCACGCGAGTGCAACGCAAGGCAAGCAGCCTGGCCAGCGGCCCGTCCCAGCTGTAATCGTGCTTCGCCCAGACGATGGGCACCCCCATGCCGGGTGTTGCGAGACCGACTGCAAGGGCGGCCTTGACGCCGTTGGCGTGGACCAGGTCGGGGTTGTGGCGGCGAAGGACCTTCCGCAACTTCAGCGATGCGGCGAGCATGCCGGCCCGCGCCGGGGTGGGAACGACCTCAACGGGAAGGCCGAGCGCGCGCAGCCGGTCGACGAACGGACCCTCCTGGAGCGAGACAACTCCGCGGACCCAGTCGGGCCCGAGCGACTCGAGCAGAAGCTCGAGGTGACGCTCCGAGCCTCCCATCTGGGCGTGGGAGGAGACGAAGGTGATCGCCACCGGTTTCAGCGGCGGCCCCGCCATGCGTCACGCGCCCCTTCCAGCAGCCCCCGAATGCCCTGCCAGTCCCGGTTCACGGCCCGGTGGGCCACGAGGACGGGGAGCAGAAGACCAGCGAACTGCAGGCGGCTCAACGGCGTCTGCTCGAAGTTCTTGCGGAACAGGTAGGCACGGTTGATCATCAATTGACGGTTGAAGTCTCGCGACGCCGAGGTCCGAAAGCCGGTGTTCTCGTGTTTCACGACGGCAGCCGGCAGGTAGCGCAGCCTGCCGATGCGCGAGAGCCGGTATGAGAAGTCCTCGTCCTCGCAGAGCGCGTAGCCGGCCAGGCTCTCATCGAAGCCGACCTGCTCCACCGCCTCACGCCGGCCGCTCATCAGGCACCCCTGCATGAATTCGACATCACGCTCTTCGTCAACGCCCTGAATCCGGCGCGGATAGCCGAAGCGGGTCATCGTCCCCTCCCGGCCGCGGCCGAACAGGAAGCGTCGTATGGGCGAGCGGCTGCCCCCGAATCGTCTCGCGCCCTGCTCGCGCACGCGGCCGGTGGCGCCCACGACGTCTTCATCGCGATAGGCGCCTGCCAGCTCGGCGAGAAACCGCGGGTCCACCAGCACGTCGTCGTCCAGGAAGACCAGGACGTCGCCACCGGCTCGGGCGATGGCGTGATTGCGCTGGCGGGTGAGGCCGGGAGGGGCAGCGAGGTAGCTGACCGCGGGCAGGCTGCCGCGCCCCGAGAACTCTGCGCTGACCGTTTCCGCCGACCGCTGCTCGTCGCCGTCAGCCACCACGAGTTCGTCCGGCGGCGGATCGCACCTCGAAAGGCTTTCGAGTGTCCGCTCGAGCGCAGACGGACGCCCCTTCGTAGCGATCAACACCGAGAACCGCATGCCGCCGAGCTCAGTCAGCGCTCAGCAGCTCCTCGTAGAGCCGAGCCGTGGCCTCGACCATGACCTCGCTACGGAAGCGCTGCTCCCATTTGGCGCGTCCCCGGTCCCCATACTGGCGACGCAGCTGCTCGGAAGCCGCCAGCCGGCTCATCGCGCTCGCCAGCTCCTCGGCATCTCCCGGCTCTACGAGCTGGCCCGTAACGCCGTCCTGAACCGCCTCCGGTACTCCCCCCACCCTCGTGGCGATCACCGGCAGGCCGCAGCTCATCGCTTCGAGCACTGACAGCGGCAACGCCTCCCATGCCGAGGGGAGCACGAACACGTCGAGCGCGGCCAGATAGCGCTGCACGTCGCCCTCGAAGGGAAACCAGCGAACGCGATCGGAGAGCCCAAGACGTTCGATCTCGGCCTCGACCGCGCCGCGAAGCTCGCCGTTCCCGACGATCGCCAGGCGAAACCGGGCTGCGGCGTCGCCCTCCATCAGCGCGGCGGCGCGTACGGCCAGCAGCGGATCCTTCTGGGGTCGCAACACGGCAACCACGCCGGCGAGCGGGAGCCCGCCCTTGAATCGGACCAGCGCCTCGGGGGCAGCGACCGTGCCGGCGCCGGGGCATGGCCCCACGCCGTTGGCGATCATGCGCAGCCGGCGCGAAGCCCCCCGAAGGCGGCGAAGCGCCAGTCTGCGCTCCCAGTCGCACACCGCCACGATCGCGGCGCTGCGCGGCACGAGCGCCTGCTCGGCCAGCCGGTACGCGACTCGCCGCGTGGCGCCGAACTGCGCGGCGAACGCAAAGCAGTGGGGCGTGTACACAAGCCGCCTCCTCCTCGGCAAGGCCATGCGGACCAGGGCGCCGGCCTTGGAGCTGTGGGCGTGCACGAGGCTGAAGCTGCGCTCGCGATCGAGCGCGCGC
>Ga0190265_10001637_pt1 | contig 14760 bp, 13 predicted proteins | sample Popmic124T_FD_133135 | JGI IMG/M metagenome (GOLD analysis project Ga0190265, IMG submission 133135) | Populus adjacent soil microbial communities from riparian zone of Indian Creek, Utah, USA - 124 T | ecosystem: Environmental > Terrestrial > Soil > Riparian zone | place: USA: Utah | collected...
CCAACGGCGGCAAGACGTTCACCAAGCCGGCGGTCGCACCCACGTTCCTGCCCTGGGACCTGACCGACCACTTTGGGGCGCCCGAGTTCGCCGGCCGGGTTCGCCACGATTCGTGCCGGGCTGCCGACTACACGCTCGGCGCGTGCCGCGCACCTGAGCCGGCCTTCCACGCGCGGGACTGCGGCGACGGCGCATTGGCCTGCACCTCGGGCTACGTCTTTGCCCGCTCCGCGTCGCAGGTGCGCATCACAGCCGATCCGACGCCGAGCGGGAACCCGAACGCGGCCTACGTCGTCTACGACGCTTCCGTCCCGGGCAGCCAGACGCCCACGGGAACGTCCTACGGCTCGATCGAGGCAGGGGTCGGCAGCCAGGCGTCGATCTACTTCATCAAGACCACGAACGGCGGGCAGACGTGGTCGGCGCCCGCGCGGATCGACCCGCAAGCCGTGGGGCACCAGTTCTTCCCGGATATCGACGCCGATAGCGGGCGGCTGCACGCCGTCTGGCAGGACAGCCGAACCGATTGCGCGGCGGGTCCGCCGACGACTCCGTCGGGGGGCGACTTCCGCACGGTGCCGTTCTCGAACCGCTGGGTCGCTGCGAACCCGCCTGGAAGTGAGCGCTGCGGGTCAGGCCCGAATCAGGGTCTGCATGCGGTGCACGCCAGGTCCACGACCGACGGGGCCTCGTGGACATCCACAATCGTGTCGACGGCAGCCACGATGCCGCAGTACGAGCAGTTCGGGAACCGCGACGTCCCGTTCTTCGGCGACTACAACTACGTCGACGCTGCCGCCGGCAGCGTGCTGATGAACTGGACGGACGAGCGCGAGGCCGTGCCCGGGGCTGATCCCCGCTACACGAACGGGGACGGCACCGACGGCTTCGACGTCATCCAGTGCCGCGTCTTCGCGAGCGGCGCCTGGTCGGCGGACAACTGCCCGAACGCGGGCGGTCTCGACCAGAGCATCTTCGGCTTCGTCACAGGCGGCTGACGAACGAGCTGCGGGGCAGGGACGGCACCGCCGCCCCTGCCCCGAGGCCTAATGGCTGACGCGCCGGCTCGTCTCCTTCGTTAGGGTCGGCCGCTTCGAGAACGGCGTCACGAGGAGGTCATGCGCCATGCATCGCCCGCTGCTGCTCCTGGCCATCGCTGCCGTGCTCGCGCTCCCCGCCGGGTCCACCGTCCCGGCCGGCGCGGCGCCGCAGCCGACGGCTTGCGACCCGATCCAGACTCCGGCCGTCTTCGGCGGCCAGACGGCCACGTCCGAAGCGGTCCTCGGCTTCACGCTCGGCTCACAGGAGGTGACCGCGGCGCAGACGGACGCGTACGTGCAGGCAGTCGATGCCACGAGCGCACGCGTCGTCAGCGGCGTCGTCGGTACGTCCTGGGAGGGACGGCCCCTTCGCTACGCCCTCGTCGGCAAGCCGGAGCACGTGACCCCAGAGGGTCTCGCCGCGATCCGGGAGGCAACGGCACGGCTGCGCGACCCCGAGACCCCGGCGCGCGACGCCGCCCGGCTCGCCGCCGAGACGCCGGCGATCGTCTGGCTCATGGGCAACGTCCACGGCGGCGAGGAGAGCGGCACCGATGCGGAGCTCCAGGTCCTCTATGAGCTCGCCGATCGCACCGACTGTGCGGCTGGGCAGATCCTAGACAACCTCCTCGTCGGGATCATCCCGACGCAGAACCCGGACGGCCGTGAGGCGGAACGGCGGCAGAACGCCTACTTCTTCGACATGAACCGCGACTGGTTCGCGCGGACGCAGCGCGAGACGGACGCGAAGATCGAGCTCCTGCGGCAGTACCCCGGCGTGATGCATGTCGACGCCCACGAGATGGGCGCCAATCACTTCTTCTTCCCGCCGGCAGCCGACCCGATCTACCACGAGGTGACGCCCGAGTCCGTCGAGTTCACCGACGAGATCTTCGGCGCGGCGATGCAAGCGGAGTTCGACCGCCAGCACATCCAGTACTTCAACGACAAGGTGTTCGACTTCTTCGCGATGGTGTACGGCGATGTCGTCCCCGCGGTCGCCTTCGGCAGCGGTGGCATGACCTTCGAGAAGGCGAGCTTCCATCCGATCCCGACGCGGACGTACGAGCACTACGTGGCCCACTGGGTCTCGGTGTCGGCGGCTGCCCTGAACCGGGAGCGGATCCTCGTCGACTGGCACCGGTCCTGGGTGGACGCCTTCGCGCAGGGTGCCGCCGGCCGGCTGCAGCCCAACGTCGTCAACGACAAGGGCAACACCGTGCAGCTGCCGGTGCCCGACATCCGCGTCCGGCATTACTTCCTCCGCGCCGACGACCCCGACAAGGCCCGCGAGGTGCAGTCGCTCGTCCGGCGCCTCCAGCGGATGGACGTGGAGGTCTACCGGCTGACGACGCCGCTCGAGGTGCCGGACTTCACGCCCTACGGCCGTTCGGCTGCGCCTGCGGTGCTGCCCGCCGGGACGTACTGGATACCGCTCCAGCAGACGCAGAAGCACTGGATCCAGGGGCTCCTGAACGAGGACACGTACGTCCCGTTCCCGTACTTCTACGACGTCTCCGGCTGGAGCAACCCGCTGCTCTTCAACGTGGCGGGCGGGCGCTCCGGTGCCCTCCTCTCGCCGGCCGCCGAGCCTGTGCCGCCGCTGGCCGAGCCTGCGGCGCCGTCGCTACCGGCCGATCCGCCGTCCGTCGCCGTGTACCGCCCGTCGTCGAGCACGGCGGCGCGCGAGTCGGAGGGCTGGCTGCGCTATCTGCTCGAGCAGGTGTGGGGACTGCCGTACGAATCCGTGGCGGCCGCGGACATCGAGGCGGGAGCGCTCGACGGAGTCGACGTGCTCCTCGTCACGAACGGGAACGCCGGGGTTGCCTCGAACGCGCTCGGGCCGCGGGGACGGCGCGCCCTCGCAGACTGGGTGGCGGCCGGCGGCCGCTTCGTCGGCTGGCGCGGAGGCGCGGAGGTCGCCGCGAGGGTGGGGATCACATCGGCCCAGCTCGCGGGGCCGAAGTCCGACGTCGCCGGCGCGCTCCTGCGCGTTCGCGCTGCGGCTGGCAGCCCGCTGGCCGCCGGGGTCGGGCCGTTCGCGTGGGTCTTCTACGACTACGACCTCGTGATGCGGCCGTCGAGCCCCGCGCATGCCGCGCTCTCCTACCCGCCGGCCGGCGACGGCGACTTCTTCGTCTCCGGGTTCGCGCGCGGTGCCGAGGAGCTGGGCGGGACGGCTGCCGCCGTAGACGAGCCGCTCGGCGCAGGACGAGTCGTCCTGTTCGCGTCCGACCCGAACTTCCGGGCGTGGACGGTGGGGATGCAGAAGGTGCTCCGGAACGCGGTCATCGGTCCGGACCCGACCGCCGCGACGGTCGCAACGTCCTCGCAGCGCGGGAGCGCGGCGAAGACGGCGGCGGCGTTGCCGGCGTTCGACTCGCCCCTCCGGCTGACAGTCACGGCCGCGACGGCCGCGGCGGCGCAATCGGTGCTGCGGGACTTCGGCGCGTCCTTCTCCGTCAAGACCGCCGGCGGGAAGGCGCGGTTCCTGATCGCCAACCCCGGCGACTTGAGCGGTGAGGAGCACCCGTACGCGGGCCTGCTCCCGGAGGCGCTCGAGCGTGCGGGGGTGGAGGTGGTGGCCTTCCGCGCGCCTTAGCAGAGATCCTGGCTGTGCGTCCGCGCCGACCGTTAGGATTCTCGGCGCCAACACCGAAAGAGGCTGCGTGGACGCGGTATCCGAAGCCGAGCTGGTCTCACAACTCGCGCGACTCGAGCGCGAGGAGCGTCACGTGTCCGCGCGGAGGCACCTGCTCCACGAGCGGATCGCGAGCTTTCCGACACCGGAGCACGAGCAGTCCGAGCGCGAGCTCTCGCAGCAGCGCCGTGACCTCCATCGCCAGATCGACGCAGTTCAGGCCGAGATCGAGGCCATCCGCGCCGAGCTCCCAGTGCCGCTGCTTCGCGACGGCGTGACCGCCCCGCTCTAGCCGCCGCCGGCTACTCGACGAAGGAAGATGATGCGGCGTGTGGCGTTCGGCCCGCGGCCTTCCATGTTGAACCCGCCCCAGCCAGAGCGCCATGCCATCCAGAGAGGCACTCGCGATCGATCAGCTGGCGCGTATTCATCAAGTTCATTCGGTACAAGATGGGCGGTGGCACTACGCCCCGGAGGATTTGAAGCGCGGCAGCGCGACTTTGACGCGACGATTCGAGAGACAAAGATCGGATCTGAGCAGTGGATCAACGTCAAGATGCAGGTGCACCCTCGGTCTCTTCGGTTCACGGTCGAGAACTGCGGTCTGGTCGGCCTTCTCAACGGCGCGCTACGCCGGCGAAGAAACCAGGGCGACCGACTTGACTACGTAGAGCACGGTGGCAACAGACGGCGCCTCGGGCGACAGGACGCTCGCGCAGGCGAGCACGTTGAGCCGAGGGCGCGGCTACGCTCACACCCCGCTCAGAAGCGAGGAAGGGAATCGAGTGAGGACGTTCGTTCGGCCGGACGGTCGCTGCTTCGTCTCGCTGGAAGCAGACGAGCACGAGCTGCCGCCGGGAGAGCTGTACGCGATCGTCGACGAGACGGACGCGGACCCGTACGAGCGGCTCGGCTTCGTTCGGCAGCGACGTGAGTACACGTACGTCATTCCGGTCGCAGCGATCGCGGCCGAGTTGCCGCCGGATCTCGGCATGGTTAGCGCGGCCGCCGCCGATCTCGACCGCCTGCGCAAGCTAGATGACTTGCTCCGCCAGGATCTCCACCCTGGCTGGCGGTGGAAGCCGGACGACTTCCAAGACGAGACGTTCCAGGCTGCTTTCGACCCCCGCACGTACCTGATCGCAGCCGCCGATGAAGAGTACGTGGCACTCGTCCGCGTCTGGCGTAACCCCGGCGGCTGGAGGCTTGGATTCGTCGGCGTGCGTCGCGATTGGAGGCGACGCGGCATCGCACGGGCGTTGGTTGCGGAGGTCTTCGGCGTCCTTCTCGCGGATGGCGTCGGAGAGGTGACCGCCGAAATCGACGACGAGAACATTGCGTCGCGCGCGCTGTTCGAGGGTCTTGGCGCTCGCCCCGTGGGCGCTCAGATCGAACTGTGCAGACACGACGGGGCTAGTGCGCGCGTACTTGTCCGCCCGTCCGGTCCCGACGACGCCGAGGCGATCGCCGTCGTCCAGGTCCGCAGCTCGCAAGCTGGATTCGCGGGCATCTTTCCGGCGGAGGCACGCCGCTTCTACGAATCGCGGGGCTGGCGGCTCGACGGTCTCGAAAAGGACGTTGAGTCGTTCGGCATCCCCGTCACGGAGGTTCGCTACCGCATCGGGCTGCGCTGAGCGGCGAGGCCGAAGGACGCCCCAGCGACCCGTGCCTCAACCAGGCGTCGTCTTGGACCCGTACCGCGCGTAGGGGGACGCCCGAGCCGACGGGGCGAGGCCAGCATGCATGCGAGTGCGGCAACTACAACCAGCGGCACTAGAGACGGACAACGCGGTCGGCAAACGGCACGTCGTCGTGCGCGGTGGCCGTCCAGACGACGGTCGTCGCGCGACCGATGAGGCGGGGAACGGCGGCGAGCAGGCGTGCGCGCGCCGCGACAGTGGTGGACGTGAGTGGCTCGTCGAGCAAAAGGAGGGGAGCATCCTTGGCGAGTGCCCGTGCTACCGAGAGGCGCTGCTGGCCGTCGGCGGACAGGTCGGCCGCGAGGACGGCTGCATCCTTGTCCAGGTCGAGCGCCTCGAGGCACGTGCGCGTCCAGTCGTCCGGCCGGCTCGTGCGGCTCGTACGAGAGGCCTGCAGGACGGTCTCATGGGCGCTCAGTGTGGGAGCGAGCGTCGGCGTTTGCGGCGCGAGCGCGACGTTCCCCGTCCGGAACTCGAGGCGCCCGCGGTCGTCGAGCAGATCGAGGCGCCGTCCACCGACGAGTATCTCACCGCTCGTAGGGCGCTGAGCTGCGCCGACGAGCTCGATCAGGGTCGTCTTGCCTGAGCCACCGCCCCCCGAAATCACAACCAGCTCTCCAACTTCCACCTCCAGGTCGATTTCCTGGAGCGCGTGAACGGCCGCAAGTCTCGAGTCGTAGCTCTTGCTGACGCGGCGAAGCTGAACGAAGGCCGCGTCAGTGGCCGCGCTGCCAGAGTACGGACGGTCGTGTTGCGGTCTCCCGTGCACCAAGCGCGCGATCCGCTCCCGGCGTATCACTCCGCGGTCGACGTGGATCACGTTCTCGCGCGTACCCGGCGCCAGGGCGCTCGAACGCGAACGAGCGCAGCCCTAACGGAATCCGCACACGCTCCTGACACGCTCGTGTTGTTGCGAAGTGCGTGTGGCCATCGCCCTGCGGGTCCGTCGGCGTGGCACGCACCCGCCGTCACGCCAAGACGGCGAGCACGCGCGGAGGAGGATCTGCCGCCCACTTCCCCGCAGGACGATGGCGCGTCGGCAGGCGCGAAGACGAAGCGCTCTGCGAGCGCGGCCTTCACGACTGTCCGTTGGTCGTGGTGTGCCCGGGCATCCTGGAGAGCAGGACTTCGGGCACGGCCACGTCCGGGTGGGAAGAGCCGATTTCTCGACCTCGCCGTCGACTCGGCGCACCGACGCGACGCCGAAGTCACTGCGCTAGCCGAGGGCGAGCTGCTTTCCCCGTTCGACATATGACCCACGGAACGGGCCTCGGGTCAAGAGGGCTCTAAGAGTTCGTGTAACTCTCCTTACACGGGGTGAGTAGACCAGCGCTAGACCGGGACGAGCTTGTAGCCGATCTCGCGGATGGTAAGGATGCGCTCGGGATGCGTGGGATCGCGCTCGATCTTGCGGCGCAGGTTGGAGATGTGGACGTCGCAGGCGCGAGCCGTGCCGATGTGTGGGCTGTGCCAGAGATGCTCGAGCAGCTGCGCGCGGCTGAAGACCTGCCCCGGTCGCTGCGCGAGCAGCGCGAGCAGCTTGAACTCGGACGGCGTCAGCAGGACGTCGCGGCCGTCGACCGTTACCTCGTGCCTGGGCAGGTCGAGCGTGATGCCCCCGACCTGAAGCGTCGCCTCGGGTGCGCTGGCGCGGTCGAGCTCGCGGCGGCGCAGCACGGCGCCGACGCGGCTGATCAGCTCGCGCACGGAGAACGGCTTGGTGACGTAGTCGTCGGCGCCGAGCTCGAGCCCCACCACTCGGTCGACCTCCGCGTCCTTGGCCGTCAGCATGATGATCGGCACGCTGCTCTCGGCGCGTAGGCGTCGGCAGACCTCAGTCCCCGACAACTTCGGCATCATGACGTCGAGAATCACAGCGTCGTAACCAGTCTCCCGTGCGGCGGCCAGAGCGGCCTCGCCGTCGTCGACGGCGTCGACGTCGTAGCCTGCCCGGCGCAACGCATACGCGAGCGGCGCGACGATGTCGCGTTCGTCGTCCGCGAGCAGGAGGCGCGGGGTCACCCTGCTCGCTCCTCGGGCGAGGCCAGCACGACGCGAACGCACGTGCCGACGTTTGCTTCGGAGTCGATCTCGATGACGCCGCCGATGGCACGCACCGATTCGCGCACGACGGCGAGCCCGAGCCCGAAGCCGTCCGAGGGCTCGTCTCGGCCGACGCGGTAGAAGCGGTCGAAAACACGGTCCTGGGCCGCTGCGTCGAAGCCGCTGCCGGTGTCGCTCACCTCGAGCACTACCGCGCCGTTGCTCCGCGAGCCGCACAGCCGGATCGTCCCGGTCGTCGTGTAGTTCGCCGCGTTCGTCGTGAGGCCGCTGATGATCTGCTCGACGAGGTCACGCTGAGCCAGCGCCGCCAGCCGCGGCGGGCAGTCCACCTCGATGGTCACGTCCTCCTGCGGCCTGAGATCCTCGGCCGCGCGATCGAGCAGGGGCAGCAGCTCGACCGGCTCCAGCGTCACCGCCTCCTGACGCGTCTGTGCGCGCGCCAACGTGAGCAGCGCGCGCGAGAGGCGGCCGAGGCGCTCCGCCTGGCGCTCGATCACGCCGAGAAACTGATCCCGTGCTAGAGGCTCGTCCTTGGCGCCCCCCTGGAGCACCTCGACCGAGCTCGCGATCGCAGCCAGCGGCGTGCGCAGCTCGTGCGCGGCGTTGGCGACGAACTCGCGCTCGGCGCGCTCGCGACGCTCGCGCTCCGAGATGTCGGTCAGGACAAGGATCGCCTCGTCGCCGCCGGTCACCGTGGGGAGGCCGACCAGCGAGTACGTGTGCGCCCCGTCACCGCCGCGACTGTGCACCACGGCCGCGTCCGGGGCGAACAGGGGCTCCGCGAGCTCCCGGAGCGATACCGACTGCCATGGCTCCGGCAGCTTCGCGCCCTCTCGTAGCGCGCTGCGAGGCAGCAGCCTCCGGGCGGCGGCGTTGGCGAACGTGACGTTCAAGTCGTGGTCGACCGCAATCACCCCTTCGTGTAGGCCCTCGAGCAGCCGGCGCAGCCGGTCGCGTTCGGACTCGAGTTGCTGGAAGGAGTCTCGTAGCCGCTGGCGCATCCGGTCGACGCTCGTCGCCAGCGACCCGAGCTCGTCCCCGAACCGCGCGTGCAAGGGCGTCTCGAGGTCCCCCCGCTCGATCGCTGCCGCCGCCGCGTCGATTCGCCGCAGCCGCGCTGTGATCGTCATCGCGATCAGCACGCCGCCGAGCGCTCCGACCACGGCGGCGAGCAGCGCCGCCCGTGGGATCTCGTTCCGGATGATCCCGAGCTCCGCACGCAGGTCGGGCCGTGCCGTGTAGGTGACGATCGCGCCTGCGCGGGGGGCATCGATTCGGAGCGCCACCACGAAGGCCTCGCCGTCCTCGTAGCTCTCGACGAACCGGGCGCCGGCAAGCGCGGTCGCGACGGCGCGGCGCGCGTCCGGAACGTCGCCGAACGTGGCACCGTGCGAGACGGCGTCGGTGACGAGGCGGCCACGGGAGTCGACCACGAAGACAGACGCGCGCCGGCGTGCGGCGATCACGGCCGTCGCCCGCTCCAGGTCGCCGCGACGGACGGCCAGCTCGACCGCGCGCGCCGCCGACACCGACTGTCCGACCGCCAGCTCGAGCGCACGTTCGCGAAAGGCCTCCTCGGACCGACGAGTCGAGAGCTCGGCCACGCCGACCGCCGTCAGCGAGGCGACGAGCACGAACGCAAGCGCAAGCCACCAGCGCATGCTGACTCCGCTTACGCGCATGCAAAGAAGTATGGCCGCGAGCGGCTTCTGTGCCTGCCTCGCCGGGCGAATGTCAGCGAATCCTTAAGTGGCGCTGACACGGCACTTAGGCGCGGCCTCCATGCTGCCGGGTATGAAGCGGTTCTTCATCGCCGGCAGCCTTTCGCCGACGAACGTCCGTCTGCGCGAGGCGCTGCGCGACTACGACCTAGAGGTGGCGCTGTTGCCTGTCGAGGGCGTCGCGCGCCGTGCCCAGCCTGGGGACGTCGTATTGGCGCGGCTCGACGTACGGCCGACGCTCGACGGCATTGCCGATGGCCTCGGGCAACTCGATCAGCTCGAGAGGTCAGGCGTTCGTGTCCTCAACCGGCCGGCCACGCTCTTCGCGACGCACGACAAGCTCACGACCGCCATCCGGCTGCACGAGGCGCTGCTCCCGCACCCTGCGACCTCGCTCGTCGCCGACGACCCCCGACACCACGTGGAGGCACCGGTCGTCGTCAAGCCGCGATTCGGCAGTTGGGGGCGTGACGTCTATCGCTGCCGCGACCAGCGAGCGCTCCGGCGCACGCTGCGCCGGCTGCGCAACCGCCCCTGGTTCAGGCAACAGGGCGCGCTCGTCCAGGCACTGGTGCCGCCCCGAGGCGAGGATCTCCGCGTGATCGTGGCTGCCGGCCGTGTCGTGGGCGCGATCAAGCGCGTCGCTGCTCCGGGCGAATGGCGCACGAACGTTGCACTCGGCGCCCGCCGCGTACCGGTCGAGCCGCCGCTCGGAGCCTGTGCGCTCGCCCTCGCCGCGGCCGACGCCGTCGGCGCCGACTTCGTAGGCGTCGACCTCCTGCCCTCCTCGGAGGGCTACGTCATCCTCGAGCTCAACGGCTGCGTCGACGTCACCGATGCATACTCGCTCGATGACACGAGCGTCTTCGACGCGATCGCGTCGCGGCTCATCGCTGCGGCCGATGCGGCGCTTCACCCAAGCGAAGGCTTCGGCGTCCCGACCTTGGTGACTCAGTAGCCGCCCCGCCGTCCCGTGGCGGCTAGATGGCGAGTGGCAGGTGCTCGGGAAGGCTCGCGATCTGCCGCTGGGTACCGCGCAACACGATCACTCGTCGGCCGAGGTCGATGCGCTCGACCAACGCCGTGGCGACGATTGGCCTGCGGACGCGGACGCGCCCGAACGTCCGGAGGATCAAGAAGTCGGGCACGGCCGCGTCCGGTGGGAAGAGCGGCGTCTCGACCTTCCCCACGACTCCATCCGCCGCCTCGACGCTGAAGCCGCTGCAGTGGGCGAGAATGCGATGCCCTTCCCTGTCTCGCATGCGCACCACCGTACGCACTCGGGGTGAAGAGCTCTCCTGGAGTTCGTCAAGATCTGCTTACACCGCAAGGCTCTTCGCCTGAGCGCGGCGGGGAATCGCCTCGCGGCGTGGGACAAGCCCATGTCGCTCGATTTCTGCGGCTTCCTGAACAAGAAGTCGTAGCTGTTCCGATCCAGGCTGGTCGAGTGCCGAATAGCCTGGCGTGACTGTGACGGCGCGAGAGGCACCTGACCGCCCGAAGAAGGTCCGGCAGCCGTGGCTTCGGTCGGACCGAGCCGTGCCGCGCCTGCTCGTGCGGCTCCCGCACCGGGAGGCCGGCAGCGCCGGGTTCCTGATGGCGATGGCGCTCGTCGCGCTCGTCTGGGCGAACGCGTGGCCGGAGTCCTACGAGGCGCTCTGGACGACGGTGCTCACTGTCGACGTCGGCGTGGTCGGGTTCTCGGAGGACGTTCGCCACTGGGTGAACGACCTACTTATCGCCGTCTTCTTTGTTCGAGGGTGGCGCCGATCGGCGGCGTCCTCATCGCGCGGACGTTCGTCCGCAGCGGCGCCGCCCGACTGCCTCAAGGCCTCGTCTGACCCGCGATCTGCGTAGTCGCGCCCTTGAAGGGGATCGGTTTCACCGTAGCGACCTTCATCTCGACGCTCGTCTTCGACGAGGTCGCGCTACAGAACGAGGCAACGCTTGCGATCCTGCTCGCTTCGGCGGCCGCGGCCGGCATCGGAATCGGCGCGCTCATGGCTCGGCACGCGAGAGCGCAGCAACGCTCAAGCTCTTAGTTGTTCCACCCCTGTTCTGCCCGTTCGGCGTTCAGAACGGCGCGCCCAGACGCGCCTTGCTATCGTCAGGGGCGGAGTGCCGGGAAGCCGGGTCGGCGAGGTTTCGTCGTGCCTGATACCCGCTCCACATTCCTTGCATCGCTCGCCCTCTTCCCCGTCGGCGCGATCACGCGAGTCACGGGAACGACGGGACGCCGCCGGTGGTAGGTGGTAGCGGCTACTTGGCCGCGGCCGTCTTCCTCGGAGCGTTGGCGACGATCGCCTCCGAGCGCGTCCACCGCACGAAGGTCGCGCTCGCCGGCGCGGCGGTCGTGGCCGTCCTCTTGCTCGACGTCGACGAGACGATCGAAGCAGTTGACTGGGAGACGCTCGGCCTCCTGACCGGGATGATGATCCTGGTCGGGCTTACCGAGCGAACGGGCGTCTTCACCTACGTGGCGCTGCGGGCAGCGCAGCTCTCACAGGGGCGGCCCTTGCGCCTCATCCTGCTGCTGGCCGGGGCGACCGGGGTTCTTTCGGCGTTTCTCGACAACCTGACCGCGATCCTGCTCGTGGTGCCGGTGACGCTCCTGCTCTCGGACATGTTGCGGATCCCGGCGGTGCCCCTCGTGTTGACCGAGGTCTTCGCCTCGAACATCGGTGGCACGGCGACACTGATCGGGGACCCCCCCAACATCATGATCGGCACGCACGTCGAGGAGCTCTCCTTCATCGACTTCATCGTCGTTCTGGCTCCGATCTCCGCGCTCGTGCTCCTCGTCGTCGCGGGCCTGCTCTATCTCGTCTACCGCGGGCGACTGCGCACCGACCGGGAGGCCGCAGCCGCGCTGCACGCGCTCGACCCGATGCGGGACGTTCGCGGCCGGCCCTACGTCGGCCGCTCGCTGCTGATTCTCGGCGCGACGATCGTCGGCTTCTTCCTCCACGCCCCACTGCACCTCTCGCCCGCGGTCGTGGCGATGACCGGAGCGACCGCCCTCCTCCTCGTCGCCGCAGACAACGTGGAGGAGGCGCTGGAGCGGGTCCAGTGGGCGACTCTGTTCTTCTTCGCCGGGCTCTTCGTCATGGTCGGGGCGTTGCAGAAGCACGGCGTGATTGGCGAGATTGCCGACTGGATCGGCTCGCTCACCGGCGACTCCCGCACAATCGAGGCGCTCGTTGTGCTCTGGGGAGCGGCCGTCGGCTCGGCAGTCGTCGACAACATTCCCTTCACCGCCGCGATGATCCCCGTCGTCGACGAGCTCGAGGGCAGCGAGTTCCACGAGGCGACCTGGTGGTCGCTTGCGCTCGGCGCCTGCTTCGGCGGCAACGCCACCTTGATAGCGGCGGCCGCGAACGTCGCCGCGGCCGGCGTGCTCGAGCGCAGCAGCCAGCGACTCCGCTTCGGTGAGTTCGCGCTGATCGGGGTCCCGGTCACGCTCGTCTCGCTCCTCTTCGCCTCCCTCTACGTCTGGCTGGTCGTCCTGTGAGAGGGCAGCCGTTCGACCTCGCCGAGCTCCTCGTGCCCGCAGCCGTCGACCTGAGTGCGACCATCGAGGCAGCCGCGCGCGAACTCGTCGCCTGCGACGTCGGCGCGCTCGCCGTCCTGGACGACGAGCGGGTTAGAGGGATCTTCGGCGAGGACGACCTGCTCCGCGCCGTCTTTCCCGGCTACCTGGGGGAGCTCACCCACACCTCGTTCGTCGAAGGCGACAGCCTGCTCGCGCCCCACCTGGAGAAGGCGGCTGCCACACCGGTCTCCGAGTTCATGCGCAAGGCGGAGCTCGTCGCCTTGCCGACGAGTGCTCTCGACATCGCGCAGCGCTTCATGCACACGGATGCGACCGCCCTCGTCGCCACCCGAGACGGACGCTTCACGGGTGTGATCGACCAGACCCAGTTCTGCACCACGATCCTCCGGAGGTACGGATGGCAGCTCTAGCGCAAATCCACATCCCGAGGCTCCTGCTCATCAACACCAGTGTCCTCCTCGCCGTCTTCGTGTTCCTCGCGATCACACCGGCGCCGGTCACCTTCCCGGATGGCGTGTGGGAGTCCCTGCTCTTGCTCGGCGGCGGGGTCGCGGTACTTGCGACGAACATCGCGGCCGCAAGACCGCGCGCCGAAGCGAAGCGCAAGCGCGGCCCGCGCCCGAAGACCTCTAGTGAGGCACTCGTCGAGATGCGCCACCTCGAGGACCACCACGTGCAAACGCCGGAAGGCGTGATCGGGATCGTCGACGAGGTGATCGGCGACCGCGACGGCAAACCGGTCGGGCTGCTCGTAGTGGAGGGCTGGTTCGGTTCCCGCCGTGCCCTCGTCCCGCTCAGTGACATCCGCGAGGTCAACGACGACGCCCGCACGATCACGATTTGGGACTCGAGCGCGAGCATTAGTATCCCGCCCGCGCGAGGCGACGGAGAGCTGTAGCGGGCCTGAAGGACGCCCCGGTCGACCATCGTTCGCAGCCGCTCCTGAGGCGTCAGCCGGCTCACCTCGCGGATGTGCGCGTCACGCTCAGGGTTGCGCTCGAGCGGAACGAGCGCCAGCGAGGGTCGAAGCCGCAGGCCCGCGGTGCTCGCGGCCGGGCTCGCGCACAAGGAGGCGAACTCCGCCGGGCGGACCGTCGTCGTCGCCGACTTCCGCTTCCACTGGCTCCGGCACACGGCGATCTCGCTGATGGCGCGAGCGGGGATGAAGCCCGAGTTGATCGCCGACCGCGTCGGCCACCGCGGCGGCGGCGGGCTGATCTACCGCCGCTACCGGGATCCTGTTCCCGTCCGAGATGCGCACCGCGGCAGGCTTGCTCGATGCACTCGTTTTGGACGGTTTGTAGAGATGGGCGCACCTGGGATTGAACCAGGGACCTCTCGCGTGTGAAGCGAGCGCTCTCCCGCTGAGCTATGCGCCCGGGACGCGCCTACTGTAGCCGTTCGTCCCGCGGCGCTGGCTGAGCGAGACGAGGGCGCGGGCAGGCCCGCCCTCGTTCTCGAACGAGACCTCAGCAGCCGGTCTGGATGCCGTGGTCGCCCTGGCGGTTGTCGCCGGCGTTGCCCTTGCCGGTGCAGACCGCGCTCTGCTCGAGCAGGGTGTCGCCCGCGTTGCCGGGCTTCTCCATTCCCCACGCCGCCACCGGCACGCCGACCGACGGCAGCCACACCCACTTCCCGTCGACGACCGGCTCCGTGCACGACATGCCGCCCTCCGCCGGCGCTCTGCTCAGGTTGAGGCACGAAGCTTCCGGAGAGGCGCTGCTACCCTGGTGCGTGCCCGGTCGCGCTAGGTGGGGAGTCAGCGGTTCCCTGAACCCGAAATCCGCTCCAGCGGGACCGAACGCCGTCCGCGGGCGGCTTCATCGGGACAAGGCTTCGCGCACGTGGTGTCGAGGGTCAGGTTCCGCGCACTGGGAGCATCCGAACCGCGTCAGGTCCGGAAGGAAGCAGCGCTAAGGATTCCCTCCCAGGTGCCGCGGTCTCGCCTGACCGGAGCCGGCGACGCGATCGCCCCCCGGGGAAGTTGCTCGAAGACGGAGCGCGTGACCGGGCGTTTACCACCCTCCTCTAAGATCGACGC
>Ga0190265_10001638_pt1 | contig 14751 bp, 11 predicted proteins | sample Popmic124T_FD_133135 | JGI IMG/M metagenome (GOLD analysis project Ga0190265, IMG submission 133135) | Populus adjacent soil microbial communities from riparian zone of Indian Creek, Utah, USA - 124 T | ecosystem: Environmental > Terrestrial > Soil > Riparian zone | place: USA: Utah | collected...
CGGCTTGGCTCTTCGTAGGGGCTCGATCAAACACAGTCCGCTATAGAGGAAGAGGCTGGGCGCAGAGGGTAGAAGACGTCCCCAAACGATCATCGATATCCTCTCCTGAACACCAACGGCGGAGCGTCTCTTCGAAGGGCATGCCGTTCGATCCACCACCGACCCGAGGAGGCGGCCTTCGGTCCCACCTTGCCATTTTCGACGGCATGCCCTCCGAAGAGACGCCCCGCCGTCCCCGTGGCCTCCGCGAGGGTGTCGTGGACGGGATTGGGGTCGTCTCTACGGGAACGGTCTCGTGAGATTTATTGGTTCCGGCTTGGCTTCAGGGGTAGGGGAACCCTGGGCCTGGGCGGCAGAACGTCCGACCTCGTGGCCGGCCGGGGGGCTCCTTCGGATAGAATGGCTCCAGGCCAGTCCCCCCACGTGATGATCGACACCCTCCCCCAGCAGAAGGCGCTCCCGGCGAGCGAGGAGTCCGAGCGGGCGGTGCTCGGGGGCATCCTTCTGGATCCGGCGATTCTGCCGACGATCTCGGGCCGGCTGCGGCCCGAGGACTTCTACATGGAGCGGCACCAGACCGTCTACCAGGCGATGCTCGACCTGCAGGACGAGCAGGTGGAGATCGACCTGCGGACGGTGCAGGCGAAGCTGGAGCAGAGGGGGCAGTTCGAGTCGACCGGGGGCCTGACGTACCTGACCGGGCTCGACCTGGACCTGCCGGACATCGGGCGGATCGACACCTACGTCGAGATCATCAAGGAGCGCTCGGTCCGCCGGCGGCTGATCCACATGTCGGGGCAGATCATCCGCGACTGCCTGGACGGGGGCCTGGAGGCGCAGGAGGCGCTGGGGCGGGCGGAGCAGTCGATCCTCGGGCTGGGGGAGGAGGCGGTCCAGCGCGGGTTCGCGATCCTCTCGAACGTGCTCCACACGACGCTCGAGGAGCTGGAGGAGCGGCCGGGCTCGATGCTCACCGGCGTGCCCACCGGCTTCATCGACTTCGACCGCATCAGCCAGGGGCTCAACCGCGGCAACCTGATCATCATCGCCGGCCGCCCCGGCATGGGGAAGACCAGCTTCGCGCTCAACGTGGCACAGCACGTGGCGATCCGCGAGAAGAAGACGGTGGGCGTGTTCTCGCTGGAGATGAGCCAGCAGGAGCTCGCGCTGCGCATCCTCTGCTCGGAGGCCGACATCTCGTTCGCCCGGCTGCGCTCGAACCGCATCTCCCAGAAAGAGTGGGGGAAGATCTTCCAGGTGGTGCGCGGCATGGACGGCTCGCCGCTCTTCATCGACGACTCGCCCAACCCTTCGCTCCTGGAGGTGGCCTCGAAGTCTCGCCGCCTGAAGGCCGAGAGGGGGCTCTCGGTGCTGGTGCTCGACTACCTCCAGCTCATGCAGGCGGGCGGCAAGTACGAGAACCGCAACCTCGAGATCGCCGCCATCAGCCGCGGCCTGAAGCAGCTCGCCAAGGAGCTGGACATCCCCGTGATCGCCCTCTCCCAGCTCTCCCGCCAGCCGGAACGGCGGGGCAGCGACCATCGGCCGCAGCTCTCGGACCTGCGCGAGTCGGGTTCGATCGAGCAGGACGCCGACATGGTGGCCTTCATCTATCGCGACGAGGTCTATAGCCCGACGGACGAGAACAAGGGGCTCGCGGAGCTGATCATCGCCAAGCACAGGAACGGCGAGACAGGCACGGTGGAGCTGGTGTTCCTCGGCGAGACGACGAGCTTCCGCAACCTCGACCGGCATGGGATGGCTCCCGATTCTCCCTTCTGAAGACTCGCAGCGGCTCGAGGGGACGCCCGGGGTGGAGGACCTCGAGGCCGCGCTGCGCCCGGCGTGGGTGGACGTGGACCTGGCGGCGCTGGAGCACAACCTGGCCCGGGTGCGCGGGACCCTGGCGGGCTCGGGTGCGCGGGTGGCTCGGACGATGGCGGTGGTCAAGGCGGACGGCTACGGCCATGGCGCGGTGGGGGTGAGCAAGGCGCTGCAGGCGGCGGGGGTGGACTGGCTGGGCGTGGCGCTGCTCGAAGAGGGGGCGGAGATCCGCCGCGCCGGGGTCGAGCTGCCGATGCTGGTGCTGGGCACGGCGCGGCCTTCGAAGATCGCGCTCTACCGGCGCTACCGGCTCACCCCCACGGTCTCCTCGCTCGCCGAGCTGGCGCTGTGGCGCGACTGGACGTCCGAGCAGGACGCGGCGCAGCCGATCCACCTGAAGGTGGACACCGGCATGGGCCGGCTGGGGGTGGCGATGGAGGAGGTGCCGGAGGCGCTCGCCATCCTGCGCCGGCACCGCCGCCTGGAGCTGGCCGGGCTGCTCTCTCACTTCGGCGACGCCGACCTGCCGGACAGCCCGCGCAACCCGGCCCAGGAGGAGCGCTTCGACGCCGTGCTCGCCCTGCTGACCGAAGAGGAGCGCGCGAGCGCGCTGATCCACATGGCCAACAGCGCCGCCGCGCTGCATCGCCCGGAGAGCCGGCACGACCTGGTGCGGCTGGGCATCGCGATCTACGGGCTCGACCCGGTGGAGAGCGCGGCGGGCGGGCCGGAGCTGCGGCCGGTGATGTCGGTGCGGGCGCGCATCGTCCAGGTGCGCGACGTGGCGGCGGGGACGGCGCTCTCCTACGGCGGGCGGACGGTGACGCGGCGAAAGAGCCGGATCGCGGTGGTGCCGGTGGGCTACGCGGACGGCTACGCCTGGCGGCTGACCGGCAAGGCGGAGGCGCTGGTGCGCGGGGTGCGGGTTCCGGTCGCGGGATCGGTTACGATGGACATGACTCTCCTCGACGTGACCGACGCCGGGGCCGAGCTGGGGGACGAGGTCGTCCTGCTGGGGCGGCAGGGGAGCGGGGAGATCAGGGCGACGGAGCTGGCTGCGCACGCGGGGACGATCTCGTGGGAGATCCTCTGTCATCTGGGGCTGCGGTTGCCGCGCCGCTACGTCCGCGACGGGCGGGTGGAGGAGCTTGTGACGCGATTTTCGAGGGAGGACGGATGACTCTGCCCGGACCGCTGGAGCGGTTCTTCACCGACATGGGACGCCTCACCCAGATGGGCTGGCGGGTTCTGGCATGGACGCCGCGGCCGCCCTACGACCTGCGCGAGCTGCTGCGCCAGATGGTGAAGGTGGGGGTGGACTCGATGCCGGTGGTGCTGCTGACGACGCTCTTCACCGGCATGGTGATGGCGCTCCAGACGTTCACCACCCTGCAGCGCTTCAACGCCGAGAGCTTCGTCGGCTCGGGGGTGGCGCTCTCGATGGTGCGCGAGCTCTCCGCCGTGCTCTCCGGGCTGATCGTCGCCGGCCGCGCCGGCTCGGCCATGGGCGCCGAGCTGGGCACCATGCGGGTCACCGAGCAGATCGACGCCCTGGAGGTGATGGCGACCGACCCGATCCACTACCTGGTGGTGCCGCGGGTGTGGGCGACGACGATCACGCTGCCGCTGCTGGTCGCCCTGGGCAACGGCGTCGGCATCTTCGGCGGCTACCTGGTGGCGGTCGTGATCATGGGGGCGAACCCGGTCACCTACGTGGACCGCACCTTCCAGTACCTGGACCTGAACGACCTCTTCTCGGGGCTCATCAAGGCCGCGGTGTTCGGCTTCCTGCTCGCCCTCATCGGCTGCCAGAAGGGCTTCTACACCACCGGCGGCGCCGAGGGCGTGGGCCGCGCCACGACGGCGGCGGTGGTGACGGCGAGCATGGCCATCCTCATCTCGGACTTCTTCCTCACGCGGCTGCTGTTCTGAGGTTCGAGATGCCCAATCCATCTAATACTGCGGACACGGCCAAGATCCGCATCAGCGGCCTGCGCAAGTCGTTCGGCCCCAAGCTGGTGCTCGACGGCGTGGACGTCGACATCGCGCCGGCCGAGTCCCTGGTCGTCATCGGCGGCTCGGGCTCGGGCAAGAGCGTGCTCCTGAAGCACGTCATCGGCCTGCTCAAGCCGGACGCCGGGTCGATCGAGGTGGACGGCACGGCGGTCGAGAAGCTGGGCTACCGGGAGATCACCGAGTTCCGGAGGAAGTTCGGCATGTCCTTCCAGGAGGGCGCGCTCTTCGACTCGATGACGGTGTGGCAGAACGTCGCGTTCCCCTTGCAGCGCTTGCGCAAGCTGAGCCACAAGGAGCTCGACGACCGGGTGCAGGAGTGCCTCAGCATGGTGCGCCTCGACGGGGTGGGCGAGAAGCTCCCCTCGCAGCTTTCGGGCGGCATGCGGCGCCGGGTGGGTTTCGCCCGCGCCGTGGCGCACGAGCCGGAGATCCTGCTCTTCGACGAGCCGACGACCGGGCTCGACCCGGTGACCACGGCGCTCATCGACGAGGTCATCATCGATCTGAACGACCGGCTGAAGACGACGACGATCACGATCACGCACGACATGGCGAGCGCTTTCCGGATCGGCGACCGGATCGCGATGCTCTACCGGGGTAAGATCGTGGCGTCGGCGCCGCCGGAGGAGTTCCGCCGGCTGGACGACCCGCGCGTCCAGCAGTTCATCCACGGCAATGCGGAGGGCCCGCTCTCCGAGGAGGAGCCGCCGCGCGGCAACACGGGTTCAATCAACACGGGAGGGAGCGGCGGCCCCGTCCGGCTGTAGCCGGGAGCGGAGACGCGCTGGAGAAACCATGGGACAGGCGGTCAAAGTCGGGGTCTTCGCGACCCTGTGCCTCATCGTTATCGCGGTCCTCATCTGGAAGATCGAGGATCTGAATCCTTTCAAGGCCAAGGGGCAGGCGGTCGACGCCGTCTTCAGCTCGGTCGCCGGGCTGGACGAGAAGGCCACCGTGCGCATCGCCGGCGTCCGCGTCGGGCAGGTGTCCGCCGTCGGCCTCGAGGGCCGGCAGGCCCGCGTCACCCTGCTCCTGGAGCAGCCGGTGGCGCTCACTCAGGGGACCACGGCGCGCATCGCGAGCCTCGGGCTCCTGGGCGAGAAGTACATCGAGATCCTCCCCGGCCCGCCGGCCAATCCGCCGCTGCCGCCGGGAACCGTGCTGCGCGGCACCACGCCACCCACCTTCGACGAGGCGATGTCCAAGTTCAACGACATCGGCAACTCGATCAAGCAGGTGACCGACTCGCTGTCCGGCGGCGGCGACCTCGGGCACAACATCAACGCCCTGCTGGCCGAGGTCGAGGCGACCAGCCGCATCATCCGCATGCTGGTCGAGGAGAACCGGGCGAACGTCGGCTCCACGGTGCGCAACCTGGACCAGTTCAGCGCCACCCTGGCCCGCGAGCTGCCGCGGCTCGCCGACCAGATGAACCGCGCCCTGGACCAGATCTCCGGCGTCCTCGAAGAGAACCGCGGCAACGTCAAGGACAGCCTGGCGAACGCCCGCGAGCTGACCGAGAAGCTCCAGGTCTCGGCCGAGAACCTGAACAAGATCTCCGGCAAGATCGCGAGCGGCGAGGGCACCCTCGGCAAGCTGATCAACGACGAGGAGGCCTACGACGAGGTGATCACGACGCTCGACAGCATCCAGGGCGGCGTCGAGACCCTTTCGGGGACCATTGGGGCGATCAACAAGTTCAAGATCGACCTCGACATGCAGGGCTTCTACCTGGAGGACGCCGAGGAGTCGCAGTCCAGCTTCCACCTGAACATCGACCCGCAGGACGGCAAGCGGCTCTACCGCGCGGGAGTCAGCAGCACCCCGTTCGGCAAGCGCCGGGAGAAGACGGAGACCGTCACCGTGACCAATCCGGACGGCACCTCGGCGACCACGACGACCACCAAGCTGACCGAAGAGAAGAGCTACGTCGCGACCGGCCTCTTCGGCTACCAGGCGCCGCGCGACCTGCGCCTCTTCGCTGGCATCATCGAGAACGCCGGCGGCGCCCAGGTCGACTACCCGGTCCCCGCCCTCGACCGCCGTCTCCTGCTCTCCTTCCAGGCCTTCGACTTCAGCCGTCCGGAAGACCAGTCGCCCCACCTGCGCCTGACCGGCCGCTGGCAGTTCCACCCCAACCTCTATCTGATCGGCGGCTACGACGATCCGCTGGAGAACGACTCCTTCTTCTTGGGCGGCGGCATCCGCTGGACGGACGAGAACTTCAAGACGCTGCTGGGGCTGGCGCCGCTGCGGTAGGGTGGCTGATTTCCAGAGCTGTTGAACAGAGTACGTTATGAGACACCCTTTTCGTGATTGGCTCGAGGCAAGACTAACGAAATATCCTCGCCTCACGTTGAGTCTCTTTGGCTGTTTGTCCGTTCCAACTTGCCGAAACTCATAGTTGCCGGCGGCCGAACCGGTTTGTACGAACAGGAGGCATTTTGACCCCAGCTTCACGCCTCCAGGGGTAGACTTCTCGCATCTGGTGGCTGAGATCCCGCAAGCAATTCGAACTCAGGAGTAGCGATTCCGAGACAGGCGACTCCGCCAATACCGAGGCCGTCTTTTCTGTTGAGCAACAGCGACGACCTCGATTCCTGTAGGGATCTCTCGATAGATGATGCTGTAGGGAAATTTTCGCAGGACGTATCTCTGCGTGCCTGCCTCGAAGATAGGCCAAAGGTCAGGAGAGTTCGCGATCAGCGCGAATGCGTTCTCCAACTCTCGAACAAATGCCTCCGCCGCTTGGAGGCTTCGTTCGAGGTACCACTCAAAGGCATCGTCGATCTCTGAAAGGGCTTCCGGGGTGAAGTCAATCCTGGCGTTTCTCACTCAACCTCATCAGGAACCGGCCCCGGATGTCTTCCCAAGGGGTGGTCTCCACTCCTCCGGCTTCGAGGACAGCCACCCGAGCGGCGACCTCCTGCCGCCAAGCCGACTCGACATCGGCCTCCGGCGAAGGTTCCAAGCTCTCTAATAGCGCACCTGCGATCTCCGCCCGATCTTGTTCGGGTAGAGTGAGGGCTTCCTGCAATACGATCTTGGCGGGTCGTTTCATGGGGCGCATTTTACCAGATCTGGGCGCCGCGACTGCGCGGTCGCCCCATCTTCACGGTTTGATCAGGCAGTACAGGCGCAGCAGCCGGGCCTCACGCAGACCCCGTAGCCGACGCCGCCGCAGAGTGCATCGCATTGGGAGTTGGCGCCCCCGAACTTGCACTGCGGCGGGCCGGCGCCGCAGCCCCAGGAAGAGGAAGCTTCGGGAAGAGCCGCCTGGAAGGCGAGCAGCGAACCTGCCAACAGACCGAGTAGAGCGAGTCGCTTCATCGGGATCTCCTTGGGATCGAGCGGGACACGAAATCGCGCCCCTCTGCTCCCAAGGTGCCGCGAGATCCCATTTGGGAGACTCCCCCAGGCCAGCGCGCCCCCTACAGCTCCGGCTCCCGGCCGGTGATCCGCCGGAAAGCCTCGACATAGCGGTCGAGCGTCCCCGCTACGACGTCGGGCGGCAGCTCGGGGGGCCGGGAGGCCTTGTCCCAGCCGGTCTCGTCGAGCCAGTTGCGCACGAACTGCTTGTCGAAGGAGGCGGGCTCCTGGCCTGGGCTCCAGTGTTTGATATCCCAGTAGCGGGAGGAGTCGGGGGTGAGCACTTCGTCGATCAGCAGCAGCTCGCCCGAGTCGACGGCATGGCCGAGCTCGAACTTGGTGTCGGCGAGGATGAGGTCGCGCTCGGCGGCCCGGGCGGCGCCGTATTCGTAGAGGGCGAGGGTCAGGCCGCGCAGGCGGGCGGCGAGGTCGGGGCCCACGGCGCGCTCGACGGTGGCGAAGTCGACGTTCTCGTCGTGCCCCTCCTCGGCCTTGGTGGCGGGGGTGAAGATGGGCTCGGGCAGGCGGCTGGCGCGGTCGAGCCCCGGCGGCAGGGGGATGCCGCAGACGGTGCCGCTCTGCCGGTACTCGCGGTAGCCGCTGCCGGCGAGGAAGCCGCGGGCGACGCACTCGAAGGGCACCACCCGCGCCTTGCGCGCCAGCACGGCGCGGCCGCGGAGGGCGTCGCGATGGGGGGCGAGAAGAGCGGGGAAGTCCGCGGGGTCGGTCGCCAGCAGGTGGTGGGGGACGATGCCGGCGAGCTCGCCGAACCAGAAGTTCGAGAGCTGGTTCAGGATCTTCCCCTTGCCCGGGATGCCGGGCGAGAGCACGTGGTCGTAGGCCGAGAGCCGGTCGGTCGCCACGATCAGCAGGACGTCGCCCAGGTCGTAGACGTCGCGCACCTTGCCCCGCCGCGGCGGCGGCAGGCCGGGCAGGCCGCTCTCCCAGAGCATCGCTTCCATACGGGATCCCCCTTGGGTCAGTCGACGGCGCCGTTCGCGAACTCGCGCTCGACGGCCGCCATCAGGCGGTGGCCGCGGATCTCCTGCAGGGAGTCCGGGCTGAAGCTCGCGGCGTCCACGATCTCATAGGTGGCGAGCTTTTCGAGCCCCTTGAGGTGAGCCAGGCCGAGCTTGCGGAAACCGACCGGCACGCGGTCGCCCCCGTCCTCCAGGTAGACCACGACATAGGACCGCTCCCCTTCCTTGCCGCGGAAGAGCCGGAGCTCGCCAAGCTCGCGGTCGAGGCGCGAGACGTAGGGCCCGGTGCCGACCATACCGTTGTTGTGGAGGGTGCCGTTCTGGTTGATGTAGGCGTAGTAGCGGCGCAGCTCCTCGCTCTTGTCGACCACGTCGAGGTTCTTCTGCGCGAGGGGAGAGAAGAAGCGGTGCACGGTCGGCTCGGGGTAGCCCTGGGAGATCAGCATGGTCTTGACCTCGTCGATCTCCTGGGTCGCCTTGCCGGTGGTCAGCCGCGACAGCTCGACCAGGCCGGGGCCGAAGAACTCGTAGCGCTCGGGCTCGCCAGGCCGGCCGCTGCCCATGGGGATCAGCCGGTAGGCGCCGTAGTTGAGGGCGATGCGCATGCCGCGGTCGAAGGGGAGCCCTTCGTCCACCGCCTGGACGTAGTAGCGCTGGATGTGGACCGAGCAGAGCAGGACGTTCTGCGCTTCGCGGCTGGAGAAGAAGGCGCCGTCGCCCAGGTACTTCTCCAGCTTCACGCGGCGGGCGAGGGCCAGGCTGTTGATGCGCCGCTGGAAGCGGAACATCATTCGGAAGGCGTCGTCCTGGCTGTCGTTGCCGGCGCGGTGGAGCACGGAGAGGGTCTGCGAGAAGTCGCTGATGTCGTAGATCATCCCGTAGCGCTCGACGCGCGGGTCGACTACCCAGGGCTCCAGGAAGTCGAGGGGCCGGGTGGCGGCCGACAGGCGGAACTGGCCGCCGGAGGTGCCGCGGCCGAGCGGCAGCTCGCGGCAGATGTAGCCGCCTTCGCTGGCCTCGATGGGCAGCAGGGTGCGGCGCAGGGCGTGGAACAGCTCGAACTCCTTGAGCTTGAGCAGCAGGCTGTCCCAGACCTGGACCATGACCGGGGAGAGCAGGGCGGCGTGGTTGTAGCTCTTCAGGGTCGAGAGGTAGGAGACGTAGCCGGGCCGGATGATCAGCTCGCGGGCGTCCGTCCGCGGGTCGACGCGCAGCAGGTGGACGACGGTGTTCCGGAGGTCGCGGTCGACCTCCAACTGCTCGGAGTGCCAGCGGGCCAGCTCGTCGAGCCGGCGGCGCAGGTCGCGGCCGTCGATGCGCAGCGAGCCGTTGAAGTAGCTGTTGAGCTCCGAGAGGTCGCGGCCGATGTGGTCCTCGGTGAAGATGAGGACGTTGTCCCGCATGCGGGTGAGCACTCGGGGGAACAGCTCCTCCTCGGCCTCTTCGGTCACCGCGGCCACCTTCTGCACCAGGTCATAGGTGGTCGAGACGACGCGGTCGAGGAAGCGGTCGAAGATGCGGTACTTGACCTCGTCGCCGTGGCGGCGGCCGAGCTCGGTGTCCTGGCGCAGCAGGCGCTTCGGGGTGTCTTTGAGCAGCCGGGCCACGTCGAGCGAGTGCTGCAGCCAGAAGACGGCCGGGTACTGGCGGCCGTAGCTGGAGATGGTCGAGTTCTCGACCGCCTTCGAGAGCAGGGGGACGTAGCGGTCCCAGGCCAGGGCGTGGGCCTTGAGGCCGGCCGGCTCGCGGCGCAGGCCGGCAAGTTGCATGGCCTCCTCCTCCAGCACGTACTGGCGCAGTGCCGCGCGCAGGGCCTCGAAGCCGTTCGAAAGGAGGATGGGGAAGCCCTGGAGCGGGGTCGTGCTCTCGTCCTCCAGGAAGATCGGCCGCGGCAGCGGGAGGGCCTTCTGCAGGTCGGGCATCACCCGGCGGATCTCTTCCGGGTCGGTGCGCAGGAAGTTGAAGGGACCCTGCAGGAGGGAAAGGAGAGACGTCGGGTTCATGCTCGATCTCGTCAGACGCGCCAGGTTCAGCTTGAATTGAGGGCGTTACGTATACCATACCGGCCGGGGAGTGGCCATCGAGAGGCCGATCTCGGCCTCGGTTCCGCCGCGCGGAGCCTGGCGCAGGTGCGCGCCTGCTAAACTCTGCGGCGAAGTTTTTGGGAGGAGAGCTTTTGATGACGGATCTGGTATCGGTGATTGTCGTTTCGAGGGAGAATCACGAGGCGGACTTGTTGGCGGTGGGCAGCTTTGAAGGCGAAGCCCCCGATATCGCCGGGTTCGACGAGGCGAGCCGCAGGGCGGTGGAGCGGCTCGGCGCTCGGGCCGGCTGGCGCGGCAAGGAGGAGCAGGCGGCGCAGACCGAGGCCGGGCCGGACGGCCCCGTGGTCTCGCTCTACGGGCTCGGCGCCGCGAAGGACTTCACCTACGCCAAGCTCTCCCGCTGGATCTGCCGCCTGGCCGAGGAGGGCCGGGTGGGCGGCGCGCGGCGGCTCGCCGTGGTGTTGCCGGCCCACACGGAGACGGCGGGGCGGGCGGCGGCCGAGCGCGTGCTGCGCACTCTGGCCCTCTCCTCGTACCGCTTCGACCGCTACCAGAAGGAGGCGGAGAAGGCCGGCCGGCTCGCCGCCCTGGCGGTCGTGCCGCCGCGCGGCGAGGAGGCGGTGTACCAGGCCGGCCTCGCCGTCGCCGAGCCGGTGGCGCGGGCGGTGGCGTTCTCCCGCGACCTCGGCAACACGCCGGCCAACGTGGCCTCGCCGGCCTGGATGGAGGAGCAGGCCCGCGAACTCGCCGCCAGCCGCGGCCTGCGGGTGACCGTGCTCGACGCCGCCGAGCTGGAGCGCCGGGGGATGGGCGGCCTGCTCGCCGTTGGCTCCGGCTCGGCCGTGCCGCCGCGGATGATCCGCCTGGAGGTAGGGTCCACCGGCCCGGAGATCTCCCTGGTCGGCAAGGGGGTGACCTTCGATACCGGCGGCATCTCGATCAAGCCGGCCAACGACATGGACGACATGAAGTACGACAAGTGCGGCGCCTGCGCCGTGCTGGCCGTGGCACAGGCGGTGGCGGACCTCGAGCTGCCGGTGCGCCTGCGCGCCTACACCCCCTTCGCCGAGAACATGCTGAGCAGCCGCGCCTACCGCCCCAGCGACATCGTGCGCTGCTACAACGGCAAGACGGTGGAGATCGTCAACACCGACGCCGAAGGGCGGATGATCCTGGCCGACGCCCTGGCCTGGGCGGCCGAGGAGAAGCCCGAGGCGATGGTCGAGCTCTCGACGCTGACCGGCTCCTGCATGGCGGCCCTGGGCCTTCACGCGGCCGGCCTGTTCAGCCCCGACGACGACCTGGCCGGCGAGCTGACGGCGGCCGCCGCCGAGGGCGGCGAGCGGCTCTGGCGCCTGCCCCTCTTCCCCGAGTTCCTGGAGGAGATGAAGGGCCCCCACGCCGACCTCAAGAACGCGGGCGGCCGCTGGGGCGGGGCGAGCACGGCGGCGGCCTTCCTATCCCAGTTCGTCGGCGACGTGCGGCGCTGGGCCCACCTGGACATCGCCGGGGTGGCCAACGTCAAGACCGAAGGGCCCTCGCACGGGGCGACCGGCTTCGGCGTGGCCTTGACCGTCAACTGGCTGCGCCGGCTCGGCGGATCGCTGGATTGATCCCTCTTCTCGACGTGCGCGGCCTCACGGTGTCGTTCCCCCAGGGGGAGCGGCGGGTGCCGGTCGTGCGCGACGTCTCGTTGACGGTCGGGCGCGGCGAGATCGTCGGCCTGGTGGGGGAGTCGGGGTCGGGCAAGAGTATGACCGCCCTCTCCGTGCTCCGTCTGGTGCCGCCTCCCGGCGCGATCGAAGCCGGCCGCGTCCTGCTCGACGGCGTCGACCTGTTCACGCTCCCCGAGCGCGAGATGCGGCGGGTGCGCGGCGGCAGGGTCGCGATGGTCTTCCAGGAGCCGCTGACCGCGCTCAACCCGGTCTACACCGCCGGCTTCCAGATCGCCGAAGTGGTTCGCGCGCACCGCAAGGTGTCGCGGCGGGCGGCGCGCGACGAGGCGTCCCGCCTGCTCGAGCTGGTGGCTCTCCCCGACCCGCGCCGCCGCCTGGACGACTACCCGCACCAGCTCTCGGGCGGGCAGCGGCAGAGGGTGATGATCGCCATGGCGCTCGCCGCCGGTCCCAGCCTGCTCCTCGCCGACGAGCCGACGACGGCGCTCGACGTCACCATCCAGGCGCAGATCCTGGAGCTGCTGGAGCGCCTGCGCGGCGAGCTCGGCCTCTCGGTGCTGCTGATCACCCACGACCTGGCTGTCGTCGCCGAGACCTGCGACCGGGTGCTGGTGATGCAGGCGGGGCAGATCGTCGAGGAGGCCGCCGTCGACGACCTCTTCCGCGCCCCGGCCCATCCCTATACGCGGCTGCTGCTGGCGGCCGTGCCCCGGCTCGGCGCCCACGAGGCGCGGCTGTGATCCCCTTGAGGAGCGGGCCGAGCACCGCGCCGAACGGCGAGCCGGCGCTGCTCGCCGTCGAAGGGCTGCGCAAGGATTACCCCGTGCGCCGCGGCCTCCTGCAGCGCGCCCGCGGCACGCTCCGCGCCTTGGACGGGGTGGACCTCGTGGTCGGGCGCGGCGAGTGCGTGGGGCTGGTGGGGGAGTCGGGGAGCGGCAAGACCACCCTCGGCCGCTGCGCGCTGCGGCTGATCGAGCCCACGGCGGGGCGGGTACGCTTCGACGGCGAGGACCTGCTGGCCCTGCGGCCGGCGGAGCTGCGGCGGCGCCGGCGGCGCTTCCAGATGGTTTTCCAGGATCCCTACGGCTCTCTCGACCCCCGCCAGCGCGTGGGCTCCGTGGTGGCCGAGCCGCTCGCCGTGCACCGCCTCGCGGACCGCGCCGGCCGGGCCTCCCGGGCCGCCGAGCTGCTGGCGAGCGTGGGGCTCGCGCCGGAGCTTGCGCGCCGCTATCCGCATGAGCTGTCCGGCGGGCAGCGTCAGCGCGTGGCCGTGGCGCGGGCGCTGGCGGTGTCGCCGGAGCTGCTGGTGGCGGACGAGCCGGTCTCCTCGCTCGACGTCACCGTGCGCGCCCAGATCCTCGCCCTGCTGGCCGACCTGCGGCGGCGCCTGAGCCTGTCGATGCTGTTCATCGCCCACGACCTCGCGGCGGTGGAGCAGTTGGCCGACCGGGTGGCGGTCATGTACCTGGGCCGGGTGGTGGAGACGGCGGCACGCGAGGCGCTGTTCCGGCAGCCGCTCCATCCGTATACCGTGAGCCTGCTCTCGGCCGTTCCGCGGCCGGAGCCCGGGCGGCGGCGGCAGCGCATCGTGCTCCCGGGCGATCCGCCGAGCCCGGTGACGCCGCCGTCCGGCTGTCCGTTCCATCCGCGGTGCCCGAGCGCCCGGGCGCGCTGCGCCGCGGAGCATCCGCCGCTCGCCGCCCCACCGGGTGACGGCGGGCGGCTCGTCGCCTGTTTCTTTCCCGGCGAGCTGCGGGTTCCGTGACGCGAGCGAGGGGAGATACGTAGAACTTTTGAGCGTCCGGCGCGTACATTCGTGCAGGAACCGGTCGATGGACCAGGTTCGCGACGGCCTCTGAATACACGATTCAAGTCACCGGTTCCAAGTGAGAGGGGTCACCCCATGAGGAGAAAAGCTTTGCGATCCACCAAAGAATGGAAGACTCGGGGGGCCGGGGCGCTCGCTCTGGCTGCCCTCTTGTTGCTGTCGTCGTCGGCGGGTACCGCCCGCGCCCAGGGAGTCACGGTCGAGACCAAGGCCGCTGCGCCCTCGGCTGAGGCGGCAGAGCTCGAAACCCGCGACGGCGCCGTCGTCCTCTCGATCGAGCAGGCGGTGGCCATCGCCCTGCGCCAGAATCTCGGCCTGGTCATCGAGCGCTACACCCGCGTGCAGAGCCGGCTGGGGATCATGCAGAGCCTCGGCATCTACGACCTGCTGGCGACCGCCGACGCCCTCTATACGGACGACAACGCCGCCACCGCCTCCGATCTCGAGGCCAGCGAGCTCAACCGGCAGTCGCTCAACTTCAGCCTGACGCAGCGCCTTCCGACGGGCGGCGACTTCTCGGTCGGCGTCGACAACAGCCGCCTGGAGACCAACAGCCAGTTCGCCCAGGTCAACCCGAGCTACAACTCGGGGCTCAGCTTCTCGTTCACCCAGCCGCTGCTGCGCAACTTCGGCCGTTTCTTGAACGAGCGGGGTATCCTGGTGGCGCGCGTCAACAGCGAGATCAGCCGCCAGGAGTTCGAGCGGCAGGTCACCTCGACCATCCAGCAGGTCGTCAACGCCTACTGGGACCTGGTCAACGCCAGGGAGCAACTCGTGGTGGCCCAGGAGAGCCTGGCGCTCGCCAGAGAGCTCCACGACCGCAACCGCATCCAGGTCGAGGTCGGCACTCTCGCTCCCCTGGAGATGGTGCAGAGCGAGGCGACGATCGCGACCCGCGACGAAGACATCATCCGCTCCCGGGCGAGCGTCGGCGACGCCGAGGACCAGCTCCGCCGGCTGCTCAACCTGCCGGCGGGTGCTGTGTGGGAGCAGGAGATCCTGCCCGCGACCGA
>Ga0190265_10001639_pt1 | contig 14744 bp, 9 predicted proteins | sample Popmic124T_FD_133135 | JGI IMG/M metagenome (GOLD analysis project Ga0190265, IMG submission 133135) | Populus adjacent soil microbial communities from riparian zone of Indian Creek, Utah, USA - 124 T | ecosystem: Environmental > Terrestrial > Soil > Riparian zone | place: USA: Utah | collected...
CGGCCGTTGCGCAGGTAGTCGATGAAGATCTTGCCCTTGCGGCTGGCCTTGGGGAGCTTGGAGGTGTAGCGGGTCGGTTCTTCGGCCACGATGCTCTCGACCACGGCCTTGGTGAAGGCCTTGACCTCGTCCCACTCTCCGCGCCGGGTGATGGGCATGCAGACGTGGAGCCCCTTGCCGCCGGTGGTCTTGAGGAAGGTGCGCAATCCGAGCCCCTCCAGCCGCTCGCGCACCTTGAGGGTCCCCTCCACCACCCGCTCCCAGGAGAGGCCTTCGTCGGGGTCGAGGTCGAAGACGATGTAGTCGGGCTTCTCGATCGCGTCCACGTGCGAGCCCCAGATGTGGAGCTCCAGCACGCCCATCTGCACCAGGGAGATCAGGCCGGTCGGCGAGTCCAAGGCGCCATAGGGGACGGCGCCGCCGCCCTCTTCCACCTGGACTCTCTTGATAGAGGAGGGAAACTGTTCGTTGACGTGCTTCTGGTAGAAGCACTGCTTCCCCTGCCCCGAGGGGCAGCGCACCAGGGTCAGCGGCCGGTTTTCGAGATGGGGGAGGATCCAGGCCTGGATCCGCTCGTAGAAGAGGGCCAGCTCGCGCTTGGTGAGCCCCTGCTCGGGATAGAGGACCCGGTCGGGGTTGGTGATCTTGACCCCGGCGATCTCGGTGATGTCCCCGGGGTCCTTCGCGGGCCCGAGAGGAGGGATGTCCCCTTTCTTTGCCTTCTTGGATGCGGGCTTCTTCACGGCCTTCTTCGCAGTCTTGGCAGTCTTCGCCGCAAGCGTCCGCGGGGCAGAGGCCTTCTTCTCTGCTTTCTCGATCTTTTCGGTGGGCTGTTCGACCTCCCGCACCACCTCGTCCGGGCTCTTGTCCTCGCGCAGCCCCTGGAACGTAGGATGGCGGAGGATGCCGTCCTCGGTCCACTCGGTGAAGGCGACTTCGGCCACCAGCTTGGGCTCGACCCAGTGGCTGCGCCGGGCCTCGGCGCCCCGGGGAGCCTTCTTGAAGGCCGGGGTCTTGCGCTCCAGCTTGGCTAGCCGCTTGCGCAGGTCGACCAGGGTGCGGGTATTGAACCCGGTTCCGACCTTGCCGGCGAAGACCAGCTCGCCGCCTTCGTTGACGGCGAGGAGGAGAGCGCCGAACCCGGTGCGGGAGCCTTCGGGATCGGTGAAGCCCACGATCACCATCTCCTGCCGCTTGAGGCACTTGACCTTGAGCCAGTCCTTGCTGCGGCCGGACTGGTAGGGGAGGTCGGCCCGCTTGGAGATCATCCCCTCCAGGGCGTAGCTGCAGGCGTGGCGATAGAACTCGTCCCCGGCCCCGAGGACGTGGTCGCTGAAGCGGATCGTGCCCTCGGCCGGCTGGTTCGCCAGAAGAGCCGAGAGCGCCTCCTTCCTCTGCAGGAGCGGGACCGGGCGGATGTCGTAGCCATCCAGGTGGAGGAGGTCGAAGGCGAAGAAGACGAGGTTCTCCCCTCCTTCGCCGAGCGCGTTCTGCAGGGCCTGGAAGCTGGTGGTCCCATTGGGCAGGAGGACCGCGGCCTCGCCGTCGAGGAGCGCCTCTTTCGCCGGAAGAGCCGCGATGGCCTCGGCAATGGGGCCGAAGCGGTCGGTCCAGTCCTTGCCGTTGCGGGTGATGATGCGGACCTTCCCATCCTTGAGCTCGCAGAGGACCCGGTAGCCATCGAACTTGAGCTCGTGAACCCACTCCGTGCCGCGGGGAGGGTCCGAGACCAGGGTGGCGAGCTGGGGCGCGGCCTTCGCCGGAAGCTTCGCCTTGCGAGCTCCGGGCAGGGTCGAGAGATCAAAAGCAGATGGCTTGGGGGCAGCCTTCTTCGCGGCCGGCTTCTTCTTGGTGGAGACCTTCTCCTCGCGGTTCGACTGCCAGACGCGGTCGGGGTTGGCGGCGATCTCCTCCAGGGTCAGGCCGGTGGTGACGCTCGCCGAGTACTCCTGGACGACGGCATCCCCGCTGCCCGGCACGGCAAACTCGTCGTTGTCCTTGAACAGGAGCCAGTTCTCCTTGTCCTCGCCCGCTCTGTCACCGTGCAGGCGCACTAGGTGCCAGCCGCCGTGGAGCTTCTCGCCTTCGAGGCGGAACTTGATATGGCCCTTGCGGTAGGCCTTGACCGGATCGCCTTCAGGATCCCAGGTACCGCGGTCCCAGAGCAGGACAGTGCCGCCGCCGTACTGCCCCTTGGGGATGATTCCCTCGAAGCCGCCGTAGTCGAGTGGGTGGTCCTCGACGTGGACCGCCAACCGCTTCTCGCCGGGGTCGAGGCTCGGACCCTTGGGCACGGCCCAGGAGCGGAGGACCCCCTCCATCTCCAGGCGAAAGTCGTAGTGGAGACGGGTGGCCGCGTGCTTCTGGATGACGAACGAGTTGCCTTTGGCGGCGGCGACCTTGCCCGCGGGCTCGGGGGTCTTCTTGAAGTCGCGCTTGCGCTTGTATTCCTGGAGTGCCATGGGAGATCAGGCGCTCTTCTTGGCCGGACGCCTGGAAGCGGTCTTCCTCGCCGCCTTCCTGGCCGCCTTCTTGGCCGGCTTGCGGGCAGTCTTCTTGGCCGCGGATTTCTTCGCTCCTCCCGGACGCTCCTCGACGCTCCTCTTGAGCAGGGCCATGAGGTCCACGACCTGGCCACGCTCCGGCTTTTTCGCCTCGGGCGGCGCCTCGGGCGACTCTTCGAGCTGTCCGGCCTCGACCCGCTCCTTGATCAGCTTCTTGAGGTCCTTGTAGTAGTCGTCGCGGTACTTCTCGGGGTCCCAATCGGAGACCATGCCTTCGACCAGGCGCTCGGCCATGTCGAGCTCCCGCTCCGAGACCCCCTCCTTGCCCGAGGGGAGGTCGAGCTCTTTCGGGTCCCGCAGCTCGTGGGCGAAGCGGAGGATGTTGAGCACGATCACCTCGTCCTGGGCCATGACCGCGGCCAGGTACTGCTTGGTGCGGATCACCACCTTGGAGATGCCGACCTTCTTGGTGCGGCGCAGGGTCTCGCGCAGGAGGGCGTAGCTCTTGGCCCCCCTCTTGTCCGGGGCCAGGTAGTAGGGCTTGTCGAAGAAGACCGGACCGATCTCTTCGGCGTCGACGAAATCGAGAATGTCGACGGTCTGGGTCTTCTCGGGGCTGGCGCGCTGGAGGTCCTCGTCGGAGAGCACGACGTGCTTGCCCCCCTCGATCTCATAGCCGCGGACGGTCTCGTCCCAGGGCACCTCCCGGCCGGTCTCCTCGTTGACGCGCTTGTACTTGACCCGCGCCATGTTCCGCCGGTCCAGCAGGTGGAAGCTCACGGTCTCCTCCCGTTTCTCCGCCGAGTAGAGCCCCACAGGGATGTTGACGAGGCCGAACGTGATGCTCCCTTTCCAGATCGATCGCGCCATATAACCTCCGGGTGGCCGGGGAACGCAAGATGTATGCCGATTGGAGATGATTCCGCTCCACGTCCTCCTGTGAGAATCTAGGCGCATGCCGCCGCAGCCCAGGACAGGAAAGACAGGGACCGAGGTCTGGAGGTTCGAGCGGGGCCGGGGCGAGGCCCGCCCCGACAACGTCGCCACCGAGGAACCGCTGGAGATCCGCCTCCTCTGGGAGGGGGGAGAGCGCACGGTCGCGGTGACCATGCGCACCCCGGGAAACGACGAGGAGCTGGCCGCGGGCTTCCTCTACGCCGAAGGGGTGGTGGACCGGCGCGAGCGCATCCTCGCCCTCCGCCACGTGACCGACTCCGGGGAGACGGAGCCCAATATCATCGAAGTCGAGCTGGGGGAGGGGCCGGACCCCAACCTGCCCACCCTGGAGCGGCATTTCTTCTCCAACAGCTCGTGCGGAGTCTGCGGCAAGGCCGGGCTGGCCGCGCTCCAGCTTCGCGTCACGAGCGGTGCAGGCCGCCTGCCGCCGGGGCCGGAGGTAGCTCCCGAGATCCTCTCCTCCCTGCCGGACCGGCTCCGCGAGGCCCAGGGGATCTTCGAGGCGACCGGCGGGCTCCACGCCGCGGCGCTTTTCGACACTTCCGGCGGGCTGCTCGCCCTGCGCGAGGACGTGGGTCGGCACAACGCCCTGGACAAGCTCTTCGGCTGGGCCTTCCTCCAGGGGCTCCTCCCCCTCCACGACCACCTGGTGCTGGTCAGCGGCCGGTCCAGCTACGAGATCCTCCAGAAGTGCCTGGTGGCGGGGGTCCCGATCCTCTGCGCGGTGTCCGCGCCGAGCAGTCTCGCCGTCGAGCTGGCCACCCGCTTCGGCATCACTCTGGTCGGTTTTCTCCGCGGCGACCGCTTCAACGTCTACAGCGGGATCGAGCGGATCTCGTAAATCTTGCAAGCCCGGACCGGGCCGTCCCCTGGAGAGCATCCGTGGCATGGAAGCTGCAATTTCACCGGGTGTGCTCGCCTCCAAAGCGGGCGCAGCCGAGACAGGCCTCAAGGGGCTTTCGCGGCCCTCCCTGAACGGGGGAGGCGTCCTGATTCGAAACGATCAGTGCGTCTCCCCTCTTTTTCGAATCTCCAAACGGGAGCCGACCATGAAGACGAAGACCTTTCCTCTAGCGTTGGCACTCTGGCTGGTCCTCACGGGCGGCCTTTTGACCGGATGCGATCGCGACGGGCGCGAGGCGGTGGATGCGGAGCGCGACGCGCAGGGAAACACCGAGATCCACATCGACGGCGATGAGGTCGAGCGCGAGCTCGACCAGGCGGGGGAGCGGGTGGAGCGCGGGCTCGACCAGGCCGGCGAGCAGCTCGAGCAGGCCGGGGACCAGGTGGCGAAGGGGGCGGAGCAGTTCGCGGAGGGCGCCGAGCAGGTCGGCGCCGCCATCGAGCGCGGGGCCGCGCAGGTCGAAAAGCAGGTCGGTCCGATCCTGGACGACGCGAGCATCACCGCCCGGGTCAAGGCCAAGCTGATCGCGGACCCCGAGATCAACTCCTTCCACATCGACGTGGACACCGTGGACGGCCGCGTGGCCCTCAACGGCAAGGTCTCCTCGGCCGAGCAGCGCGCCGAGGCCGAGGACCTGGCCCGCGGCACCCAGGGCGTGCGGCAGGTCGTGAACCTGATCCAGATCGCGGGCCAGGACGTGCCGCTGCAGGTGCCTCCCGCGGGATCGTCCCAGTAAGCGGAAAAAGGACCAAAGGACTCAAAGGACAGCAAGGACCTGGCCGCGGTATGCTCACGCGGCCAAGTCCATGAACGCCTATATCGAAAGCTTCCTGCCGCTCTTCGTGGCGATCAACGCGCTCGGGGTCATCCCGATCTACCTCGCGGTGACCGAAGGGCTGACCCCCACGGAGCGCCGCAAGCTGACCCTCCAGGCGGTGGTGACCGCGTCGCTGGTCGCGGTGCTGGTCCTCTTCGCCGGCCAGCTCATCTTCTCCCTGCTCGGGATCACGGTGAACGACCTGCGGGTCGGCGGCGGCCTGATCCTCCTGGTGCTCAGCACCTCGAACCTGATCTTTGGAGACTTCCGGCGGAGGGACCCGCGTCAGGATGTCGATGAGGCGGAGGGCGCGTCGGTGGGGGTGGTGCCGCTCGGTATTCCTCTGATCATCGGCCCCGCGGCCATCACATCCGTCCTGGTCTCGCGGGAGGCCTTCGGCTACCTGCCAACGCTGACCTCGCTGGTGCTGAACATGGTGATCGTCTTCCTGACGCTCGCGTTCAGCCCCTGGCTCGGCCGGATCATGGGGACGGCGGTGAGCCGCGCCGTGGGCAAGGTGGCGAGCCTCTTCCTCGCGGCCATCTCCGTGGCGTTGATCCGCGCGGGGATCGTGGGGATGATCCAGGCGCTGTAGGCCCTCACCCCCCAACCCCCTCTCCCGGTCCCCCGAACACACCCGCCCCGGGAGAGGGGGAGACTTGCTTCGAGTTAGTTGTTTTCTTAGACGGGAGGTGGCGCCCCTTTACCGGGGCGGGTGTGCTTGGGAGGAGCGGGAGAGGGGACGGGGGTGAGGGCTCCGGATAAGATGGCCGCATGGTGCGGGCTCTCGTCTTTTGTCTTCTGCTTCTGCCGGCCCTCGCCGCGGCCCAACGCCCCCCCGAGCTGATCATCCAGGCGCCTCCCTCCCTGGAGCGGGCGGCGTCCCGCGTGCGGTCGATCGACACCAGCCGGTTGCTGGAGACCATGCGCCTGGTCGGCCTGAAGGATCCGGGCCCTCCGATCCAGGTCTTCCTTGGACCGGAAGGGTCCGACCTGGCCCAGGTTCCGCCCTGGGTGTCGGGCTATGCCTTCGGCGACGAGGGGGTGATCGTGCTCCTCCCGGCGCGGACGCCTTCCTATCCGGACTCGTCCCTCGAAGAGCTTCTCCGGCACGAGGTGGCGCATGTGCTCGTGGCCCGGGCCGCGGGTGGACGGCCCCTGCCTCGCTGGTTCCACGAGGGGCTGGCCATGATCGCCGGACTGAGCTGGGGGCTCGACGACCGCTCTCAGCTCACCCTCGCGATGATCGGGGACCGCGAGGTCTCGCTGGAGAGGCTCGAGAGGGCGTTCGCCGGAGGGCAGGGGGAGGTCCACGGCGCCTATGCGATCGCCGGCGCCTTCGCCAACGACCTGCTCCGCCGGCATGGCGACGACGTGGCCGGCCGCATCCTCGCCAACGTGGGCCAGGGGCTTTCGTTCGAGGAGGCCTTCCTGCGCGCCACCGGGATCTCGCTCGCCGATGCCGAGCGCGCTTTCTGGCGGCGGCAGACCTTCTGGTACCGCTGGGTTCCGGTGCTGACCAGCTCGGTCACGCTCTGGCTCCTGATCACGCTGCTGGCGATCTGGGCGATGGGCAAGAGGAGGGCCCGGGACGCGGCCCTGCGCAGGATTTGGGAGGAGGAGGAAGAAAGGCGGCTCGCCGAGTCTCAGGACACCGGCGAGCCAATCAACTGAGGACTACAGGAAGTAGCCGCTGACGTCGAGCACGAGGTGCGTGCTGCCCGCCGCGCTGTTCTGCACGCCGAGCCTTGCGGCCCCGTCCGTCGACAGCATCAGGAGGGCGTTGTTGGCCCGGTTCTTCCCGGGGGTGAAGTTGATCGTGCTGGTCCCCAGGGGGAACGCGTTGCCGGGGAACATCTGGAGGAAGCCGGGAGCGCCCGGAGTGACGGTCGTGACGTTCACCACGACCGCCCTGGCTCCCATCGGCACGCCGCAGGCGCCGCCGATCGTGAAGGTCCGGACCTGGGATGCGGACAGGGCCGGCGCGTGGGTGCTGCGCGTGTCGATCACCCGGCAGGGATTCAAGGTGTAGAAGTCCGAGAGAGCGGCCGGCGGCGCGTAGAAGAAGCCGTCGTTGAGGGTCGTGCTCTGGCCGCTCGGATGGTTCATGACCACCACTGCCACCTTGCCCGTGGCCTTGGCCGGGGTGCGGACGGTGATGCGGGTGGGGCTCACCACGCTCACCGAGGTGCCCTGGGTACCGCCGAAGGTCACCGTGGCTCCGGCCTGGAAGCCGGTGCCCGTGAGAGTGACCAGGGTGCCGCCCGCGGTCGTGCCCGACTTCGGATTCACCGCGGTGACGATCGGCGGGGGAGAGGGCAGGCTCGCCGGGAAGATGCAGGAGCCGACCCGGGCGTTGATCCGGGACGCCAGCAGGGCGATCGAGGTCGGGTGGAAGACCCGGGAGGAGGAGCAGCCCGCCAGCCCCGAGAGGTGGCAGTAGCTCATCAGCGTGCCGGTCACGTTGGGCACACCGTTGATCGTCTGCGATCCCGGGCAGCTCCTGGCGCCCGCGTAGCACCCGCCCTCGCCGTTGTAGCAGGTGTCGACCGGCGGGCTGTAGCAGTGGGTGTGCGGCGAGCCGAAGTTGTGGCCGAGCTCGTGCGCCACCACCAGCACGTCATGGGCCGCGGTCGAGCCCGAGAACTTGAAGACCTGGGTGAAGCTGTAGCCGTGGGTCTTGCTGCACAGCGTGCTGACCCAGGCGACGCCCGAGGACGAGTTGGTGGACAACTGCTTGCCGGACAGCATCATGGAGAGCGCCCGGGTCACGTTGTTGTGGTTGGCGCTCCAGTAGCTCGTGAACTCGTTGAGCTTGTCCACCGTCGAATGGGCGACCGTGGTCGTGTACGGGTCAGCGGTGGTCGAGGGCCGCAGGAACGTGGTCCCCTGCACGAGGCGGATCAGCACGTCCCGCTCGTAGATGACGTTCATCGCGGCGAACAGCTCCGCCAGGTAGTTCGTGGCCGTGGTGGTGTTGTTGCCGAACTTGAGCGACATGAGCTCGTTGTCGGTCTCCACGGCGATGGTGGCGGTGTGGAGGCTGGTGATCGCCGCCGTCGCGACCCCCAAGTCGGCCGTCTCCTGGGCCGTCTCCTCCGCCATCATCTGCTGGACAAACTCGGGAAGGGCGCTCTGCTCCTGGTCGCACTTGGCCTGGGTCTCGACCGCCTCAGCCTGCGCGTCGTCCAGGAAGACGTCCGGAGGGGCGACCATGTGGCGGCGCGAGCCCTGCGCGGTGCTTTCCATCGGACGGAGCTCGTGGATGCCCTCGGCGGTCAGGGAGAAGCCGCGGATCGTGCTGTCGGAAGGATCGATCGAGACCAGCACCCGGGTGTCGTCCTCCCCGGAGGCCGGACCCCAGAGGAAGACCCGGCGGGAGCGCGGGACCTCCCTCTGACCCTTCCCCTCGACCACGAAGATCTTCGCGTCGGGAGCGTAGACCTCGCGGCGGGTGAGACGGACCTCGGCGCGGCGGTCCGGCGCGACCGGCCAGTCGGCGACCGTCACGGTCTCCTCGGGCTCGACGCTCAACAGCAAGGGAGCCAGATCGGCGCTGAAGCCGACGATCTCCGCCTTCTTCTCCGTCCCGGGGGTGGTGATCAGCTCGCCCGGAGCGGCTGCCCGGATCGGGAGCCTCTCGGCTGCCAGCAATGGGGACGCGAAGAGGAGGACCGCCAGGAAGCTCGAGCGTCGAAGTGGCATCATGCGAGGACTCTCCATGGAAATTGACCCATGCTCACCCGTCAATACGTTGATCCACTTGGAGAACACCCTGCTGGCCGACAAACTTCCCGTGGCTCGATCCAGGGGGAAAGGCACGGGACGTGCCAGTCCTAAGTGATTGAAAACGTGGAGCTTGAATGGGGAGGGAGGACAGTTTGTGTCCACCCGGAGACAGAAATTGTCAGACGTCAGCGCAGGACGATCTTGTCGCCGTCGGCGTCGATCGTGGCATTGCCGCCGGCCTGGAGCTTGCCGAAGAGGAGCTCCTCGGTCAGAGGGCGCTTGACCTCGTCCTCGATGACGCGGCCCAGGGGCCGGGCGCCGAACGCGGGGTCGTAGCCCTTCTCGGCCCGCAGCTTGCGGGCAGCGTCGGTGATCTCGACGCGGACCTTCTTCTCGGCGAGCTGCTTCGACATCTCCCGGATGAACTTCTCGACGATCTTCTCCATGAGGTCCGGGGTGAGGGCATTGAAGCGGATGCGGGCGTCGAGCCGGTTGCGGAACTCGGGGCTGAAGAGCCGCTCCACCGCCTTGTCGGACTCCGAGCTGTGGCGCGAGCCCTCGCTGGTGTCTCCGAAGCCCCCTCCGAACCCGGGACTGCGCTGGGCCAGCTCCCGGGCGCCGACGTTCGAGGTCATCAGCAGGATGACGTGCCGGAAGTCGGTCTGCTTGCCGTTCGTGTCGGTCAGCGTGCCGTGATCCATGACCTGGAGAAGGACGTTGAACACATCCTGGTGCGCCTTCTCGACTTCGTCCAGGAGGAGCACGGCGTGGGGGTTCTTGCTCACCGACTCGGTGAGGAGGCCGCCGCGGTCATAGCCCACGTAGCCGGGCGGGGCGCCGACCAGGCGGGAGACGGAGTGGGGCTCCATGTACTCGCTCATGTCGAAGCGCAGGAAGGCGACGCCGAGTGTCTCGGCGAGCTGCCTGGCCACTTCTGTCTTTCCAACGCCCGTAGGGCCCGTGAGTAAAAAGTTGCCGACCGGCTTCTGGGGATCGCGCAGCCCGGCGCGGGAGACCTTGATGGCGCTGACCAGGCGGTCGATGGCTTCGTCCTGGCCGAAGATGACCTTCTTCAGCTCCTGCTCCAGGCGCTGGAGCTGCTCGCGCTCGTTGCCCTTGACCTTGCCGGCGGGGATCTGGGCCATGGTGGCCAGGACCATTTCCAGGTCGGGGACGGTGACCCTCTTGCCGCCGCGCAGGGACACGGCGGCGCCTGCCTCGTCGAGCAGATCGATGGCCTTGTCCGGCAGCTTGCGGTCGCGCAGGTAGCGGTCGGCCATCTCGACCGCGGCGCGGATGGCGGGCTGGGTGTAGCGCACCCCATGGTGCTTCTCGTAGCGCTCCTGGAGCCCCTGGAAGATCTTGACCGTCTCGTCCGCGGAGGGCTCGTTGACCTCGACCTTCTGGAAGCGGCGGGCCAGGGCCTGGTCGCGCTGGAAGGATTGGCGGAACTCTTCCCATGTGGTCGCCCCGATGCAGCGCAGGGTGCCGTCCTGGAGCGCGGGCTTGAGCAGGTTCGAGGCGTCCATGGTGCCATGGCCCGCGGCCCCGGCGCCGACGAGGGTGTGGATCTCGTCGATGAACAGGATCGGGCTCTCCTCCGCGGCCAGGGCCTGGAGCACTCCCTTCAGGCGGTTCTCGAAGTCGCCGCGGTAGCGGGTGCCGGCGATGAGCGAGCCCATGTCCAGGCGGTAGACCTTCGTCTGGCGGAAGGGCTCGGGCACCTCCCCCTTGGCGATGCGCAGGGCGAGGCCCTCGACCAGGGCGGTCTTGCCCACGCCCGGGTCGCCGACGTAGATCGGGTTGTTCTTCCTCCGGCGCTGGAGGATGTGGAGGGTGCGGCCGATCTCCTTCTCCCGTCCGATGAGCGGGTCGATGGCGCCGCGGCGGGCCATCTCGGTCAGGTCCTGGGCGAAGGCCTTGAGGGGATCGCCCTGGAACCCGGCGCCGGGCCCGGGCTCGTCATCGTCGTCCGCCCCGGCGTGCTGGGGGCCGGCGGGGAGCGCCTTGGCAGTCTTCGAGACGCCATGGGCGAGGAAGCTGACCACGTCCAGGCGGGTGACCCCCTGCTCTTCGAGCAGGTCGACGGCATAGGACTCGGGCTCCTCGAACAGAGCGACGAGGAGGTCCGAGCCGCGGATCTCCTCGCGGCCGATGCCCTCGACGCGCACGGCGGCGCGGGCGAGGGTGCGCTGGGCGGCGAGGGAGAGGCGCGGCTCGAAGCCGTCGTCATCATCAAGCCCCTCGATCTCATCGGCGAGGTAGTCGGCGAGGCGCTGCTGGACCTTGCGGACGTCCGCGCCGGCGTGGCGCAGGACCTCGGAGGCCTCGTCGTCGAAGGTGAGGGCGTAGAGCAGGTGCTCCACGCCGGCATATTCATGACCCAGCCGCCCGGCCTCGCTCATGGCCAGGGAGAGGGAGATCTGAAGGTCGTCGGAAAGTCTCATGGGTTCGTTGGCTGCAATCGTTGGCTCAATCGTCTCGTTCTTCGGCCGGCTCGATGGTGAGCAGGAGGGGCATGCCGTTCTCCTGGGCTTCGGCCATCACCTCGGCCACCTTGGTCTCGGCGGCGTCCTTGCTCGGGTAGACCCCGGCGACGCCGACCCCCTTGTGGTGGACCTGGAGCATGACATGGGTCGCTTCCGGAGGGGACTTGTGGAAGTGCGTCACCAGGATGTGCACGACGAACTCCATCGTCGTGTAGTCATCGTTGTGGAGGAGCACGTTCCACCGCCGCGGGCGCTTCGTCTTGCGCCGCTTCTCGGAGACGACCTCTGCCTCCTGCTCTGAATCGAACACAAACCGGGCCATGCCGGATTCCACGCCCCTCCAGGCTCAGTGGCTCTGAAGCCAGCTCAGGATCGGCTGCCAGACCAGCGCCTCGGCGTTGGTGGCGAGGAAGATGTCCGCGTGGCCGAACTCGGCGAGCTGGGCGGCCGGGGGCTGAAGATCGATGACGAGACTGGTCACGTCCTGGCTCCCGAGGAGCGTGGTCGTGTAGACCCCGTAGCTGCCGATGCCGCCATTGCCGGCTACGTAAAGGACCGGGACCTTGATGTCGCCCAGGTGGTCGTCGAAGGCGACTTCGGCGATGTCATCGTCGTCGCAGACCGCCGCGTCGGCGTCGAGCAGCTCCTTCGCGGGCTGGTAGGGGGCGGAGCCCTTCTCCAGGGCCAAGAGAGTCGCCTCCGGCGTGTAGAGGAGACCGGTGGGCCTGCCCTGGGCGTCGAAGGTGCCGCCAGTGAAGTGGTAGAGCGGGGCGGGTCCCAGGTCCGGCGGGAAGAAGAGGAACGTCATCGACCCGACCGCCAGGGATGCCTGCCGGTTCGTGAAGCCGGGGAGGATCGGCGAGGCGCCGCCGGGATTGGTCGTCGCCAGTTGCCAGATCGTGGCGACCAGCGTCCCGTTCCGGTTCTCGTAGGTGCCGGCCTCCCAGGAGGGCAGACTGCTCTCGTAGCGCGTGCAGGCCGCCTCGCGGATCTCCTCGTCGTCGGTCTTCAGATAGATGTCCACGGGGATGAAGCCGCGGACCTGCCGCAGCCAGAGCGGAGTCTGGCTCTCGCGATCGAGGTAGGCATGGCCGATCTGGCCGCCGCGGCTCCAACCCAGGAGGGGCATCTTGCCGAGGCCGTTGCCGGTGGCGAAGCGGATGCCCCGGGCCACGGCGATCGCGACACCCAGGTCGCGGGCATCGCGCTCGATCCCCCAGTTCTTCATGAACGAGAAGTCGGTGACCGACGCCGGCACCAGGGACCACCCGAAGTCGATCCCCCAGACGTCCACGCCGTTGCGGGCGAGGAACACGGGCAGGTTGCGGGCCGGATCGGACAGGAAGGCTGCGCGGAAGTTCCAGATGTCCCCGTGAGCCATCATCAGGGACCGGGTGGAGCGGGCCGGAAACCAGGGCGCAATCTCCTTCACCACCCGATGGATGCCGATGACGTCGTGAGTGCCCTTCCCGACCGGGACCCGGAAGGAGTACTCGACGATGTTGCCGCTGAGGATCCGGCGCTCGGGCTGGACGGACTCGCAACGGTCCTTGAGCCGGGGCGCGACGAGGGTGCAGACATTCTCGGCAACGATCTGGAAGTTGCCCTTCCGGGTACCCTCCGCGGCGGAGTTGCGGCCGTCGCGGACGTCCGCGCCAGCCAGGCCCGGGAGGGTGAGGGCAAGAAAGAAGAGGGCAATCTTTTTCATCGAAGACATCTCCTGCTGTTGGGCCTCCGATCCTACAGGAGGCCGCCCGGGAGCGTCGATCCCTGAAAGGCGCTACTGCACCTGTTCCTTGGTCTTGAGGAACCGCACGTCCGGCCAGTCCTCGCCGGTGCTCTTGAGGTGCCAGGCGTTGCGGGCGAGGAAGACCGGAGAGCCGTTGTGGTCCTCGGCCAGGCTGCCGTATTGGGATTGGACGAAGCGCTTGAGGGCGAGCGGGTCGTCCGCCTCCACCCAGCGGGCGGTGAAGAGGGTGGTGCCCTCGAGCTGGGCGTCGATGTTGTACTCGGTCCGCAGGCGGTCGGCCAGCACGTCGAACTGGAGGGCGCCGGCCACGCCTACGATCCAGTCGGTCCCGATGTTCGGCCGGAAGACCTGCGCGGCCCCCTCCTCGGCGAGCTGGAGGAGGGCCCGGCCCAGGTGCTTGGCGCGCATGGGATCGACCGGCCGCACCTTCTTGAGCAGCTCGGGCGCGAAGCTCGGGATGCCCGTGAAGCGCAGTTCCTCCCCTTCGGTCAGGGCGTCGCCGATGCGCAGCGTGCCATGGTTCGGGATGCCGATGATGTCCCCGGCCCAGGCCTCCTCGGCCAGCTCGCGGTCCCGCGCCATGAACAGCACCGGGTTGTGGATCGCCATGGTCTTGCCGGTGCGGATGTGGTGCACCTTCATGCCGCGCTCGAACCGGCCCGAGCAGAGGCGGACGAACGCGACCCGATCGCGGTGCTTGGGGTCCATGTTTGCCTGGATCTTGAAGACGAAGCCGCTCACCTTGTCTTCGTCGGGCTCGACCAGCCGGGTGGTCGAGGGCTGCGGCCGCGGCGGCGGCGCCAGCTCGACCAGGCCGCCGAGCAGGTCGCGGACGCCGAAGTTGTTGAGCGCGCTGCCGAAGTAGACCGGCGTCAGGTGCCCTTCCCGGTACGACTCGAGGTCGAAAGCCGGGCACAGCGCGCGGGCCATCTCCACCTCTTCGCGCAGCCTGGCAAGGGCGTCGGCCGGCAGGCGCTCGTCGAGCTTCGGGTCGTCCAGCCCGTGAAAGGCCTCGCCCTCGGTCGCAATCGCGTTGCGGCCGCGCTCCAGGAGGAGGAGCCGGTCGCGGAACAGGTCGTAGCAGCCGAGGAAGCTCGCTCCCATGCCGATCGGCCACGAGGCCGGGGTGACGTTGAGCTGGAGCGAGGTCTCGATCTCGCCCAGCAGCTCATACGGGTCGCGCCCCTCGCGGTCCATCTTGTTGATGAACGTGATGATGGGGACGTCGCGCAGCCGGCAGACCTCGAACAGCTTGCGCGTCTGGGCCTCGATGCCCTTGGCCGCGTCGATGACCATGACCGCCGAGTCCACGGCGGTGAGGGTGCGGTAGGTGTCTTCGCTGAAGTCCTCGTGGCCCGGGGTGTCCAGGAGGTTGAAGGTGCACCCGTCGTAGTCGAAGGTCATCACGGAGGCGGTGACGGAGATGCCGCGCTCGCGCTCGACGTTCATCCAGTCGGAGCGGGCGCGGCGGGCGTCGCCGCGGGCCTTGACCGCGCCGGCGAGCTGGATGGCGCCGCCGAAGAGCAGCAGCTTCTCGGTGAGCGTGGTCTTCCCCGCGTCGGGGTGCGAGATGATGGCGAAGGTCCGCCGTTGC
>Ga0190265_10001640_pt1 | contig 14741 bp, 13 predicted proteins | sample Popmic124T_FD_133135 | JGI IMG/M metagenome (GOLD analysis project Ga0190265, IMG submission 133135) | Populus adjacent soil microbial communities from riparian zone of Indian Creek, Utah, USA - 124 T | ecosystem: Environmental > Terrestrial > Soil > Riparian zone | place: USA: Utah | collected...
GGGATGTGCGAAGCACTATCCCGACCCCTCTTCCTTGCCGGGCTTGGTTTTCGCACTCAGCGCGAGCGACTTCGTCGCTCACTCGCTCGCTGGCGCTCACGCGCACCTGATGGGCTGCTTGGCCGCCGGCCAGCGCTCGGATATGACGACGCACACGCTGTAGCCGATACGAGCGAGGACGCTTTCCGTCACATGCTGTCAACAGGAGCAGGATTCCTTGACCGCTGGCTCGTGGGGTGGTACGCACTGTCTCATGAAGAGGAGGCGTCCCGCGTCGCTGGGTTTCGCCGTGGCGCTCCTAGTGCTGCCCGGCTCCGCCGTTGGCCAGGCCCCGCTGCGGGACTCAGCCTCTGGGTCCGGTCACGTGCTCCAGACCGACTTCATCGGCGTCGGCGAAGCCGGGCCAAACGGCGAGAACCCGGTGGGTTCTCTTACGTTGAACGGGTTTCTGAACTTCACGACGGCCACGACCTGCCTCAACGTATCCGGCAATTCCGTGGTGAGCGGGGGCCGGATCTTGACCGGACGCGATGCGGGCGAGGGCTTCCTCAGCTCCAGCGTCGACCACGGCCCGCCGGTCAAGGGGAGGCCGGTCGACGTGACCATCTACAGCGGCTTGCTTTCAAGGCCACCGCGTAACTGTCCATCCCCCGGCGACCCGCCGCCGGCGCAGCTGAGACCCACCGGAGGCGGGCCCTTCACGAGCGGCGACCTCACCGTGGTGGACGCCATCGAGCGCGTTCCGGCCGGCGCCGCCAGCGCTCGCGTGCGCATCCTGCGTGAGACCCACTCGCGGCCTGGACTCGTTCAGACCCGGAACGGCCCGAGCGTTCGGGTCCGCGTGTGCGGCGCCCCTGGGATCGCCCTGCTCCGCGTGACGCAGCGCACCAGCCCCACCGGCCTCAATGCTCCCATCTGGGTGCGCGGGAGCTGGCAGGACAAGCGCCGTCAGGACGCGCGCTGCCAGATCCACCGGCTCAACTCGCCGCTGAGCACCGCCATCAACGGACGCCACCGCATCACGGTGCGGGCACGCACCACGGGACGGCGCTGGAGCCGAATCGCCGCGCAGGTAGTGGATCTCGGTTAGCGCTACTCGCCGCCCTCCTCCGCCGGTGGGCAATCCGTCTCGCTGGGCGTCAGCTGGAGCGCCTCGGCCACACCGACGTCGGCCTGCGAGAGGCTGCCGTCGGCCAGCGCCTCGACCACGGACCCAGCGGCCACGTACGCGGTCTTGGCGATGTAGCCGTTCGACTTCTGGCCGATGTCCCCCCGCATCTCGAGCAGCACCGACGCGGAGCCGAGGAGGCCGTAGGCGTTCCGCGAGATCCCCGTCGGCGTCGTGCCGCAGTATCGCGAGAAGTTCGCGTACCCGTATCGCTCGATGGCCTGCAGGAGCGTGGACACGGCCTGCTTGGAGCGGAAGATGACCTGATCGAACTGCGGTCGGATACCGAGCTGGTCGGCGGTCCCCGTCGCATTCGGCCACAGCGTCGAGCCGGTGACCATCCGGCCCTCGGCGTCGGTCTTCGACCCCTGGTGGTGCAGGTCCATCACCACGTCGACTCCCGCCGGGCCGCCCGCGACGTCGTACGCATTGCGGACCGCCAAGGCCTCCGGCACCGGGTTGTCGCCCTGGCCGACACCGACCGGCCCGGTGTTCGGGTCGTCGAGCGGGTCGCTGACCAGGTAGGAGTGATAGCGGTTGATGTCATATCCGCGGCCCAGGGCGTAGAACGCCGGACACGGGGCGACCGTGCAGAACGGGTCGACGTTGTGGCGCCACGGCTCGCCGATCGGCGTGGCATCGAAGCCGTCGATGTTCACCCGCGGAATGACCGTCACGGTCACGGCTTCCCGGATCTCCTTCGCCCCCGCGGCGTTGCTCGTCAGCGCGCGGACGAGCTCCACCGCCGAGTTGCTCACAGTGAACTCGTTGCCGTGCTGGTTGGCGATGATCACCATGCCGCGATCGCCGCTGCCGATCGTGACGATCGGGATTGCGCGATCGCTGCCCTTAGCGCGGAACGGCGAATACGTGAGCTCGGCCGCCCCATTCCCGCGGGCGACCAGCTTCTCGAGCGTCGAAACCAGCTCGCCGTAGTCGCGGATCGCCGACAGTGATTCGTTCTGGTTCGGCTGCGCCCATGGGCCGCCGGGCGTGGACTCGGGCTGCTGTGCGCCCGCAGGCGCAGCCGCTAGCGCAACGATGAGGCATGTGGCGCCGATCGCCGCACGCAGACGTGTTCTCATCAGGATCCCCCTCCCATGTGGATTTCTCCCCGCCCCTCTGCCGTACCCGGGGCACCCCAAATGTTGCCGCCTGGCGCTTGTCGACGAATTTCCCGAACCGGGTAAGGCACGAGCGTGACCATGAACGGGGTGTGTTTCAGGAGGATCTGGCGTGCAGCAACGATCGCGGTTGTGGCGCTCGGGGTGACGGCTGCACCGGCGGCGGCGGCGGACCCCACCCCGCCACCGTGGCTGAAGGTCGAGAACGGCCAAACGCAGCCTCAGTTCTCGCTCGCAGAGGCGATTGAGCAGACCGTGTTCGTGGAGACGAAGCTCGACAGCGACGACGACGGCCACCTCGACCGTGTCCGCATCCGGATCAGTCGCCCAGGTGAGACGGAGACGCAGGGCTACAAGGTGCCCGTGGTCTTCGAGCACAGCCCCTACCGGGGTGATTTCGGCCCCGCGGTGAACCACGAGGTCGACTTCCAGTTCCTGCCCCAGGAGTTTCTCGGGAATCAGGGCACCACGGGGGCCCAGATCGAGCGATCCGCGCGCTCGAAGCGCACGAGCGAACGCAGCGCGCGTACCCGCATGCGGGCCCCCGTGGGGCCGCGCGCGGATCTTCCCGGCGGGCTCGACAACTACTACGTCCCGCGCGGGTACGCCGTCGTGCTGGGAGAGAGCATCGGAACCTTCAACTCGGACGGTTGCCCGACGGTCGGCGATCGGGTGGAGACTCTTGGCACCAAGGCCGTGATCGATTGGCTGAACGGCCGCGCACGCGGGTTCGACGCCGATGGCGACGAGGTGAGCGCCGATTGGACCACGGGCGCCGTGGGCATGGTCGGCGTCTCCTACAACGGCACGCTGCCGAACCAGGTTGCCACCACCGGGGTCGAGGGCCTCGAGACGATCGTCCCGATCTCGGCCATCTCCAGCTGGTACGACTACTACCGCGCCAACGGACTCGTGGTGGCCCCCCACTCCGAGACCCAGGGGGCGGGCGATAACGGCTTCCTCGGCGAGGACACCGACGTGCTGGCCTCGTTCATCGGCGGCAGCCGGATGGTGCCCGACGGCCGCTGTCCGGACACGCTGAACACCCTCAACCGCAGACAGGATCGCGTGACGGGCGACTACAGCCCGTTCTGGGCCGCGCGCGATTACCTCGACGATGTCGGCGACATCCGCTCGAGCGTGTTCGTGGTCCACGGGCTGAACGACTGGAACGTGAAGACCAAGGCGTTCGCCGAGTGGTGGTACCGCCTCGACCAGAACGACGTCCCGCGCAAGCTCTGGCTCCACAACGGCGGCCACGGCGGCCCACCTGCCCCCGGCAACGTTCCGTACAAGGCCACCGAGAACCGTTGGATGGACCATGAGCTCTTCGGCGTGCAGAACGGGATCATGAGCGAGCCCCGCTCCACGATCCAGCGCGAGGACGGCTCCTACCACGACGAGGCTGACTGGCCCGCACCGGGCACGAGCACGACCACCCTGCACCTGTCGGCGCCGAGCGCAACCGCTCCGGGCGGGCTATCGAGCGCCTCGAACCAGTCTGCCCCGATCCAGGACTTCGTGGACGAGGGGCGGAGCTTCGACACCGACGACGTGCTGATCCAGGGGCCCGACGCGGCGCGGCAGAACAGACTGATCTACCGCTCGCCCGAGCTCGCCCAGGACGTCCGTATCAGCGGCACACCGTGGGTCAACCTGACGATGTCGGTCGAGAACCGGAACGCGGCCAACCTCACGGCGGTAGTCGTGGACTACGGGCCGGCCGGATCGGCGGACGCGCCGGTGATGGTCACGCGCGGCTGGCTCGATCCGCAGAACCGTCTGAGCGTCCAAAAGGGTCGTCCTATTCGCCGAGGTCAGGCCTACGACCTCCGCTGGGACCTCCAGCCCGACGACTACCTCTTCAAGGCGGGCCGTAGGATCGGCCTCGTGGTGGTGTCGACCGACCACGACTACACGATCAGGCCCGACCCGGGTACACGGCTGACGCTCCAGCCGTCGAACAGCCAGATCAGCCTGCCGGTGGTGGGCGGCCAGCCGGCACTCGGTTTCTGAGCGGCGCTCAGCCGCTCATGGCCTCTGCCGCCCGCTTCTCCATCTCTTCAGGCGGCACGTCCTCGACGTGGGTCGCGACGCTCCAGCGGTGCCCGAAAGGGTCCTCGAACTGACCGGTGCGGTCCCCGTAGAACTGGTTCTCCACCGGACGCACGGCCGTGGCGCCCGCTGCCACGGCGGCCTCGAAGACGGCGTCCGCGTCCTCGACGTAGATGCTCATCATCACCGGCGTGCCGCCCACGGCCTTCGGGCCGCGTATGCCCATCTCAGGGAACTCGTCCGCGAGCATGATGAGCGACTCGCCGAGCTCGAGCTCTGCGTGGCCGATCTTGCCGTCGGGGCCCGGCATGTGCATCCGCTCCTTGGCTCCCAGTACGTTGGAATAGAACTCGATCGCGGCCTTCGCGCCGTCCACGCACAGGTACGGCGTGACCTGCGGGTAGCCGTCGGGAATCGGCTTTACGTCCGCCATTGTTCTGTCCTCCAGCTGGTCGGGCTGTCCAAGCGTGCTTCTGGTCGAACCCTAGCGCCGCGCACTAGCCTGTCGGGCTCCGAACGCAGCTCCAACACCTTTCGATCATGAGCCACTACACCCCACCGACCCCAGTCCCCGGCTTCCTGGACTCGGACCACCCGACGCTGTTCCCGCGCCTCACGGCGGCTCAGATCGAACAGCTGGCGGAACGCGGCGAGACACTGTCCCTCTCCCCGGGGGAGGTGCTCTTCGAGCAGGGCCAGCGCGATACGCCCTTCTACGTCGTCCTATCGGGGGCCATCGACGTCATCGACCGCCAACCCGATGGCGACCACTACTTCGCCCAATGTCAACCGGGAACTTTCGCCGCCGACATCTCCATGTTCACCGGCGAGCCGACGCTCGCCCGCGGCGTCATCGCCGAGGAGAGCTCGATACTGGAGCTACCGCCCGATGCATTGCGCGCGCTCGTGGCCAGTTCCGCGGAGCTAGGCGACCTGCTCCTGCGCACGATGATCACGCGCCGTGAGTGGCTGATTGGCCAGCGCCTCGGCTACGAACGGCTGATCGGAAAACGATCGTCAGGCGATGCCTTCGCGATCCGGGAGTTCCTCGAGCGCAATCTGGTTCCGTTCAGCTGGCACGACATCGACACCGACGACGAGAGCAAGGAGCTGCTCGAGCGGCTGGGAATCGGCGCCGACGAGTGCCCGGTACTCGTCCGCACCCACAACGTGCTGCGGTCTCCCACGGTCACTGAGGTCGCCGACGAGCTCGGGCTGCGCGCCAAGGTCGATCAGAGAACCTTCGACGTGGTGGTGCTCGGAGCAGGCCCCGCGGGACTGGCCACCGCGGTATACGCCTCGTCGGAGGGCATTTCAACGCTGGTCATCGAGCGCTTCGCCCCGGGAGGCCAAGCGGGGACCAGCGCTCGGATCGAGAACTACCTCGGCTTTCCAACCGGTCTGTCGGGGTCAGACCTGGCGCAGCGAGCGACGCTGCAGGCCTGGAAGTTCGGCGCCGTCATCTCCAGCGCCCACGAAGGCTGCCGCTTCTCCCTGACCGAGAGCGAGGGCCTGCGGCCGATGGCGCTCGCCGACGGTCAGCAGGTGCGCGCCCAGCTCGTCGTCCTCGCCGTCGGTGCCGACTATCGCCGCCTGCCGGCCGCCGGAGCCGAGTCCTTCGAGGGCCGAGGTCTCTACTACGCGGCCACTCACATCGAGGCCCTGGAGGCCTCGGGCAAAGACGTGGTCGTGGTCGGCGGCGGCAACTCAGCCGGACAGGCCGTGGTCAACCTGGCCGCCTACGCGCGTCGGATCTATCTCGTCGTGCGGCGGTCGCCTGCCGCGACGATGTCCAGCTACCTCATCGATCGCATCGAGGCCGCCCGCAACGTCGAGATCTGGGAGGGATGTGAGGTGAAGGCCCTCCACGGCGACGAGGAGCTCGAGGCGGTCACGGTCGCCTGCCGCGATCAGGGCGAGCATCGACTGGATGCCGCGGGCGTTTTCGCAATGATCGGCGCCGCGCCACGGACCGAGGAGTTCGACGGCCTGGTCGGCCTCGACGACAAGGGATTCATCGTCACCGGCGAGGACGCCCGGCGTCATCAGAGCTTCGCCGAGCATCGAAACGGCAGCGAGCGTGAGCCCTTGCTTCTGGAGACCACTCGACCGGGTTTCTTCGCCATCGGGGACGTGCGAAGTGGCTCGACCAAGCGAGTGGCGTCGGCCGTCGGCGACGGCGCGCTCGTCGTTCGCTCGCTGCACGAGGCACTGAATCGCCGACGTGCGACGGCGGACTAGGCGCGGGTGCGCGCACTCCACGACATCAAGCTCAGCCTCGCCAACCGGGCTGAGACGTTCGTGACGACGAATCTGGCGGGCCTGTGGAAGACGGTCGAGCGTTTCCCGCGGGTCCACCGGCGGGTGAACGCTGCGCTGATCAACCGGGCGATCCTCAAGATTCCTACGCGGCCCAACCCGCTCAGCACGCTGGCCGACTACACGTCGTGGGCATCGCTGACCGACCGAACCTACGACGGCCGACACCTCCCGCCGTACGAGGCGTCCCCGGGGAACCTGCCGGAGCCCGAGGCCGTGGCGGGCCTCTTCAACCGGCAGGGCGAGATGACCCCGTGCGAGAAGTCGACGGTGCTCTTCCCGTACTTCGCCGAGTGGTTCGTCGACGGGTTCCTGCGCAGCGAGCGTCCGCACCCGGACCCCGACACCGGCGAGCCAGTCCGGGACCCCGCGAGAAACGAGTCCAATCACGAAATCGACCTGATGCAGATCTACGGGCTCACCGACGCCGTGACCCGGCAGCTGCGGGCGTACGAGGACGGGCTCCTGCAGTCGCAGGTGATCGACGGGGAGGAGTACCCGCCCTACCTGTATGAGGGCGACCGCAAGAAGTTCGACAACGTGACTGTCGTCCGCGCCGAGACGATCACGTCCGACCAACGTCGCCAGCTGTTCGCCTTCGGCAGCGACACGGGCAACCTGCAGATCGGGTTCGTGATGATGGGCGTGCTGTTCCTGCGCGAACACAACCGGATCGCGCGGTCGCTGCGCCGGGAATACCCCGGCTGGAACGACGAGCGGCTCTTCCAGACCGCGCGCAATGTCCTCACCGTGATCCTGATCAAGATCGTGGTCGAGGACTACATCAACCACATCGCGCCGTACCGCATCAAGCTGCTCGCCGACCCCACCGGCTTCCGCAACCCGCGCTGGTATCGGCAGAACTGGATGCCGATTGAGTTCAACCTGCTCTACCGCTGGCACAGCCTCGTGCCCTCGAGCTTCCGCATCGGCGGCCGGGACGTCGCCATCAAGGACACGCTGTTCAACACCGACACGGTCGCCGAGGTGGGACTGGGCGCCTGCTTTGAGGACGCCTCGAACCAGCGGGCGGGGCGCGTCGGCCTCCTAAATTCGCCCCCGGAGGTCTGGGAGGCCGAGCTCACAAGCGTGCGCCAGGCCCGCGCGGTCGCGCTGCGTCCATATGGTGAATACCGTTCGCTCGCCCGGTTTCCGCGGGCGACCCGGTTCGAGGACATCTCGAACGACCGCCGCGTCCAGCAGCACCTGCACGACCTGTACGGGAAGGTCGAGCAGGTCGAGTTCTACCCCGGCCTGTTTGCGGAGGACGTCCGGGCCAACGCCGCCCTCCCGCCGCTGATCGGCCGGCTGGTCGCGATCGACGCCTTCTCGCAGGCGTTCACCAACCCGCTGCTCTCCCCCCGCGTCTTCAACCCGCAGACGTTCTCCCCGCTCGGCTGGGAACTGATCCGAACGACCGGCTCGCTGTCCGACCTGCTCCACCGCAACGTCCCCGACACCGACCGCCGCTACGACGTGACGATGACGCGTCGAGACTGGGTGCGGACCTAGCAGCCGGCGCAGCCGCCGGCGCCGATCACGACTCGCATCCCGGTCTCGACGCTGCCGCCGCCCGGGACGACATCAGCCGGCAGTGGGATGGGTTCGACCGCTGCCTCGGGCACCGGCGAGCGCAGGACGCTGACCGCGACCACGATCGCGACGAGCACCATGCCGGCGCCGATCAGGTACGCGAGGTGGAAGCCGGAGTTGAGTGCCTCGGCGGCCGACACGCCGTCGGCGAGCTGGGCCTCGGTGCGCTCGGTCGCGAACGTGGCGAGGACCGCGAGACCGATCGCACCACCCACCTGGACGCTGGTGTTGACGAGCCCCGACGCCACCCCCGAGTCGCTCGGCGTGGCGCCCGACATCGCGAGCGTCATCAGCGACGGGAAGCCGAGCCCGGCCCCCAGCCCGATCAGGATCATTGGCGGCAACAGATCTACCGCGTACGTCGCGTCGACTGGGGTGCGGGCGAGAAGGAGCAGCCCGACGGCGATGAAGACCATCGCCGGAAGGAGCGTCGCTTGCGCGCCAAATCGCAGGTTGAGCTCTCCGGTGAAGCGGAAGGACATCGTTCCCATCACCACGGTCAGCGGCAGGTAGGCGAGGCCGACCTCCAGCGCGCTGTAGCCGAGGATCCGCTGCATATAGAGGGCGCCGAGGAAGAACATCCCGAACATCCCGACGACGAGCAGGGCCTGAACCAGGTTCGCACCGGCGACGTTGGCCGAGCGGAACAGGCGCAGCGGCAGCAGGGGATTCGCCACCCGCGCCTGGCGGACGAGGAACAGCGCGAGGAGCGCGATCGAGACCGCGCCGAGCGCGAGCGTCTGGCTGGATCCCCAGCCCTCCTCAGCGACCCCGAGGATTGTGTACACGCCGAGCATCAGACCACCCGTGAGCAGCGCGGCGCCGGGAAGGTCGGCCCCGGCGGTGAGACCGAGCCCCTCGCGATCGGGCACGAGCCTGACCGCGAGCAACGCCGTCAAAATTCCGACCGGCACGTTCACGAAGAAGATCCAGTGCCAGTTGATCGTCTCCGTGAGCACCCCGCCCGCGAGCAGCCCGATCGAGCCCCCGGCGACGGCGACGAAGGTATAGATGCCGATCGCCTTCGCCTGTTCCCGCGGCTCCGGGAACATGGTCACGATCATTCCCAGGATCACCGCTGACGTGAGCGCGCCGCCCACGCCCTGGACGAAGCGCGCTCCGATGAGGAGACCCTGGCTCTGGGCCACGGCGCAGAACAGCGACGCGCCGGTGAACACGGCGAGACCGATGAGGAAGATGCGCCGCTGCCCGATCAGGTCCCCAATCCGCCCGGCGAGCAGCAACAGACCGCCGAACGCGACCAGGTACGCGTTGACCACCCACGCGAGATCGTTCTGCGAGAAGCCGAGGTCGTCCTGGATCGTCGGCAGGGCGACGTTCACGATCGTCGCGTCGAGGACGATCATCAGCATGCCGGCGCAGAGCACGTAGAGCGCCATCCACCGCTGCCCGTCCTCCCGCCCCATCTCGCCGATTGTACGAAGCTCGTCCACTGTCACATCCCTTGGTCGTGAGGTGTCAACGAGATGAACCACCGAACGCGACTGATGTGACAGGAGGAACCACCGATGACGAAGATTGCGGTAGCGGGAGCAACGGGACGCCTCGGGCGCCCGCTGGTCGACACCATCGAGGCGCAAGGCAACGAGGTCGTCCCGATCGCCCGTTCGAAGGGCGTGGACGTGATCAGCGGCGAGGGCCTCGCCGAAGCGCTCGACGGGGTGGACGCGATCATCGATGCGGCGACCGGCCCTTCGCCCGACGAGCAAGAGGCGACGAACTTCTTCACGACGGCCACGCGCAACCTGCACGAGGCCGGCGCCGGAGCCGGTGTGAAGCGGATCGTGCTCGTGTCGATCATCGCCATCGACAAGTTCAAGACGGGATACAACGCGGCCAAGCTCGCCCAGGAGCAGGCGGCGCTTGCGGGCCCGATCCCGACGCGCATCCTGCGTGCGACGCAGTTCCACGAGTTCGTGGAGCAGCTGCTCGACTGGGGGCGGCAGGGAGATGTGGCCTACGTTGCCGCGATGCAGACCCAGGTGGTAGCCGCCCGCACCGTGGCCGAGGAGCTGGCCGCGCTTGTGCTGGACTCGGAGCCGACCGGGCCGACCCTCGAGATCGCCGGACCGCGCGCGGAGCGGTTGGTTGACCTGGCGCGGCTCGTCGTGGCGAACAACGGTGAGTCGCTGCAGGTCGTGGAGACGAACGAGTTCTTCCCGGAGGGCGATCTCTACGACTCAGGCGCGGCGCTGCCCGGCCCGGACGCCAAGCTGGCCGGCCCGACGTTCGAGGACTGGCTGAAGGGCTAGCCAGCCCTTCAGCTGTCGTTGCGGCTTCGCCGCTCCCTGAACTGCGTCACCGCGAGCCAGATCAAAAACGCGACCACGGGGAGGAAGTACGCGATCGATGTGAGCCAGTGACCGGCGTGCGCGATCTGGAAGATCATGTGTTCGCTGACGACAGTAGCCACAGCGCGAGGCTCGTGAAGCCCACCATCACCGCGAGCATCCAATACTGCGAACGCACCGCCTGCCGCTTGTCCTCGTAGAGGGCCAGCGCGCGGTCGTGAGCGAGCATCAGGGCGGCCACGTGGCCGGCCACCACGAAGGCCACCTGCCAGTACCAGGTGGCGTTCGCGCCGATCAGCGTGTAGTCGATCTGGGTGTCGGCCGTGCCGAAGATGTCCGACCCCTTCCCCAGCGGGTCCGAGATCAGGTACAGGATGCCCTGGCCCTGGAAGAGCAGCAGCGTGAAGTAGTGGGCGGCCACGTAGGCGAGGGCGATCGGCACGAGTGTGTGCGCGAACTCGTGGGCAAGCCTGCGCGCGCTGAAGCCGCCGCCCACGCTCCTCGCCCCGAGCACGCCCAGCCAGTAGAAGCCGGCCACGAACAGCACGCCTCCGATGAGGCCGAGCGTGAACGTCGCCTCGAGCGCGTTCTGCGGCGACAGACCGAGGTCCTGGAAGAACTGCGCGATGTCCGGCGAGATGCTGTTCCAGGGCCGCTTGCCGGTGAAGCCGTCGAATGAGACCGAGCCGATCATCACCGAGATCAGGGCCACGGTCCCCGGCAGCGACTCGAGCCGCGGGAGGCCCGACAGGGGCCTGCGCAGACCCACCTCGCCCTCGCGCGTCTCTACCACCGACAGGCGTGAGAACAGGTTGAAGTAGACCGAGAAGGCCTCCCCGCGGTCGATCCAGCGGTCGACTCCGTAGAGCGCCATCCCGATGAAGGTGACCGCGGAATAGGCGAGCGCCGCCACGGCCAGGCTGTCCGGCTTGTCGCCGTTCGAGGCGACGAGCTCCATGGTCGCGAACGCGAATATGCCGACCGCTGCGGGCCAGCGGCCGAGCCAGGCCGGGTACTCGAGCGGCGCCGGCAGCTCGGTGCGCCCGGCGGTCCGCGCGACCCACGCAACCGCCCGGCCGATCGCACGCCACGGGTTGAACGCCCGGAAAACATCCCCGAACAGAACGCTCAGCGGCACCAGCCCGAGCCAGAAGATCACATAGATGAAGATCGGCGCGAAGTTCGCCGTGGTGCTCTCCGTGCCGCGCAGCCCCGCGTAGATGGTGAGCCCGAACAGGAAGATGCCGATCGCGCCGCAGATGATCTCCACCGGCCGGCTCGCGAGCCCCCGGCCGATCCCGCCGGGCAGCGGGCGCCAGGTGGGCTTCTGCAGGCGCGGCTCGGGCCACAGGACCGCGAGCGCGACAAACGAGACGACGAGCACCATCGTGGCCGCCCACCCGAACAACCACTCGGGAATGGGCAGGTCCGACCTAACGGAGATCCCGTGTCCGATCAGGAACACGGCAGGCTCACCTGGGTTCGACTATGAGGGTCCCGACCAGCGGGTCGCGGCCGGCGTCCTCGGCCACGTGGCTCTCGATCTCGAACTCGCCCTCGAGCTCCGCGATGAACCTGAACTTCGCGGGCTGACCGGGCGCGACCTTCTTCTCGATGTCGTAGCCGTGCAGGTGGATGTCGTCGGGCGCGTCCGAGGTCACCGTGAGCAGCACCCGGTCGCCGTGCGTGACCCTGATCTCGGCGGGTCCACCGACGACCTCGCCAGCGCGGATCTCGATCCCGGTGACCACCGCCTTCGTGGGGGCCGGCGCCTCCGCCTCGGTCTCCGTCGGACTGCTCTCGGTCTCGGTCGGACTGGTCTCGGTCTCGGTCTCGGCCTGCGGCGTCGTCGTCGTCTGCGCCGCCTGGTCGCCCTCGTCATCGTCGCCCGGGCTTGCGATCACGAAGGCGAGCACCGCCACGAGCACGGCCGCGACGATCAGTCCAATGCGCTGATTCCTCGACATGCGGCGGCGAAGTATGGCTAGTCGGCGACGAGCGCGCGGACCCGGTCCTCGCTCACCTCAGGGTCCGGCGGGGACTCCTCGTGCACCGGGTCGGCGGGTGGCGGTGCCGTGGATTGCTGGCCCAGGCTCGCCTCGAACGCAGCGGCCTCGTCCGGCCTTCCGGGCCGCTCGGGCTGGAAGCGGTAGCCCACCCCGAAATGCGTGTGGATGTAGCTCCAGTCGGGCGATGCCGTCTCGAGCTTCTGCCTCAGCTTCCGCACGAAGACATCCACCGAGCGATCGCCGTGCGCCATCGCGTAGCCCCAGACGGCCTGGTAGATCTCCTCGCGCTGGAGCACCTTGCCCTGGGCCTGGGCAAGCAGCTCGAGCAGCTCAAACTCTCTGCGCGTGAGGTCGATGCTCCGCCCGCCGACGAATGCCTGGAACTGGTCCCCGCGGATCTCGAGCTCGCCGGCCACGAGCGGCCCGGCCTCCGAGCGGTCGGCCGAGCGCTTGCGCCGCCGGATCACGGCCTCCACGCGCGCGAGCACCTCCTCGGGGTGGCACGGCTTCGTGACCCAGTCGTCGGCGCCCGCGCGCAGGCCGCGCACGCGCTGGGAGACGCTGGTGGGGCCGGTGCAGACGATCACGCCCATGCCGGGGAGAGCCGCGGACACGCGCTCGAGGAACTCCCAGCCGCCGGGGCCGAGCAGGGCCAGGTCGACGACCAGGGCGTTCACCCGCATCGCCACGAACTCCTCCACGGGCGGAGGGGATTCGAGGCAGCGGTATTGCCAGCCGAGGTCGCCGGCGCGCTTCACCAGCACTCTCACGAACCCCGAGTCCGAGTCGAGGATCGCGATACGCAGATCCGCCATCGCCCTGAAGTCTAGGCGGACGGCTCCCGGAGCGAAGGGGCTTCACAGCCTTTTCACAGCCGGGCAACGTGGGAATAACGGACTTTCCGCACTTGGGTGGCACAGTCGCGTCCCATGGTTGTTGGAGATCTCGAGATCCGTCCCAGTGAGTACATGGCCTACGCGCGAGGCACACCTCTGAGGCTGACCGTGCGCGAGCTTCACCTGCTCACGGCGCTGGCCGAGCGCCACGACCGCATCGTCAGCCGGGAAGAGCTCTACCGGGTGGTGTGGGAGGAGCCGTACCGAAAGTCGGATCGTTCCGTGGACGTCTACGTAGCGCGGCTGCGCCGGAAGCTGGACGAGGCGAGTCCCGGCTGTGCCTACATCCACACGCACTTTGGTTTCGGCTACCGCCTTTCACACCCTTTTCACAAGAGGGCGACAGCTGGATAACAGACTGCGGTCCTGCCGGTGCGAGCGTGCGGGACATGAAGACACTCATCACCATCGCCGCGTGCGGTGCCCTCGCCATGGGCGCCGCCGCCTGCGGTAACGACGACAACGAAAGCAGCGCGAGCTCGGGGTCGAGCGGCGGCGGCGATCTGTCCGGCAGCATCAAGATCGACGGATCGAGCACCGTCGCGCCGTTCGCGCAGGCTGCTCAGGAGGCCTTCCAGGCGGAGAACCCCGACGTGAAGATCACCGTCGGCACCTCCGGCACCGGCGGCGGCTTCGAGAAGTTCTGCGCGGGCGAAACCGACATCTCCAACGCCTCGCGGCCGATCAAGGACGACGAGGAGGTCCCGGTCTGCGAGAAGGCGGGGATCGCGTACAAGGAAGTTCATGTCGCGAACGACGGCATCGCCGTCGTCACGAACCCCGAGCTGAAGGTCGACTGCCTCACACCCGATCAGCTGAAGCAGCTGTGGAACCAGGGCTCCAAGGTCCAGAACCTCAGCGAGATCGACCCGAAGCTGCCCGACGCCGAGCTCAGCCTGTTCGGGCCGGGCACGGACTCCGGCACGTTCGACTTCTTCACGGATGTGATCAACGGTGAGGAGGGCGTCTCGCGCGAGGACTACCAGCCCTCCGAGGACGACAACATCCTGGTGCAGGGAGTCTCGGGTGAGCCGGGCGGTTTCGGCTACTTCGGCCACTCGTACTACGAGCAGAACGCGGACAAGCTCAATCTGGTGAAGGTCGACGGCGGTGACGGTTGCATCGAGCCCACCACCGAGACGATCCAGAGCGGTGAGTACAAGCCGCTCTCGCGACCGCTGTTCATGTATCCCAGCACCAAGGCGCTTAAGCGGCCCGAGGTCAACGCGTTCATGGACTACATCCTGGAGAACCAGCAGGCGATA
>Ga0190265_10001641_pt1 | contig 14738 bp, 3 predicted proteins | sample Popmic124T_FD_133135 | JGI IMG/M metagenome (GOLD analysis project Ga0190265, IMG submission 133135) | Populus adjacent soil microbial communities from riparian zone of Indian Creek, Utah, USA - 124 T | ecosystem: Environmental > Terrestrial > Soil > Riparian zone | place: USA: Utah | collected...
CGCCCGGCTGCAGCGTGGCGTCGGCCTGGACCTCGCAGGAGATCGAGCCGAATCCTGTGCCGTAATCGGTGAACTTCAGCGTGCCCGAGAAGCCGGTCTGGGCGGGGTCTTGGAGGGCTGCGGATGTCCAGTGCGGTTCCCGGGTGGTGAAGGTCTCATCATCTCCGTGAACGGTGCCCTCCGAGTTGGTCGCGACGACTCGGAAGTGGTAGGTGGTTCCAGGGTCGAGGTCTTTGATCGTCTCGCTGACTTCGATCGCCGTCGATCCCGATCCGGTCGCTTTCGGCGAGGCCGGAGCCAGCGATCCGTATTCGGTGGTTTTGCCGTATTCGAACTGGTAGGTGGTGGCGAGAGCTTCGGGATCGACCGTGCCGTTCAGCGTCGCGGTCGTCTCTTCCACCGCCGAGGCTTCGCCGGTGCTGGCGGAGGGCAACCCGGGGAAGTTCCAGCGCTGGAGGCGATCGTTTTCCGTATCCGATACCCAGATGCTGTTGCCGTCCGACGTAAAAGCGACGTAGGTGGGGGCATGGAGCTGAGCCGGGCCGGACCCGCTTTCCCCGAACGAGGTCAGGAATTCGCCTTGGGGATTGAAGCTCCGAACCCGGTCGTCTTCAGAGTCAGCGACCCAAATGTCACCGTTGGGACGGATCGCCATCCCGAACTCGCCCGTGCCCAGTGGATCGAACTGGTCGAGGTACTCCCCTTCGAGGCTGAACTTCTCCAGCCTCGAGTTACCGGCGTCGGCAACCCAGATATCGCCGGTCGCATCGGTCGCGAGATCGAAAACGTTGAGAAGCTGACCGTTGCCCGAGCCCGCTTCGCCGAACTGGTCGAGATATTCGCCCTCAGGGTCAAACTTCTGGATCCGGCCGGATTCGAAATCGGCCGTCCAGATGTCCCCTTCTGCATCGATCGCCACACCCGTCAGGGCTGCGAACTGACCGCTCCCCGAGCCCGCTTCGCCGAACTGGTCGAGATATTCGCACTCGGGACTGAACTTCTCCATGCGGTGATTGTTGGCGTCCGCGACCCAGATATTGCCTTCGGGATCTACGGCGATGTCGGCCGGCCCATCGAGCTGGCCATTGCCGGAGCCTTTGCCGCCGCACTGGTCCAGGTATTCACCTTCGGGATCGAACTTCTGGATCCGGTTGTTGAGGCCGTCGACGACCCAGACATTGCCTTCGGGATCGACGGCGATTCCTCGCGGCGAATTGAACTGGCCGTTGCCTGAGCCGTGCGAGCCGATCGCGTGGTCGAAGACCGGCGGCTGGGGCGGCGTCGGGCCGGGAACGGCCATGCTGAGCGGCTGGAAGACGAAACCCGGTTCGGGATGCTTCACCCGGCCGCTCGCCATGCACTCGCCGCTGTCGGGACAGGAGGCGGCGTGCAGCTCCCCTTCCTCGCTGTCCGCTTCATTCCAACTGCCATTCCAGCTCAGCACCAGGGTCTCTTCCCAGCCGTTGGCCCCAACCGCCACGCAGGCGCTGAGCGATCGGCAGGAGACGCCGCGCAGTTCGGCTTCCTCCCCCACCGTATCGACGCTCAGCTGGTCCCAGCTCAAGCCGTTCCAACGCTCGATCAGCGGCCGCCAGCGGGTGTCTTCGAGCGCTTCGATGTAGGCGGTGTAGCGGCCGACGGCGGTGCAGGCGTCGGCGGAGACGCAGGACACGTCGGCGAAGGAGGGGGGGCCGGATTCGGGCTCGGGGTTGACCGTTTCGTGCTGGGTCCATTCCGAGCCGTCCCAGCTCGCCGTCAGAGGTAGCTGTTCGCCGCTGCCCCACTGGTCGGTCCAGCGCCCGACCGCCATGCAGAAGTCGGCCGCCGGGCAGGAGACGCCGGAGAAGGAGGCGTTGTTTGTCACTTCGGGGGACGCGAAGGACTGCTGGGACCAGGTGGATCCATTCCAGCGCGTTATCCACGGGTGCCCGTAGTTGAATTCGCCGTAGGAGTTGACCGCCCCGTAGAAGCCGACCGCGGTGCAGGCGCCGGCGGCGCTGCAGGAGACGTCCTTCAGTGTGGTCACTTCGGGACCGCCGAGTTCGGCCGGCAGGGGCACCGACATCAGCGTCCAATCCGAGCCGTCCCAGCGCACTGCGAAGGGCTGGGAATAAGCCGTGCCCGTTCGTTCGTAGTGGCCGACGGCGACGCAGGCGGTTGCCGAGGCGCAGGAGACCGAGTTGAGCGTCGACCACTGGACGAGTTCGGGGGCCGGAACCGGTTCCTGAGACCAGCTGGCGCCGTTCCAGGCTTCGATCCTCGCTTCGGAGGAGCCTTCGGCCTCGCCAACCCGCAGGCAATCGTCAGAAGCGAGGCAGTCGATGCCGAAGGTCTGTCCGCGGACGAACTTCTTGAAGCTTCGCTGAGGGCCGTAGGTGGTCCCTTCGGCGTTGGTGGCGACTATGCGGAAGTAGTAGGGGGTGTCCGGGCTGAGGCCGCCGAGAGCCTCGCTTACCGCAACGTCTTCCTGGGCAAAGCCGATCGCTTTCGGCGAAGCCGGAACGTTCGTACCATAGCCGCCGCTCGTGCCGTATTCGAACTGATATGTGGTCGCGAAGCCCTTGGAGTTGACCTTGGCGTGTAGCGTCGCCCCTTCGTCGGTGATCCCCGTCGTCAGCCCGGTGTTCACCGAAGGCTTCCAGTCCGGGGTCGTGAAGGATTTATCGGCACCGGTCGTTTTGCCTTCCGTGTTTTCGGCGACGAGGCGGTAGTGATAGGTGGTCGATCCTTTGACGCCTATCGTCTGCTGGACCGAGACGTCGCTTTCCCCCGAGCCGATCGATTTATCGGGAATCGGGATCTTGTTGTTGTATTTGCCTTCTTCGTATTCGACCTGAGTGCCCCACTCGAAGCGATAGCCGGTGGCAAAGCCCTTCGGGTTGACTTTGCCGGAAAGATCTACCTTGCCAGCTTCTTCTTTGACATAGGGGGCCGAGTTTTCCACGCTCGAAACCGCGGGACGCCAGTCGGGGGTCGTGAAGGTTTTGACCGAGCCGGTGTCAGTGCCTTTTTCGTTTTCGGCCCGCAGGCGGTAGTGGTATTCCGTCAGGCCTTTGAGCCCTTCTATTCCGGCTTGGACGCTGGCGTCGGAGGTCCCTTTGCCCGCATCGCCATCGGGCACCGGCGCGCTGTGATCGAATTTGTTCCCTTCCACCGTTCCCCATTCGAAGCGGTAGTGGGTCTGCGCGCCGCCGGCGTTGACGCTCCCATGCAGAGTCCCCTTGCCGGTTTCATCCTCGACGTGGATGCCAGTAATGCCTTCGGTGGTCGCTTTTGGTGGTGCGGCTGGGGTCGTGAACTGGGCGTCGGCACCATAGGCCGTGCCCGCCTGGCTGGTCGCGACGAGGCGGTAGTGGTAGGTGGTGACCGGGGTCAGGCCACTGAGGGTCGTGTTGACGCCGACCGGTGCGGTGCCGTGGCCAGCGCTGCCTTCGGGGATCGGCGCCGATTGACCGTAGCCAGCGATCGTACCGTACTCGAAGCGGTAGCGGGTTTCGACTGAGTTGGGACCGGCCGAGCCGCCGACGGTTGCCTGATAGGGACCGACATTCGTCGCCGAGCCGGTCGTCGCCGTCGGGGGGCCGCCGATCCGGGTGCCGACTGTGACGCCCATCGCGTCCGCGGCTTCGGTTATCTCGGTGTAGTAGCCCTTTTCTTTGCAGTATTCGGGATTTTCGCCTTCGACCCCAATGTTGTTGTGGGTGAGGATGCCCAGCGCCGCGTCGCCGGCGAACACTGGACCGCCGCTGTCGCCGCCTTTGGAGCAAATCGTCTGAAACTCGGTTCGCTGGTGCACGTCGCCTTCGGGCTGGTGCGATGTGAGGTCAAGGGCGGTGACCGTGCCGCAGCTCGCCCCGCTGTTGGCGCCGGCATGGCAGACGTACTGGCCGATGTAGCTGTAGGCTTCGTAGTTGATCGCCTGTTCTTGGTTGGTGCCCCAGTAGGCGACCTTGACGGGCCAGGAGGGTTTGTCCCAGTAGTTGCCGTTGGCTTTGATCTTGGCGTAGTCGCTCGCCGGCGGGGCGACGTATTCCTCAACGGCGCCGATGTATCCCGAGGCGGTCTGCGAAAAGGGAAACGACTCCCATTGCGATGCTACCTGGGCACAGTGGCCAGCGGTCAGCACAAAGCGGTTGCCGTGAGTTTTCCCCACCGCCTTGAACCCGACGCTGCAAGGGGCTTCGTCTGGGACCCACGGATAGGTCCCTTTGGGCCACATGCCGACGCCGCCGCGCAGCGGCGCATCGCAGATGGATGGCGTGAATTCGCATGCCTGGGGGCTTAGGAGAAGCTGTTGCGAGCCGGAGGCCCTGACTTCCACGTCCACGCTCTCTGCCGCGGCGACGCCACGAGCCTCCCCGCGTTCCTCCTTGCCTGCGTCCGCTGCCTGGCGGATCACCACATCGTTTGTGCGTGAATCGAGGTAAGTCTGCACCAGGCCTTCCCTGACCAGCGGTCGCATCTTGCCGTCGATACGCGTCTGGGCGGCTTCGAGCTCTTCCCAGCTGGACTCCGCCGATGCCAGGCGGTAGTCCTCCCCGAGTCCTCGGCCTGCCAGCTTGGAAGCCACTGTGGCGCGGTCCGCCCCCGGCAGAAGCGGCACGACGAACTCACTCTTCTCGTTGTCGAACCAGACCCCCGCGTAGTCGTCGCCGAGAGCTAGTTTCAACTCGGCGACCATCGTCGTGCCACGTTGCTGGGTTTCGAGCCGTTCTTCGGCAACCTCAGCGGAGACGCCGAAGTCCTGACGGTATTCGGAGACTTCGAAAGAGCTGACAGCGCCGGAGGCAAGAGCTGGGGTCGTCAGAGCAGCCAGCACGACCACAAGGCAAGCCCACATGGAATTACGGATTGGAGCGTTACGAATCAGCCTGCCGTTCACTTCCACTCTCCCCTCATACTCGGTGTGCCCTCAGCGTTCCGAGCTGCCCGTTTGACTGCTGGAGGCAAGACTCTCAGCTGTCCTGCCCAGAGCACCCGGGCAATGTGCGTAGTGGGGAAGCGGAGAGCCGGGCAGAGTGCCCGGTCAGGGCCGGCTTGGGCGCTTTCGGCTCGACCAGCTCCGCCAGGCGCAGGGCCACCTCAAGCTCGGCACTGCAGGCGCCGAAGGGGCGGGCGAGGCGCTGCTCGACCGTGCGCAGGCGGGCGGTGACTGTGTTGCGGTTGACCCCCAACGCCATCGCCGCCGAGGAGACGTTGCGTTCTGTGGCGAAGTAGGCGCGCAGTGTCTCGCGCAAAATGGTGCCGCCATCGCGCTCGCGCTCCAGGGGCTCCAGGTAGAGGCGGCGCACGGAGGCGGTCAGAAGGTCGTCTCGCAGGGCGGCTGCCAGGAGGGCGACGTCGGCGTAGCGGACGACCGGCTCGGGGCCGCGCCGAGCAACCGGGAGGGCGGCCAGCGCCTGGCGATGTGTGAGCGACCAGCCCGTGAGCTTCGCCGCCGGCTCGCCAATCGCCGCGACGGCCCCGGGGGGCATCGCGGCAGTGAGGGCCTCGAGCACGTTCTCCGCCGGCGCCGGGCGGACCGAGCCCAACCAGGCCCAGACGACCCCGCACTCCTGGCGGACCACCAGCGGGCGGCGGTCGAGGGCGCGGGCCAGCTCGCGCAGTCTCGACTCGACCTCGGGGCCGGCGGCGACGAGGGCCAGGTGCCACCCCTCCAGGTCATAGGCGAGTTCGGCGGCGTCGGCCTGCTCGCCGGCGAGCAGGCGGCGGACCAGCGCGGCGCGGCGGCGCCCGGGAGTGCGAGGTCGCTGCTCGGCCTCGCGGCGGTACTGCTCGGAGACGGCGGCGATCAGTCGGTCGACGAGGGCTGCCAGAGTGCGCAGCGCCCGCTGCACCTCAGAGGCGGAGACCGACTCAGCGGCGTCGGCCTCGCGCATCGCGAAGTCGGCGATCAGGGCGTGACCGGCGAGGTAGCGGCGCAGGACGGTGTCCAGGGGGACGCGGGCGCGGGCGGCGGCGCGGGCCTGAGCGAAGAGCTCGGCGGGAACCGGACCAGGCTCGGGGTCGTCGGCTTCGATGCCGGCGATCGCGTAGTCGAGCGCCGCGGCGATGGCGCTGCGAAGGCCCTCGGTATAGGCGGGGTCGCCGACCTCAGCTGGATCGGCGACCGAGTCGACGCGGGCGCCGATAGCCCGCTCGATCTCCGGCAAACGGGCGCTCAGGCGGGCGGCGAGTGACAAGTGCGCGGGCTCTACGCCGGTGGGATCCGCGTCATCCATCCACCTGCGCCCTACTCACCCGCCGCGACGGTGCCTCTTGCGCTCGGCCTTTTGCATCTTGCCGCACTTGCCGTTGACCACGACCGGGCGGAAGTTGTGGGTGAGCCCGTTTTGGGCGGTCAGCTCGACCGTCGCCCGGTTCTTGCTGGCACAGACGTCCCGGCTGTTGATCAGCAGGCCCTTCTTTCCACCTTGCTGGGTGAAGACGAGCTTGCTCACCGGCAGGTCGGGGGTGCTTTCGAAAGTCACCCTGATCTGGCCCTTGATCGAGTCGACGCGCCCCGCGATGGTGGCCTGGACCGGCTGGTAGTCGGGCCCGTGCAGGTCCATCACCAGGTCGGGCAGCTTGTTGTTCGAGGAGCGCAGGTAGACCGGCCCGCTGACGGTGTAGTCGACCAGGGGCGAGGTTGCCGTGACATGGCCGTAGATCGATCCCGGCGGGCAGGCCTTGGCGGCGAACTGCACCCTGGTGCAGATCGTGCGGATGTGAGCCTGGTCGAGGAACTCCGAGCGCGGGATCGTCACCGACACGCGAGCGACGTTCGCTTCGCCGGGATGGGTCCTGTAGACGGCGCGGATCTTCGGATGGTCGCCGCGTTTCGTGCCGCCGATGAGGCGGAAGGAGAGGTTGGGCTTGAACTTCAGATTCTCGCACCCGTTGACCTGAAAGCGTTCGTTCAGTGAGGCCCGGCCGCCCCCGTCGCCCTTCACCTCCGCGCCCAGCGACAGCGGTTCGCAGTTGGTCGGGTTGAGCACGAAGCCGGGCCGGTCGAGCGCTATGCGGATGTCGCGCAAATCGAGCAGGATGCCGTGCACGATCGTCGGCACCGAATCCGCGACCGTGGTGATCTGGAACGTTTCGGGATCGACGTTGGCGGCGGCCTGGACGACGACGTTGCCCAGGTCGAGTGGCCCGGCAACCGCCGGCGTCACCACCGCGAAGCTGAGCGGCGCGCCTTTGTAGGGACCGGAGAGATAGACCTTGCCGGTGTCGACGAAGAGGGGATTGGAGCCCGCTCCGGCGCCCGCCGTCGCGGTGCCGACCTGGCTCGCGGCCGGGCAGGAGGGATGTTCGATCTCACCCTGGCCACTTCCCGCCGCCCGCGAGATCGCGTCGATCGTCGACTGCGGGCAGATCGCGATTCCCTTCAGGTAGCCGCTCAGCCCCGGCGGGGTCTTGACGGTCAGCCCGCTGAAGCGCTGGCTGCCGTCTTCGCGGGTGAGGTGCAGCACGAAGGGGCTGGTCTTGCCCGCCGTCGGGTCGGTGGTCCCGGCATTCAGCTTCGGATCGAGCGCCCCGCTCGGACAGGGGCCGCCATTGGGGCCCGTGTTCACGTCGAAGCTCGATTCGCTTACCGCCGGCGCCCCGCCGGTCCAGGGGAACAGTTCCGCCCTGATCGTCTGGCGGCCGCACTTGGGCGGGGTCAACAAGGTTGCCCGCGGACCGCTGGGGAAGTGCAGGCTCGCTTCCGAGAAGGGCGCTTCGGGCAGTTCGTCGACGATGGCGACGAGACGGCCCGTCTTCTCGTTCGCCTCGACCGTTCCCGGCACCTTGACGAGGATCCCGTTCCGCTTGGACTCCAGGACCAGGTAGATCCCGATCAATGCCCCATTCACATCGCCCTGCTTGGCGACGTAGATGTTGCCCGAGAGCGCTTCGCGCAAGAGCGGGGTTGCGACGTCCATCGTGCCGATCTTCGAAGATTCCGGGCAGCTGATCGGATCGTTGGTGCCGAGCTTGATCTCGGCGGCCGAGCAGGAATGCAGGCCATGCCCGGCAGAAGCGTTGATCGCCATCCCTTCGGGGAAGACGATCCTCGATTTCTTCATCTGCGCCTGCGAGACGCACTCGGGGACCAAAGGGCTGTTTTCGTCGCCCTGTTTCTCATGGCATCCGATGACCTTCTCGAGGCCTTCCGTAGGCATCGACAGCTCGATGTCCAGCCCCGTCGGCGAATCTGCGGCTTTGAGGGTCGGCGCCAGGTCGACCTCCGGTTGGAAGGGAACTTTGTCGCATTCGGTGATCGCGGGGTCAGTGGAGATGGCTTCGACCCAGCGCTCGGGCTGTTCCCAGCTGCTGAAGCGCGTCCGCGTCACCGGCGGGTGGTCGCAACGGGTCGGGGCTGAGATCAACGGCTTCGGGTTGGCGGCCGGATCGTCCGGTTCTTTGCAGCCAGGAAAGGCCGCGGTGCCCGCTTTGACCCCGTAGTCACACAGCGTCACTTCGGCTTCGTAGACGTTCGCCTGCAGGCTGGGCGCCAGTTCGAGGCTCGCCGCGTATCCGTCATCGGGGCGAAGGTAGGCGGAGAGCGTGTAGACGGGGGGCGGAGCCCCCGGCACGATGAAAGCGAACTGAGCCGGAGTGCCGTTTTCGGGCTCGATCGCATAGATCGGCGAGGTATTCGTCGCGCTGCTCGTCACGACTTTGATCCCGCCGATCCGGCTCCCCGGCGGACACGTGTTGACCTGCACTTCTTCGGTCGTCTCGCAGAGCACCGGGATCGCGGTCGGGTTTCCGACGAAGCCCCGCGGCAAATCGGTCACGTTTTGCCTGATCTGCTCGATCGGCGCAACCTCAACCGTGTTACTGGGATTGGTCGGATCGAGCACCCGTTTGCGCGTGAACGCGAAATCTCCTTCCGCTATGCAGGGGTGCCCGCCGGCGACGGTGTAGTCGGTGGTGCCGTCGCAGTGCAGCACAGCCGTCGAGAAGGAGGTCAGGGCGAAGGGTTCAGTCGGGCCGAAGGCGAACACGTTTTCATCGCTTGCCACCTCCTGCGCTCCGCCACCGAAGGCGACCGCGCGCGCCACCGCCAGGTCGGGCGCATCGGCACCCAGCGCCGCCGCGACACGCAGCTGCGGCAACGACTCTCCCGGTTTGACCAAGCGGGTGATCGTGCAGATCGCCTTCGCATGCTGGGAGCCTGAGCCGATTACCTTGTTGCAGCTCCAGCCCGATCCACTGGTTTCGTAAACCTGAGTTCCGCTGCCACCGGGCAACTCGACTTCCAGCGTCAACGGCAAAAGGATCGTGTTGGTGGCACGTTCGACTTGGGGGACTGCGGTGCTGTTCGTAAAAGGGGCACCATCTTCGGTCTGTTCGGTAAACGCCAGCGGTCCTTCGGTCGGCTTGACGATCGACTCGACCAGCGCCGAGCCGCCCGTATTGGTGGCCTCTGCGAGGCACTGGAAGGCAGCTTTGCTTGCCAGTTCTCCCGCCGCGATCTTGAACTTGCTCGTCGTCGCCGTCGTTTCGGTCACCGTGCCTTCGCTGGCCGTGACCCCGTTGCGCAGCCATTCGAAGCTCCAGCTGATCGGCGAAGCTTCGTTCGATTTACTCCAGCCCGCCGTCGGCGCCGTGCAGGTCAATTCGTCGTTCGCGTTTTTGGCGCTGCCGGATATTGCCGGGCGACGCGTCGTGGAGGTGGGACCATTGGGCACCGGTGGCGCTACCGCCGGTGCCGGTGCGATCACCACTGCCGGCTGCGAGGCAACGACGCCGCTGCCCGAGCCGGTCCCGTTGGTCCCTTTGACCAGGCACTGGATCGCCGCGCCGGCATCGGCGGCCTGAGCGGTGTAGGTGGCGATGGTCACGCCTTCTATCGAGGCGCTGGGGTCGGCCCAGTCGGTGGCTGGCACCCCGTTGCGAACCCAACGAAACTGGAAGTCGTAGTTGGTGGTCGATTCGCGAGACCAGGCGTTTTTCCCGTTCGTGCAGGAGAGCGTGTCGCCCACTTGCGGAAGCCCGGCAACGACCGGTGCCGCATTTTTGACGCCAACCAGGTAATCGACCCGTTCGTCGGTATGGCTGACCGTCGCCATGTCTCGACTGAGGCTGACCCCCAGTTCGGGAGCCGCGACAGCCGGAGCCGCACCGAGGGCGAGCAGGGTGGCGCTCAGGATGAGCGCGATACCGGCAGAGATCGTCTTGTTGCGTCGGCTGATCACTTGCTGGTCCCCCTGTTGGCGTTGGCTGCTCGGTCGTGACTGCGCTTGCGCTGGAGGCGGCTGGGGCGATTGCGATGGCGGCGTGCCACACAGCGCGTCCGGCCTTTGCGATGCACCTTGCGCTTGCTCCTCGGGCAGGCACGCAACGGTGGCCGGGGCGGGTTGCCCGCTCCAACCGATCCGCTGGCCGACCCGGGCGCGGAGGGTGCAGCGCTCGCCGGTCCCTGGCAATCCCCTTCGACCAGCGGGTCGCAGGGCGTTGCCGTCTCGGCGAACGGATATCCCCCGTCGACCCGGGCGACGTAGACGTCGATCGCCGTGTCGCCGTCTTCGGGCAATAGCGGCCCATAGGTCTGGAAGGCCGCGGTCTGCCCGTCGTGGGAGAGGACCGGCAGGTCGTTCAGAGATTCGTCGGCGGGGTCGGCGGTGCCCGGTAGGCGGGCAAGATTTCCTTCCTGCCAGACGTAGCTGCCGGTGATACCGTCGCTGTCGCCGAAGACCAGCTTCTGGGCGGTCTTGAAGACCACGGTCCGGCCGTCTTCGCTGGCCCAGCGCCCTTGCTCGGCGAAGTCGGTTCCCAGCGCGAAGTCGGTGCCTCCTCCCGCGATGACTCCGGTGCGGACGGCCACGTCGAAGGCTTCGCTGCCCCCGACCCCGGCGACCCGCTTCGAGACCAGTGAGATCGACTGACCGCTGGCGTCGTAGCGGAAGACGTCGCGGAAACCGCCGTCTTCGTCATCGGCGCTGAGCTTCGCTTTGGAATTCAGCAGCACGACGTGTCCGTCGCCGCCGACCTCTTCGCCGGCGGCGTTCTTCCCGGTCAAGGGCACCGGGTAGGCGGCGGCGTCGCCGTCGGAGGCGTCGAGCGCGCCGATGAACTGCAATTCTTCGCTCTCCCGGTCCCAGGCGTAGAGGTTGAGCTGACCGGCGACGGGAGCGAGGCCCCTGGGGCTGGTGTCGCTCGCAAGCGCGCCTTTGGCGACGAAGCAGACATGGGAGCCGTCGCCGGAGACCGTCACGCTGCCTTCCTCGACCTGGGCGGCTTCTAATCCCGAAGAGACCTGTACCAGCTTCTGCCCCGCAGGCAAGCTCGAGTCGAAGAGGTAGAGGTCGTTGGTCGCGTCGGTGTCGCTGTTCGTGAGCTGGCGAGTGGTGGTGAAGTAGACCCGGCTCTGGTCCACCGAAGCCGCCTGGTAGACGTCGTTGCCATCGACGGTGCTGCATGGCGGCGACACCCGATCGCACTCCGAGGAGATCAGTTCCCCGACCCACGGACCTCCTTTGCCCTCCAGGCGCATGAGGATGCGTTGCTTGCGGGCTTCGCCTTCGCAGGCGGCCGCTGCCGGCTGACCGGGACGGGTGGTGAAGTAGGTGCGGCTGCCGTCGGCCGCGACCGCGCCGCGCACCGTGACCCCGCCCAGATGGGCGCCGCAGTTGCCGCCCCAGGCTTTGCCCAGGGCGTCGCGGGCCATCAGCGCCAGCCCCGGGCGGCCTTGGGCATCGGGCTCGGCGACGTAGACGTTGCTCTCGGCGCCGCTGCCGTTCGGTTCGGGGTCACCGGGCAGGAAAGCGATTGGGACGTTTACTCCCGCCTCCAGTTTGCCGGGAGTGAAGTAGAGGTGGCTGTGGTCTTCGGAGGCGCCCTGCAGCCTGCTGTGGGCAAGGGTTTCGCGGTCCCCGCCGCTCACCGCTTCGAAAACCGGTGAGATCGCGGTGTTCGGTTGACCCACGCCCCCGGCGAAGGCCTGTCCAGCCCCCCGGTAGTACTGGGTCGGATTGCCGCCGACTCGCAGCCATCGCGAGAGGTCGGGGGTGAAGCTGAGCGCTTCGGCGCCGGTGTACCACCCTCTGAAGATGCCGGGCTGGGTCGTGTAGGTCGTGTCCCAGCCCGACGAGGTCCGGGTTGCGACATAGGGGTCGCCTCTGATCCACAGGACGCCCGGCGTTCCCCCCAGAGCAGCGACTGAGTGGAACAGCACCCGCTCGCCGCTCGCCGAGACGGTCGGCTGGACGGCCGGCTGGCCCCCCTTGTGCGGTGGGCTGACCATCTCCACGGCCATGCAATCCGGCAGCAGGATCGAGGCGACACCCTGATCGAGGCGCCGGTCGGCGTTCGGACAGCCGTCGGGGATCGAAAAGGATGCACCGAAGGGGCCGTCGTCGAGGCCGACGCCGACGCCGCCAGGGTTGGAGGCGCGCAGGCGGAAGTGATAGGAGGCTCCCGAGACCAGCGGTTCGGTTTCCGCGCTTACCGGGACATCGGTGGAGCCGCTGCCGATTTCGGCCGAGCTCTGCTCGCAGGGGACGACCGTCCCGTGCGCTGCTTCGCCCACTGCGTAAGGGGCCGTGTCGTATTCGAAGCCGCAGGTTTCGACCGTTTCCCCTTTCGGGTTCACCAAACCATGCAAGGTCAGGGTGTAGGGGACGGGGCCGGCGCTTGAGCTCCCAGTTGTAACCGCGGGCGGCGGTGGGAGTGGGATGAAGGTGGCGCCGATCGTCCCCACCAAGGTGCTCATGTTGATCTGGCATGGGTTGGGTACCGGGACTTCGCCCGTCTTGCAGGTCCCGGCTTCTGAGCCGCCGGTCCAAAAGCGGAAGCGCTGGCCGGAAGCCGGGGTCGCGGTCAGTTTGATGGCGGTTTTAAGCGGAAAGGATTCGAACTGTTCCACGCAGGTGCCGGTTCCCGGTCCGCCAGGGTCACCGACGTTCGTGCAGTCGATCCTATGGCCGTTGGCACCGGCCACGTCGCTCGTCACCGTGCCTTCGCCGCTGCCAGCGAGGCTTATCGTCAGGGGCGCGTTCGCCGCGCTCGCGCTCGCTGGTAGCGGCAGTCCCAAGAGAACCAGCGAGGCACACAGCAGCATCGCCTTTCGGCCAAGCTTCGATCCCAGCCGACCGGCTCCCGCTCGTCCCAGACCGCTCTTCATCGCTCCTTACCTCCTCGGCGTCCGCTGTGACGTCGCTGGGTGGGTTTGTCGTGCGCTGCTCTTGGCTTCAACCTCAGCGTCCGGCTTTTGAAACCGGGGCCCTCGAGTTTGACTTTCACCGTGTGACCCTTGCCGAGCAACCTCTTGACCTGGGCGTTGTTGATCTTGACCCGGATGGTCTTCGACTCACCGGCAGGGATGCTGTATGCCGCCTTGCCTATCTGCCTGCTCTTGCCCTTGACCTTGGCGAAGATCCTGACCGTGCCGCTGCACGGGCCTCCCTGACAGGCGATCGCGATCGCAGCGGCGCTGCCCTGAACGGTGGCCGTGGCGGGGGCGCTGGCCATGCCCGGCTTTTCTTTGCTCGGCGGGGGCGGGAGGGGCACGGGCGGGGGCGAGTCGTCGCTACTCCCACTGCCTCCGCCACCGTTCCCGGTTTCTTCCGCGGTGAACGTGGCGGTGAGCGTCTTGTCTTCGTCGATTTCGACGATCGCGCAGGCGCCGGCGCTCGGCTCGCTGTCGCAGCCGGCCCAGCTCGTGAACGTCGAGTGCGAGTCCGGCGCGGCGTGGAGGACCAGCGTCGTACCATCGGTGTAGGTGGTCTGGCATAGCCCGCTGCCGGAGCTCGTTTCGCAAGTGATACTGCCATCGCCGCTGCCGGCCTTGTCGATCGTCAGGGTGCGCTGGATCAGGGTGAACGGGGCATCGACGGCGCTGTCGGCGGTAATGGTGAAGGTGCATTCACCGGTGCCGGTGCAGCCGGTGGCGGAGCCCGCGCCGGCGCCCCAGCCGTCGAAGCTCGAATGCGGGCCGGGATTGGCCTTGAGCGTCAATTCAGTCCCATCTGCATAAGACGACGTGCAGACACCGAAGGAGCCCGCCCCGGCCTTGCATTGCACCGAGCCTTCGCCGGCCACGTCGACGGCGAGGGCCCGGGCGTTGTTCAACGTCGTGAAGGTTTGATCCCCGCCTTCGCCCGTTCCGCCCGAGTTGGTCGCCACGAACCGGAAGTGGTAGGTCGTGTTGGCGCTCAGGCCGGTCAGGCCTTTGCTCACGTTGACGGGGCTGGCGCCCGAACCGGGTGCGCCCGAGCATTCGGCCACCGACCCGTAGCTCGTGGTCAGGCCGTATTCGACTTTGCAATTGGCCTGGGTGACGTTGCCGCCGTTGGGGTTGACGGTCCCGGCGACCTTGGCGGTCGTCGGAGCGATTTCCGTTGCGCCCGCGGTCGTCGTCACCGTCGGGGCATTGGGCAGCGTGCTGAACGAGGCGTCGCTCGTTTCGCTCGTACCGCCCGCGTTGGTCGCCTTCAGTCGCACGTGGTAAGCGGTATTGGCCGTCAACCCGCTGATGGTCGCCGAGACCGCTGCCGGCGAGGTTCCGCTTCCCGGCGAAGGCGTACAGGCAACTTCGGAGCCATAGCTGGTGGTTAGCCCGTATTCGAATTTGCAAGAGGTGACATTGCCACCGTTGGGGTTGACGGTCGCTTCAGCTTTGGCGCCGGTTTGGGTGATTTGAGTGAAGCCGATCGGCGTCAGGGTCGGTGAGGGGACCAGCGTCGTGAAGGTCTGGTCCCCGCCCGTTTCGGTCCCGCCGGCGTTCTTCGCCTTGAAGCGGAAGTGGTAGGTCGTGTTGGCGCTCA
>Ga0190265_10001642_pt1 | contig 14733 bp, 8 predicted proteins | sample Popmic124T_FD_133135 | JGI IMG/M metagenome (GOLD analysis project Ga0190265, IMG submission 133135) | Populus adjacent soil microbial communities from riparian zone of Indian Creek, Utah, USA - 124 T | ecosystem: Environmental > Terrestrial > Soil > Riparian zone | place: USA: Utah | collected...
AGAGGACAAGGCGGTTGAAGCCGTCGTCCTCGTGCTCGCCGCGCCACGTGCGGGCGAAGGTGTCCTGGAACGTCTCGCGGACACGGTCGACCTCGAAGCCCTCGCCCTCCCTGTGCCGGAGCCCGAAGTCGTAGATCCAGACCGGGTCGCGGTCGCGCGGGTGGACCTCGTACGGGCGCTCGTCCGTGACCTTGACGCCCATGTTCTCGAGCAGCGGCAAGACGTCCGAGAGCAGGATGGGCCGGCGCGCGCGCAGCAGCTTGAACGCGAGGTCCTCGGAGCTCGGGGCGAGCGGAGCGTAGAGGCTGAGCGCGAGGTCGTCGTCGCCGTCCAGCCGCAGCATGCGGTCGATGTCGTGGACGGCCTGGCGCGCGGGGAAGTCGTCGCGGTAGGCAACCGGGAACGCCTCCGCGTAGCGCTCGTGGAGCGGCCGCGCGCGCTCCTCGCCGAGCTGTGCGACGAGCGCCTCGCGCAGGTCGTCGCTCCACGCGCGGGTGGCGACCGCGATCCGGGCCTCGACCTCGCCGACGTCCACCTCGACCTCGCTCGCCGGGTCGACGTGGATGACGAAGTGCAGGCGGGCGAGCACGGACTCGGAGATGCGTGTCGAGTAGTCGGCCTTCGAGCCGCCGAAGGCCTCGAGCAGGATTCGCTCGATGCGCTTGCGGTTGTCCGTGTTGAAGCGGTCACGCGGGATGTAGACAAGGCACGAGAAGAAGCGGCCGAACTGGTCGCGGCGCACGAAGAGCCGGACGCGCTGGCGCTCGCCGAGCTGGAGGATCCCCCGCGCGATCTCGCAGAGCTCGTCGTCGGTGATCTGGAAGAGCTCGTCGCGCGGATAGTTCTCGAGGATGTCGACGAGCGCCTTGTAGTCGTGGCTGCCCTTGCGGAGCCCTGAGCTCTCGAGCACGTTCTGCGCCTTGCGTCGGAGCACCGGGATCTCCCACGGCCGCGCGCTGTAGGCGGTGTGCGTGTAGAGGCCGAGGAAGCGGCGCTCGCTGACCACCTCGCCGGCGTCGTCGAACTGCTTCACGCCGACGTAGTCGAGGTTCGAGGGGCGGTGCACGGTCGAGCGCGAGTTCGCCTTCGTGAGGTTGAGCAGGTTCTTCGCGCGCGCGAGCGCGCGCACCTTCGGCGGGAGCTCCTGGAAGCTCACCGACACCGGTCGCTCGCCGGTGTCGCGCAGGATGCCGAGGCCGGTGCCCTCGACGGCGCGCAGCACCTCCTCGCCGCCCTCGGTCGCGATGACGTACTCGCGGTAGCCGAGGAAGGTGAAGTGACCGGACTCCATCCACGTGAGCAGCTCGGCAGCCTCGGCCGCCTCCTCGGCATCAGGCAGCCCGGCCTCCCGCACCTCGGTGGCTGTCTCGCGTGCGCGGGCGCGCATCGGCGCCCAGTCCGAGACGGCGGCGCGGACGTCGCCGAGTACGCGCAGGAGGTCGTCGCGCAGCTGCTCGAGCGCATCGGGGTCGGTCTCGCGGTCGATCTCGACGTGGATGAGGGACTCCGGGTGGCCCTGGCCCGAGTCCACCGCGAGGAGGTGTCCCGCCTCGTCGCGCTGCACGTCGAGGATCGGTCTGATCATGAGGTGGATGGCGGTGCCGTGCCGGGCGAGCTCCATCGACACCGAATCGACCAGGAAGGGCATGTCCGGCACGACCGTCTCCACGACCGTGTGCGGGCTGTCCCAGCCGTGCTGCTCCACGTTCGGCGTGTAGACGTGGACTTTGATCTCGTCGCCGCGCCGGACGGCGGCGAAGCCCCAGTGGGCGAGCGCGGCGCCGGCGACGTCGGCCTCGTTCCGCTCGAGCAAGTCGGCCGGGGAGACGTGCTCGTAGTAGCGGCGGACGAAGCGCTCGAGCTCGTCCGCCAGAGGGCCCTGCACCCGTTCGCGCAGGTGCGCGACGGTCCCGTCTAGGAGCGCCGCCTTCGCTTGCTCCGGCTTCGTCGCCACTGCCTCAATCATGCGTCTTTTCCGCCTCCGGCGCGCGACAATGTCTCTGTGGCCGGAAGGTCCAAGCTGCCCCGCGAGTCCGAGAGAGGTTGGGCGTCGCTCACGGCCGCCGACTGGGCCGGCGCCCGCGGCCATTTCGAGCGGTCGATCGCGGAGCGGGAGACACCCGACGCGCTCGAGGGGTTGAGCTGGGCGGCGTGGTGGCTCGACGACGAGTCCACCGTCTTCGCCGCGCGCGAGCGCGCCTACCGCCTCTACCGGAAGCGCGGCGAGCCGGCCGCGGCGGCGCGCATGGCGACGTGGCTCGCGGCCGACCAGCTCGACTTCCACGGCGCAGCGGCGGTCGCGAGCGGCTGGCTGCGCCGCGCCCAGCGCCTACTCGAGCCGCTCGAGCCCGGCCCCGACCACGGTTGGCTCGCCTTCCATGAGGCGTACGTCGCGCACGCAGGCGGCGAAAGCGCCCGCGCTCGCGAGTTGGCCACGGCGGCGGCCGAGCTCGGACGCCGCTTCGACGTGCCCGACCTGGAGATGCTCGGCCTCGCTCTGGAGGGCGCCTCGCTCGTCGCCTGCGCAGAGGTCACGGAGGGGATGCGCTGCCTCGACGAGGCGACTGCGGCCGCGCTCGAGGGCGAGGCGACGATCCCGATCTCGAGCGCCTGGACGTGCTGCTTCCTCGTCAGCGCGTGCACGGCGGTGCTCGACTACGATCGGGCGTCCGCCTGGTGCGACCGCATTGCCGAGTTCGCGGAGCGCTACGGCAGTCGCTACATGCTCGCCTTCTGCAGGGACGAGTACGGCGCCGTCAGCCTCTGGCGCGGCCGCTGGGCGGAGGCCGAGGCGCTTCTCTCCTCGTCGCTCGAGGACTTCTCCCGTTCGCGGCCGGCGTGGACCGCCGCGCCGCTCGTCGCGCTCGCCGAGCTGCGACGGCGCCAGGGTCGCCGCGAGGAGGCGGCGCAGCTGCTCGACCGGGCCGGCCAGTCGCGGCGGGCACAGCTGTGCCGCGCCCGGCTCGCGCTCGACGCCGGCGACGCGCTGAGGGCGGTGGACCTGCTCGAGCGAGCGCTTCGCCAGGTGCCGGTGGAGAGACGTTTGGAGCGGGCGCCTGTGCTCGAGCTGCTCGTGCGCAGCCGCGCCGCCCTCGGCGAGCTCGACGACGCCGAGCCCGCTCTTGCAGAGCTGCGGGAGGTCGAGCGTCGGGTCGGAACCACACCGTTGCGCGCGTCGGCCGACCGCGCCGAGGGAGCGCTGGCGGCTGTGGCGGGAGAGCATGGCCGGGCGCGCGTCCTCCTGGAAGATGCGGTGGACGGCTTTGTGCGGAGCGGGGCGCCGTACGAGGCGGCGCAGACGCGGAGCGAGCTCGTCGGGAGCCTGCTCGTCCTCGGCCGCGCCGACGCCGCCCGGAACGAGGCCGCGGCCGCGCTTGCCTCCTTCGTCGAGCTGGGAGCGGAGGCGGAGGCCGAGCGGGCGAGACGGCTCGTCGGAGGCGCGACGGCGCTCCCGGAGGTCACCGCCCGGGAGCGCGACGTGCTACGCCTGCTCGCCGAGGGCCTCACGAACCGGCAGATCGCCGAACGGCTCGTCGTCAGCGAGCACACGGTGCACCGACACGTCGCCAATATCCTCCGCAAGCTCGACCTGCCGTCGCGCGCGGCTGCGGCCGCGCGGGCGGCACACGCCGGGTTGCTCGGGCCCGAGTAGCCCGTTCGGGCCAGGCCGGCCGGAGGGAAGATGGCCGTAGAGGGCGAAGTCGGCCGCGGCTTTCGGTCGTACGGTGCCGGCATGTGGGCGCTCGGCGACTACCACCGGTTCGCGACCACGCTCGTGTGGGAGCTCGGCCCGGTTCTGGTCGATGCGTGCGGGATCGCGCCGGGACAGCGGGTGCTGGACGTCGCCGCCGGCACGGGCAACGTGGCGATCCGCGCAGCCGAGACCGGAGCGCGCGTCGTCGCTTCAGACATCACGCCGGAGAACTTCGCCGCCGGCCGCCGCGAAGCGCGTGCGCGCGGCGTCGACGTCGAATGGGTGGAGGCGGACGCCGAGGGGCTCCCGTTCGGCGACGAGGAGTTCGACGTCGTCACGTCGTGCTTCGGCGCCATGTTCGCGCCGAATCAGCAGGCGGTCGCGGACGAGCTGCTGCGCGTGTGCCGCCCCGGTGGGACGATCGGCATGGCCAACTTCGCGCCCGCAGGGACGGCTGCGGAGTTTTTCGGCCTCCTCGGCGGCTATGCGCCGCCACCGCCGCCCGGAACGCCGCTGCCGCTCATGTGGGGCGACAAGGAGCACGTGCGTGAGCTGTTCGGTGACCGCGTCTCCTCGCTCGAGCTCAGCCGCCGCGGCTACCGCGAGCGGGCGGCGAGCCCGCGCGACTACGTTCGGCTCTTCGAGGAGACTTTCGGCCCCGTCATCGCGCTTCGCGCCGGCCTCGCCGAGCAGCCGGAGCGTGCCGCCGCCTTCGACCGCGACTTCCTGGACTTCGCGACGCGCGAGAACCTCGGCGCGCCCGGCGAACCGGCCGAGTATGCATACGAGTACCTGCTCGTGGTCGCACGCAAAGCCGGACAGGCCTAGAACCGCACCCGGGCCGGTGTCAGGCTCGAGTCCGGCACGGTGTCAGAGACGAGTCTGACACCTGTGTCCCGTTCGGCCATGGCCGGCGGCGAAGGGAGAGAGCTACTGGAGCAGGTCGTCGAGGGTGATCGACGTCGGCACGGGGAGCTCGTCGCCGAGACAGATCGCCTCGTTCAGGGCCGTCGCCTCGACCTTGGCCAGCCAGGACTCGTACGCGGCGACGCGGCCGAAGCGGCCGAGCGACGCGACGATGGCCGCGCGGGCGTCGGCGAGCGGGACGGCACCGAGGAGGACGGTCTCGCCGAGCGGGCGGACCGCCAGCGGCCCGACGCTCGTGCGCACGCGCCCGGCGCGCTGGAGGGAGAAGGTGCGCCGCGGCGCGAACGTCTCGAGCGCGAGCCCCCGGTCGCGGCCCCCGAGCCAGGCCACCGGCCGCGCCGTCTCGACGAGTCGGGCCCGGAAGTCGGCGTACGTCTGGTGGAACTCGGCGATCGCGGTCGCGCTCGGGCGTCTCGGCCGGAAGCGCGAGCGCACGACGTCCCGCCGCAGCTCGTCGAGCAGCAGCTCGCGCGCCACGCCGCGCGAAAGCCCGACCCGCCGAAGCGCCGCGAGATACGCCCCGAGGCTGCCGCGGAAGTGGTCGTCGACGAACGCGAGCTCAGCCGCGCCGGCGCGGAGGGTCGACGTCACCTCGCGCTGGAGCACGAGCCGCTCGAGCACGACGCTCGCGGCGACATCGCGGCCGCCGACCGCGCGCGCGAGCGCGGAGATCGCGGTCGAGCGGATCTGGCCGGCGGGCATCGTGCAGACGACCCCCGCAGGCAGGTCGAGCTGCCCGACGGTGAGCGACGCGTCGAACGCGGGGCCTCCCGCGCCAGGGCCGCTGCAGAGGTTCGGGTCACGCACCCACAGGTACACGCAGGCCGCCTCGCCCTTGTCCTTGTCGATGCCGGCCGTGCTGAAGGTCGCCCAGCCCCACGACCAGATGGAGTGCGTCCGCAGCTCCCTCGTCACCTGGCGCACGGCGAGCGCCTGGAGCTTCACGATCTCGAGCCACTTCGAGCGTGGCTGCAGCCCCTCGCGGCCGCCGGTACCCGGCGCCGACTGGAACTGGAGCTCGAGCGCGACGCGACTCGCCGGGATACCGGCGTCGGTGAACCTGCGCACGAGGCCGCGCATGCCGCTGCGCATCGAGCGGCTGGCGCGGACCGCCCCCATCGCGTGCAGGCCGGCGACGTTCGGCGACGTGAAGAAGACCTGCCGGATGAGGATGGCCGAGGCGGCGAGGTCGCGCCACCACTGCAGCGCCTCGCCCTCCATGTACGGCGGGTTCGCGATCGTGACGAACGGCTGCGCGCCGCGCTCACGCAGCCGTCGCACGAGCGTCAGCGTGTTGGCCCGGTATTGCGCCGTCGTCGTCGTCCAGGGTGTCGGCGTCTGTACGCCGAAGAGCTCGTTGAGCGCGATCCACGGCGTCTGGCAGCCGGTCACGCTCACCGCGAAGTCGAAGAGGCGGTCGGCGCGGTCGATGATCGTGGCCGGGTCGCGCGGCTCGGTAGGCGTGCCCACGCGGTTGTTGAAGTTGAGGTCGAACATCACGGTGGCCGCGCCGGCGCCGCGAGCCTGCGCCGGCTTCTCGGTGCCCGAGTTGAACGCGAGCGTCAGCCCGGGCTTGTGCGGCAGGGGCGAGTCGTGCCCGGCGAAGTCGACCCAGAGCGGGTTCGCGTCCGGGATCCCACACTCCCGGGCGAGCGCGGTGCCCGGCAGGAGAAGAGCGCCGCAGAGCGCGGCGGCGACGACGACGAGGCGCACAGCCGTAGTTGTAGCGCGCCGGGTCTGACGTCACGACCCGGCGCGCCCAACCGGTGCTCAGCCGACCTTCACGTCGCGGCTCGCCGCGTTGTTGCCCTCGACCTCCTCGTCGACGACGTCGGCCGGGTCGACGGTGACGACGAGCTCATGCGTACCGGCGCCCGCGGGCGTCCACGAGACGGATGTCGTCGCCGTCGAGCCGGCGCCGATCGACGGGATCACCTTCTCGCCGATGAGCCCGCCGTCGTCGGTGAAACGCACGACGACGGGTGCCGCCGCCGCGCTGCCCGGATTCCGCACCTTCGCCGTCACCGTCAGCGTCTGCCCGCTCACGGGCTTGTGATCCGTGAGGCCGATGCTCCCGCGCGAGACCGTCAGGTCGGGCAGCCCCGCGCGCGGCCCGATGTAGCGGAAGACGTCGAGCCCGCGGGTCATGTCGCCGACGTAGACGTAGCCGTCGTGGAACAGCGCTCCCCAGCTCGTCGCGCCCTCGGCGATGAAGTGGCCGACCTGGCGCGGGTTCGACGGGTCGGTGTAATCGACAACCTGCAAGCCGGCGTTGTACGAGCCGAGGGAGACCAGCGGCCCCTCGGACGAGAACACGTGCACCGAGCACACGGCCGCCGGCGTCCCGAAGGGGATGAACCACTCCGACAGCTCCGTCGCGTCCTGCAGCGACGGCGAGAGGCGGACGGCCGTGATGCCGCCGGCGCTGCCGCAGCCGTTGTGCAGGTCCTCGTCCGTGACGAGGATGACGCTCGGGTCCGACTCGAGGAACTGGACCTCGTGGTGGTAGCGGATCGGGTGATGCCCCGTCCCCTGCTGATGCAGCCAGCGCAGCAGCACGACCGGGTTGCGCGGGTCGGTGATGTCGATCACGAAGATGCTGCCCGTGTCGCCGTTCCCGGCGTAATTGCCCCCCTCGGCGAGCAGCGCGATGTCGCGCAGCCCAAGCCCCTCCACCGGATGGTCGACGTACACCTCGATGTCGTGCGTGTGCGTGAACGGGGCGCCGACGGGCTTCGAGCCACGGTACGGCGAGGCCTCCCACAACGCCGTGGGGTTGCCGCGGAAGATGTTCTGGGGCGCACCCTGCGGCTGCCCGACGAGCTGGCTGAGGTCGTAGATGCGCAGCCCCTGCACGCCGACGCCGCCCGACGGCAGGTACAGCCTCCGCGCGTCCACGATGTCGCCGTTGTGGGACTCGCCGTCGACCTGGTCGGGGCCGAACGTCCACAGGAGCCGCGGGTTCGCCGGGTCGGTGACGTCGAGGAACTCGGTACGGTCGGTGCGGGCCTCGGGCGGCAGCGCGCCGTGCGTGCGCCGCGTGCCGTTCAACACCGCGATATGCCGGCCGTCCATGACGGTGGCGTCCGGCGGCGCGTCCGCCCGCAGACCGGGCGTGTACTTGCCGAGTAGAACCGGTGCAGCGGGGTTCGAGATGTCGTAGATGCGCAGCCCGTTGCCGTAGGAGCCGAGGTAGAGCCGGCCCGACTCGACGGCGACGTGACCGCCTGTGAACCCGTTGTCGCCGCCCACGTAGGCGACGTTCTCCTGGGGGGCGAGCCCAGTCGGCGGTAGCGGGCCGAACGCCACTACCGGCACGACCGCGTGCAGCCCCTCGTGGGCACCGCCTGCCCCGACGACGCCGAGAACTACGACCGCCGCCGCGGCGACCGCTGTGAGCTTCCGTCTCATCCCTGCCTCCATGTCTGCGTGGCTGCCATTGAGAGGGGGGCGGGGGCGCCCGGGCAGGGGGCACCCCCGGCGCAACTGCCAGGCCTCAGCCGCTGAAGCGGCGCTGGCAGTCCTTCAGGTCGATTCGGCTCGTTCGCCCGCGATCGACGGTTGCGGTCGCAGTTTGCAGGACGGTCCCGTCCGGGCGCTCGCAGGTGAGCCTATAGCTCTCGACGACGTTGCCGCCGAAGACGTCCTCGCCGACCACACCGTGCAGGCTCGCGGTCAGCGTGAAGCTCGGCGTCACCGACGCGAAGTTCGAGGCGCGAAGCACGTACGAGCCGGGCTCCGGCAGCTCGACGAGCGCCTCCTCCTTGTCCAGCACGAAATTGCCCGAGCTCCCGACCTCGACGAGCCGGCCGTCGGGGTTGCGGTAGTAGACGTAGAGGTCGAGGTCGTCCGGTGTTGGCCAGTCGAGCGCGACCTTCAGAGCACCGACGTTCGTCTCCGGCAGGCTGAACTCGAAGTCGACGTGGTCGCCGATCATCCAAACGCCCGTCCAGTTGAACGTCTGCGACCGCGTTGGCTCCTCGGCGAGGAGGCGGACCCGGTGCTCCATGACCTCGGGCCTCGTCGACGGGTTGACGTGCCACGTATAGCGGCCGTTGCCGGGGACCGTCACGGTCGATTCGAGGCTGTCCGCGATCCCAGGGCCGGTCGAGGTCGCGGTGGTGAACTCCTTCGTCAGCCGGAGCACGGCTCCGGCGGGGGCGCGCCCGGTGAGGATCGCGTGGTGCGCGGGGTCTCCGGCGGCCTCGAGAGCGAGCAGGTAGGCCTCGCGGTTGCCCTTGCCTGTGTAGAGGCCGGCGCCGAGGTACTCGTCCACGACCTCCGGGAACGGCGGATGGAACTCGTTCGGGCCGATCTCGAAGGTGTAGCCGTAGCCGCCGGTCGCGTTGTACGACCAGTCTTCGGTCGTTCCCGTCGTGTCGTAGAGCTGCCAGCCGTGGATGTTGCGGTAGCCGTTCTGCGCCGCCATCCGCGCGCCGAGCTCGTACATCGCGGGCTCGTCGACCGTTTCACCTGCAGCGCGAATGCCCGGCGGGCGGAGAACGAGGTTGCTGAAGGTGTGGTTCGTGATCAGCGTCGTCACGTGACGCGAAGAGATGAGCTCGCGCACGCCCTGCGTCTCGGGCTCCGAGAACGGCCCGGAGCCGCGGTACGTCGGATCTTCCGGGGTCTCGGCCGCTCCCGGGCCGCCCCAGAGGCCGCCGTAGTTGCGGTTGAGGTCGACGCCGATGCCGAAGCCGCCCGGGCTCGTGATCTCACAGGCGCCGCTCGGCGTCGCGTCGAGCCCCTCGAGCCGGCAGTTCTTGCGCTTGTAGGCGTTGCCGGGCGTGCCGAGGATGGTGACGGTGCCACCGTTGTCGACCTCGCGCAGGTCGACGAGGTCGCCCCACTTGCGCGACTGCTCGAAGCCGTCGGGGTTCACGACGGGCACGACGAGCACGCGCGCCCGGTCGAGCAGCCCCGTGATACGGGCATCGCCGGTCGAGACTCCACGGACGAGGTCGTAGGCGAACTCCATCGTGTTCTCGCCCGAGGGCCACTCGCGCGCGTGGTGGACGCCCATGATCAGGAACGTCGGCTTGCCGTCGCTCGTCGACGTCACGTTCCGGCTGATCTCGATGCCCAGGATCTCTCGGCCCTCGAGCGAGCGGCGGTCGAGTGAGAAAAGGCGCACGAGGCTCGGATTGGAGGCTGCGAGCGTGCGGAGCTCCTGCTCGTAGTCGCGCAGCGTCCTGTAGGTGTCACGGCCCGACGGCAGCGGCGAGGTCGTCGTGACGGCGGCGTAGCGCGCGCCGATCTCGTTGTTCTGCAGCTGGCGGAGTGCCAGGTCGGGGATCGTCACGGTCCAGGTGAAGCCGGCCGTCGCCAGCCGCGTCGCGTCGTCGAGCCGGTGCAGCACCACCTCCACGTAGGTCGGGCCGCCGTGCTCGGTCAGGTCGAGCCCGAGCGTCGTGAGCCGGTCGCGGGCCTCCTGCGTGGGCACGTTGACGCGGACGAGCTGCGTGGCGAACGGCTGCTCGACGGCTGCGGGCGCAGCGGTTGCGCCGGCGCCCAGCAGCCCGACGGTCAGGGCGAGCGAGACGGCGAGCAACAGCCGAGCGTGGACGTTACGGAAATTTCTCACGTGTCATTACCTCCGCGTGGGGACGTCGGCGAGCCGATTTCCCGCAGAACGCGGAAGCAAATCCCGATTGAATTGTCAGTCAGCGAATTCGTCGCGTTCGCGTCTGATCACTCGGTGCCGACTAGCGCGACGCCTCGGCTGCGCCACCCAGCTCGACCCAACCGCGAGACCCAAAGAGCTCCTCCGCGGGCGCCGGCCGGCCGAGCAGGTAGCCCTGGGCGAAGCTGATGCCGAGCAAGCGCAGGCTGCGCAGCTGCTCCTCCCGCTCGACGCCCTCCGCGACGACGCTGATGCCGAGCGCGCGGGCCATCGCGGCGATGGCGCTGACGATCGACTCGCCGGCGTCGCCACCCCCGAGCGGCGCGACGAACGAGCGGTCGACCTTGAGCACGCGAATGGGCAGGCGCTGGAGGTAGCTGAGCGACGAGTAGCCGGTGCCGAAGTCGTCCAGGACGATCGTCACACCCAGGCGCTCGAGCTCGAAGAGCGTCTGCACGTGCTGGGCGCCGTCGGCGAGCAGAATGGTCTCGGTGATCTCGAGCGCCAGGCGCTCGGGCTCGAGCCCGCTGGCTGCCAGCGCGTGCTCGACGTCGGCCACCAGGCCGCGATCGGAGAGCTGCCGCGTCGAGAGGTTGACGCTGACGTAGGGGCGGCCCCCATCGGCCGGAAACGTCCGCGCTGCGGTCGCGCAGGCCTCGCGCAGGATCCACCGGCCGATCGGAACGATCAGGCCGCTCTGCTCCGCGATCGGTATGAAGTCGGCCGGAGGCACATCACCCCGCGTGCGGTGCTGCCAGCGCAGGAGCGCCTCGACGCCGACGAGGGCTCCGTCCGCGAGCGACACGATCGGTTGGTAGACGAGACGCAGCTCGTCCCGTTCGACGGCCACGCGCAGCGCGGCCTCCGTCTCGAGGCGGCGCCGGTCATGCTCCCGCATGGCCTCGCTGAAGAGGACGCACGAGGTGTCGCTTCGCTCCTTGGCGCGGTACATCGCCATGTCGGCGTCCTCCATCAATCCTTCCGCCGTGGACCCAGCGTGGCCCGCGACCGCCACGCCGATGCTCGCTGAGGGATCGATGTCGACGCCCCGGATGCTCAGGGGCGCCGAGAGCAGTGCGTCGATCCGCGTTGCAACGGCGAGCGCGTCTCCTTCGCCCGCGACGTCCTCGCAGAGGACGGCGAACTCGTCGCCGCCGAGCCGCGCGACGAGGTCGCCGCGCCTGACCGCGGCCATGATGCGCTCGCCAGTCGCCACCAGCAGCTCGTCCCCCGCCGCGTGACCGAGGCTGTCGTTCAGGAGCTTGAAGCGGTCGAGGTCGACGAAGAGCACGGCGACGTGCGATCCCCGGCGCCGCGCGCGCTCCAGCGCCACGCGCGCCCGGTGCAGGAACACCGACCGCCCGGGTAGCCCGGTGAGGGACTCGTGCAGCATCTGCTCGCTGATCCGCCACGCCGTCAGGTTGGCCGCGCTCGTCGCGAGCACGAAACCGGCGTGAATGAGCGCCCAGCGCCAGGGATGCGCGATCGCGTCGGGGTGGTTGTAGACCTCGCCGGGTGCGATCGCCCCGAGGGCGCCGTGATGGACGACGACGAAGCCGATCGCGAGCAGGAACGGCAGCCAATCCTGGTACAGCGTGAGCAGAGCCAGCACGAAGAAGAAGTGGAAGTGGGCCTCGATCGCGCCTGCCGACAGGTGGACGACCAGCGCGGAGGAGGCGATGAGTCCGAGCGCCGCGGCCGCCGAGCGGCCCTTCCGGCCCAGCCGCGGCAGCGTGGCGAGCAGCGCCGTCAGGCCGATGAAGGTGCCCTCGGTGGCGCTGTGAAGCACGCCGTAGCCGCGCAACGCCCCGAAGATCGTGAGACCGACCGCGTGCGCCGCGACGATCCAGACGATCCAGCGGTGCCGGCGCTCCCAGTCGGAATCGGGCAGCAGCTGCCCCTGGGGGAGCCACCGCTCGAAGACCCAGGTCACTGCCTGCCCGACCGGACCAGCGTCGTCCGCGCGCAGGCGGAAGTGCCGCTGGCCTGGGCGGGAGAGCAGCCGCAGGGAGACCCTCATGCAGGTCTCATCGGCATTCGCCCCGAGAGCTTTACTCCCCGGACGAGCGGTGCGGGAGTGTCAGGCTACGAGCAGGGGCCGAGCGAGTCGCCGTGACGCAGGTGCGCGCGGACGGCGGGCTGGGCGATCCTGATCGTCTTGCCCTTGTGGCAGATCTGAACCTTGACCTTCCCGTACTGGTACTGGGCTGCCGCGGAACCGCTCTTGGCGGCCGCCGATTTGCCCGGACTCGCCGGCTTTCCGGGCGGCTGGCCCGGCTTCCCCGTCGCGAGCGCCGCGAGGGACAGGAAGAGCACCGTCACGAGCGCGGCGACGAGCGGTACACGGAGACGCTTCATCTGATCAGCTCCTCACATTCCTCTTGTCGATCGTAACCGTCCCCGGTGTAGACGGCAACGGAACGGATTTCTTGCGCTCGTGCGCGAGCAGGAGAGCACAGCCGCAGAGGAGGCCGGTCACGGTCACTGCCGGCAGCTCCCAGTCCCAGTCGAGGCCGGCGTGGAGGCAGAACGCGACGTAGGCGCCGGCGGCCGCGGGAGCAGCCGGCCTCCGCAGGGCGGCCACGAGCGGCGGCGCGAGGGCAAGGGCGACGAGCGCGAGGCCGACGAGCCCGAGCTCGGCGAGCGTCTCGAGATAGAGGCTGTGGGCGTCGCGCACGCTCTGTGGGACAGGCTGCTCCTCGGCCCACGAGAGCGCGAACGTGCCTGAACCGCGGCCGACGACTGGCGCCTCCCCGACGTCACCCCACGCCACGTGCCAGTACCAGGCCCGCTGCCCCGCGTGCGGCGCGAGGTCGTCGGCAAGCGACCCTGCCGGCAGGACGAGCGCCAGCGCGAGTGCTGCGGCTGCAGCGGCGACGATGCCCCGGACGGCGCTGGGGCTGCCCCACCGGAGCGCGGCGGTGACAGCCGCTCCCGCCACGGCGGCGATCATCGCCGCTCGGCTGCCGGTGAGGACGAGGACGCCGAGCAGCGGCGTTAGGACCGCCGCGAGCAGGACGGGCCGGCGGCCCAGGAGACCGACAGCGAGCGGTATGCCGAACGCGGCGAGCGCGCCGAGGCCGTTGGCATAGCCGAGCGGCTCGTACAGGAGCGTTCCCTGCAAGGGATCCGGCGGCTCAGGCTCCCCGCGGACGAGTCGCTCTGAGACCGAGTAGACGCAGACGGCGACCACGCCGGCCAGCGTCCCGGCGAGCAGGGCGCCACGGACGAGGAGCGCCGCGACGGCCGCGGCCACGTACAGCAATGTCCGCTGGGCGTCGAGCAGCGAGGCGTCGGGGTCGATCGACCACGCAGCCGAGACCGCCGCCCAGAGGGCGAAGGCGGCGAGCCCGCCGACCAAGAGGGCCTCCGCGCGCGTCGGACGGCGCGGCCCCGAGGCGACCAGCGCCAGACCGGCGGCGCAGGCGAAGGCGAGAGCGCCGGCGCGCCAGGCGTTTGGGAAGAAGCCGCCGTCGGCGAACGAGAGGAGGACGACGGCGGCGAAGGCAAGCGCAGCCCCGGCAGCCTCCCGTCTTTCCACGCCCCTCATCGCTATGAGCTTGTCAGGCCGTCGGCATAGACTCTGCGCGTTGAGGCGGCGTCTCCGGAGACAACTGCTGGCGCGCGGCCTCGTCGTCGCCGCCCTCGCCGCAACGGCGGCCGCGCCGGGCGCCGGCGCCACGGTCGACGCGGGCGGGGCGCAGGCGAAGCCGCTGCCGAGGACGAGCGCCGCCTTCACCCAGCGCAGCTACTTCCCGGGCCAGGTCGCAACGCTGAAGCTGCGCACGGACGCGACGCGCCTGCTCCTCCAGGTCCTCCGCGCGGGCGCGGAGCGGAACTTCAACCGCATCGGCAAGGCCTGGGGCCCTCCGTGGCGCGTGCGCTGGCGGAGCACCGGCCGCTCGGCCCCGCTGGCGGTCACGATGGGCAACTGGGAGAGCGGCCTCTACTTCCTGCGCATCACCACGAACCGCAAGGAGGTCACCTACGCGCCGTTCATCATCCGGTCGCCGGCGCCCGGCGTGGCGTCGCGCGTGGCCGTCGTGCTGGCGACGCACACGTGGGCGGCCTACAACCACTGGGACGCGAACGCCGACGGCACCGGCGACACGTGGTATGCCAACCAGCGCATCAAGGCCGTCGACCTGCAGCGGCCGTTCCTCAACCAGGGCAAGCCGCCCTACTACCGCACGTACGACCGGGGCTTCCTCCGCTTCCTCGTCCAGAAAGGCCACAAGGCTGACTACATCTCCGACGAGGACCTCGACACCTACGTGAGCGGCGAGCAGCTCGCGCAGCTGTACGACCTCATCGTCTTCCACGGGCACCACGAGTACCAGACGTGGCGCAGCTTCGACCTCGTGGAGCGATACCGTGACCTCGGCGGGAACCTCGCCTTTCTCTCGGCGAACAACTTCTTCTGGCGGGTCGAGCTGAAGAACAACAAGATCTGGCGGATCAAGAAGTTCCGCGACTACGGCCGGCCCGA
>Ga0190265_10001643_pt1 | contig 14727 bp, 10 predicted proteins | sample Popmic124T_FD_133135 | JGI IMG/M metagenome (GOLD analysis project Ga0190265, IMG submission 133135) | Populus adjacent soil microbial communities from riparian zone of Indian Creek, Utah, USA - 124 T | ecosystem: Environmental > Terrestrial > Soil > Riparian zone | place: USA: Utah | collected...
GGAGCTGCTGGCGGAGCAGCACGCGCGCTCGATTGAGAAGTTTCTGAAAGGCAGCCGGGTTCGGCACGCATTGCTCGTCGGCGGAATGCGGGCGGCGGATCGCCGCGATCTGATTCAGCGCATCGCGGACGGGCGGCTCAATCTGGTGGTCGGCACCCATGCGTTGATTCAGGAGGACGTGCAGTTTGCCAGGCTGGGTTTGGTCGTGGTCGATGAGCAGCACCGGTTCGGGGTGCGGCAGCGGGCGATGATTCGCGGGAAGGGGCCGGCGCCGCATTATCTGGTGATGACGGCGACGCCGATTCCGCGCACGCTGGCGATGACCGTGTTCGGCGATCTGGACGTGAGCACGATCGACGAGCTGCCGCCGGGGCGCAGCCCGATTCAGACCCGAGTGATGCCGCCGTCGATGAAGCCGCCGGCGTGGGAATTCGTGCGGGCACGACTGCGGGCGGGCGAGCAGGCCTACGTGGTGTATCCGCTGATCGACGAGTCGGACAAGATCGCCGCGCGGGCGGCCACGACAGAATTTGAGCGGCTGCGCGACGTGGAGTTTCGCGGCTTCAAGGTGGGGCTGCTTCATGGGCGGATGAGCACCGCGGATCGTGACGCGGTGATGGCACAATTCGCGGCGGGTCATGTGCACGTTCTGGTTGCGACCACGGTGATCGAGGTGGGCATCGACGTGGCCAATGCGACCTGCATGGTGGTGGAGCACGCCGAGCGGTATGGGCTGTCGCAGTTGCACCAGTTGCGCGGGCGCGTGGGGCGCGGCGAGAAGCCGGGCCATTGCCTGCTGATGGCCGGCTCGTCGCACGGGGCGGAAAATGAGCGGCTGGCGATTCTGACGCAGACGACGGACGGCTTCAAAATCGCAGAGGAGGATTTGCGCATTCGGGGGCCGGGGGAAATGCTGGGGGTGCGGCAGCACGGGTTGCCGGAGCTTCGGGTGGCGGATTTGATTCGGGATGCGGAGCTGCTGCGCATGGCGCAGCAGGATGCGGCGGATCTGGTTCGCGGCGATGGGCAGCTTCGGGCGCCGGGGAATCGAGTGGTTCGCGAGGCGCTTACGACGAAGTATCGGGATCGGTTGGAGCTGCTGGGCGTGGGATAATCAGCGACACGTGCCTATTGCCCTCAGGGAAGCGATAGTGAAATGGCAAGATTACTCAAATCGATTCAAGCTGATAAGCGTGGCAGGATTTCACTGGGCCAGGCCTATGCCCACATGTCGTTTCTCGTCGAGACCGAAGGTGACGTGATTATCTTCCGCCCAGCCCGCGTTATCGCGGAGGGTGAAGCTTGGCTCTACGAGAATGAGGAAGCGCTATCTCGAGTGCGCAAGGGCCTGATCCAGGCACGACGTCGGCAATTTGCACGCAATCCTACTCGACATCGGTGATCATTCCAGATTGACGCCTCCGCCGCTCCTTCGGAGCGGACAGACTATGAAGGATTCTTATCCACGAGTTGCGCTTCGCTTCACTCGTGGCTACATTCCGTCGCCCCATTCGGGGCGAAGAGATCCGACGTCTCCGGAGCGCACAGTTATGCCGCATCCGTGACTGCCATTAGGAAGTAGTGATTTTGGTAGGAACATCTCCATGTTTCCCGCACGCCGGGCAGATTTGACGAGTTCCTCGAGTGTCGGCCGGCAGCCAGACCTCTTTCTCGCATTCCTCGCAGATCATGGGAAAAGGGGGAAGCAAAGTGCCACATTCGGGACATTTACCACTCATGTTGCCAGTCAAATCATAGGCGCAAGTCTGACAAACAATGCAAAGGAAATCGCTTCAACCGTCTGCGTTGCAACGCTCGTTTGATGAGCACCGGAATCGCAATCGCAGCCGGGATGGTGAATGCCAGGCCCGGTCCGCGGTCATGCTTGAATCCCAGCCAACCAAACACCCGCATTGAACATTCGGCCACGAGAAAAATGTATCCGAAGAACAAGAGGATTATGAGCAGTCCAAAGAACGGGTGCTGAATCCAACGTTGAATATGAAGCGGATCGCGGGACATTGGCTCAAACGATCGAAGGTTTCAGAGAAGCCACTTACGACAAATTGAACTCGCGCAGCTTGCGATAGAGCGTGCGGGCACCGATGCCCAGGTCTTTGGCCGCCTTTTCCCGGTTGCCGTGATTGCGGGCGAGGGCGTGCTGGATCGCCATTTTTTCAAGCTCGCGGAGGGTGATGTTGGCGTGGGTGCGTGAGGTGACAGGCACGATCTCGGTGGTTGCGTTGATCGGCGGCGTCGCGGGCAAATCGCGCACGTCGATGGTGTCGCCGTCGCACAGCACGACGATCTGGCTGATGACGTTCTGCAACTCCCGCACGTTTCCGGGCCAGCGATAGCGCGTCAGCAGGTGCAGCGCCTCGGGCGTGATCTTTTTCACCTGCGTGCCGTGTATCGTGTTCGCCTGCTGCACGAGGTGATAGATCAGCGGCGGGATGTCCTCCGGGCGGTCGCGCAGGGGCAGCAGGTTAATCTCGGCCTGATTCAGCCGGAAGAACAAATCTTCGCGGAATTTCCGTTCGACGATCAGTTCCTTCAGGTTGCGATTGGTGGCGGCGACCACCCGGACATCGACGTGAATCGGCTTGCTCGATCCGACGCGCAGCACCTCGCCATTTTCCAGCACGCGCAACAGCTTCGACTGCATGTGCACGGGCATGTCGCCGATTTCGTCGAGAAAAATCGTGCCGCCGTCGGCCTCTTCGAAATAGCCGCGACGGTCGGCCATCGCGTGGGTGAACGAACCCTTGATGTGGCCGAACAGCTCAGATTCGAGGATGCCTTCGGAGATGCCGGCGCAGTTCACGGCGACCCAGGGTTTTTTTCGGCGGTCGGAGTTGTTGTGGATGGCCCGTGCGACCAGTTCCTTGCCGGTGCCGGATTCGCCGTAGATCACAACGGTGAGCTTGGTGTTGGCCAGCTTGCGCACTCGGTTGAGCACGCTCTTCATGGGGCTGCTGATCGCGATGATGCCCTCGAAGTGCTCGGCGTCCTTTCTCACCTGGGCGAGCTGAAAGTTCTCCCGAAGCATCCGGGCGTGGCGGGCGGCGCTGGCGACCTGGTTGCGGAGCAGCTCGAGGTCGAGCGGCTTTTTGAGGTAGTCAAAAACGCCGGCGGCCTTGAAGGCGTCGCGGGCGAGCTGCTCGTCGCCGTAGGCGGTGATGAGAATGCCCTGGGTCCAGGGACTCAATTCGCGGGCGCGCGAAAGTATATCGAGGCCGGTCATGTTTCCGCCGAGGCGATAGTCCGAGACGATCACATGTGGGGCGCGCTGGCGAATCGACGCGAGGGCCTCCTCGCCGGAATCGACGAGATGGCAGGCGTAGCCGGCGCGCTCGAGGCCTTCCTTCATGGCTTCGCCGTGCGAGGCTTCGTCTTCTACGATCAGGATGAATGAGGTGTCCGACACCGGGATTGGTCCTTTGGGCTATTTCTATCCTAGAGGCGAGGGGAATGCCAAACCGCCACGCAGAGCCGCGCCCGTGAGGAAGCGACGGGTGTCGATGGCGACCGGTTCTTGTCGCGGGAAAAAGAAAGTCACAAATCCGTATTGTGCGGGAGTGTTCGGCGTGCGCGCGGTGACCGCTCCCTACGGTCGCGGCTCTGTCTACCGCCGCTTCCTTAGGGGCGCGGCTCTGATTAGGATGCCTGCGGCAGGAAAAGGTAGGAGTTACGCCCCCATGGCGCTCATCGTTCTCGTTGCCGACACGCTGAATGAATCCGGGCTGGCCGATCTTCGGGCCTGCGGGTGTGAGGTTATTTGCGAGCCGGGTTTGAAGGACGATGCGCTGCGGACGGCAGTTGCACGATCGCGATGCAACGTGCTGATTGTGCGGGGCACGGAGGTCAAGAAGGACGTCATCGAGGCGTCGGACGATCTGGGTCTGATCATTCGGGCGGGGGCGGGTTACAACACGATCGACGTGGCGGCGGCGTCGCGTCGGGGCGTGGCGGTGGCGAATTGCCCCGGCAAGAATGCGGTCGCGGTCGCGGAGCTGACGTTCGGTTTGATTCTCGCGCTGGATCGGCGGATCGTCGATGGCGCGGTCGATCTGCGGGCGGGCAAGTGGAACAAGAAGGAGTACTCGAAGGCCCGCGGACTGAAGGGGCGGACCCTGGGCGTGGTCGGCGTGGGCGACATCGGCCGCGCGGTGATCCGGCGGGCGAAGGCGTTCGAGATGGAAGTTGTTGCGTACAGCCGGTCGCTGACGCATGACCGGGCGGAGGAGCTGGGGGTTCTGCGGTGCTCCAGTCCGGCCGAGGTCGCGGCGCGGTGCGATGTTCTGTCGGTGCATCTGGCGGCGGCGCCAGAGACGAAGAACATCATTAACGCCGACGTTATCAAGCAGCTCAAGCCGGGCAGTTATTTTGTGAACACGGCGCGGGCTGACGTAGTGGATTATTCGGCGCTGGCCGATGCGATGAAGAAGCGGGATATTCGCGTGGGGCTTGATGTCTATCCGAAGGAGCCTTCGGCGGGGGAGGCGGAGTTTGCGGCGGAGATCGTTCGCACCGGCGGCGTTGTGTATGGCACGCACCATATCGGGGCGTCGACGGATCAGGCGCAGCAGGCGATCGCGGAGGAGGCGGTTCGCATCGCGACCACATATGCGCAGACGGGACAGGTGCTGCACTGCGTCAACATCGAGCATGCGCCGAACGCGGCGTGCCAGTTGGTTGTCAGGCATTACGACAAGGTGGGCGTGCTGGCTTCGGTGCTGGATCTGATCAGCCGGGCGAACATCAGCGTGAAGGAGATGAGCAACTCGATCTATCAGGGTTTTGAGGCGGCGGTCGCGGTCATTCAGCTCGACAAGAATCCGCCGGCATCGCTGGTTGATTCGATCGCTGCGATGAAGGACAAGATTATTAAGGTGGAGGTGAAGTGCGCGAAGTAAACGCCGGAACGCTGAAACTGATACACCGAAGTGGAACCGCCGAAGCAGGGAGTAATATGGGGTTTCAGATTTCAGATTTGAGATTCGGGATGAAGCACGAAGCTCATAATGGCTGACGACTTGAAAATACTCATTGCTGATCCGCTTGCGGAAGAGGGGTTGGCGAAGCTGCGCGCTACGCCTGGGCTGGCGTTTGACGTGCGCGTCGGGCTTTCGCCGGCCGATCTCGCTAAGGCCGTCGCCGAGTATGACGGGCTTATCATCCGGTCCGGCGTGAAGGTGACGAAGAACGTGCTCGCGAATCCGGGCCGGCTGCGAGGAATCGCGCGTGCGGGCGTGGGGGTTGATAACGTCGATCTCGACGCGGCGACGGCGGCCGGCGTGCTGGTAATGAATACGCCGGATGCCAACACGCTGTCCACGGCCGAGCACACGATGGCGATGATGTTGTCGCTGCTGCGGCGGATTCCGGCGGCGCACGCGCACGTTGTCGGCGGGGGTTGGAAGCGGGGGGATTACGTCGGCGAGCAGTTCGCGGGCAAGACGCTGGGCATCGTCGGGCTCGGCCGCGTCGGGCGGGCGGTGGCGGAGCGGGCGCTGGCGTTTCAGATGAAGGTGCAGGCGTTTGATCCGTTTCTGCGGACGGATACGGCGATGGATGGGCGGGTCACGGTGGTCAAAGAGTTGGACGCGATGCTGCCGCATGTCGATGTGCTGACACTGCACGCGGCGCTGACGGACAATACCCAGCACCTCATCAACGCGGCGCGGCTCAAGAAAATGAAGAGATCGGCGGTGCTGATCAACTGCGCTCGCGGCGGGTTGGTGGACGAGGCGGCGCTTGCGGAAGCGTTGAATGGCGGGGCGCTCGCGGGCGCCGCGGTGGACGTGTTTGAAGCCGAGCCGCCGAAGAGCAGTCCGCTGCTTGCGGCGAAGAATGTCGTGCTGACGCCGCACCTCGGGGCATCGACGCAGGAGGCGCAGCTTGCCGTATCGACCGAGGCGGTCGACGTGATGATCGATTACCTTGTGCGGGGCACGATCCGCAACGCGGTGAATGTTACCGGCTTGCCATCCGATCTGTCGGTGCGCGACCGGTCCTATCTCGATCTCACGGCGCGGATGGCGGCCATTCTTTCGACGTGGGTGGCCGCGGGCGTGGACCGGGTGGAGGTCACGACGGCCGGCGTCGAGTCGCTCGCGGCGCTGGGACCGACGCTGGCGCTGCAGGCGGTTGTCGGCATGATGAACCCGCACATCGAAGGGCGGTTGAACCTGGTGAACGCGCGGCCGTTCACGCAGCAGCGGGGCATCGATGTCCGGCACGTGACACAGTCGGCGCGGCAGGATTTCCCCGACGTGGTGCGGGTGCGGTTCGAGCACGGCCAGAGCTTTCATGAGGTGCAGGGGGCGGTGTTCATCGACAACCGGCCGCGGATTCTGGGCATCGACGGCTACCGGATGGAGATGGTGCCGGAGGGATGCCTGGTGATGATCTTCAACGACGATCGGCCCGGCGTGATCGGCACGGTGGGGACGCTGTTCGGCGAGCATAATATCAATATTGCGGACATGATGCTGTCGCGGCGGGAGAAGACGGCGCTGATGGTGATCAAGAGCGATGCGGACATTCCGGAGGCGCTTTTGAACGCGCTGAAACAGTCGTCGGCGATTCTTTCGGTGCGGACGATGATGATGCCGCCGCTGGCGGAGCCGCGACCGTGAGGGAGCGGTGGGTGCTGACGGCATGTTGGCATTCGTTGCGAAAGCACTACGATGCCGCCGCTCCTTCGGAGCGGACACTGATCCGGTGCAACTCATCCACGGGTTCTGCTTCGCTCCACCCGTGGCTACAATCCGTCGCCCCCTTCGGGGCGAGTAACAACGCAACGTTCCAGAACCAATAGGCTGTACGGTGAAGGCAGGCGACATCTCTTTCATGCGGCGCGCGCTGGAACTTTCCAAGCGCGGCGAGGGTCTTGTCGAACCCAACCCGATGGTCGGCTGTGTGATCGTCCGGAATGGAAAGATCGTCGGGGAGGGGTGGCACAGGAAGTTCGGCGGGCCTCACGCGGAGATTCATGCCCTTCGGGCGGCGGGGGACAAGACGAAAGGGGCGACGGCTTATGTCACGCTTGAACCCTGCTGCCATTTCGGCAAGACGCCGCCCTGTGCCGATGCTCTTATCAGAGCGGGACTGAACCGCGTCGTCGCGGCGGTTAAAGACACAAACCCGATCGTTGCGGGGCGCGGATTTGCGAGGCTCCGGAAAGCCGGAATTCGCGTGGAAACCGGGTTGGTTGCCGACGAAGCACGCGAAGTTCTCGCCCCCTTCATTACCTTTCAAGCGAAGAAGCGGCCCTACGTCATCATCAAGTGGGCGCAGTCCCTCGACGGCAAGATCGCCACGCGAACCGGAGATTCCAGATGGATCAGCGGCCCCGAGAGCCGCGCCGCCGCCCATGTCCTGCGCGGCCGGGTGGATGGCGTCGTGGTCGGTATCGGGACCGTTCTTGCCGACAATCCCGAACTGACTGCCCGCTTCGTAGAACCAAAGCGCATTGCCGTCAGAATCGTTCTCGACCGCCTTGCCAGGACGCCGTTGAAATCAAAGCTCGTACGGACCGCGAGACGGACTCCCACTCTGATTTTCGTAGGGGGGTTATCCAAGCGAGCAAGTGGAGAAATGCGGCGGGAATTCGGCAAGCGTGTCGAGGGGCTGCGCCGCGCGGGCTGCGAGGTCGTGGCCGTGTCCGGAGCCGACGATCACCTCGAATTGCCGGCGGTGCTGGCCGAACTACACGCTCGTGCGATGACGAACATCATGGTGGAAGGCGGCGGCCGGGTTCTTGGGTCTTTTCTCGATCAGAATCTGGCGGATGAAGCCGATATTTTCGTATCGCCCCGGCTGATGGGTGGGGAATCGGCCCGTGGTCCGCTGCGGGGGCTTGGTCCTGAGAAAATTGCTGAATTGGCGCATCCGCGGAGCGCGGCCATCAGCCATTGCGGTTCTGACCTATACTATTGCCTGAAATTCGCACGTTAAGACAGTGTCCGCCTACTTGGTCTGTGATTTTCAGGTATATTGCCCGCTCCGGTGAATGGTTTGCCGGTGCCTTACGTTATAACCAGAAACCCGCCGCGCGCCGGGGGCTTCCTGCCTCTCGTAATGGCGTTTTCGGCCAGGAGAATCCAGTGAAGCAGTTCGCTGTAACCTGTGTTGTCGCACTCAGTTTGGTCGTTGGCACATCCGCGTTGGCCGGTCTCAAGGTGGGCGATCCGGCCCCGCCGCTCAGCATTAAGCATTGGATCAAGGGCGAGCCCGTCGATCTCTCGAAGGCGGCTCCGGGCAGCATTCAGGTTGTCGAATTCTGGGCCACCTGGTGCGGTCCGTGCGTGATGGGCATCCCGCACATGTCCGAGATGCAGGAGCACTTCAAGTCGAAGGGCGTCACCTTCATCGGCGTGAGCGACGAAAAGAAGGAGACGATCGAAAAGTTCCTCGCCAAGGGGCACGACGACGACATGCGCTACACGGTCGCCGTCGATGACGCGGGCAAGTCCAACAAAGCCTGGATGCAGGCCTCCGGTCGAAACGGGATTCCCTGCGCCTTCGTCGTCAAGGACGGCAAGGTCCAATGGATCGGCCACCCGATGGATGAGATGGACGAAAAGGTGGCCCAACTGTGCGGCGACACGGAATACGCCAAGCGCAAGGCGAAGTTGACCGATTTGACCCGGAAGATTTCGACGGCCGCCACGGCGGAGAAATGGGATGACGTTCACACGCACCTCTCCGAATACGTGAAGACTGATCCCGGGAGCATTCAGCACCAGTTGGGTCTTTACCACGTTCTGCTGGTGAAGTTGAACAAGCCCGCGGATGCGACGGCTCATGCCACGGCATTCATCGCGTCCACGGAAAAGGTGGATTCGCTCAACGCAATGGCGTGGATCATCACCACGCACGAGGACTTTCAAGGAAAGCGAAATCTCGATCTGGCGCGATCGGCGATCGACAAGGCGATGAAGATCAGCAAGGGCGAATCGCCCGGCGTGCTGGATACTTATGCGGCCGTGCTGGCCGAATCCGGCAAGATCGATGAAGCGATCAAGGCGCAGGAGAAGGCGGTCGCTCTGTGCAGCGCCGACGACCGGGAAATGAAGAAAGAACTGACCTCGCGACTGGAAGAATACAAGCGTAACAAGAAGGGTTGAGTCCGAACGATGCACCAACGGTTGCGGAATCAGATATCGGGGGCGATCGCGGTCTTTTTCGTCCCGGCGGTTGTGAGCCTGGCGCAAGACCCGCGCGCACTAGAAGTTCTCCAGAAAGCGGACGCGGCGACCAAAGCGGTGAAGGCCTGCTCGTACACGGGCGAGTCCTGGTCGAAGGCGCAGGTTGCGGTATTTGCGCCGAAGAAAATTGCTCGAATCCATGGCAAGTTCCTGCTTCGGGACGCACGCGTCGGTTTTTTCAACCGGCTCATGGGCAAGGCCTCGCACCAGCCGCCGGCGATTCGCGCCGATGTCACAATCAAGCCGGTCGGGGGCGGGCCGGATAAGCACCTGCGGGTGGCCGCGCACGACAGGTTCGTCACATTCATCGACGACGACGAGAAATACTGGCTCACTCAGGAGATGCCGGCGGGCGAGTCGCTGCTCAACGTGGCCAAGCAGTTGCACATGATCGAGTTTTCGCATCCCACGCCCTTTACGGACGAGTTGACCGGGCGGGTCCAGAAGTACGAAAGGTCCGAGGAAGTCGTTGGCGAGCCTTGCGACGTGGTTTACGTGGAGTATCAGCAGGAGGGCCTCAAGGCCCGCTGGTATTTCAGCCAGCGCGATCATTTGCCGCGAAGAGTGGACCGAATTTTTGCCAGCGGTCGCGCGGCGGGCACTCGCACGCTGATGATCTCCGATCTCGACGTCAATCCGTCGATCTCCGAAAGCGACTTCGAGCCGCCGTGTCCGACGTGCTACGAGAAGCGTGCGCTCACCGAGAAATGGCGTTCCGACCTGCTCGCGCCGGGAACCAAGGCCCCCGACTGGTCGTTGAAGACGCCAGAAGGCAAGACGGTCAAGCTGTCCGACCTGCGCGGCGAGGTGGTGGTGATGGAGTTCTGGTCGACCTGGTGCGTCTATTGCAAGGAATCTCTTCCCGAGGTTCAAAAGCTGCACGAGCGATACAAGGATCGCGGGCTGAAGGTGGTTGCGATCTGTTGCTGGGACAAGACCGAAAAGGCCGGCGCTACCGCGAAGGCGATGCGTCTTTCCTTTGACACCCTGGTCGACGGCGACCAGGTCGCGGAAGACTACCTCGTCGCGGGCCTGCCCACCTACTATGTCATCGATGCACAGGGGAAGATCGCCCACGCCGGCGCCGGCGCCAAGCAGATCGACGCGCTTCGCGATGCCATCGAAGAGACACTGAAAAAATCCGCCAAGTAGCGCGAATCAGCCGGGCCGGGTGCTGGCGCTTTTGTCGCGACTCGTATTGCGGGCGTCGGCCTGCAATAGATCGTCGAGCTTCGCGCCGGCCGCCTGGACGAGGTTCGCCTTGTTCCCGGAGATGACGTGCTCCACAACGCCGTCCTTTCGCACAATCATCAGCAGCGGATAGCCCCTTACCTTGTATATCCGCCCTGCCCGATTGCCGGGGTCGATGGCCAGCTCGAGATTGGCGTTCAGATCCGCGAGAACGCCGCGCACTTCACCCGGTTCCATCGGTTGCCGCATCGTTTCGCACACGTTAACGAAGCGCACGCCCTGGGATTCGTAGCGCGTACGCAATTCCTCGACCTTGGGCATCTGCCGCTTCGAGAAGCCGCAATTCGCGGCGAAGAAGTTCAGCACGGTGGCCGGGTGAAAGCTGAACTCCTCATTGGTGAGCGGCGCGCCGTCAACCGTCATCAGCGATAGGGAGGGGGCTGGCTTACCGATGAGTTCCATCGCCGCGACGGCCGGCGTGCCCTGAGTCGTCGCGGTTTTGTTCGACGCGTCGCGGCCGGTTTTTCTGCGCCGCGCTCCCGTGGCGTTGGCCGGGGTGGCGCCGAACGGAAGGTCGATTTTCGGAAACTCGTCGTCGTCCGTCTTCAGTGTGACCGCGGTGCCGTCATTCGGAGGACGAAACGTCGGGGGCGCGGTCACGACCACGCGGTAACGGCGGCCGGGGTTTACCTCAACAATCTCCGCCTTTACACCATGTCCGCTTGCCGTGGCCCCCGTCAGGCGGACGGGGTCCTTTCCGTAATTGTTAAATTGCAATACCTGCACGGCGACGGCATCTCCGGTTTCGCCGGCCGGCGGCGACAGATTTTGAATCGAGGCTGGGACGACCTCCAGCCGTGCCGGCACGATGCCATAGGCGGAGACGGAGAGTTCCTTCTGGCTGTCGAGAGTTGTCCGCAACATGGCCGACGCCCGCAACGCACCGGTTTCATAGGGGGGGCGCGTGTTCACGAACAGCTTGAATTCGCGCCCTTTGATCGTTTCGACCAGGTGAAAGCCGAATGCGGCGTCCGCGGGCGGGGCGTCCAGGGTGATTGAAATCGGCTCGGCCGCCTGATTGGTGATCGTGATAGTTCGTTCGCGCAGCTCGTCGGGCAGGACCTTGCCGAAGCCGGCGGATGGGGGCGTGACTTCGATCGATCGGCGAAGCTCGCCCAGCAGCGTGAGGACGACCGTTGCGTGGGCGGGATCGCTGGTTTTGACCACAACCTGTTTCTGGAAGCGGCCGCGAAGCGAGTCTGGATCGAGCTTGAGGTTCAGTCGTGCGGTCTGGTCCGGTTCGATGACGCGCGGCGGCTGGCCTATGACGCTGCAGCCGAAGGGCGGCTCAATGCGGAGAATCTCAAGTTCCTGCGTGCCGATGTTGGCGAGGATGAATTCATGTTCAAGCGACGAGGCGGCGCTGACCATGCCGAAGTCGTGCTGTGGGGATTCAATGCGAATGCTTGGACCCGCGATCAGATGCTGCTCCTGCGATATGTCGGGTTCCTGAGCGATCGTAATGGAACACAGTAAGATCGGAGCGAGGAAGGAAAGACACATCGGGACTCGAAAATGGCGGATCATCGATCACTCCACGGGAAGTATTCGTGGAGTGTAACATCGCTGAACTCAGCCCGCATCGCCGGGTCAAACGATGGATTCTGTTCAGCTTCCGGCGGAGATACACTTACCCCCGACGTGACGAATGATCCCGCTGACATTGCAATCGTGGGCGCCGGGGCGGCAGGGCTGATGTCGGCCATTTCGGCGGGGCGGGCCGCGCGCGAAATGGGAAGATCGATTCGCATTGTCGCGCTCGATGGGGCAAATAAGCTGGGGGCCAAGATTCTGGTCTCGGGCGGCGGCCGCTGCAACGTGACCCATGACGTCGTGGATGAGGGTGCGTTCTTCGGTTCGTCGGCCGCGGCGATTCGCAAGGTCCTGCGCCGTTTCGACGTATCGCGGACGATCGCTTTTTTCAATGAACTGGGCGTCGAATTGAAGCGGGAGGAAACGGGAAAGCTGTTTCCCACGAGCGACGACGCGGCGACGGTTCTCGATGCCTTGCTCGACGAAGCTCGAAATCTGGACGTCGAGCTGCTGCATCCCGCGCGGGTCGAATCGATCAGTGCCACTGCGGAAAACCCGTTTTGCCTGAATGGTCCGGGCGGTCCGCTCATCGCCCGCCGCATCATTCTGGCCCCCGGCGGAAAAAGTCTCCCCAAGACCGGTTCAGACGGTCATGGGTACGCGTTGGCCCGGGGCTTGGGGCATACGATCACGCCTCATGTTCTGCCTGCATTGGTGCCGCTGGTATTGCACCCCGAGTCCTTCATTCGAGCGTTGAGCGGCCTGACAGTGCCCGCCACGCTGGAGCTGCGTTCGGCCACGGGAAAGCGCCTGATCTCGTTCACCGACTCGACGCTCTGCACGCACCTGGGCTTGTCGGGTCCTGGCGTGCTCGACATCAGCCGGCACTATCTCAGTGCGCGGCTGGCCGATCCCGGGGCGGGGCTGTTTATCCGCTGGCTGCCCGACCACACGCCGGAGTCGCTGGACGCCGCGATTGTCGAGTTCGCGCGGACCGATGGACGCGCGGCGGTTGCGAGGTTCTTCGCCGAGAAGCTGCCGCTGCGGCTGGCTCGCGCCCTGTGCGAGCAGGCCGGCGTCGATCCGGGATTGGCGGCTCATTCTCTTTCTCGTGACGCGCGGCGGGCACTGGTCGCGGCCGTGGTCAACATGCCGCTCCCGGTCGTAGGCGATCGGGGCTTCGCGGTGGCGGAGGTGACGGCCGGCGGCGTTCCACTGGGGGAGGTGCGGCTGGAGACGATGGAATCGCGGCGCTGCGCCGGGCTTTATTTGTGCGGCGAAATCTGCGACGTGGATGGGCGCATCGGAGGGTACAACTTTCAGTGGGCGTGGTCGAGCGGATACGTGGCGGGGATTTCGGCGGCCAGATCGATTGCGTGCGCGTCATTCTGAGCGGAGCGAAGAAATCCTGCATCCTCAGAGTTTACGGTGGGTCTGACGGCAATCGCCGTTTTAGCAAGATGCTTCGTCGCTGGTGCTCCTTCAGCATGACGCCCTGGGCCTTATTTCCTCAGCATTTGAGGAAAATCACTTCTTTCTGAATAGAGAGTAGTGGGCGAAGTAGCTTTTCTCCAGCTCGGCGGCGCCCTTGCCGTCGTCCCAGCCCAGGCCCATGCCCATCGCGCGCATGGCGGCGTGGTCATCTTCGTCAAAGGCGAGGACCTCGAAGCCGGCTTTTTCCCACATTTTGCGAGGGAACGGGCAGCGGCCGTCAGCCCAGGGAATGTACTCCTGGTCGGGCGGGCTTTGGGGCGGGCAGATGTTGTAGATGACCACGTATCCGCCCGGTTTGAGGGCATCGGCCAGCGCCTCGACGAATGCCTCGTCGCTGACACTCAGGTCCACCAGACGCGACTTGTCCACCGGCCGCTCGGGATGAATAAACCCGTTCTTCAACGTGTTCTTCGAGGTGATGACGTCATACCCGCCGCCGACCGCCTTTTTCACGGCCGGGTCGCCGGGCCATTGTCCGTCCACCAGCGTCACGCGGCCGTCAGTGCCTGACGTTGACTTCATGACGCCCTGGTCTTGCGGCTCGCTGTAGATCGCTGTCAGCAGTGGATCGACATCGACGCCGACGGCATCGACGCCGGCCGACGCGAGCAGGCGCAAATGTCCCACCGTCCCGTAACCGTAGTCCATCAGCCGCTTGCCGGAGAGGTCGCCGGCGCCATGCTTCGCGAGCACTTCCAGCACGCCTGCGTAGGCGAGCGGCGAGCCATACTTGGTCGTGTAATAGATCGTCTCGCCGACGCTTCGCTCCTGCGTCGCGGCCTGCTCGTCCCTTGAGAGCTTTTTGAAGCTTCGTGCTGAATAATATTGCTTCATCGTCGGATTGACGTGCAGCGGCCGCTCGTCGATTTTCGGCAAGTCCGCCGTTCCGGCAAGGAATTTTCGCGTGAAGCCGGATTTCATCAGCGGTTTGAGCGCGGCCGCTTCTTCTTGCAGGCGTTCGACGCCCTGCTTCGTTGGCGCTGCGTCGGCCTTGCCCGCCTTGTCGCCGGGCTCGTCTCCCCTGCAAACCCGGTGGGAAACCGTGAATCCGAAAATGACAAAAAGTGCGGGCGCGATTCGACCGAGGGTATCGAGTCTCATTTCATTTCCTCTTTCCCCTCACCCGCACCCGCTGCCCGTGCCTACATTCGAGGCACGTTTTCCGATTCTGATGTAGACGCAGCGGAGGCCGAAGTCTCACGCGCGTCCATGCTCTCGTCGATCGCCGCGTCGA
>Ga0190265_10001644_pt1 | contig 14727 bp, 18 predicted proteins | sample Popmic124T_FD_133135 | JGI IMG/M metagenome (GOLD analysis project Ga0190265, IMG submission 133135) | Populus adjacent soil microbial communities from riparian zone of Indian Creek, Utah, USA - 124 T | ecosystem: Environmental > Terrestrial > Soil > Riparian zone | place: USA: Utah | collected...
AGCCGGGAAGGAAACGACTTTTGGCGATGTCTTATTCCATGGTGACGGCGAAAAGCTGACGCATGGCAGCCCGCTCATCGAAGGGGCCACGGTCACGGGCGAAGTCGTCGAGCAGCGGAAAGACAAGAAAGTCATCGCGTTCAAATATCGCCGCCGGAAGGGTTATCACCGGACCGTCGGCCATCGCCGCAAGCTGACGCGGATCAAGATCACCGGCATCAGCCTCGGCGGGAAAACATCGAAGGCGAAGAAAGCCAAGGCCGAGGAAACGGCCGAATAATTCGGTCTCTCAACCATCAATCCGCCTCAGGCGGATCAACTCTCAACTTCTCGAAATGGCACATAAAAAGGGACAAGGCAGCGTCAAGAACGGCCGGGACAGCGTCAGCAAACGGCTGGGCGTGAAAAAATTTGGCAGCGAAGCGGTCGTCGCGGGCAATATCATCATCCGGCAGCGCGGGACGAAGTTTCTCCCCGGCAAGAACGTCGGATTGGGCCGCGATTACACAATCTTCGCGCTGGTCGACGGACAGGTGCGCTTTGATCGTTCCGGCCGTCGAGTGAACGTCGAACCCGCCGCCGCAAAATAGGCGGTTTGCTGGCTGAGCGGTCGGGAAATGCCGATCCGGGCTGGGCCTGGCCATTTGAGATGTTGTGCCTGCCGGCCTTTCTGTCCTATAACTGAAAGTTCCCATGAAATATCAGACTTACATTCTCTTCGGCGCGCCCGGGAGCGGCAAAGGCACACAAGGCCGAACCCTCGGGAGCATTCCGCGTTTTTTTCACTGCGCCTGCGGAGATGTCTTTCGCGCGATCGATACCCGCACCAAGGTCGGGCGGGCTTTTCTGGAATATTCCAGCAAGGGGCAGCTCGTGCCGGACGAGATCACGGTTGAACTCTGGAAAGCGCAAATCGATGCGGCGGTCAACGGACATTCTTTCAAGCCTGACATCGACATTCTCGTGCTCGACGGCATTCCGCGAAATGTCGGCCAGGCCAAAATCATGGACGAGCTGATCGACGTGTTGAAAGTTTTCCATCTTTCCTGTCCAAAGCGCGAGGCGCTGTTCGAGCGTCTCAAGAAACGGGCCTTGAAGGACAATCGCCTCGATGACGCGAACGAGGAAGTGATCAACCGCCGGCTCGCTACCTATGAAACAGAATCGAAGCCGGTGCTTGGCTACTACGGGCAAGACCGGATCACCTGTATCGACGCCACGGAGCCGCCCGCGAAGGTTTTGCTCCACATTCTCGAGAGCGTGAACGGAGTGAATGGGTCGAGGTCGAATGAGCCAGCAGCAGTTTGAGAATTTCACTGCCTCGAGCCTCTATTGCGGGAAGTGCAAGGCCGCGATGCCGGTGCGCGAACGGCTCCTGCTGATTCTTCCGGACAAGGAGATTTTCGATTATCTTTGCACCGGCTGCGCTTCGTCGGTCGGACAGCGTGAAGTGACCGCTGGCGAGAAATTGATGGCGCAACGGGCGGCCCCGCGTCGTCCCCGACGGCGCGCTCCCGCGCAACGGATCCAGCTCTAGCGCGCAAATGCGCATCGTTTTCATCGGCACGGGCGAAATCGGCGTGCCGGTTTTGCGTTCCCTGCTTGGTTCGCCGGAGCACCAGCTTGTCGGGGTCGTCACGCAACCAGACAAGCCGGCCGGCCGTGCGCAACGCATCGAGGCGCCCCCGATCAAGGCGGCGCTGGCCGGCCACGCGCTTCCGATCCTGCAACCGGCCCGAATCAAGCGTGAGGAGGCGGTCGCGGAGATTCGCGTATTGGCGCCCGATGTCATCGTGGTGATGGCCTACGGGCAAATTCTGCCGCGATCCGTGCTCGAGATTCCGCCCGTGGCTTGCCTGAATTTGCACGCCTCGCTGTTGCCGCGGCACCGCGGCGCAGCGCCCATTCAGGCAGCGATCGTGGCTGGCGATCGCGAGTCCGGAATAACCGTCATGTACATGGCTGAAGGGCTCGATACCGGCGACATTCTGCTGCAATCGCGTCTCGAAATATTGCCGAACGAGACCGGGGGATCGCTGCATGACAGGTTAGGGCAGATGGCGCCGGCATCGCTGGAGGAAGCACTCACGCTTCTTCGGAAGGGAAACGCTTCCCGGGTTCCACAGGATTCCTCAGGTGCGACCTACGCGCCCAAACTCGAACGCGAAGATGGCCGCATCGATTGGACGGAGTCGGCGGAATTGATCGAACGAAAGATCCGCGCCTTCAATCCATGGCCGGGCGCGTTTACTATCATTGCCAATTCTTCAGATATGCCACGCAAACTCAAGATATTCTCTGCATCGGTTGTCGATCTTAGCGAGAGACCAGGGAAAACTTTCATTGTCGAGAGGGACGTTGTGATCACCGCGGGAAAGGGTGCGTTGTCATTGGGTGAGGTGCAGTTGGAAGGTAAACGCCGGCTGAGCGCGATCGAATTTCTACGCGGCCACGCCCTGTCGATACACATTGCCTAATGCGTGTCATCCCGAGCCGCGAGACGGCGAGGGACCGCAACTGCATGGAACCATCGTGGCAAAGAAAGCGTAATTTTCAGATGTGAGTTCCCTCGGCGTCTGCGCGCCTCGGGATGACACGCGTAGGGGTAGCCATCGCATTCCCAGCGCCACATTTCATTTTGCTTCCCAATGCTCCGCCCTTCTGATGATCATTGCCGGCCATGCAGAGCGAATCTTCCGCACCCGCCTACAAGCGTATCGTCCTCAAGTTAAGCGGGGAGGCTCTGCGCGAGCGCGGTGCGCGGGAAAACATTTCGCCGCAAATCGTGCGCGAGATCGCCCAACGCATTAAAGAGGTAAAGGACCTCGGGGTGCAGACTTCCGTAGTGATCGGCGGCGGCAACATCTGGCGCGGCTTGTCGGCGAGTCATCGCGGTATGGATCGGACGACCGCTGATTACATGGGCATGCTGGCGACGGTGATTAACGGCCTGGCGCTCCAAAGCGCGCTCGCTCAGGCCGGCGTCGAGACGCGGGTGCAAACCGCGATCGAGATGAAAAATGTGGCCGAGCCGTTCATCCTCGGGCGCGCGATCCGCCATCTCGAGCTGGGTCGCGTCGTCATTTTCGTCGCGGGCACCGGCAATCCCTATTTCTCCACCGACACGACCGCGGCGCTCCGGGCGAGCGAGATTCGCGCTGACATCATCTTGAAGGCAACAAAGGTGGACGGCATTTACGATCGCGACCCGAACACGGACTCGAACGCCCAGCGCTTTGATCGCCTCACCTTTTCCGAAGCGCTGACGCAACGGCTCCAGGTGATGGACTCGACGGCGTTTAGCCTTTGCATGGATAACAAGATTCCGATTGTTGTTTTCGACATGAACAAGCCCAGCAATTTCACCGACATCATCCTCGGGAAAAAAGTGGGCACGATCGTTTCCGAGTAGCGACGGGAGCAGGTGCTGATGGGTCGAGCGCCGAGCCGACCCTGAGCGAAGTCGAATGGGTCGCTCGATGTCTGGTTACGCGGCTTTGCCGCCATTTATTGGCATCGCGCGGCGGAGCGCGCGATACACCTCTGATTTTCGTGATTGCGATTCTCGCTTCGGCGGGTTTCTATTGCTCGCCAGATCCATTCCTGCCACACCCATGACTGCTGAAGAAATCCTGTTCGAGGCTGAAATGACGATGGAAAAAAGCGTCGATTACATGGTGCACGAATTTTCCAGCGTGCGCACTGGGAAGGCGTCGCCGGCGCTCGTCGAAAACGTAGATGTGGAAGCGTATGGCTCAGCGATGAAGCTGAAGCAGCTGGCGCTTATTACCACTCCGGAACCACGGCTTCTCGTCGTCCAGCCATTCGATGCCGCGACCGTGAAAGACATCGAAAAGGCGCTCAAGGAATCGAAGCTCGGGATTACACCGCAGGTGGACGGGAAGATCATCCGGTTGCCCATTCCGGAGCTTTCCGAGGAGCGCCGGAAGGATCTGGTGAAATCATTGCGTCAGATGGCGGAGGAAGCGCGCGTGCGCGTGCGCGCCAACCGGCGCACCGCGGTGGATGAGGCGCGAAAGATGGAAAAAGCCGGCGGGTTAACGGAGGACGGATTGCGCGATCTGGAAAGCGACGTCCAAAAGCTGACCGATAAATCCGTGAAAGAGATCGACCAGCACCTCGAGCGCAAAGAGGCCGAGGTCATGAAGATCTGACGGCCCTTCCGCTACCGCTACCACTTCCTCTTCGTTCTTTCCGGAAAGACAGACTAAGAGGTAGCGGAAGAGGAAGAGTTTATAGCCGCACCAGGTCCAACAAAAACTGGCACCAGAGATAAACCATCCCGCGCCAGGAATACTTCACCTCACCATCGGGCGTCGATTTCAGGACACCTTGCTGGATGTTGTGCGCGATCTGGTCGCGCAAATCATTCTCGACCTCGAGCTGGATGCGGTCTTCATCCATTGGATCGATGACGCTCGTCTCCACTTGGTTTTGACGCAGGAATTCACGGTGGCTTTGGTAAAGCTGCCAGAACGATTGGTCTGGCCGCTGCCGGTTGATCTTAAATTGCGGTGTTAGTTTTAACCCGTAGGAGAGCGGGTAGTTCCAAGTCGTCCAGATAATCCCGTCGTTCGCGCGGGAGGAAATGCGCAGATAGTAAAAGGAAAGATCGTTCTGCTCGTTCAGGCAAATAGTCGCCTGCGCCCGATCTTCTTCCTTGTAAAAGAGCCGGAAAAATTGGCGATAATCTTCCCAATCCCAGCCCGCATCATTGACGTGCGCGAAGCCTTCATTCTGGATCTCGCGCGTGATCTCTTCGAGCGTGGGAAAAACCTCCTCGGAGGGCGGACTCTTCGGCCGCAGCGTCTTCTCCTTCGGCAAACGCAACGCGCGAATACGCGTCAGAATTTCGAGCCAGGGGAGGAAGAGCCAGGTGAGCGCCGCGAGCAACCCGAGCCCCCAACTGTCACTCACGAAATAAACCGCGAGAAACGTGGAGATAAGGATGCCGATCGCCCCGGCTTTTTGCGCGAACGAAGTCTGGTAGCTCCGCAAGGCCACGCTGAGAACAGCAACGCCTAGCGTAAGGAAAAGACCAAACAGCATCAGGGCTCGATTCCGTGCTTGTTCAGAAATTTTTCCAGCTGATCGGTATCAAAATTCGCCAGCACCTCGTCGCCGGCGACCAATGTCGGCACATAGGTCTGGTCCGAAAGCTCCGCCATTTCCTCGAATGCGTCGCGATCCCGGCCCACATCGATCTCGGTAAATTGGAAACCGCGCTCAGATAGATAATCTTTCGCGTCGACGCACCACGAGCACATGGCGCGGCTGTAAAGAGTAAGTTCGGTCGCCACGAGGGGAATAAACAAGCCCATCCCGCGCCGTCAACCGGACCTCGGACCGAATCCGTTAGTACGACTTCGCCCAGACAACGCGGCGCAGGCTCGGCTCTCCGCTAAAAGGACAGGTTCCCGCTTGTGGCGGACTGGCTGGATCGTCGAACGGAATGCAGCGGATCGTAACCTTCAGATCGTTCTTGATTTGCTCTTCTACTTCGCGGGAGCCGTTCCAATGCGCCAGGGCAAAACCACCGTGGATTTCCGGTTTGGAGGAATTGTTTGGTGTGAAAAAGGCGCAAAACTCATCCTTCGACTCGATCACGCGTGTATGCGCGTCGCGAAACTGCCGGGCGCGGTCCAGGAGCGTCTGCTGGATGGAATCAAGCAGCTCAACGGCACGCTTGACGAGTTCCGCGAGTGGGAGGAACTCCTTCGCTTTCGCGCCTTGGTCGCGCCGGATCACGGCGACGGTGCCTGATTCCAGGTCGCGGGGACCGAGTTCGACGCGCAGCGGCACCCCTTTCTTGATCCATTCCCAACTCTTTACTCCACCGCCCAGATCGCGTTTATCGACTTCCACTTCAAGCGGGGCACCGAAATACATCAGCGCGCGAAGTTCCGCTGCAAATTTTTCCGCGGCTTCGAGGACACGCGCGCGTGTTTCCTCTTTCGTAGTAATCGGCAAAATGACGACGTGGATCGGTGCGATGCGCGGAGGGAGGATAAGCTAATGACAGTCGGCATGCGCCATGATGACCGCGCCGATGAGCCGGGTACTCATGCCCCAGCTCGTCGTCCACCCGAATTCCTGTGTCCCCGTCCGCGATTGGAATTGAATTCCGCTCGCGCGTGAAAAGTTTTGGCCGAGGAAATGTGAAGTGCCGGCCTGGATCGCCTTCCGGTCCTGGACCATCGCTTCGAGGCAGAGCGTCTGGACCGCGCCTGGAAAGCGTTCGCTCTCGGATTTCTCGCCGCTGAAGACCGGAATCGCTAGATGATCGCGCACAAAGGTCTCATAGACTTCGAGCATTTGTCTGGTCTCGGCGCGCGCTTCCGCCTCGGTTTCGTGCACCGTGTGTCCTTCCTGCCAAAGAAACTCGGTGGTGCGCAAAAAGATGCGGGGCCGCATTTCCCAGCGCACGACGTTCGCCCATTGATTAATAAGAACGGGCAGGTCGCGATAGCTTTGGACCCACTTCGCGTAGCTCGCGCCGATGATCGTTTCGGACGTCGGCCGAACGACGAGCGGCTCCGTCAATGGACTGGCCGGGACCATCTTTCCTTCAGCATTTATCTCCAGCCGGGTGTGCGTCACGACAGCGCATTCCTTCGCGAAACCTTCCACATGGGACGCTTCGCGCTCAAAATAACTCAGTGGAATGAAAAGCGGGAAATAGGCGTTGCGGTGTCCGGTCGCCTTGAACATTGCGTCGAGCTGCCGCTGCATGTTTTCCCAGATGCCGTAGCCCCACGGACGAATCACCATGCAGCCCCGCACATCCGACGACTCGGCCATCTCGGCGGCGCGAATGACCTGCTGATACCATTCGGGAAAATCCTCCTCACGCCGCGGAGTGATGGCGGTCTTGGCGGAGGCAGTTTGATTGGCCATGCGAGAAAGCGGCAAAATTACGCTTGGCGAAATGAAATGACCAGCGACCATTTCTGCAGACGCCCGCGCAACTCTTGGTCGCGGCCGGGTTACATCAACGAAACATGAAAGCAAACTTAACCTTCCTCCTCGTCCCGACCCTGGCCGCCGCTCTCCAATTCACGCCCACCGTCCTGGCGCAGTCGCCCGCGGACAAGCCGGCGCGGCCATTTCAAATGGAACGCCGCGCCCGCTGGGCCAACCTAAGTGAAGAAGAGCGCGCGAAGCTCAAAGCGGCCCACCAGAAAGCGATGGCCGATCCCGCGGTGCAGGCGGCGCGGGAAAAGCTCAGGCAAGCCCGGCGGGAGTTCCGCGAAATCCTGCGCCCCGCTCTCTTGAAAGCGGATCCGTCTCTCCAGCCGATCCTGGACAAGATGCGCCCCGAGCGGACGGGCAAAGATTAAGGACCATTTTCTGTACAGTGTCATCCTGAGGCTGGCGAAGCGCGCCGAAGGACCCCCCAACTGCAATGAGCGGCTTCCACTAATCAACGGCGCGATGTGCCTTGGCGGGGCCCCTCGCCGTCTCTCGCGGCGCGGGATGACAGCTTCGCTCGCTCTAATCGTTGACCCGTGGCACGGGTGATGGGGAGCGGTCGTGTCCCGCTCAGAAATTTCGCGCGACGAGCGTCTCGACGGGCGCTGACCCGCGCTCGGTGTAGCTGCCGGCGAAGTCCATGCTGCAAACCGTTCCAAAGCGCGCGTGACGTCCGAACGCCGCGCCGGCAAAGTTGAAGTTCGGATTGAAAATATTCTTGCGATGCTTCCGGGCCGGCAACCCATCGTCGATGATGAGCGCGAGCACGACGTCGCGCGCGCCTGATTTCCCGTAGGAAATGTTTTCGCCCCAACTGCCGCCGAACGTTCCGTAGCGGGCGATGCGTCTGTCGGCGTGGCTCGAATCCCGCCCTGCGTGACCAAATCCCCCCGCAGCTTGATCGGCGCAATGGTCAGCGGCCGCGCGGCTCATTCCGGGCGAGAGCGTCAGCGGCGCTTGCGGCTGGGCACTTCGCAAATAGCGAATCGCCTCATCCAACGCTCTCGTGCCCTCCTTTGTCCGGATTCGTGTCCGGCCGGGCAAGACCATGAGGTTGCCGTTCATCCTGCCGCGCAGCTCCTCGACGAAGGTCGCGTAGAGCGCCGGGTTTTGCCGTGCGAGATTCAGCTCACGAATCACAGCGCGCGCTGATGTGCTGCCTGCATCGACAGATTTTTTTTCTCCGGCCAGTGCCGGATGAATGGCCAGCGCGAAAAATAACAACGAGAAAAACGAGCGGAGCATTATGGTAATTACAAGCAAATGCGGTGCCAGCGCGGGCCACGTGTCCGAGTGTAACTTCCTCGTTCGTCATGCCAAGTGCGCGGAAGAAGCAGTTGACACTTCCAGCCACGCTCGTAATTTCCGTGCCCTTTCACCCTGATGAAGACGTTTTCCGCAAAAGCCAACGAGGTCCCTCGCAAATGGTGGATCATCGACGCCAACAATCAGGTGCTCGGCCAGGTGGCCGTGAAGGCGGCCAATCTTTTGCGAGGTAAGGAAAAGGCCATTTACACTCCCCATGTCGACACGGGCGACTTCGTCGTCGTGATCAACGCGGAGAAGGTGCGCCTGACTGGCAAGAAGGAAGAGCAGAAAAGTTTCATGAGTTTTTCCGGTTTCGTCGGTGGGCACAAAACCGAGAACGTTCGAGCGCGGCGGGCACGTCATCCGGAACTGCTGGTCGAACACGCCATCCGCGGAATGATTCCGCATAACAAACTCGGGCGCGCCGTTTACCGGAAGCTCAAGGTTTACCGCGGCGATCTGCATCCTCACGCCGCGCAGCAGCCGGCGAATGTCTCGCTCGCGTCTTAGGAATTTTCCCATGGCACAAACTCAGGAATATATCGCTACCGGCCGGCGCAAGACTTCTGTCGCGCGCATCCGCATGACGGCAGGCAGCGGCAAGATCGACATCAACGGGAAGAGTTTTGAAGATTATTTTCCCACCGTCCCGCTCCAGAACACAGTGCTCCAGCCGCTTCAGGTGGTGAAGCTGACTAATTCCTACGACCTCTCAATCAACACCACGGGCGGAGGCGCCACCGGCCAGGCCGGCGCGGCGCGGCTCGCGATCTCGCGGGCGCTCTTGCTGGTGGATGCGAACCTTCGCGGAACGCTCAAAGCCGAAGGATTGCTCCGGCGCGATCCGCGGATGAAAGAGCGGAAAAAATCCGGTCAGCCCGGGGCGCGGAAACGCTTCCAATTCTCGAAGCGCTAAGCGTGGCGAGCGACGCGCTCGCCTGATACGGTTTCGACGGCTGACGGCCGCCGCGCGGCAATCACGGTTTTTTCGGAGTAGCCACCGGTGTCGCAACTGCCGGCGAGGCGGCTGCCGGTAAATCGGGCGGTCTCAAGAGAAAATTCGGCAGGTTCGTAACCGGCTCGGGAGCCTTCGCGACGGGCGCCTCAGGCGGGGCCGGAGGCTTTAATAGCCGAAGTTGTCGTGTCGCTTCGGTCGCCACAAGACTGTCGCGATACTTGGTCAGGATCGTCTCGCAAACCTGGCGCGCTTCCGCGGCCTGATTTTTTTGTTTGAGGATGTACACCTGCGAAATCATGGCGGCAGGGGCGCTGAACCCTTGCGGATCATCCGCGGCCAGACGCTGATAAGCAGCCAGCGCTTCGTCACTTTTCCCGAGCGATTCCAGATTCGCGGCCATCGCCATTCGAGCCGTGCCCTTCAGCTCATGCGCCGGATACTTCTCGACGAAGGCCTGGAGCGTCGTGTTCGCCTCGGCGAATTTCTTTTCCTTCCTCTGCTCCTCAGCCAGGAACAGCCGGGCCGAAGCACCTGCCGGTGTGCCTGAATATTGCGCGATGACTTTCTGAAACTCCGCGGCCGTCTTTGCCGTTGCGAGCAGGTCCGCCGCATTGCCATCCCGGCGAACGGAGTAAATCCGATATGCCCCCCAGGCTGCGACCGAGAGAAGTGCCAGGACGAGGACCGCCAAGACTGTTTTCTTGTGCCGTTCCCAAAACACCTGGGTCTCGAGCACTGGATCAGCAGAGGAAAAAGTCGGCATGGTATGAGATTTCGAATGCGTCGGGCCCGATCTTGGAGCGCGAGGCTTGCTCTTATGCCACGCGAAAGTTTCCCGCGCAAGCCCGAGAAAAGGACCGAAAACCCGACGGCGGCCCTCGACGGCGACGCTTTGCAAATTCTGAGTTGAGCGTTGGACGTTGGACGTTGGACGTTGGACGTTGGACGTTTCTCCTGTCCCATGATTCCACACGATAAGCTCTTCATTCCCGGCCCGGTCGAAGTCTCCGCGAAAACGATGGCCGCCTTCTCTCGCCCCATGATCGGGCATCGCGGCGAGGATTTTAAGAATCTTTACCGCGACGTTCACCCGAAGCTCCAGAAACTGTTCTCCACCAAACAGCCCGTCTTTCTTTCCACCTCATCGGCCTGGGGCGTGATGGAGGCGTCGATCCGCAACGTGGTCGATCGCGGCGTCCTCTGCTGCATGTGCGGCGCGTTCTCCGACAAATGGTTCGACGTCGCCAAGCGCTGCGGCAAAAACGCCGAGCCGCTGCAAGTCGAGTGGGGAAAACACATCGATCCAAAGGAGATCGATGCCCGGCTCGCCACCGGAAAATTCGACACCGTTGTCTTGATTCACAGCGAAACGTCGACCGGTGTAATGAATCCGCTCCCGGAAATTTGCTGCACGCTTGCGAAGTACCCTGATGTCGCATTGGTCGTCGACACCGTTTCCTCCTTCTCCGGCGTCAAGATCGACATGGACGCACTCGGCATCGACGTGATGCTCACCGGCGCGCAAAAAGCCCTCGCCCTTCCGCCCGGCTTTTCCCTCTTCTCGGTTTCCGACAAAGCCTTCGCGCGCGCCGAGAGAATCCCGAACCGCGGCTACTACTTCGACTTCATCGAGTTCAAGAACCAACAAGCCGAATGGATGACGCAAAGCACCCCGAGCATCGGCCACATCCACGCCTTGCAATCCAAGCTCGAGGAAATTTTCACGGAAGGCCTCGACGCCCGCTTCGCCCGGCACGCCCGCACCAACACTCTCGTGCACGACTGGGTCCGCCGCACCGGCTTCGATTTCTTCGCCGAAGATGGTTTCCGGACAAAGACCCTCACCTGCGTGAAAAACAACAAAGGCATCGACGTTCTCGCAATGGCCAAGATGCTGCGGGAGAAACATCATCTCGTCATCGATCCCGGCTACGGCCCGATTCGAGGCAAGACATTCCGCCTCTCGAACATGGGCGACGAAACCGAGGAGTCTGTCTCTCATCTCCTTTCCTGCCTCGACGACTGCTTGGAAGGCGCGTAGCAACCGCGTTCTGGATCGATTTGCGACGCGGCGAAGCCGTCCGTTCCCCAAAAAGCGGAAGGGCGCCTTCGTTTCCGAAAGCGCCCTCCATTTCGATGGCGATAAGCCGAATTCTGTCCCCGAATCTCTTCGGAGGATGATCATTTATCTCAGCTCACTTTCGTGAACCGCCCGGCGACCCGTGTTCGGTCCCGAATGCTTTCGGGGCCGCTACAGGCCACCGTGATGCGACGATACCCGAGGATCAACGGACCGGCTGCCCTACCTCTGTTCTGTCTTGCACCGCATGGGGTTTTTCGTGCCTCGCGAATTGCTCCGCGAGCGGTGAGCTCTTACCTCGCCTTTTCACCCTTACCTGACCTTCGTTGCCAAAGAACCGGCGGTGTCTTTTCTGTGACACTTTCCGTCACCGCAATCTTTCAACTGCGGCGCCCGCGTGTTCTCCGCGGCATGCTGCCGTATGGTGTTCGGACTTTCCTCTGGCGCAGGATTTCTCCGCCCCAGCGATCATCTGCCATCGGGCGGACGTTACCACATTTTCCGAACGTGGAAAGATTCCTCACACAAAGGATACAACGGTCACGACGGTTTCAAATTTAGAAAATTCCTTTGTGTCCCGCCGTGGACTTTGTGTGAGGTTTTCCTGGACCCGTCACCGCAGGAATCAGATCGGCGCCGGCGCGGTCACCAGGAACCAGCTCACCATCACCAAACCGATCGCCAATTTGCCGACCATGCCGGCAAGGTTGCCGAGCAACGTCCCCCACCCCGCGCGTCCGGCGCTGACGAGACGTTTTCCGGCCACGAGTTCCCCGGCGATTGCGCCCACGATCGGACCGGCGATCAACCCTGGAAGGGAAAAAAAGAGTCCGACGATTCCACCGATCATGGCGCCGAATGCCCCCCACTTCGTGGCGCCGAATCGCTTCGCTCCGAAATAGCCGCCCGCAAATTCCAACGCGTAGGACAGGAGCGCCAGCAAGACCAACACGCCGACATTCCACCACCCCAGGCTCTTCTCGCTCCCCACCATGATCTGGTGAAGCACGGCCGCCGCCAGGATGATGATCGCGCCCGGGACGACCGGCAGCACCGTCCCGAGCAGGCCGACGGCCATCATAACGATCGCAATTGACCACCAAAGAAATTCCATGGACGTGATCGGTAAAATCTTCGCGCTTACGCCGCTTCAACTTGCCGGCATCGTCCTTAAACCTTTGACCATGCCCCAGCCGTTTCTATAGTTAATGCTCGGTCAACCTTAACAGAAGATTCTTATGGCACTCGCAACCGGAACCAAAGCACCAGATTTCAGCCTCCCGACAAAAACTGCCGACGGACCGAAACAGATCAAATTGAGTGACAACTTCGGCAAGACAAACACGCTCCTCCTGTTTTTCCCGATGGCGTTCACCGGCACGTGCACGACGGAAATGTGCGACACGAGCAAAGAGCTGCCGAGCTACAGCGAGATGAACGCCGTGGTTTACGGAATTAGCGGTGACAATCCGTTCGCGCAGGAAGCCTGGGCGGCGAAGGAGAGTATTACCGTGCCGCTCTTGAGCGATTACGAACACAAAATCACGAAAGAGTACGATGTGATGTACGATTCGTTTCTGCCACAGATAAATCTTGGGATGGGCGGCGTGGCGAAGCGGTCCGCCTTCATCATCGACCGGGACGGCATCATTCAGTATGCGGAGAGCACCGACGACGCACGCGAGCTGCCGAATTTCGACAAGATCAAAGCGAAGCTGGCGGAGCTGAAATGATCTTTCTTGTCATGTCGAGCGAAGTCGAGACACCCCCCTGCTCAACGAAACGCAGGGCCTCGGGAGGGAAAGCCCGGCCTCGTCCGCTTTACGGGATGCGTTACGGCTTCGGCTCCGCTGCGCTACGCTCAAAATGACTGACGAATTTAGGACGCTGACAAAATTCGATGCCGGCAACGGCCGCGAGGGACTTCTGCATTCGCTTCCGGCGCTCGAAGCGCAGGGCATTGGGCCGATCTCCCGGCTGCCGGTCAGCATTCGCATCGTGCTTGAGTCGGTCCTGCGAAACTGCGACGGCAAAAAGGTCCGGCGGAAAGACGTCGAGACGCTGGCGAATTGGAACGCAAAGGCGCCGGCCAATGATGAGATTCCATTCGTCGTCGCGCGCATCGTCCTTCAGGATTTCACCGGCGTTCCCCTCGTGGTCGATCTCGCGGCGATGCGCAGCGCGGTAGAAAAGCTCGGGGGCGATCCAAAAATTATCGAGCCCCTCGTGCCGGTCGATTTGGTCGTCGATCACTCTGTGCAGGTCGACTTCGCCGGCTCGGCCGAAGCGCTGCGTTTGAACATGGAAATGGAGTTCAAACGTAACCGCGAGCGCTACGAATTTCTGAAATGGGGTCAGCAGGCCTTCAAGACTTTCGGCCTCGTCCCGCCCGGCATCGGAATCGTGCATCAGGTCAACCTCGAGTATCTCGCGAAGGGCGTCCTTTTCTCTCAACCCTCAACTCACAACTCTCAACTTTTCTACCCCGACACGCTCGTCGGAACGGACTCGCATACGACAATGATCAATGGGCTCGGCGTCGTTGGTTGGGGCGTTGGCGGGATCGAGGCGGAAGCCGGGATGCTGGGTCAGCCCGTTTATTTCTTAACGCCGGAAGTCGTGGGTGTTCATATGACCGGGCAGTTGCGCGAGGGCGTTACCGCGACGGACCTCGCCCTGCACATCACCCAAATGCTGCGCGCACAGAAAGTGGTGGGAAAGTTCGTGGAATTCTACGGGGCCGGCGCGGCCTCGCTGCCGCTTCCCGATCGCGCCACGGTCGGCAACATGGCGCCGGAGTATGGCGCGACGATGGGGTACTTCCCGGTGGACATCGAATCGGTGAATTACCTGCGCGCGACTGGTCGCACCGAGGAACAATGCGTTGCGTTCGAGAACTATTTTCGGGCGCAAGAAATGTTTGGGATGCCGCGGAAGGGCGACGTCGATTACAGTGTGGATCTCGAACTGGATCTGGCGGTCGTGCAGCCCAGCGTCGCCGGTCCGAAGCGGCCACAGGACCGGGTCAATCTGCCGGAGCTTGGCGCCGTTTTCCGGTCGCTCCTCGAAAAACCAGTCAAAGATGGCGGCTACGGTAAAGCGAATGGCGACCTCGGGAAACATCATTTCGTAAATCTGAACGGCACGCCGCCGAAACAGGGCGACATGGCTTCGACCGACAAAGCCGACCAGGGAATCGAGCCGGGTGACGAGCAGAACAAAGTGGAGATGGTCGCGAATCGCCCGACCCCCGATTCAGTCCAGGAAATCGAAGCAAAACCTGGAGACACGTTCGCTCGCGGGCAAAGCTGCATCGGCCATGGCAGCGTCTTGATTGCAGCGATCACCAGCTGCACGAACACGAGCAATCCAAGCGTGATGCTCGCCG
>Ga0190265_10001645_pt1 | contig 14719 bp, 14 predicted proteins | sample Popmic124T_FD_133135 | JGI IMG/M metagenome (GOLD analysis project Ga0190265, IMG submission 133135) | Populus adjacent soil microbial communities from riparian zone of Indian Creek, Utah, USA - 124 T | ecosystem: Environmental > Terrestrial > Soil > Riparian zone | place: USA: Utah | collected...
GATCCCGACGCCGAGGGTGATCGAGCACGCCGACCCGGGCGGGGTCAGCTGGATGAAGCGAATCTCATCGCTCACCGTGTGGTCGTGATCGAGCACGAAACCGGCTTGCTCCGTGTAGAAGGCCTTGGCCCGCTCCACATCGGAGACGGGGATCGCAATCAACTCGATCTTCCAATCCATCAGGCACATCCAATCCGATACCGAGACTGCGTACGGTGCCCACTACCCGGACTGTGCCTCCGGAAAACAGGATATGCAGAAAGCCCGAACCGGGAGACGCCTCTAGGAAACGCCCGACCAGAGGTCGGGTCACTCGACGACGATGGTTCCGGTCATGTCCGGATGGATGGTGCAGAAGTAGGCGAAGGTGCCGGCCTCGTCGAAGGTGAAGGAGAATTCGTCGCCTTCATTGAGTGTCCCCGAGGTCCAAACGTCCTCATCGGAGGTGGCGGTGTGGGCGATGCCGGTCTCGGTGTTCTCCCAGGTGACCGTGGTCCCGGCGGCCACCGTCACCGTGTCGGGCGAAAAGGCGAACTCGACGATCTCGACACGTTCCTCTTCGGCCACGGGGGTTGTGGTCGAGCCGGAGCCGTCTGAGCTGCATGCCGCCAATGAGAAGGCGAGGACCGACACCAGGGCGAGAACACGTTTCACATTTGCTCCTTATTCGGTTGCCCGATCAATACGAGGCGTGCGCCAGTTGGGTTCGCGGTCAGAGATGAGCGAAGAGATGGAGTTGGCTCATGACAACCACTGCGCCCAGTGCGGCGAGCATGCCGGCAGCGGCCACAACGAGGCGGGTACGGGTGCTCTTCGCCACCAGGAAGATGGTGGCGACGACGCCGGTAGCGACGAACGCCATCTTGACCAGGAAGGCCCACTGATAGGGAGTGCCGAACAGCCGATCACTGAGCTCCGCCCAACTGAAGATGCCGGGGAAGGAAGTCGGTGCTCCCCAAAGGGCGAGGATGAAGCCGGTGGCGACGGTGGCGACCATTCCCGCGATCGCCAGACCCGGCCAGACCCCGCGCCCGCGGCGCAGCCCGAGGACCCCGACCGAGACGGCCCAGACGCCGATGCCGGTCAAATGGAGCCAGCGGAGCAGCACCTGGAACGCGATCTCGGACCCGGAGGAGGGGATGGAAACGACGACTTCGCCGACGCCTCCTGCCGGCCCCGGGGCCGTGGTCGACGTAGGCGGAGTGGTCCCGCCACCAGCGATGCCGAATATCGGGGACTCACCGATGTCGATGAGCGAGCCTTCCGCGGCCGGGTCTTCGCTGTCGACCTTGATCTTGGGCGACCCCGCCTCGGTGGTGTAATGGGGCCAGGGAAGGGACTCGCCAAAGGTGACCTGATCTCCGTCACCGCCTTCGACCTGGACGGTGACCTCCCAGGTGCCGGCTTCGGGATATTCGACGGTCCCCGAGAACACACCCGGCGCCCCCTCGTCCAGGGACACCGGCCCCACGGTCACGGCTCGATCCGACATGGCCGACAGCGTGACCTCCCCATCGGTCGCCCCGCGGACCACCCCGTACTCGACGATGAGTGGCGCAACCGCATCGCGGACCAGGGCCTCGACCCTGATGTCGAGCCCTGATTCCGCCTCCGGTGCCGGTGAGGGCGGAGATCCGAACACCGACGAGTCGGTCACGATGCTCCCTTGCCGGTCGGGGTCGGCCGTGTCGACTCGAACCACGGGCTGGTCGAGGACAGTGTCCCCCACTTCTTCGCTGAACTCGACGGATCCTTCGGCGTCGTCCGACTCGACGCCGACAGTCACCCGCCACGATCCGGGCTCGAGGGTGAGGTCGGCGATGTAGACGCCCGGGGTGGTCTCGGTGGCAACGACCTCGGCTTGGGGACCACCATCCGATTCCGCGGTGAGGGTGACCGCGGCCCCGATCACCTCGTGGCCGTCGACGAAGGCGAGGACTATCCCGTAGGCGAGCTGGGTCGGGTCGTCAGATCGATTCACCGCCTCGACCACCACCTCGAACGCTCCGCCGTGAGCCCGCGCCGGGAGGACGGCGGCCACCACCAGCAGCGCGGCCATCAGGACGATCAAGCCGAGGGGCCCGGCGAAACCGGGCCCCTTGGCATCGAACCGGCTGCACCGAGATGGCATCAGCCGACGGTCATCTCCACGGGTATGACCGCGACGTCACCGGCATCGTCGACCCCGGGGACATCGGTCGTCTCGTCCGGCGGGAAGAACTCGTACTCGCCGTTGTCGTTGAAGTCGATGTGGACCATGGGGTGCACCGTCCCCGACTCGGTCAGCGGCTCGTCGAGTGTCACCGTGACATCCGTCGAGTCCCCGGCCGGCAAGAGGTCGGAATGCCCGACCACCGGGCCGGGCGACCCGTCCGCGTCACCGTGGATCGCGATGAACCCCGGTGCCGGCAGGGTCACCGATGCGATCACGATCGTCGACCCATCGCTGTCCTGGGGGTCCGCGCTCAACGCCGAAGGACCGGTCGGGGGCCCTTCGGCCTCGGCCACGGTCGTCGTTGCCTCGGCCGCCGGGGCCGAGGTCGTTGTCTCTTCACTAGCTCCATCACACGCCGCGACGACCATGGCGAGCACGGCCAGCACGGCGATCAGATACCTGTTCTTCACCAAACTCCTCCTGAGTTAGGGCACCACCTATACGGATGCGAGAAGGGTCTGGTTCGAGATGATGGGCGGCTAGTGCCCCGACCTCTAACGTTCGCCGCGTTCAGGACGGCCAGATGACGTCGCTGGCGGCGTCCTCGTCCTCGACGAACGGCCGGGTGCGTCTTCGTCCTGTGTCCTTGCCAGGCGACGCCCCTGACTCGCCCTGAACATCGCCAATGTCAGAGGCCAGAGCACTAGCCAGCCTCGGAGTCGTAGTTGACCATCCAGTTGATGCCGAACCTGTCGGTCAGCATCCCGAACTCGGCCCCCCAGAAAGCCTGCTCGTAGGGCATGGTGATCTGCCCGCCTTCGGCGAGGCCATCGAAGATGCGGCGCGCCTCCTCCGACGAGTCCGGCCTGACATTGATCTGGACATTGTCGCCTGGCGTGGTCGGCCCCATGGTCGCCGGCCGGTCGGAGCCCATCAGCATCTGGCCGTTGGCCATGGGCAGGGCGACGTGCATGACCTTGTCGCCGCCTTCGGGCTCCTGCGAGGGGACGTCGGCCGGGACGTCCGAGAAGCGTTGGATGTCGATCTCCCCGCCGAGGACCGACCGGTAGAACTCGAAGGCCTCTTCGCAGTTCCCGCTGAAGTTGAGATAGGGGTTGATGCTCGCCATGCCGGCTCTTCCCCTGCGTCGAATCCGGCTAAACCAATGCTCCGTAGTGTCGGTGACGGCAGTGCCCGTCGCTCGTGAAGGAGCTTCCGCAAATGACACCTGAGATACCGGACGTGGAGTTGGCCAACGGGGTGGCGATGCCGTCCTTCGGCTTCGGGACCTGGCCGATCCCGGATCGTGAGACGGAGTCGATTGTGGCGGCGGCGATCGAGGCCGGGTACCGCCTGATCGATACTGCCGAGATGTACCGAAACGAGGAAGGAGTGGGCCGCGGGATCAGGGCCAGTGGCGTCGACCGAAGCCAGATATTCGTCACCACCAAGCTGAGCGAGCGGTGGCACGGCTTCGACGAGGCGCAGCAGGCATTTGCTAACAGCGCCTCACGTCTCGGTCTCGAGCACATCGACCTGTTCCTCATCCACTGGCCCAATCCGGATCTCGACCGCTATGTCGATGCCTGGCGGGGGATGATCGAGTTGCTGGAGCAGGACAAGGTCAAGGCAATCGGGGTCTCCAACTTCAAGCCGTCCCATCTGCAACGACTCATCGACGAGACGGGCGTGGCTCCCCAGGTCAACCAGATCCAGCTCAACCCCAGGATCGGGCGTCTCGTCGAGCGGGAGTACCACGCCGCCCACGGCATCGTCACCGAGTCTTGGGCGCCAATCGGGAAAGGCGGCGGGTTGCTCGACGACCCGGTGATTCGCGACCTCGCCTCGTACCGGGGGCGAACCCCGGCCCAGGTCGTGCTCCGCTGGCACCTCCAGCTCGGCCTGATTCCGATCCCGAAGACAGCCAATCGGCAAAGACTGACCGAGAACATCGACATCTTCGATTTCAGTCTCACCGAAGAGGAGATGGACCGGCTCTCGGCACTCGACACGGGTGGGCGTGGCGCCGTCGACTCCGACCGCACCGGACTCTGACCGGATCAGAGGAGCTGGTTGACCCCGATGAAGATTCCGGTGAGACCGACCATCGCCGTGGTCTGCGCCACCGCGAAGGTGCGGACCAGGCTCTTCAGCTCTCCTCGCAGCTCACGCATGTCCTGTCTGAGCTCGGCCAGGTCGTTCTTCAACTCGGTGCGGAGGTCGGACAGGTCGCCTTTCAACTCGGTGCGGAGGTCGTTCAGGTCGTGCTTGGTGGCGACCCGAAGCTCGTTCAGATCGGTCTTGCTGGCGAGATCGGCCAGATCCGCCTTGGTGGCCCATTGACCTGAGATCGGCAACATGGTCATCAGGGTCTCGGCTGATTGCCGGCCCAGCACCTCCTGGAGACGAGCATACAGCTCGCTCTGTTTGGCATGGCTGGTCATTGTTCTCACCCCTGGCTGATTCCCACCCGGTCACTACCGATGCTATGGGCCGACCGTGACGAAGAGAGGTGTCTCTTCCCCTGATTCTGTGAGCTGAGCAAACCTGAGCAAATGAGACTCAGATCGCGGAATAGGCCGTCGATCGTGGTGGTTGCAGAGGTCTAGCCCAGGAATCAAAGGAAAAACGGTCCCAATGCCCGAAACCGCCCAACTCACCCTTCCCGTCCTGCCTCTGCACAATGGTGTCGTCTTCCCCCACATGGTGGTCACCATCCGTATCGAGACCGATGAGGGGAAAACCGCACTCGCCGCCGCCGCCAAAGCCGACGGACGGCTGCTCCTCGTCCCCCGTCTCGACGGCCGTTATGCCGGGGTGGGGACCATCGCCGACATCCAGCAGGCCGACGGGGACGGCAACGTCGTGGTCTCCGGGGTTTCCCGGGCCCGGGTTGGCGCCGGATCGGTCGACCAGACCGGGGCACTCTGGGTCGACGCCGAGTCATATCCCGAGGTCGACATCATCGACGACGAGCTCGACTCACTCATCGCCGAATACCGGGCGGTGGTCAGTGCCGTCCTCGAGAACCGCGGCATGTCCGGCGTGGCCGAGCGTCTGCTCGACGTCGACAATGCTTCCCGCCTCGCCGATCTCGCCGTCTACTCCCCCGACCTGTCGCTGGAGCAGAAGGTCGAGCTGTTGGAGGCGCTCGACATCCGTCAGCGGCTGGGCAAGTTGCTGGTCTGGATGCGTGAGGTGCTGGCCGACCTCGAGTTGCGACGCAGGGTCCGTGACGAGGCAGCGGAGCAGATCGAGAAGGGGCAGAAGGACTACATCCTCCGCCAGCAGATGGACGCCATCCGCAAGGAGCTGGGCGAGGACGCCGACGTCGCCTCCGAATACCGGGCCCGGCTCGCCGAGCGTGACCTTCCCGAGAAGGTGACCGAGGCCATCGAACGTGAGATCGACCGTCTGGAGCGGATGAGCGAGCAGTCTCCGGAGCACTCTTGGATCCGGACCTGGCTCGACACCATGTTCGAGCTTCCCTGGGGTGTCTCCTCGGAGGATCGGCTCGATCTGGATGAGGCGTGGACGGTCCTCGACGCCGACCACACCGGCCTCCACGATGTCAAGGAGCGGATCATCGAGCACCTGGCGGTGCGCAAGCTCCGCGCCGAGCGTGGGTTGAGCGACGGCGACGACCGCAACACCGGGACCATCCTGCTCCTAGTCGGCCCTCCCGGCGTGGGCAAGACCTCGTTGGGCGAGTCCGTGGCGCGAGCCCTGGGACGCAAGTTCGTCCGGGTCGCCCTGGGCGGGCTCCGGGACGAAGCCGAGATCCGGGGGCACCGTCGCACCTATGTCGGGGCCCGACCCGGCCGAATCGCCCGTGCCCTCACCGAGGCCGAGACGATGAATCCAGTGTTCCTCCTCGACGAGATGGACAAAGTGGGCGCTGACTGGAGGGGCGACCCCTCATCGGCCCTGCTCGAGGTGCTCGACCCGGCACAGAACCACACGTTCCGCGACCACTATCTCGAGGTCGACCTCGACCTTTCCCAGGTGCTCTTCATCGCCACGGCCAACCTGCTGGAGACGATCCCTGGTCCTCTGCTCGACCGGACCGAGGTGATCAGCATCGACGGGTACACCGACGCCGAGAAGGTGGAGATCGCCCGCGACCATCTCCTCCCCCGCCAGCTCAGAGCCACCGGGCTCGAGCCGGAGGAGCTGGAGGTGACCGAAGACGCCCTTGCCGCCGTCGTCGACCGGTACACCCGGGAGGCCGGCGTCAGAAATCTCGAGCGTGAGCTGGGCAAGCTGGCCCGCAAAGTCGCCACTGAGGTGGCCAAGGACTCCGGATCGGCTCGGGTCGTCGTCGACGAGCCCGAAGTTCGGGGTTATCTGGGCAAGCCCAAGGTCTGGAAGGACGAGGCCTCGGATCGCACCGATGTGCCCGGGGTGGCGACGGGCCTGGCTGTGACCGGAGCCGGTGGCGACGTGCTCTTCATCGAGGCGACCGCCATGGACGGCGAGCCGGGTCTGACCCTTACCGGTCAGCTCGGAGACGTCATGAAAGAGTCGGCCCGGATCGCGCTCTCCTACGTCGAGGCTCACGCAGACGAGCTGGGTATCGAGCCGGAAGCCCTCACCCGGAGGTACCACGTCCACGTCCCTGCCGGTGCCATCCCCAAGGACGGCCCTTCCGCGGGTGTCGCCATGCTCACTGCCCTGGTGTCACTCCTCACCGGACGCAAGGTAAAGAGCACGGTCGGCATGACTGGAGAGATCACCCTCCAGGGCAAGGTGTTGCCCATCGGAGGCGTGAAGCAGAAGGTGCTGGCCGCCCATCGCGCCGGCCTCAAGTCAGTCATCGTGCCCCGCCGCAACGAGGCCGATCTCGACGAGGTGCCGGAGAAGGTGCGCGAGGAGATCGAGTTCACCATCGCCGATAGCGCCGGTGACGTGCTGGCGGCGGCGCTGGTCTGACCGGTCAGCCAGCTGCCTTGTGCTTGCCAGGAGGCGACTCGGGGTAGTGATCGCTGGGACGGGCGAAGCTGATTCGGTCGACCTCCGAGTCCAGATCGGACACGAAGTGGACACTGACGTGCCCGCATGACTCGCAGACCACGCGTTCGACGCTGGTGCTGCGGACGGAAACTGTGACCTGGTGACGACACCGGCTCTGTCGCCAGGCACGACTTAGGACGCGCATGTTTGCTCGAAGCCTCCCCTCGAGGATCAACCCACCGGCACAGCCTGCCCCACACCCGCCGATCGGGCCATAGGCCCGATGACCCAGTGCGTGGGGCGCGTCCGGCCAAGATCCCCCCTCCCCGCCTTCGGCGGTGCTCCCGCCTTCGGGGTACTCCCCCCTGCGGGGGGCGCAACGGAGCCCGGTCAGCCGATCTGCAGCTGGTCGAAGGTGCACTGCTCGGGCAGTTTGTCGTCCCGCAGCCCCTTGAAGCTCGGGACCCGAAGCCTCCCCGCCGCAGTCACCTGGCGGTATTCGACCATGGCCACCAAACGTGGTGGCACCCAGTGCACCGTGCGCGGCCCGTATGCGGGGCGGACGGTGCCTGGCGGGAACAGATCATCCACCTCCCCGAGCTCCTCGAGCCGTTTCATCGTCTCGGGCAGGGTGCGCTCGGTGAACCCGGTCCCCACCTGGCCCACATAGCGGAGCTCACCGTCGTCGTAGACGGCCATCGCCAGGGAGCCGATGGTGCCGATGCGGTGTCCGGTGCCCTCGGTCCAGCCGACGATCACCACGTCGGCGTCGAATTTGGTCTTGAACTTGAGCCAGTACTTCGACCTGCCCCCAGGTTCGTAAGTGGACGTCAGCTTCTTTCCCATCACCCCTTCCATCTGCTGCTTGGCGACGGCGTCGAACAACGCGACACCGTTGCCGATCGTCGACGGCGATAGCTGCAGGATCGGTGACGGCACCACGCAGGCCTCGAGCCGTTCCCGACGTTCCTCATAAGACAACGACGTCAGGTTCTCCCCATCGAGGTACAGGGCGTCGAACACCATGAAACACACCGGGATCTCCTTGGTCAGTCTTTCGATCTGCTCCGGATCCCGGACATGCATTCTCCGTTGCAGGAGCTGGAACGAAGGCACCCCGTTCTCGAGAGCGACTATTTCGCCATCGACCATTGCGTCGTGGGCCACCAACTGATCGTGGAGCCGATGCAGCTCGGGATATGCAGCAGTGATATCACGCTGATTGCGCGAGAGGAGGGTCGTCGCCCCGTCGCATATGGCGATCGCGCGAATTCCGTCCCATTTCGGCTCGAAGGCCCATTCCGGGTCGTCGAAGGGATCGCCGGCCAGGGTTGCCAGCATCGGCTCCGCGAGGGGCCGCTTCTGGCGACGGGGACGTTCGTCTTTGGACATGATTGCCAGCCACTGCTCCTTTCCGTCCTTCGCCCCGGTGTTTATCAGGTGGAAGACCCCCCGTTGCCGTGACCCGTCGAGGCGAAAGGTCATCCTGTCCTCGCTTCGCTCCACCATTTCGTATCGGCCCGTGTCGAAGATTCGCACCGCGCCCTTGCCATAGCCGTCGGGGATGTCACTGTTGAAGTCGAGGTACTGGATCGGGTGGTCCTCGGTGCGGATGGCCAGGGTCTTCTTCTCCTTGTTGCGGGGAAGACGTTTGGGGACCGCCCATGACACCAGTACCGGGGTCGGCCCGTTGAACATCTCCAGACGCAGGTCATGGTGGAGAGCGGTGGCGTGGTGTTGGTGGATCACGAAGCGATCACCTGGCGGTGCTGTCAGCGGGTCTATGTCGCCCTCGACTCCGGTGCCGGGCGGCTCCGGGGTCTCCTCGAATCGGCGTTTGCGCTGGTATTCGCTCTCGGCCATCGGCTCCGGTCCCAGCCTACGGGACGGTCACCTACTCGAAATTGTTCCCATCAGCCGCGCCTTGCGCGGTTATTCGCAACAATTTGGGGGTGTACGACGTGATCGTCATCGGTGTGGGTGGGATGGGGAGCGCCGCCCTGCACCACCTCGCCGGTCGTGGAGCGCGGGTTCTCGGGCTGGAACAGTTCGACATCCCCCACGACCTGGGATCGTCGCACGGGGTCAACCGGATCTTCCGGCTCGCCTACTACGAACACCCTTCGTATGTCCCCTTGATGCTGAGGGCCCGGGAGCTTTGGCACGAGTTGGAGGCGACCGCCGGGGAGAGTCTGGTCCACGTCACCGGTTCTGTCGATGCCGGCCCGGCCGAGGGCGATGTGTTCTCCGGCTCCCTTCAGTCATGCCGGATCCACGGGTTGGACCACGAGGTGCTCGAGGCCTCGTCCCTGAACGCCAGGTTTCCCGGCTACCGGTTGCCCGAGGACACAATGAGCCTGTTCCAACCGGACGGCGGCTTCGTCCTCTCCGAGCGGTGCATTGTGGCCCATGTCGAAGCTGCCCTGGCGGCGGGGGCCCGGATCCAGGCCCGAGAGGAGGTTCGGGACTGGGCTTCGACCCCTGGGGGCGGGGTACGTGTCGAAACCACCCGAGGAGCCTACGAGGCGTCAACGCTGGTGGTCACCGCTGGAGCTTGGACTGCCCGGATGCTCCCCGAACTAACCAGCCTGGCAGTCCCGGAGCGTCAGGTCCTGGGCTGGTTCCAGCCGACGAGTCCCGAATTGTTCACCCCGGCTCGATTCCCCGTGTTCAACCTGGCCCTCGACGAGGGGCGCTATTACGGCTTTCCGGTGTTCGGTGTGCCCGGGTTCAAGATCGGCCGGTACCACCACCTGGAGGAGGCGACCACGGCCGACGAGGTCAACCGGACGGTCGACCGGAGGGACGAAGAATTGCTGCGACTCGCCTTGGCCAGGTGCTTCCCCGATGCCGACGGGCCGACCATGGCCCTCAAGACATGTCTCTTCACCAACTCCCCCGACGAGCACTTCATCATCGACTCCCTGCCCGGATATCCCCAGGTGATCGTGGCCGCGGGTTTCTCAGGTCACGGGTTCAAGTTCGCCTCCGTGGTCGGCGAAATCCTCGCCGACCTGGCCCGGGCCGGGCAGACCAGCCACGACATCTCGATGTTCGCCCTCAGCCGGTTTCGCTGACCAGCTCGAGGTCGACGATCAATGCGGCGTGGTCGGAGCCCCGCACCGGCTCGACCCGAGTGGTCACCACCCGGGCCCCGGTGCCGAAGACATGATCGATGCGAAGCATTCGGGGCCAACCGGGACGCCAGGCCCATGTCGGGCGGGTTCCCGCCCCGGACGACATGGCGGAGGCAGCCACCAGATCATCCCACCTCCCGGCCAGCCGCCGATACACCGGCCATGACGGCGAGGCGTTCATGTCACCGGCTACGACCACGGCGTCGTCCCGCGCGATCGACTCGGCCCAGTCGAACAGGGCATCGAGTTGACGGCCCCGAATCTGCACCGAGGTCCACCAGGGCATCACGATGGGGTTTCGCATGTGGACGTTGGCGAGGATGAGCCGTCTCGGGCCAACCTCTACCTCGCCCCAGAGACCGGGTCGCCAGGGCAGGGGGATCTCCCCGAACCGGGCCGGGAGCCGACTGGCAATCCCACGACCTCGATGGTCGATCTCGGGCCGGAGATCGTGGTGCGAGAAGCGGTCGGCGATCACCTCGGCGGCGTCGGGGCCCAATTCCTGGGTCACGACCAGATCGGGCTGGAGTCGGTCGAGGATCCCGGCCAGATGGGCGGGATCTGCCCTGTCATTGAGGAGGTTTGCCGTCATCAGGCGGAGTGACCTGGTCATCGACCGGCACGGTAATCCCGCCCCGGATTCACGAGGATCCGCAGAAGTTGCTCACGTCGGTGCTCGAATGTGCCGAGTGTTTATGTGTGATGGCTGCTGCTGCTGACACAAAGGTGACCTTGGTGCGAGGTTCGGGGACCCTCGTGGCCTCCGTCGTAGGCCGGACCGCCATCGGGGAGCTCACGGCCAACTGTGAGCACGGCCAAGAAGTCGATCGCGGCGAGTTCTTCGTCGGCGGCTCCGGGAAGGCGATCCGCTGGCGCATTCTGTTCTGCGATCCCTGTTGGGAGCATTTCCGCCAGCACCAAGAAGTGATCGACCTCCGCTACTTCGAGGAATCGCCGGAGGAGCCCGACTCCGAGGCCTCCTGACCTCGGTTCGGGATCAGCTCCCGACCCTCCCATCGGCGAGATCGGCCCACAGCGCGCCCACCCCCGACGACAGGTAGACGACACTGGCGTTCCCGGCCCATCCGGCCGAGCCTGGAGTCACCATGTTGGGGATGGTGTCCAGATCGGTTCCGATGGTCAGGGCGGCGAATGTCAGAAGCTGCTCCGGACTGAGATTGGTCAACATGAACGGCTCGGACATCTCGAGCAGGCGGGGTATCGCCCCGTATCCCTTGGTCCTCAGATTCTTGGCCGCGTCGATCAGGACCAAGCCCTGATTCGCCGACCGGGTGAAGTCCCCGTTGGCGAAGGCCTTCCTGGCCCGGGAAAAGGCGAGGGCTTCCGGCCCGTTCACATACTGCACTCCGGGCTCGAACGCCGCACCGGAGGCATTGTCGTAGATGGCGAATGGGACGACGAGGTCGATGCCCCCGAGAACAGTGCCCAACATCTCCTGGAATCCGACGAATCCGGTGAGTACGTAGCCCTCCAGGGGAAGACCGGTTAGATCGCGGAATGTCTGCATCATCACCTCGGGGCCGCCGAGGTTCAGGGCGGCGTTGATCTTGGACCGCCCACCACCGGCGATAGGTACCCACGCGTCACGAGGCACACCGACGATTCCGCCCTTCCCGGCTCCGTCGAGACCGACGAAGTGGATGCTGTCGGCCCGGCTGGTGCCCACATCCTCGCCAGGACGGGCATCGGAGCCGACCACTGCCACGAGACGGGGGGTGGGCCCGTAGTAGGCGGGCAAAGAGAGGTTGGGCCAGTTTCCACCGACGATCCTCCACCCGGGGCCGTCGTTCACGGCCAGGAACAGGTCGCCATCCATCTCGACAGTGGCAACACCCTGTCCCTGAAAAGTGCCGACCGTGGAGACGCCGGCGCGGGGCGTCTCGACCTGCGCCGGCTTGATCGAGGCCAGCACTGGCTCGGGCGCCGGCGGCGGCTCGGTCCCGGCACCGGTTGCGAACTCGTAGAAGCCCTCGACCACCGCCACCAGCTCGGGTGGGGCGTTCTCGATGGTGAACGGCGGGATCGTGGTCGTCGTGGGCCCTGCGGTCGTGGTCGTGGGCGGGATCGTCGTGGTCGTGGAAGTGGTTGTGGTTTCGACCGTTTCGGCGGTGCAGGCACCTATTACGACCAGTACGAGCAGCAGGGATAGACGTCGATGCATGGTGGACCTCGAACAGATTGTCGGATCGCCCTCCCGGGACCCGTTGAGCACCATAACGGTGTCTTCGGTCAATGGGAACCGACGGCGGACTCAGCCTCGGGGTGAGCGAAGACCGAGGAGGAAGGTGCTCCTCCCCTCTTCGTGTCGGTAGTCCAGGGTCCCTCCCATGAGCTCGGCGAGCTGGCGGGAAATCGCGAGGCCGATTCCGACCGACCCGGGTCGCCCCGGCGTGTCGTGTCCTCGTCGATAGGGCTCGAAGATCCTCTCCCAGTCGCGCCTGGGCAGACCGGGGCCATCGTCCGCCACCGCCAGCTCGACCCATCCCTCCGATTTGCGCACCGTGACCGTCACCTCCGAGCCCCCGTATCGCTCGGCGTTGGTCAAGAGGTTGCGCACGATCTGCCGCACCCGGGCCGGGTCACCGATGGCAGAAACCTTGTTGTGGATGCTGTCCAGGGTCACATCGGTGGTGTAGGAGCCACCGGCGCTCATGATCCGGCGCAGTTGGGTCATCACGTCGAACGTGGTCTTCGCCACATCGATCTGACCCATGTCCGCCCTGGCTGCGACCAGCAGGTCCTCCACCAGATCGGCCACCTCCTGGGAATGTTGCACTATCGAGGAGACCATCAACCGCCGATCGTCCGCATCGAGGGTCGGGTCGTCTTCCAGGACCTGGGCAAAGCCGAGGATGGCGGTGAGCGGTGTCCGGATCTCGTGGCTGACAGAGGCGAGGAACTGGTTCTTGGCCTCGACCAGGTCCTGCATCCGGCGCTCCTCGTTGCGGTGACCGGTCACGTCGATGACGGTGAACACGGCACGGGAGAAATCGGGCTCACCATCGATCACCGGCGCGGCCAAGGTCGACTCGGCGTCGTAGGTCTCGCCGTCGAAGGTGGCAGCGGTGTAGGAGGCATGGGCCTCGGCTTCACGATTCCAGACTGCCTCGAGTTGGGTCAGCCATCCGGCCTGGGCGCCTTCGTTGACGATCATGGGGTCGACGGGGCCAATCAGCTCGTCCAAAGGGAGGCCGACTGCGGCCACCGCCGCCGGGTTGGCCGCCACGATCCGGATCATCGGGACGATGGCCCGGATCGCCTCGACATCTTCCCCGAGGTGATCCCGAAGACTCGACACGCCCTGGTCCCGGAGACCGTCCATCCACTCGACCAGAGCCGAGTAGTCCTGTTCCATGATCGGGACGGGCGAGATCCGGAACAGGTTCTCGAAGCTGGACCAACCACGCATGACGTCGACCCGATGATGTCGATCTGGTGAGCTCTGGCGTCTCGCCGGATCGACTTTGCGGGGAGACGCGATGAAGTCTGACTGCGGTTCGGGCATTACTTGATTCATCGGCAACGGGCGGCAGCTTGTTGAGTGGGCCGGATTACCCGTTTTGGCGCGGAGTTATCGGCCTATAGGCTGATAACTCCGCGCCAGAATGCAGGGGGGAGCCGCCACCTTGTACCTTCCCCCCATGCAGCAGCCTCTGGAGTTGATCCTGCTTCGGCAACTCGCCAGCTATCTCACTATCCCGATGTGGATGATGGACGACTCGGGGGATCTGATCTTCTACAACGAGCCGGCCGAAGGCCTCCTTGGGGTTCAGTTCGACGATGCCGGGCCTATCCGCGCCGAGCAGCTGATTGGGATGTGGCAGGTCACCGATCTCGGGGGTGAGGTGATTCCCGACGCCGAGTTCCCCGTCGTCGCCGCACTCACCAAACAAACTCCCATGCACAGGGCCCTTCGCTTCCAGGGCATGGACGGGGCCTGGCGGGAGGTCGAGGTCACGGCGATACCGATTGAGGGCCAGGGCAACAGGTTTCTCGGCGTGCTCGCCACCTTCTGGGAGGTGCAGGGCTGAAAGTCAAGCTCAGCGGCACGCGCGGCTCGATTGCCAGCCCGGGGGCGGCGACCACTGTCTATGGAGGGGACACCTCGGCGGTGGAGGTCGTCGCCAGCTCCGGCAGGCACCTGTTCCTGGATGCCGGGTCGGGGATCCGCACCTTGAGCGAAGACGCGTCGGGCCTAGATCGGGTCGACGTGCTGCTCACCCATCTCCACATGGATCACATCCTGGGGCTCCCGTTCTTCACGCCTCTGCTCGATCCCGTGATCGATGTCCACATCTGGGGCCCGATCTCGACCACCAAGACGTTGCAGGAGCGGTTGAGTCGGTACCTGTCACCTCCGCTGTTCCCGGTGCGGGTCAGGGATCTGCCCAGCGTGACCTTCCACGATGTGCCACCCGGCGTGTTCGAGATCGACTCCGTCCGGGTCATCGCC
>Ga0190265_10001646_pt1 | contig 14716 bp, 14 predicted proteins | sample Popmic124T_FD_133135 | JGI IMG/M metagenome (GOLD analysis project Ga0190265, IMG submission 133135) | Populus adjacent soil microbial communities from riparian zone of Indian Creek, Utah, USA - 124 T | ecosystem: Environmental > Terrestrial > Soil > Riparian zone | place: USA: Utah | collected...
ACACTCGCTCCACCGTGGCGGATCTCCACGTCGAGCTCTGCTCGGAGTGCCATCCGTTCTACACCGGCAAGCAGAAGCTGGTCGACACGGGCGGACGGGTGGAGCGGTTCCAGCGGCGCGCCGCCAAGCACGCCAAGGCCGGTAGGTAGGCCATGGCCGCGGAGGAGGCTTCTCCGCGGACGGATGCGGCTTCGCCGAACGGCGCCGACCCGCTGCGCATGCCCGGCGGCGGCCTCGTCGCCAAGCGCGACGCGCCGATCGGCGGTCAGGCGGTGCTGGAGGGCGTGATGATGCGCGGCATCTCGACCTGGGCGGTCGCGGTGCGCAACCCTGAGGGTCAGATCGAGCTCAGCTCCGAGCCGCTGGTCCCCTGGGCGAAGCGACATCGCCTCTGGCGGGTGCCGGTGATCCGCGGTGTCGTCGCACTTGGCGAGTCGCTGAAGATCGGCTTCCGCGCCCTGGCGATCTCCGCCAACGCCCAGCTGGAGGACGACGAGGAGGGCAACAAGGAAGAGATCGGCGGTTGGGTCTGGGGCCTGACGATCGCCTTCTCGATGGCCCTTGCGGTCGGCCTCTTCTTCGTCGTCCCGGTCGGTCTCACCAGCCTGATCAAGGACCAGCTCGGCAACGCGCTCCTCTTCTGGCTGGTCGAGGGGGTCCTGCGCACGGCGATCTTCATCGCCTACATCGTCGCGATCAGCCGCCTGCCGGACCTGCGCCGCGTCTTCGAGTACCACGGCGCCGAGCACAAGACGATCTCCTGCTACGAGGCCGAAGACGAGCTGGTCCCCTCACGGGCGAAGCTCTACTCGCGCCTGCACCCGCGCTGCGGCACCAGCTTCCTGCTGATCGTGATGGTGCTGGCGATCTTCGTCTTCGCGCCGATCGGCCTGCCGGCGTGGTACTGGCTGTTGGCCTCGCGCATCCTCGGCATCCCGCTGATCGCCGGCCTCTCCTACGAGGTGATCAAGTGGGCAGGGAAAAACCGTCGCAAACGCTGGGTGCGTGTCGTGATGTGGCCGGGCCTGATGCTGCAGAACCTGACCACCCGCGAACCCGACGAAGAGCAGCTCGCGGTGGCGATCGCTGCCCTGGAGAAGGTGCTGGCCGAGGAGCCGCAGGCCGGTGAAGAGTCGCCGATCGAGATCGTCGCGTAGCGGCAGCTGGCGCCGTCTTGCAGCGGTGCTGGCCGCAGCCGCCGTGTTTGCGGCCGGCGCAGATGCCGTCGCCGACCAGCGCTTCGCCGAGGAGGCGAGCCGCTCGGCCGCGATCGTGTGCGTCCGTACGCCCTGTTGGCCGCCGACGCTCGAACTGATTCCCGACGCTCGGGTCTCACCGCAGAGTCTGCCCAGGCGAACGCGGGCGCCGATCGTCTTCAGAGGTGGCGCCCGCATCGCGATCCCTGACTTTTTTTTCGCCCCGGCGCTTCGCGAAGCGACGCTCCGGATCGACCGGGACGTGGTCATCGACGCCGTCGGGTTGCCGGTCTGCGCTGGTCCGACCCTTGACATCGTGCGCAGCCCTGCGGAGTTGAAGGAGATGTGCCGCAAGGCGATCGTCGGCTCGGGCACTGCCGAAGTCGACGTCCACTTTCCGGAAGTCGCGATCCCGACTACGGCCGAGCTCGTCGTTTTCAATGGCGGCGTAGAGGGCGACACGACGACGCTCTACGTCTACGCTCACGTGCCGATTCCCTTTCCGCGCGCGGTGGTTGCCACGGTCGAGGTCCGCAGAGCCGCGACCGGGAAGTCCGGCTGGCGTGTCGAGGTCGAAATCCCGCCGATCGCCGGCGGCTCTGGCTCGCTGCGAGCCTTCGACCTCACCGTGAGGCGGAGCTTCTTCCATGCCGGGGCGAAGAAGAGCCTCCTCTCGGCCAGGTGCCCACGGGGCAAGCTCGAGATCGAGATGCCGCGAGCGGTCTTCCGTAACGAGCCAAGCTTTCCAGATCAATCCGCAACCATCCTCACGGGACGACTCCAGGTTCCCTGCACGCCTCTGCCCTAGCTTTCAGCCCGGCGCCGCCGCCCGCCTTGCGCCTATCGTTGTCTCCATGATCGAGTCGCTGGTCGAGCAGATCGAGGCGCGCTTCGCCGAGCTGGAGACGCAGATGTCGGACCCTGCGGTGATCGGGGACCGGCAGCGCTACGCCGAGGTCGGGCGCGGGTACCGGGAATTGCAGCCGGCCAACGAGCTGGCCGGGGAGTGGCGGACGCTGAAGGACGATCTGGAGGGGGCGCGGGAGCTGCTGGAGGAGGGCGAGGACGCCGAGCTTCGCAAGGTGGCCGAGGAGGCCCCGGCGCGGCTGGCGGAGCTGGAAGAGGAGATCCGGCTGGCGATGGTCGAGCGCGATCCGAACGACGCCAAGAACGTCCTGGTCGAGATTCGCGCCGGGACCGGCGGCGACGAGGCCGCGCTGTTCGCCGGCGACCTCTACAAGATGCTGAATCGCTATGCCGAGGAGCGTGGCTTCTCGACCGAGGTGCTCTCGCAGTCCCCCGCCGAGATGGGCGGCTTCAAGGAGGTCACCTTCGCGATCAAGGGCGAGGGCGCCTACTCGATCTTCAAGTACGAGGGCGGCACTCACCGCGTGCAGCGGGTGCCGGAGACCGAGTCGCAGGGCCGCATCCACACCTCGACGGCGACGGTCGCGGTGCTGCCGGAGGCCGAGGAGGTTGAGGTCGAGGTCGACCAGAACGACCTGCAGATCGACGTCTACCGCTCCTCCGGGCCCGGCGGCCAGTCGGTCAACACGACCGACTCGGCGGTGCGGATCACCCACAAGCCCACGGGGATCGTCGTCTCTATGCAGGACGAGAAGTCGCAGCTGCAGAACCGCGACAAGGCGATGCGGGTGCTGCGGGCGCGGCTCTACGAGCGCGTGGTGGCCGAGCAGCAGGCGAAGGTCGCCGCCGAGCGCAAGGCCCAGGTCGGCAGCGGCGAGCGCTCCGAGAAGGTCCGTACGTACAACTTCCCACAGGGCCGCGTCACCGACCACCGGATCAAGCTCACCTCGCACAACCTCGAAGGCGTCCTTGCCGGGGGTTTGTCCGAGTTCACCGACGCCCTCGCCGCCGAGGAGAAGCGCGAACGGCTCGAGGCCGCGGCGACCTCGACCGCGTGATCGCATCCGACTTTCACCACACCGGGGTGGCGTAAATGTCGGATGCGGCGACCGCGGGTAGCGTTCGTGACGCGCTCAGCGGCGCGGTCGATGCGCTCGCCGCGGTTGGCGTCGAAACGCCGCAGCTGGACGCCGAGCTGCTTCTGAGCGAGGCCGCCGGTTGGGACCGGGCATACCTTGCGGCCAATCCCGCCGCCGAGATTCCGGCGACGGCCGGGCGGCGCTTCGCGGAGACGGTGCGGCGGCGTCTGCGACGCGAGCCGGTCGCCTACATCCTCGGCAGCAAGGGGTTCCGCCATATCGAGCTGACGGTCGACCGGCGGGTGCTGATCCCTCGACCGGAGACCGAGCTCCTGGTCGAGCTGGCGCTGGAGCTGGAACCGCGGACCGTGCTCGACGTCGGCACCGGATCGGGGGCGATCGCGCTGGCGGTCGCCGACGAGCTGCCGGAGTGCGAGGTGACCGCGACCGACACCTCAGCGGGTGCGCTGGAAGTGGCCAGAGGCAACGCCCAGCGACTTGGCTTTACCGACCGGGTTCACTTCATCGAGGGCAACATGCCCGAGGCAGGCGAGTTCGACCTGATCGTCGCCAACCTCCCTTATGTGAGCGAGGCCGAGTGGGGGGGTCTGCAGCCCGAGGTGACCCAGTGGGAGCCGCGCGAGGCGCTGCTCGCCGGTCCTGACGGCCTCGACTCGATCCGCGTTCTCCTCGCCGATCCGCGAGTTCGCGTTTTGTCACGCATATCGCGACTAAACGCGAACTCGGCGGGGACGATCGCGCTGGAGGTGGGGGAGGGGCAGGCCGGAGCTGTCGCCGGGCTGATGGAGCAGGCCGGCTTCGGGGTGATCGAGACGCGGTCCGACCTGGCCGGGATCGAGCGCGTGGTGGTCGGCCGGTCGTGAGCGAGGTCGTCTCGATCGAGCGCGACGGGGCTGAGGTGGCGCGGACGGCGCTGGAGCGCACGATCTCCGCGGGTGGCGTCGCGGTCTTCCCCGCCGACGGTCTCTACGGCCTAGCCTGCGACCCGCTCGACGTGGCGGCGATCGAGCGCATCCACCGGATCAAGGGTCGCGACGAGGGCAAGTCCTCCGCTGTCCTCTACTTCTCGCCGCTGGCGATGCGGGAGCTGGTGGAGGGACTAGGCCCGCGCACGTGCGATGCCGTCGGCGCCCTGCTGCCCGGCCCGGTGACGCTGGTCGTCGCCAATCCCCACCACCGCTACCCGCTCGCCTGCCGCGAGGACCCCGAGCGGCTCGGGGTTCGCCTGATCGGCGGCCCGCTCGCCGGCGCGATGTGCCCGCTCTTCCAGACCTCGGCCAACCGCAGCGGTCAACCGGCGCCGGGACGTTTCGAGGAGATCCCACCCGAGATTGTCGCCGGCGCCGACCTCGCGATCGACGGCGGCGGGCTGACCGGTTTGCCCTCCACCGTCGTCGACCTCAGCCGCTACGACGAGAGCGGCGAGTGGGCGGTCCTCCGCGAAGGCGCCCTCTCGACGGGAGATCTGGCCGCGGCGCTCAGCAGTGCTGAGGACCGTCGCGGTAGGGAAGGCGGATGATCCGGGTCGAGCGGTTGTTGCCCTCGTGTTCCTCGTAGAGGAGGTTTTCCGGGTCGACCCGCATGACGAAGGCGAAGCAGCCGCGCAGGCCGCTGACGTTGACCCACTGGCGGTCGTATTCGGAGGGGTAGATGTCCGACCAGCCGACCGAGGTGCCGAGGCGAACCCGCTGACGGCTCGGGTCCTGGCTGCAGGCGGGGTAGACGCGGTGGCCCGGCGATCGCTTCATCGCCCGGGTGCGCTCCAGGTCGCGGAAGCAGTAGAAGACCTTCGGTCCCTTGCGCACCGGCTCCAGTGGCCTGCGTTGCTCGTCCAGCGACCAGATCTCCATGCTCAGCGGGTCGTGCACCTTCCAGTAGGAGCCTCCCCACTCATAGCCGACGCTGTAGAAGTGCAGCTTGGCCTCGGTGCGGAAGACGCGGACGCCTCCGCCGACCCTGTAGATCGCCTGGTTCGCCCGCATCCAGTTGCGCTTGTAGCGCTGGCCTCGCAGCTCCATCGGCCCGCGCCCGCGCGACCGGATGTCGTTGCCGGCGTGCAGGAGGGTGCCGCCGCCGTAGCCGTAGCGGCCGCCGCCGCGCTCGACGTAGAGGTCCGCGGCGGGCCCGACCCGCAGGTCGGGGCAGAGGAGCTGCCGCGCTTCGGGGCCTTCGCAGGGGTTCTCGACAGCGGCCGACGCGGTCCCGGAGGCGGTCGCGACCGTGCAAGCGACGGCCGTCGCCAGGAGGAGAAGTCGCTTCACGCCGGGCAGGCTACCCGGACGCCAGCGCTTCCAACACATAGGCGTCGAGCGGCTCCCGCCGCCCCTTCACCTCGAGCGCCCCGAGCGGCCGCGTCGTTGCCCCCGGCAGCGCCCGCAGGGTGCTCACGCCGATTGCGACCTCGCCCACCGGAGCGGCGGACTCCAGCCTCGACGCGGAGTTGACCGCGTCGCCGATCACCGTGTAGCTGCGCCCGCCTTCGGCGCCGAGGACGCCGACCAGCGCCTCGCCGCTGTTGACGCCGACCCGGAATCGCGGCCACTCGGGATTCTCGGCGGCGACGGCCGCGGTCGCGTCGCGGATCGCCAGCGCCGCGAACGCCGCCCGCACCGCGTGGTCGGGCTGGTCGCCGCGGGCGTTGAAGGTGGCCATCAGGGCGTCGCCCATCAGCCGCTCCACCTCGCCGCCGTGGTCGCTGACGATGGGCGGGATCGCCCGCTCGAAGTAGGCATTGAGCATCGCCGAGACCTCGGCCGGGTCACGTTCCTCCGAGAAGGCGGTGAAGCCCGCCAGGTCGGCGAAGACGATGCTCACCTCACGCTTGCCGCGAGCGGTCTCCTCCATGTAGAGGGCGCTGAAGCGCTCCTCCCGCCACTCGCGGCGCGCGGCGACGGCGACCAGCCCGAAGGCGGCCAGCATCAGTGCGTGCCACTCCCACCAGCTCGCGTGCCAGTTGCGCGAGAACGCCGTCTGCAGCATCGCCTCGCCGAGCAGGACGAAGGCGACCGCGACTGCGAGCACCAGGGCCGGCGGATCTCCCGTCCCAAGTGCCGCGTAGCGAACCGACGCGACCAGGTAGAGCGTCGCCGCCACGAACGCGGGGATCGCCAGCGCGCCGCTCGCCCGCTCGATCTCGGTCGGTTCGTCGAGCGGGCCGATCCCGATCAGCGTCGCGGCCGCCCAGGCGGCCATCGCGGCGAGCAGCAGCCCGACCCCGGTGCGCCGGTGGGCGGCAAGCGCGCGGTAGCGAGCCGAGAGGCCGTCCGAGGCCGAGAGCGCCGCGATCACCGAGGCGAGGGCGAGGCCGACCGGGACGGCGATCACGAAGCCAAGGCTGGAGTCGTCGAGCAGCACTCCGGGGGTGGCCAGCGCGTGCAGGCCGAGGAACCCTGCGCTGCAGAGGAAGGTCAGCGAGACCAGCGCGAGGCGGACGTCGCCCCGGCGCTCCGCCGCCTCGCCGGTTGCATGGGCGAGCGCGGCGGTGATGGCGGCCGCCCCCAGCACCAGCCAGAAGTGCGCCCGGTGGTCCTCCCAGGCGACGTCGAGCCCCGGGCCGGCAAGCAGCAGTACGAATCCGGCCGCCGGCAGAGCAACCGCAGCCACCGCTATCAGCGCCTTCAATCCGCTCGTGGCGGTCGAGGAGCTCATAGCTAAGGCTATCCCGGGCCGCTGGTAATGTCGCTCGGGTCGTGGCCGAACTGCCCGAGAACATCCAGAGCGCGTCCCTCGCCGAGGTCGATCCCGAGATCGCCGCGGTGCTGGAGGCCGAGCTGCGGCGCCAGCAGGGAACGCTGGAGATGATCGCTTCGGAGAACTTCGTGCCGCAATCGGTGCTGGAAGCGGTCGGCTCGGTGCTGACCAACAAGTACGCCGAGGGATACCCGGGCCGCCGTTATTACGGCGGTTGCGAGGAGGTCGACGTCGCCGAGCAGCTGGCGATCGACCGGGCGAAGGAGCTGTTCGGCGCCGAGCACGCCAACGTCCAGGCCCACGCCGGCGCTCAGGCCAACAACGCCGCCTACATGGCGCTGATCGAGCCCGGCGACACGCTCATGGGGATGGCCCTCGACCACGGCGGCCACCTCACCCACGGGATGAAGCTGAACGTCTCCGGCAAGCTCTACGAGATCGTCGCCTACCACGTGCGCCGCGAGGACCTGCGGGTCGACATGGACGAGGTCGAGCGGCTTGCCCAGGAGCACCGGCCGAAACTAATCGTCGCCGGCTGGTCCGCCTATCCGCGCCAGCTCGACTTCGCCGCCTTCCGCCAGATCGCCGATTCGGTCGGCGCCAAGCTGATGGTCGACATGGCGCACTTCGCAGGCCTTGTCGCCGCGGGCGAGCACCCCAACCCGGTGCCGCACGCAGACGTCGTCACGACCACCATCCACAAGACTCTCTGCGGACCGCGCAGCGGCATGATCCTTTGCCGCTCCGAGCACGCGCAGGCGGTCGACAAAGCGATCTTCCCCGGCCAGCAGGGCGGGCCGCTGATGCACACGATCGCCGCCAAGGCGGTGGCGCTGCGGATCGCGGCGACCGAGCCCTTCCGCGCCCGTCAGCGGCAGACGATCGCCAACGCCCAGGCGTTTGCCGCGGGCCTGGAAGCAAACGGCGTGCCGGTACTGACCGGCGGCACCGACGTCCACCTGGTGCTGGTCGACCTGACCCCGAGCGGGCTCGACGGCAAGACCGCCGAGGATCGCCTCGAGGCGGTCGGGATCACCGTCAACCGCAACGCGATCCCCTTCGACGAGCGGCCGCCGATGAACCCCTCCGGCCTGCGGATCGGCACCCCGGCCCTGACCACCCGCGGCATGGTCGAGGAGGACATGGCCGAGATCGCCGCCGTGATCGCCACCGCTCTCTCCGACGAGTTCGACCTTCAGAAGGACGCCTTGGCCGAGCGCACCGCGAGCCTCATGGAGCGCTACCCCTTGTACCCCCAATTAGCGAGCGTCACGATCTGATTCTCCGCGAGCGGCGCCGATATGGCGATTGCCGCCGCCCGCGGACGCGAAGCGGAGCAGGCGGCGGTTTATGAGGATTTGGGTGGACATGAGTGCGCCGGCGCACGTGCTGGTGCTGCGGCCGATCATCGAGCGGCTGCGCGCGCAGGACCACTCGGTCGAGGTCACCTCGCGCGACTACGCCCAGACGCAGGCGCTGCTCGACCTGCACGGGCTCGAGCACACCCCGATCGGCCAGCACGGCGGCGCCTCACGGGTGCGCAAGGCCTACCGGCTCGGCTCCCGGACCGCGGCGATGGTCCGCTTCGGGCGCCGCCGCTCCTTTGACCTCGCGCTCGCCCATGGCTCGAACGACCTCGCGATCGCCGCTCGCACCCTCGGCGTCCCCGAGGCGAACATGCACGACTACGAGTACGCGGTCACCCAGCACCGGATCGGCTGCCGTCTGGCGAAGCGGGTGATGTTCCCCGAGTCGGTGCCGCCGGAGCGGCTGCGCCGCTTCGGGGTCGGGCCGGAGAAGCTCTTTCCCTATCCCGGCTTGAAGGAGGAGTACTACCTCTACGACTTCGAGCCCGATCCCGAGGCGCTGCAACGGCTGTCCGTCGACACCTCGCGCGTTGTCGTGATCGTCCGGCCGCCGCCCGACGTCTCGCTCTACCACCGCAAGTCGAACCCGCTCTTCCCCAAGGTGCTTGCGCAGCTCGGCCACGACGGCGACGTGCACGCGGTCGTCCTGCCCCGCACCCAGGAGCAGCGCCAGCTGGTCGAAAGCATGGAGCTGCCGTCGCTGATCGTCCCTCCCGGCGCGGTCGAGGCGCAGAGCCTGGTCGCCCTCGCCGATCTGGTCGTTTCCGCCGGCGGCACGATGAACCGCGAGGCGGCCGCTCTCGGTACCCCCGTCTACACGACCTACGGCGGCCGCCTCGGCGGGGTCGACGAAGCGCTGATCCGGGAAGGGCGGATGCGACCCCTGACCGACCCGCGCGCCCTGCCGCTGCAGAAGCGCGGCGAGGGTGCGGCCCCGACGAAGCGGGACCCGGCGCCGCTGGTCGAGACGATCCTAGGTACCGTCGGAGCCGACCATTCCGCGGCGAGCCACATCTGACTCTCCAGCCCTGCCCGAGGACGTCCGGGCCGAGCTGGACCACTACATCGCGCTCGCGGGTGACGGGGAGGCGCGCCCGGTCGATGCAGCCCTCCGGCTCTTGGACATCCTCATCTCGGGCCTCGCTCTGCTGGTTCTCAGCCCGTTGCTGGCGCTCACCGCCGCCGCGATCGCTGTCAGTTCCGGACGGCCGGTCTTCTACCACGGCGCCCGCGTCGGCCGGGCCGGGGCGCTGTTCCGGATGTACAAGTTCCGGACCCTGAAGCCGGACGCCGAGGAGCGGCTCGGGCCCTACCTCGGCGAGGAGCTCTCGCGGCGCACCGAGCTGGAGGTGACCCGGGTCGGGCGGCTGCTGCGCAAGATCCACCTCGACGAGGTGCCGCAGCTCTGGAACGTCCTGCGCGGCGAGATGGCGATCGTCGGCCCGCGGCCGATCCGGCCCGCCTTCTTCACCGAGCTCTGCGAGGAGATCCCCCAGTACTGGCAGCGGCTCGTCGTCCGCCCGGGGGTGACCGGCTTCGCGCAGACGCGGATGACGCGGGAGGAGTCCTGGGCCGACAAGCTCGCCCACGACATGGAGTACATCGCCGACCGCTCGGTCCCGCTCTACTTCAGCGTCCTCTTCGCCACCGTCGCCAAGGTCGCCGGCCGCGGCCCGGCGGCGCCAGGCTGAGCCGCCGCTGCTGACAGACTGCCGCGCCATGTGCGGCATCTGCGGTGTGGCGATGGCGGAGCGGGGCGCGGCCCCGGATCTCGACGCGGTGCGGCGGATGAGCGCGCACCTCGTCCACCGCGGTCCCGACAGCGACGGGCTCTTCCACCGGGGGCCGGTGGCGCTGGCCGCCCGCCGCCTCTCGATCATCGACCTTGAGCACGGCGACCAGCCGATCTCCAACGAGGACGGGACCGTCACCGTCGTCCAGAACGGCGAGATCTACAACCACCGCGAGCTGCGCCACGAGCTGGAGGGGAGGGGGCACCGCTTCGCGACCCACTCCGACACCGAGGTGCTGGCTCACCTCTACGAGGAGCACGGCGACGCCTTCGCCGAGCGCCTGCGGGGGATGTTCGCCGTGGCGATCTGGGACGAGCGCGAGCAGCGCCTGCTGCTGGCCCGCGACCGCTTCGGGATCAAGCCGCTCTACTACCGCGTCGCCGGCGGTTCGCTCAGCTTCGCGTCGGAGTTGAAGGCGATGCTGGAGCTGCCGGGCTTCTCGCGCCAGATCGACCCCCGCGCGGTCGCCGCCTACCTCGCCTTCAACTCGATCCCGGCGCCGCTGACCGTGTTCGCCGAGGTGCGCAAGCTGTCGCCGGGAACGCTGCTCGCCTGGCGGGACGGGGAAGTGCAGCAGACCCGCTACGCGCGGCCGGCGCCGGCCGCCGCGGACCGGGTCCGGCGGGGGCCGGCGGCGTCGCTGGCGACCGAGCTGCGCGAGACCCTGCGCGACTCGGTCCGCGCCCACCTCGTCGCCGACGTTCCGGTCGGGGTGCTGCTCTCCGGCGGCGTCGACTCGGCCGGGCTCGCCGCGCTCGCGGCGGGCGAGCAGGGGGAGGGGGTCAAGACCTTCTCGGTCGGCTTCGAGGAGGCGAGCTTCGACGAGCTCGACCGGGCCCGGCTGGTCGCGAAGCGCTACGGCACCGACCACCACGAGATCGTCCTGCGGCCCGACGCGGTCGACCTGCTGCCGAAGCTGGTCGAGGCCTTCGACGAGCCGTTCGGCGACTCCTCGGCGCTGCCGACCTACCTCGTCTCCGAGCTGGCGGCGGGGGAGGTCAAGGTCGCCCTCTCCGGGGAGGGAGGCGACGAGCTGTTCGGCGGCTACTACACCTACGTCGCCGACCTGCTGGCTCCGCGCCTCGGGCGCCTCGCCGCGCTCGCCGCGCCGCTGGTCGAGAGGCTGCCCAGCTCCGATTCCAAGGTCAGCTTCGACTACAAAGCGAAGCGCTTCGTGCGCGCCGCGCAGTTGCCGCCGCTGGAGCGCCACCACGCCTGGAAGGAGATCTTCCCGGCGGCACAGGTGGCCTCGCTGCTGGGCGACCGCGACCCGGGTTGGGACCCGGTCGATCTGTACCGCGAGCGCTACGCGGAGACCGTCGGCGCCGAGCCTCTGGCGCGCCTGCAGGACGTCGACCTCGGGATCTACCTGGTCGACGACCTGCTGGTCAAGACCGACCGCTCCAGCATGGCCCACTCGCTGGAGCTGCGCGTGCCCTTCCTCGACAACGAGGTGGCCGGGTTCGCGCTCGGCCTGGCGACGCCGCTCAAGGTGCGCGGGCTGGCCAAGAAGCGGCTGCTGCGCCAGGCTCTGGCGCCGCTGCTGCCGCGCGAGATCCTGCGCGCTCCGAAGCAGGGCTTCTCGATCCCGGTTGCGGCCTGGCTGCGCGGCCCCTTGCAGGGCTTCGCACGCGAAACTCTCTCGACCGAGACCCTGGCGCGCCAGGGTTGCTTCGACCCGGCCACGGCGACGGCGCTGATCGACCGCCACTGTTCCGGCCAGGAGGACCTCAGCCGCCAGCTCTGGGGCCTGATGTCGTTCACTCTCTGGTTCGACCGTTACGCCATCTAGCCTGGATCCCCCGGGCCCCGACCGGATGGAGCCGATGCCCACCACGCTCGATGCCCTCTTCGCCTTTCTCCTCGCGGGAATCCTGGCGCTGCTGCTCGTCCCTCTCACGGATCGCCTCGCCAGGCGAGTGGGTGCGATCGATTTTCCGGGGGAGCGCTCGCTGCACCTCGAGCCGACTCCCCGCCTGGGCGGTCTGGCGATCCTCGCCGGCGTTCTGGTCGCGAGCCTGATCTGGCTGCCCTGGGACGCGGAGACCCGCTCGATCCTGGTCGGGGCGGTGCTGATCACCGTGGTCGGCTTCCTCGACGACGTCTACGAGCTGGGCGCCGGTCCGAAGCTGCTCGGGCAGACCGTGGCCGTGATCGTCCCGGTCTCCGCCGGGGTGACGGTGGAGAGCTTCACCTTCCCCTTCCTCGGCGCGCTCGACCCGGCCTCGGTCGACCTGATCGGGCTGCCCGGCGGCGGCGCGATTGACCTCGGCGACGTCGGCACGACGATCGGGATCGTCGCCGCGATCAACGTGATCAACCTGATCGACGGGGTCGACGGGCTGGCCGCGGGCGTCTGCACGATCTCGGCCCTGACCCTGGCCGCGATCGCGCTCTCGCTCGACCGCACCGCCGCCGGCGTCCTGGCGGCGATCGTCGCCGGCGCCTCGCTCGGCTTCCTCCGGCACGGCTTCCCGCCGGCCCGCACCTTCATGGGGGACACCGGCTCCAACCTGCTCGGCTATCTGCTCGGGGTCGTCGCCGTCCAGGGCGCGCTGAAGACGAACGCCGTGATCGCCCTCTTCCTGCCGCTGATCGTCCTCGCCGTGCCGATTCTCGACACCGGGTTCGTGGTGGCGAAGCGGCTCAAATACGGGCGGCCGATCTACAAAGCGGACCGCTGGCACTTCCACCATCGGATGGCCAACGTCGGCTTCTCCCAGCGGCGCACCCTCGCCTACCTATACGGCTGGACCCTGACGATGGCGGCGCTGGCGCTCGCCCTGCGCTTCGTCCCCTACAGCGACGACCACGGGAACTTCGACGCCTTCTGGACCGCGGTGATGCTTTTCTGCGGCCTGCTGACGATCGCCGCCAGCATCTACCTGGTCTACGTCCTGGAGATCCTCAAGCTCCGCCGCTTCGGCCGCGTCGACCCGCAAACGGGCGAGTTCGGCGTGATCGACCCCGAGACGGGCGAGTTCGAGGCGATCGTGCCGGACCGGTGAGACTTTGTGCGAGGTTGTGACAAACCTCACGAATCGGCTCTAGAAAGCGGAACGACGGCCCTTTCGGATATAGTCGCTCGTCCGCTGGCTCCCTTTCCGATAAGGGGCTCGAAGCGGTCTTATGTCTCCTCCCAAGTATGTCGACCTCTTGGTGCTCGCCGCCGCCCTGGCTGTGTTCGTCCTCGGCGGGCTGCCGCTGCTCGGCTATGCGATCGCGGCCGGTGCCTGGCTGGCCCAGCGCGGCATCCAGGTCCTGGCAAGCCGCCGCATCGCCACTGAGCTGGCCTCCGGCGAGCGCCACCGGGCGATGGGGGCACTGGCCGCGACGACGCTCGGCCGGGTCTGGCTGATGGTGACCGCGGCGCTGCTCGCCGGCATCGCCGAGCGCGAGGCCGGCCTCGCCGCCGCCGTCCTGCTCGCCGTCCTCTTCACGGTCTCCTTCGCGGCGGCGGGTCTTTCCTACCTCTTCGAGTCCTCCCCCGAAGGGGAGGCAGCGCAATGAGCGCCGGGGCTGCAGCGGCTGAGGCGCCTGCTCCCAAGTCGGGGCTGAGCACCAAAGCCAAGGTCCTGATCGGCTTCGGCGTCTACTTCGCGATCACGATCCTGATGCTGCTGATCTTCGGCAGCGACGGCAAAAACGAATCCTTCCAGCCGCAGAACGAGTTCAAGCTCGAACCGTGGGTCTCGATCCACCTCGGCAGCCTCGACCTCAGCATCAACAAGGCGGTCCTCTACCTCGCCCTCGCCAGTGGCCTGACGATCTTCACCATGGTCTGGATCTCGCGCCGCATGGCAGAGAAACCGAACCGGGTGCAGACCGCGATCGAGGTCGCCTACGACCTGACCAAAAACAACATCACCGGCGGCAACCTCGACCGAGCCACCGCCGTGCGCTGGTTCCCCTTCCTCGCCGCGCTCTTCTTCTGGATCTGGTTCTCGAACATGATCGGCTTCCTGCCGTTGCCGACCAACACCGAGCACCCCGTCGACATCTTCGGCATCGAGGTCCCGGCCTTCGCCCTCTACGCGGCCACCGCCAATATCTCCATTCCCCTGGTCCTGACGCTGGTCGTCTGGATCGCGTACCACGTCGAAGGGATCCGGGCCAAAGGCTTCTTCGCCTACTTCGCCAGCTGGCTGCCGCCCGGACTGGAGGAGATGAACCCGTTCGGCAAGGCGGCGATCTTCACGATCGAGGTGATCTCGCACTTCGTGCGGCTGATCTCGCTCTCCGTACGTCTCTTCGCCAACATCCTCGCCGGCCACCTGCTGCTGCTCTTCATGGGCGGCGGGCTCGCGGTGCTGCTCGGCATCGCCGCGCTCGGGGCCCTCACCTTCCCGATGGCGTTCGTGTTCTTCATCTTCGAGGTGGGCCTGGTCGCGACGCTCCAGGCGTTTATCTTCTCGACCCTCACCGCCATCTACATCGGCGGAGCTACCTCCGCCAGTCACTAAAGAAAAGGAGTCGAACTCGATGGATCTCATGTCCCTACCGATTGCCGAGGTCACCGACGAAGGTGTGACGGATGCCGGCAAGGCGATCGCGCTCGGCGTCGGCGCAGGGCTCGGTTCGATCGGCGCCGGCATCGGCGTCGGCTTCATCTTCGGCAAGGAGATCGAGTCGGTCGCCCGCCAGCCCGAGATGAAAGACGAGCTGCAGAGCATCCGCTGGCTCGGCTTCGCGCTGACCGAGGC